>Ga0307471_100001792_pt1 | contig 12022 bp, 6 predicted proteins | sample atmos_gasesAM3C__2_FD_204566 | JGI IMG/M metagenome (GOLD analysis project Ga0307471, IMG submission 204566) | Hardwood forest soil microbial communities from Morgan-Monroe State Forest, Indiana, United States - atmos_gasesAM3C_515 | ecosystem: Environmental > Terrestrial > Soil > Temperate... | reverse complement strand
AACAGCTGCATGATCTCCTCGCCCTGCTCGGAATGGAGGTTGCCGGTCGGCTCGTCGGCCAGAATCAATTTCGGAGTTTGAATCACCGCTCGCGCCACGCCGACCAGCTGCTGCTGACCGCCCGAAAGCTGATTCGGGAACAGATCCTTCTTTCCGACAATGTTGAACTTATCCAGCGCGTCGCACACCATGCTCACGCGCTCTTTGTGCGGCACGTTCTTGTAGGAAAGCGGAATCTCGAGGTTCTCGAAAACCGTCAGGTTGTCGATCAGGTGGTAGCTCTGGAAGACGAACCCGATATTGGCCTTGTGCAGCTCGTTCCGCTTCTTCACGTTCATTTTGTGAACGGCTTGGTCAAGGAAGTAATACTCACCCGTCCAAGCGCTATCGAGCATGCCGATGATACTGAGCAGTGTCGACTTGCCGGCTCCCGACGGCCCCATGATCGTCACAAACTCGCCCTGCTGAATGTCGATGCTCACGCGCCGCAACAAGAAGAATTTGTTCGGCCCCGCCTCGATCGACTTCTCCAAATTCCGCAACTGAATCAAAGGTTCCACAATCGCTCCTTTTGCAATCCCGGTGGCTTCCCGATCCTAAAGCTGGGGAAGCATCAAGCCCTTGTAACACAGACGGTCTCCGCTATGCGTCGGCGAACCCGGCCTCGCGCAAGCCGCCCGGGCGCAAACCATGAGGCTTCCGCCTGAAGTGACCCCCTGCCGCGCAAAAAGTTGCCGAAAACTGCTCCACAGTGCGCACTGTTCTGCACTTTTTCGCACTGTGGTTTTCTCCAACTCTAGTGAAATCAATCACCTGCGCACTCGTTACCTGAAACGACCGGGGTGGGGGTACCCACACCACCAATCACTCGTGCCGCAAAGCCCGCAACGGATCCAATCCCGCCGCGCGCCGCGCCGGCAGGTAGCAAGCCACGGCCGCTACGGTTGCCAGTAGCAGGGGCAGGCCGACAAACGCAGTGGCGTCGGCCGCCTCCACGCCAAATAGCAGCGACGCCATGGCCCGCGCCAGCAGGAACGCCACCGGCAGTCCAATCGCCAGCCCAAGCACGGTTAGCGTCATGCCGCTGCGCAGCACCAGCCGCAATACATCCTTGGACTGCGCTCCCATCGACATGCGGATGCCTATCTCACGCGATCGCTCGCTCACCGAGTACGACATCACGCCGAACACGCCGACCGACGCCAGCACCAGCGCGATCACGCCTAGCACCGCCATCATCGCCGCAACGTACGCGATTCCCACGATCGATTCGGTGATCAATTTTTCCATCGGCTTGATGTTGTACAGCGGCAAATCCGCATCGACCGCCGCGATCTGCGCTCGCACCGCGGACACGAACTTCAGCGGATTGCCCTGCGTCCGTAACACCACCGTTGTGAAATAGGGAGGTGATTGCCGGAACGACCGGTACAGCGTCGGCTGATCGTCTTTGTTGATCCAACTGTAGTGGACGTCGCTTACGACGCCGACGATCGTCATCCACGGATGGTCTGCTGATTGTTCACCACCGGCTTTGCCGACTTTGATTTTCTTGCCGAGCGGATTTTCGCCGGCCGGGAAATACCGCCGCACCAGGCTCGCGCTCACCACTGCGACGGGCTGCGTCTCGGCGCCGTCCGCATCGGTCAGCAGGCGACCTTCGCGCACGGCGATATTCATCATGCTGAAATAATTCGGCGTCGCGGTCTCGATGATGGCGCTGGTGATTTCGCCCCGCTGCCCGGGCGCGCGCCCTTCGATCGCGATCGTGTCCTCACCGATGCCCCCGCCTTCCGAATACGGCACGTGACTCACCAGCGCGGCCGTTTGCACGCCGGGCATCGCCGCAAGTCGCGGCCACATCTGCTCGTGAAAATTCAGCCGCGAGGGTGCTTTCGCGTATTGCGGATCGGGCAGCGTCAGATTTAGTGTCAGCAAGGTTTCCGGGCGATAGCTCTCGTTGACGTTCAGCAATCCCTGGAAATTTCGCACCAACAGTCCCGCGCCGACGAGCAGCACCAGCGCCAGCGCGACTTCGGCAACGACGAGCGCGCCCCGCAAACGGTGCCGCGCGCGCCCGACCGATCCTCCGCGGCCGCCTTCTTTCAGCGTTTCATTGACGTTGGTGCGCGAACTGAGCAACGCAGGCGCGATGCCGGACAGGAGTCCACTCGCCACCGCGACGCCGAGAGTAAACAGGAATGCGCCGGTATCCAGGCTGATGGTTTTCCAGCCGGCGACGTATTTCGCCACGTCCGGCGGCATGTGCGACAAGATCATCGCCACGCTCCATTCACCGAATAGCAAGCCCAGAGCCGCGCCGCACAACGAGAGCAGAATGCTCTCGATCAGCAACTGCCGCACGACGCGCCATTTGCTGCCGCCCAGCGCGGTTCGCACCGCGAGTTCGTTGGTGCGCCCGGTGACGCGCGCAAACTGCACATTGGCGACGTCCGCGCACGCGATCAGCAGCACGAAGCCAACCGCGCCCAACAGCAGAATGGTGTACTGCCGCGTCAGGGTGCCGGTCACGAATTGCCGTAAAGGCAAGGGACGCAGCGCCCATCCCTTGTTGGTATCGGGATACGCTTCGGCCTGACGCGCGGTGATCGACTTCATCTCCGCGCCGGCTTCTTCGAAGGCAACGCCGGGTTTGAGCCTTCCCAGCACCCAGAACCAGCGGCGCGAACGGTCCTGGCTTGTTTTCGCATCCAAACCCAGCGGCATCCAGGCTTCGGCAGGCATGGGGAAGTCGAAGCCCTTGGACATCACCCCGACAACGGTGAAGTTCATGCCATCGACCTTGATATTTTTTCCGACGATGTCTGGGTCCGATGCATAACGCTGTTCCCAGAGCGCATGGCCCAGAATGATTTCCTGGTCCTTGCCGGTTTCTTCCTCCTCCGGAAGGAAAGCGCGGCCCAGTTGCGGATGCACGCCGATGGTCTGAAAGAAGTTCGCGGCTACGAGAAACGCCTGGATTTTCTGCGGCTCGCGGTCACCGGTGAGATTGTTTTCGCTCCACGCATAGTAGGTGAACTGCTCGAACGAATGTGCCTCATTTTTCCAGTCGAAGAAGGTCGCCGGTGCGACCGAATTCATCTCCACGCTTTGTTCCGGGCGTGAATCCACCAGTGCCACAAGCTTGTCGGCATTCTCAAAGGGAACCGGATGCAGCAGGAATCCTTCCGCCATGCTGAAGATCGCGGCGTTGGCGCCGATCCCCAGCCCCAGCGCGATGACGCAAACCAGCGTGGCCAGACGATGCTTCAGCAGCATGCGAACCCCGAATCGAATGTCTTGCCAGATGCCTAACATCCATTCTCCTTTTCGCGGCTATTCATAGCGGAGCGCGACCAGTGGATCGACGCGAGTGGCGCGGCGGGCCGGAATGTAGCTGGCCAGGAGCGCGACTAAACCTAGAATTAGCGCCACGCCGATGTAGGTGACCGGGTCCGCTGGGCTGACGCCGTACAGCTGGCTGCGGAGCAGATAGTTCAAGGCCAAAGCGCCGGCCAGACCGAGCAGCATCCCGAAGGCGGCGAGCCTGCCGCCGCCGACCAGGATCAGCCCAAGGACATCCTTGCGCGCGGCGCCCAAAGCGAGGCGGATACCGATTTCGCGGCGACGCTGCGCGACGCTGTAGGCCATTACACCGTAAATTCCCACGGCCGAAAGGACTAGCGCGAGGCCGGCGAAGATGCTCAGCAGGGTCATGCTGAAGCGTGCGCGCGAAAGCGACTTGGCGAGCAGTTGCTCCATGCTGGCAACGTCTGAAACGGGCTGACCAGGCAACAGCGCATGGATTTGGTCACGAACGGTTTGTGAAGCCGCCAGAGGATCGCCGGTGGTGCGCAGGGTGAATAGGGTCAAGCCCCAACCTTCGTTCTTGTATTGCGCGTAGGGTGCGTACACGGTGGGAAAAGCGGGCTGGTTGAGGGCTTGATTCTTGATATCCGCAATCACTCCGATGATGGTTCTCGTAGCCGGCTGGTCTTCCGGTTTGCGGAACTCGGGCGGCAGAAGAGCCAGGGGAGGACGCATACGAATGGATTTGCCCATGGCGTTCTCGTTCGGAAAGAACTGATGGGCGAGGCTCTCATTGATGATCGCTACTCCCGGAGCGGTTTGGTTGTCCGCCCAAGTGAAGAAACGACCATCGCGAAGGCGCGCCTTAATCGTGGGAAAGTAGCCGGGTGTGCTCAACTCAAAGCGCACGGAGGGCACTTGGTCGAGGGAAGTGGGCGGGGTGTGGCCCAGGATGTCGATGTCTTTGCCCCAACCGCCACCAAAGCCCAAGGGCAACGCCGAGCTGATGCCTGATTCGCTTACGCCGGGCAATGCCTTCACTCGCTGAGTCAGGTCGCGATAGAACTGAAGTTCGGCGGCCTCGTGGCCGCTGGGGAAGTCGGCTTCGGAGAGCGGAATACGCAAGGTTAGAACATTATCGGCGGTAAAGCCGGGGTCGGCGTGACGCATGGCGCCGAACGTCTTGATGAGCAGGCCAGCGCCGACCAGCAGAAGTAACGCCACCGCGATTTCCAAAACGACCAAAAGACCACGCAGGCGACGCGAGCCACGGTTTTCAGAGCCACTACGAGTACCCTCGCGTAGCGTGTCCTGGATATCCGCTTTAGAGGCAAAAAGTGCCGGCGCGATGGAAAACAGCAAGGTGGTCAGCAGAGAAGCGGCAGCGGAGAAAAGCAAAACGCCGGAGTTGACGGCGATGGGGTTGAAGCGCGGCAGGTCGTTAGGGATCAGCGCTTCTAGGACTTTGATAATCCAGGCGGCGAGCAACAACCCCCCGATTCCACCGAGAATCGCGATCGGAAAGCCTTCCATGAGAAGTTGCGTCAGGAGCCGTCCCCGACCGGCGCCCATCGCCGAGCGCACGGCAAATTCCTGTTGGCGGGCCGTGGCTCGAGCGAGCATCAGGTTGGCAATGTTCGCGCAGGCGATCAGCAAGACGAAGGCTACGGCACCGAGAAGGATCAACAGGGCCGAGCGGACATCGCCGACTAATTGCTCGCGCACTGGAACGACCTTGGAGCCGATTCCCTTATTTTCCGGGAATTGTTGTTCGAGTTGGCCGGCGATTCCGGACATCTCCGTTGCGGCCGCGTTCAGAGTTGTCGCCGGCTTCAAACGCGCGACGACGTTCAGGTAGTGGTTGCCGCGCGTGTTCATGTCGTCCTTGGGTTCGTAGGCCAGGGGAACCCACAAGTCCATGCGGGGCAAGTCGTCGAAAAAGGGCATGCCCTTTGGCATGACGCCGACGATCGTGTACTCCTGGCCGTTCAGGCGCAGGTTGCGCCCTAGCACATCGCGGTTACCGCCGAACTTCGTTTGCCAGAAACCGTAGCTGAGCAGCACGGAGCGGTGGCGTCCCCATTGTTCTTCTTCCCGCAAAAGCGCACGGCCGAAGAACGGATTGACGCCGAGAACCGAAAACAAGTCCGGAGAAATCGCGGCACCTTGCAGACGCGACGGTTCCTCTCCGGGAAGCGCCAGATTAAAGTCGGCAAACGTGTATGCCGCCATGCCGCTGAAGACGCGGTTGCGATCGCGCCATTCGCGAAAATCCGGAGCGGCAGCGCCGCTGATGGGCACGCCTTGCGAGACCATCGTGCTCCAGACAAAGACCAGCTTGCCGGGGTCTTTGTAGGGCAGCGGCTGTAGGAGTACGGAGTTAACGACGGAGAAGATCGCCGTGTTGGCGCCGATGCCGAGCGCCAGCGTTAGCACAGCGACGGCTGTGAAACCGAGGTTGTTTGCCAGCGCGCGCGCACCGTGGCGCAAATCCTGCCAGAGTGTGTGCATGCGCCGGCTCCTGCCGCGTCAGGCTCCGACGCGAGCTTCCTGGGTTTCTTCCACGATGCGGCCGTCGAACAGGTGAATGGTGCGCTCGGCGAAGTTGGCGTAGCGCTGGTCGTGGGTGACCATGCAGATGGTCGCGCCGTTGCGGTGCAAGTCGCGCAGCAGTTCCATCACCGCTTCGCCGTTCTTGGAGTCCAGGTTTCCGGTGGGCTCGTCGGCCATCAGAATCAGTGGATCGCCGACCAGTGCGCGGGCCACCGCGACGCGCTGCTGCTGACCGCCCGACAGTTGCGAAGGGTAGTGCCGCAAGCGGTGGGCCATGCCGACGCGCTCGAGCGCGTTCTGAACCTTCTGTTTGCGCTCGCTGGCGCTGGTGCCGCGGTAGGTCAGCGGCAGCTCGACGTTTTCGTACACCGTCAGGTCGCCGATCAGGTTGAAGGCCTGAAAGATGAACCCGATCTCGCGATTGCGGATGCGCGTGCGCTCGCTGATGCTCAGGTTCGCGACGGGCTGGCCGTTGAGCCAGTAGTTGCCATGGCTCGGCGAATCCAGCAGTCCCAGAATCGAGAGCAGCGTCGACTTGCCGCACCCCGACGGCCCGGCGATCGAAATGTACGTGCCCTTCTTGATCTCCAGATGGATTTCCTCGAGAGCGTGCGTTTCCACTTCGTCGGTCAGGAAGACTTTCTTGACGCCTTCCATTTTGATCAGCGTATCGTTTGATTCGGCCATTGCCTCTCCTTCAATTCGGGTGTCTTGAAAACCTGAACTCTTTGCTGCCAACCTCGACTGCAACCAGCAAACTCAGGGCGCCGTGCAACTCAACCGCAACAAAACTCATTGGTACCGCAATGCCACCAGGGGATCGACCTGCGTGGCTCGCCGCGCGGGCACGTAGCACGCCGCGAGCGCGACAACAACGATGAAGGCGAGGCCGGTAACGTACGCGATCGCGCTCCCCGCGCTGACGCCGAACAGCAGCGATTCGCTGAGCTGCGCCATGCCGTAAGCCAGCGGTAGTCCGATCACAATGCCGGCCAGCACCATGCCGCCTACTTCCTTCACCATCAGCCTGCGAACGTCACCCGATTCCGCGCCTAGCGCCATGCGAATGCCGATCTCGCGCGTGCGCTGCACGACCAGATACGCGAGCACACCGTAGATGCCCAGTGCGGCGAGCAGCGCAGCCAGGCTCGCGAAACCCGCCGACAGCGCGGCTACCATGCGGGCGGAGAACAGATCCTCTTCGACGATGCGCGTCATGGTCTTAACTTCGTAGACCGGCAGGTTGGGATCCATCTCGCGAACCTTGCTCTGCAATTCCGGCGCAAGCTGCTGGGGATCGCGCATGGAATTGACATAGAAGGTCATGCTGGACAGGCCTTCGCGCTGCGAATAGGGAATGTACACGTATGGATTCTGTGTGACCGTTTTTACGTGATCCTGTTTCACGTCTTTGACCACGCCGACAATCGTGACGTCGGGCTTTTTGTCTTTGCCTCCGCCGAAGGCGAAACGCATCCCCACTGGATTGCGGCCGGGGAAGAAGCGCTTGGCCATGGACTCGCTGGCTACGGCAACTTTGGAGCTCGTGGCCCCGTCGGATTGCGTGAATTCGCGACCTTGCAAGAGCGCAATGCCGAGAGAAGCGAAATAATCCGGACTGACTCCGACGTAGTTCACGTCCTGAAGATCTTCGGGAAGCTCCAGGCCACCTTCGGGAGTGATGTTGCGGCCTTCGTCGTTTCCAGTGAGCGCGCCGACGTCGGCGGAACCGACCGAGCGCACGCCCGGGAGCGCGGCGATTCGCGAGCGAAGCCGATCGGTGAGTGCGATCGTACGATCGGTGTTGTAACCGTTCAGAGACGGCGAGATCGAAAAGCTCATGACGTTTTCGGCGCGCAGCCCGAGATCCTGATTCCGCAGATTCAGGAGGGTTCGAACAAACAAGGAAGCGCCCGCGAGCAGCAACATGGTGAACGCCACTTGCCCAGCCACCAGGATCTTGCGGAAGCGCACATGAGAAACGCTCGCAGAAGAGGTCGAACCCTGCTCCTTGATGACGTCAGATGCGGTCGAACGAGTCACGCGCCAGGCGGGAAGCAGGCCGAAGAAGATGCCGGAGAGCAGCGTGGCGCCAAAAGTGAAAGCGAGCAAAAGCGTATTCAGCTTTGCCGTAAGTCCCTGAATTCCGGCGTTAGCGACGATAACCGGCGTTAGGTAGTCCATCAGCGCGGACCCCAGCGCCAATCCCAGCACACCGCCGGCCAACGCGCACAGCAAACTCTCGGCCAGAAGCTGGCGAACCATTCGGGCGCGCGTGGCGCCGAGCGCCAAACGAATCGCAAACTCGCGCTGGCGGGCAGCGCCGCGAGCAAGGAGCAGATTCGCGACATTGGTGCACGCGATCATCAGAACGAGCGCGACCATCGCAAACATGGCGCTCAGTGCGGGGCCGGTGTCGCGTTGCAATACCGTGCGGCCGCGGGAACCTGGGGACAACTCAATGTTCTTTTTGAGGAAAAGATCCCGTTTTTGCTGATTCCAGCCAGTAATGCTCGCCAACTGCTCCTGGAGCATGGGCCGGTAAGCGGCATTCAGCGCCGTAGCGGCCTGCAGGTCGGAGACGCCGGGCTTGCGGCGAGCCAGGACCTTGAGCCAGTAGTCGTTCCATGCGATGAAGGGATCGCGGCTGCCCATCTGCATCATCGGGCGAGCCATCATCAGCGGGACGAAGATGTCGGGCGACTGGCCAGCCTGCACGCCGGTAAATCCCGAGCGAGAAACGCCAACAACCGTCAATTCCGTGTCATTGATCAGCAGGCTCTTGTTGAGAATGTCGGGGTCGCCACCGAACCGGTGCGTCCAGTAGTTGTAGCTGAGGACAACCAGGGGATGCGCGCCCGGGACCCGGTCGTCTTCCGGAGAGAAAACGCGCCCGATGGCGGGCTGCACGCCGAGAACGTCAAAATAGTTGCCAGAGACCAGTTCGCCGGAACCACGCTCGGTCTGGCCGTGGCTGGCGATGCTGGCGGAAAAGGAGTAGCGAGCCAGCATTCCGGAAAGCACATTGTTGTTGTCGCGCAGACCTTTGTAGATGCGATAGGAAAAGGATTCGGAGTCGTCGCCGTCGCTGGAGACGTGGCCGGTCATCGGTCCGGGATCGCGAAGCACGACCAACTCACCGGGATTCCGCACCGGCAGCCGCTGTAGCAGGATCTGATTGATGAGCGAGAAGATCGCGGTGTTCGCGCCGATACCCAGGGCGAGGGTCACGACGGCGATGGCGCTGAAGGCGGGATTCTTCGCCAGCATTCGCGCCCCAAAACGGATGTCCTGCCACAGACTGGTCACTCGGCGACCACCCTATCGACTCAATCTACCTAGACGTTGCAGCCGGTCCAGAAGTCTTGAAGCTGATACGCGAACTGCACGAAAAAGTTCGATTCGCTGCCAGGCCTGGATGAGCTTTCCGCCGAGCCCGACCAACCCGTCCTGCATGGAACGGGTACGCCTAGTTCAACCGGATGCGGTCGACGTTGTCCCATTGCGACATGTCGGAAAGCACGACTTTGTCGCCGACCTGCAAGCCTTGCAGAATCTCGACGGTATTGACCGAGCTGCGGCCAAGCTTGACTGTAGTGCGAATACCTTCCGAACCGTCGGGGGTTACCTTGAAGAGGCTGATGGTGCTGTCGGACTGGCCATGCACCGGGCGGCCCACGTAAAGGACGTCTTTGAGGTTTTCGAGCTCGATGGTGCCGTCAACGCTCAAATCCGGGCGCGCGCCGAGCGGCAGGGGATCATCAATTCCGACGTCAACGGTAACGGTGCCATTGACGACCGATGGATCGATGCGGATCACGTGGCCTTTCACAATGCCGTTGCGCGTGTCCACCGTTGCGCTCTGGCCGTAGGCGATATCCTTGGCTTGCGTTTCGGCGATCTTGATTTCCGCCTTGAGCTTGGTCGGATCGGCGACGCGGGCAAGATTGGTGCCAATGGCGACGTTTTGTCCCACGTCAACCGGAAGCAGTTGCAGCACGCCATTCATGCCCACACGGACATGCAGCGCTTCGGCCTGGCTCTTGCGGAGAGCGTAGGTGGCACGAGCCTGATCCACGCGCGATTGCTGTGCTTGTATGCGGGCGTTGCCGGAATCAACGGCGATGCGCGTACGCTCTTCTTCCAGTCCAACGCGAATGCCCAGCTGTTGTTCCCTTACTTTCGACTGCTTCTCCGTGATTTCCGCGCCGATGCCTTCTTCGTGGAGCTTGTAATCCACTTCGTGTTGCAGCTTGGTTTGTTCGTAGTCGCTACGGACGCTGGCCTCGGTCGCCTTCTGGTTCATCAACTCGCTGTTGACCTGAACCTTCATATTGGCGAGATCCGAATCGGCGGCCTTGAGCTGATATTCCGCATCCAGCAAGTCGCGTTGCACTTCCGGATTGCTCATCTCTAAGATCACCGTGTTGGGTGTGAGCATGTGCGGGCCGGGCCGAACCAGGATCTTGTCGACGCGCATCGCGGTTTGCGCGGGAATCCAGCGAATATCGAGAGGCACCAGCGTGCCGAGACCACGCACTTCGCGAAGCATCGGTCCGCGCTTCACCACGTCGGTCCAGACTGTGCCTTTGTCCACTGAAGGCGCAGCGGGCTTCAAGCGAGAAAGCCCCAGCGTCACGCCAGCGATAACGACAACGGCGCCGACAACATAGGCGATCCTCTTGATCTTTTTTGCGCGAGCGTTGGATGGTCGTTGGATGTCCATAATTTTTGTGTCGTACTAGAAAATGGCACGCGGATGACCCGCATGCCGATCCCGTAAACTTTGGTATGTCAATACGTTACACCCAAATCCGGAAGGTGGAAAGGGTGGCGATTGACCGGAAATGGGATTTTTGGTCCCACCAGCGAACAGGATTTGTCAGCGTCTTGCACGGGAACTTTGGCTTCATGTTTCGGGAAATCCAAACGTGAAAGACGAAAAAAAGAACACAAAAGTTTAGCGAAAAAACAGTGGCGCGGCGGCCGTCCCAGTGCGGCCGCCGCGCTGACCAGGCGCCACCGATTTTCCTAGCGACATTTGCTGGCTGCGAGCACAAGCTTCCAGAGAAACCCGGCCGATCGAAGCGGCGTCCATTACAGTAGCTAAGACGGAGAAACCCCTCATGAAGTCACGTTACCGGATCCAAACGTGGAGTTTAGTACTGGGACTTGCGTGGGCGTGTGCCTTCACCGGAGCGGTGCGAGCCCAGGAAGCTGGGGGACAATGGCCGGACGGAGAGCGGCGCATGCCGGCTTTCGGAAAAATCACGAAACTGAGCGACAAGTCAATTGAGATTACCAACGTCAACGGCGAGAACGTAGTCATCCAGCTGACCGACAAGACGGAATTCCGGAAAGATCGGCGGGCTGCCAAACGTACTGACTTCAAGGTGGGCGACATCATCCTGGTGCGCGGCGACGAGAACGCGGATCACACGTGGACGGCCCAGGTGATCGCGGCGCGTTCGATCAATGGCGCCGGTGGACCAGCGGGGCGCGGAGGCTTGGGCGGACCGGGCGGCGGTCGCGATCGCGCGGAGTTCCAGCGAGAGGTCGGCACCCTGGGAAAGGATTTTGTGGCCGGCGAGATCCAGTCCGTCGATGCGCCGAAGTTGTCGGTGATGCGCACGGATAACGTGACGCAGACGTTCGAGCTCAACGAAGACACCTCGCTGCGCAAGGGCCGCGACGCGATCACGATCGCGGATATTCAGCCGGGCGATCACGTTTTTGCGCGCGGCGGGCTGGAAAATAACGTGTTCGTGCCGAAGACCGTGGTGATCGTCGGTAGCGAGCAGTGGAAGCGGATGCAGGAATGGAGCGGGCAGGCAGGTGGTTCGGGCCAGCGGCGTCGCGGATCTACCGGCGCGAGTGGGGCACAACCGCCTGCGGCAGATGGCGGAGGTGCCGATGGCGGCGAGTCCAATACGCAGAAACCAGCGGAGCCGCAGAATTGAAGTTTTCGGCCGCAGGAAAGTTCTCGATCTTCCTGCTGGTCTTGCTGGGATTTTGGTGCGCGGACCAGGCGCGCGCACAAGACCTGGCTGCTCCGCCACCTTCGACGCCAGCGCAAAAACCGGAAACGCCGAAGCCACCGCCACCGCCGTCTGACACAGCTCCCGCTCCTTCGCCTTCGATGCCGGACGCAAACACGGCG
>Ga0307471_100001791_pt1 | contig 12025 bp, 10 predicted proteins | sample atmos_gasesAM3C__2_FD_204566 | JGI IMG/M metagenome (GOLD analysis project Ga0307471, IMG submission 204566) | Hardwood forest soil microbial communities from Morgan-Monroe State Forest, Indiana, United States - atmos_gasesAM3C_515 | ecosystem: Environmental > Terrestrial > Soil > Temperate... | reverse complement strand
TAATTTTGTTTCCAAAGCCTAGACAAGCCCGCGTCGCGCTACCACGAAGCGGTCGAAGGATTTTTCGGTGCTTCGCAGGGGAGACCAGATAACACCTCTTTCGGGGGAGGAAACAAAAGTGGCGCGAGAGCGCAGGTTTGTTAGACTTCTATCATGCGCAGGCGCGCACAACCTTCGCCCGAGAAATCGATTTGCAGGGACGGTTAACTACCTTGTTATGAAATCAGAAATTAGCGCTGCGGAGCCCGTCGAGTCCACCACCACGCTTTCCCCCTGTAGCGGACTCGCTGCGCGGGCTGAACCTTGTACGCGACCCAATGATGACGAAAGCGCAGCAAAATACCTGTTTAAACTATCCCATGATGTGATCCTTTCGTTGGATCGCGTTGGGAACATCCTTTGCATCAATCAACGCGGCGTCCAACTGACCGGCTATTCAGAAGCGGAATTGCGTGGCGCAAATGTTTTTGAACTCCTGCTCCTTCCCGAGGACCGGCAGGTTGCCCGCGCAATGCTTGCGGACGTGCTGGCGGGCAAAGCGCGGGAGTACGAAGTCCGCTGGAAAACGAAAGATGGCGCTGTTATCCATTTTGATGGCGCCACCGTTCCACGTCTCTCAGACGCGGGAGAATTTTTGTCTACCATCTGCACGCTGCGGGACGTGACCGAGCGCAAATGCGCAGAAGAAAGACTGCGCAAGAGCGAAGAGAAATATCGGGACCTGATCGAGATTTGCCCCGACGCGATTTACGTTGTTGACGCCAATGGTATCTGCGTTTTGGGAAACCGCGCCGGCGCTGAGCTGGCCGGAATTCCGGCTAACAAGCTGGTTGGCACGCCCGTCACCGACACTTATTTGCCGGAAGAGCGCTACGTGTTTCGAGAACGGCTCGAGCAACTGAAAACCGGAGGCACGCTGCGCTTTGAAAGGAATTTCGTCCGCAAGAACGGCCACATCGTTCCCGTAGAAGTTTCCGTGACCGCGATACGCGGCGGACATTTCCAAGCGATCCTGCGCGACATTAGTGCGCGCAAGAGAAGCGAAGCTTTGCTGGCTGGCGAGAAACGGCTTCTCGAGATGATCGCGACTGGTGTCGGGCTGAAGGAAATCCTGAACACGTTGTGTCTGATTATTGAGGAGCAACGGACCGGCACGCTCGCTTCTGTCTTGTTACTGAATGCCGACGGTGTCCATCTGGATTGCATTGCAGGCCCTAGTCTTCCCAAAGAATGGTCGCAGCAAATGGAGAATCTGCCGATTGGACCGTGCGCCGGCTCCTGCGGTACTGCGGCCTATCGGGGATCACCAGTCATCGTTTCCGACATCGCGACTGACCCGCTGTGGGACGTGCCGGAACATCGCAGTTCAGCTCTGAAGCACGGACTGCGAGCCTCTTGGTCGAGTCCGGTACTCTCTTCCGCCGGAAAGTTATTTGGAACTTTCTGCATGTACTATCGCGAAACGCGGAGTCCAAACTCGCGGGACCTCGAACTGATCGAGTTGGCGACGGACCTTGTACGGATAGCGATTGAACGCGACCGCGCGGAGGGAGCGTTGCGCGCTTCCGAGCAAGTCGCCCGCGGCCAGGTAGAGGCGCTGACCTACAGCCTGGATGTTCTCGCGACTGCGCCGGCACCGGACAAGTTCCTTGGACAAATGTTGAGCACAATTGGGCGCCTTCTTGGCGCGCAAAGTGTGATCCTTTGGTTGTTGGATGAATCAAATGATGCGCTCGTTTTGCGTTCATGGGCCGAGGGAACAAATTTTGCAAAGGGGGATCCAGAGCATCCGTTCATCAAAAATCCTTCATCTTGGAAGGAAGACCCGGGACTTCGTGATCTATTTTTTTCCGGAGCGCCGGTTGCTTGCGAGGATGTGGAACGTGATCCGTTTACCTCCAACGATCTTCGCGAATATTTGAAATCTGGAGGAACAAAAAAATTTCTCAGGATTCCCACGCTTGTGGGCGGGCGCGTGAAAGGCTTCATCGGTATTCGTCACGGCGACCGGCCGCCTTATCGACCGGAGGAGATCGAACTGGCACAAGCACTGGCACACCAGGCCATGCTGGCGATTCAACTCAATGAATTTGCCGAGCAAAGCCGGCAATCAGCTGTTCTCGAAGAACGAAACCGAATGGCGCGCGACATCCACGATACGCTGGCGCAAGGGTTCACCGGCGTGATTGTGCAGTTGGAAGCGGCCGACGATGCGATTGCATGTTGCCGTCGTAAGGAAGCAAATGAGCATTTGCAGCGCGCCAGCGAATTGGCGCGGCGCAGCCTGACCGAAGCGCGCCGCTCAGTCCGCGCGCTGCGACCCCAGGCCTTGCAACAAGAAAACTTTTGGGAGGCTTTGAGAGCAATCATCAAGACCACGACTGCGGGGACGACAGTTCACACAACGTTCACCGTCACAGGTGAACTGCGCGATCTCCCACATCGTTGGCAGGAAAATTTGCTGCACATTGGTCAGGAAGCGTTGACCAATGCGCTCAAGTATGCGCATTCGCGCAATTTTGAAACACTCTTGAGCTTTAATACAAATGAACTTCGCCTGCAGTTTCACGACGACGGTGATGGATTCGAACTTGAAGAAGAACATGATGGCTTCGGTTTGGCTGGAATGCGGGAACGGTCCGAACAAATGGGCGGTACACTGAATATCATCAGTGCCCGCGGCAAGGGCACAAAGATCGCGGTGACCCTGCCCTACAATCACGAGTCAACGCCTGCAAGGGACAACAGCTTCCAACCCGTCGGAACCGTTCGCGCATGAGGACCAAAAAGGAAGCCGTTAGCAAAAGTGCCAGGGACGCTGCGCTGTCCCGAAAGCTTTCCGGAGCCGGCACAGGGCGAGCCTCCCAACGCGCGCCGAAAAAATCGCGCATTAGCGTTCTGATCGCCGACGATCACACTGTGGTTCGTGAGGGTTTAGTCTCGTTAATTCGGCGCAAGCCGGACATGAGCGTGCTCGGCGAAGCTACCAATGGTCGCGAAGCAGTCGAGTTATGGAAGCAGCACCGCCCGGACGTAACACTACTCGATTTACGGATGCCCGAGCTCGACGGCGTAAGCGCGATCAAAGAAATTCGGGAGCACGATGAGCACGCGCGGATCATCGTGCTTACAACCTTCGACGGTGACGAAGATATTTACCGCGCAATTCAAGCTGGAGCGAAGGGTTATCTCCTCAAGGATGTACCGCGCGAAGCGCTGATGGACAGTATCCACCGGGTGCACGCGGGTGAAACATGTGTTCCCGTTCACCTCGCCGCCAAGCTCGCAGAACGCGTTAGCGGTGAAACGTTGAGCTCGCGCGAAATCGACGTGCTCAAGCTGATGGCCCAGGGAAAAAGCAACAAGGAAATCGGCACCACGCTGTTCATCAGCGAAGGCACCGTGAAATCGCACGTGAAAGCGATCTTCGCCAAGATGAATGTCATCAGCCGCACCGAAGCCGTGGCGAACGCTACCCGACGCGGTCTCATCCAACTGTAGAGGCGGCTGCCTGTTCGCGAACCCTTTCGGAGTGTCAGCCGCGACAGATACGACCATCGCAGCCGATCAAGGATTTACGCAGCCTGCGCCGTCGCTGATATGCGCCCGCTACGACCGTTGCAGGTTGCTTAGAACCATGCAATCAGCAACAGTCTGACGACCGTCGCAAATGACGAACTTGGCGCACACGATGTTTTTCGAAACGCTCTTCGTACCTATCTAGCGTCAGCGCCCTTAGATTTTTTCGAAGCCGATTTGCCATTCGAGGGAAGGATCACTGTAATCTTTGTGCCCTTCTTTCGCGAACTCGCGATGGTCAATTTGCCTCCCATCTGCTCAGCCCGCTCGCGCATTCCCGTAAGACCCATGCCGTCATGTCGATCACGCAGCTTAAAACCGTCACCGTCGTCAGAGAATTCCAATCGTACTTCCTTTGCATTGCACACCAGGTGCGTCTCAAAATTCCGAGCATGAGCATACTTAAGAGTGTTGGTCAAAGCCTCCTGACCGATGTGCATCAGATTTTCCTGCCACGAAGGAGGAAAATCCGGAGCTCCGCCTCGTACACCGAAAGATGTACGGAGCGCTGTGCCTGCGGTTGTGTTCTTAACAATACCTTTCAGTGCATCCCAGAAGTTAAACTGTTGCAAGGCTTCCGGCCGTAACGCATGCACCGAGCGGCGCGCTTCGGTCAGGCTCCGCCGGGCCAACTGGCCCGCCCGGTGCAAATGGCCGACCGCTTCGTCGGGCACTCCGTCGGGCATCACATCTTCGGCTGCCTCTAATTGCATAATCACGCCGGTGAAACCTTGGGCCAGTGTGTCGTGAATGTCGCGCGCGAGGCGGTTTCGTTCCGCCAGCACTGCGGCTTGGCGGCCCTGCTCGGCGAACTCATTGAGTTGAATTGCGAACATCGCCTGGTGTGCCAGTGCTTGGGCTAATTCGATCTCTTCCGGCCGATACGGCAGTCGCTCTCCATGACGAACGCCAACAAAACCTTTCACCCGGCCGGCAACCAGCGTTGGAATTGTTAGGTACTTCCTGGTCCTTTTTCCTCTAAAATACTCGCGGATGCTATTGGAAACGCGTGGATCATTTTCTATGTCCTCGCAGACGACCGGGGCCCCAGTAAAAACCGCTTCCTGAACAATTTTGTCCCCTTTCCATGCGAGCGGATTTTTAATAAACGGATGTTCCGGGTCCGCTGCTGCGAAATCTGCACCCTGAGCTGCAGCCCGCAAAACCAGAGAATCAGCTGCCCCGTCCAATAGCCACAGAACCACACTCTGTGCGTTTAAAAGACGACCGATTGTGCTTAGCATTTGTCCAATGAACTTTTCCGGCTGCGGCGCGGTCGCGAGAACGTCCAGACTCTGCGCTAATGCTTCGACTTGGCCCCGCGCGAGCTGCTCGGAAGCGCGCAGGGCTTCTTCCGCTCTTTTGCGTTCGCTAATATCTCTTACAACCGACTGGCTAAAACCGTTGCCCAATGTTGATACGGAAACTTCCACCGGGACCACTTCGCCGTTTCTACGCAAGAACTTTCTCTCGAAACGCAGGGCACCGTCTGCTTTCAATTGGTCGCGCCGCAGAGCAATGAGATGTCGATCTTCCGGAAGGTAGGTGTTTGCAAGGGAAGAACCGATCAATTCTTCCAAAGGACAACCCGCTAGCTGCGCGCCCGCGGCATTGGACAAAACACACCGGGTATCCTGATCGATCACGTAGATCGCGTCGGGTGAGGTATTGACCAAATCGCGATACTTCGCCTCGCTGGTGCGCAGCGCTTCCTGAGCTCGATCGCGTTCAATGGCAACGCGAGCCAGGTGTGTGGCCATTTCGATGATCCCTAGATCGCGCGCATCCGGGCTTCGCGGTTCGCGATAGTACATGCAGAAAGTGCCCAGCACTTTTCCTTCTGAAGAAAGGATTGGATTTGACCAGGAAGCTCGGAGACCGTGCCGTAAGGCTGAAGAACGATGCTCAGGCACTTCCCAAAGTGGATCAGTCGCAATATCTGGGGCAATGACGGCCGATCCCCGGTAGGCCGCTGTACCGCAAGATCCGGCACACGGTCCGATTGGCAGCTTTTCCATTTGTTGTATCCATTCTCTGGGAAGACTTGGTCCGGCGACTGAGTCGAGGTGAACACCGTCGGAGTTTAGTAACAAAACTGAAGCGAGCGTGCCCTTGCGGTACTCCTCTACGTTTAGGCATAAGACATTCAGGATCTCCTTGAGTTCGGCGCCTGTCGCGATCATTTCAAGAAGCCGTTTCTCTCCTGCCAGAAACGATTCGGCGCGTTTCCGCTGCTCGATGTCAACATTGGTCCCGTACCAGCGGACGATGTTGCCTGATTCGTCTCGCAGCGGCACACCCTTCGTCAGAAACCAGCGATACACGTCATCAACGCCACGTATCCGTGCTTCGCTTTCAAACGGTCCTCCAGTCTCGGTTGCGGCGCGCCATTTTGCCATGTGCGTAGCCCGGTCGTCGGGATGGAATGCATCCAGCCATCCGTACTCAAATTCGGTGCCTGGCTTCATCCCCGTATATTCCAGCCAACCCTTGCTGCAGTAATCATTGGCGCCATCCGGCAGCGTGGACCAGGACATCGCCGGAATGGTATCGATCACGAGGCGGAGTTGTTTTTCGGTCCGTCTCCGATCGGTGATGTTGTAGGTAACTCCGGTGACGCTGACAACCTCTCCCCTTTTGTTGCGTAGCGGGATTAGATGAATTTCGAAGAACTGCTTCTTCGCTTCGGTGACAAAAGTGAGCGACTCTCCCGCCAGGGCACGCCGGGCGTTGGCATGGAGATCCGGAGAGTCGTGATAGAGATCAAAGATTGATCGACCGACGAGTTCTCCAGGCTTGACTCCAAACGCGTCGAGCCCTTTGCCTTCAGAGAGAGTAACCACACCAGAACGATCCAAAGCAAATAGAATGACTGGTGTGTTGCCGATGACACTACGCAAACGCTCCTCTGTTCTTGTTAGTTGCTCTTCCGCGAGCTTGCGTTTGGTAATGTCGACCATCACGCCGCGCAATTTGGTCGGACGATCGTCCTCTACCACAACCGTGACGAGATCTCTTAGCCAGACTGTTCTCCCATTAGCCGCGATCATTCGATATTCGAAATCATGGTCCTGTTTTTCGGCAATCGCGTTTAAGCAAAATTCAACAGCCCAGTTCCGGTCGTCGGGGTGAACGTGATCTCTCCAGAAGGTTGGCTCACGCAACCACTGCTCAATCGGATAACCGAGGATGCGCTCGGCTTGCTCGCTCACGAAGGAGAACGTGAATGTTTTAGCGTCAGCCTCCCAGACAATACCACCAACAGTGTTAACCAGGTTACGGAATTGGTCGTTGCTACGCGTCAGCTCCGCCGTTCGTTCTTTAACCTTGCCTTCCAGTCCAACACGGGCTCGCTCCAAAGCATGCTCTGCACGTCTTCGCGCGGCGCTCCATGAGCTGATTAGCAATGCCGAAAAAAGAAACACAGCAAGGTGGACGATATCGTGAAAACTAAAGGAGAAGGCGAATCTCGGCTCTAGGATGAAGTAATTGATGGACAAGGTGGCCAGTGCTACCGCCAACAGTCCGGGACCGGTGCCGCCAAACCACGTACTCAAAATGACTGCTGGGAAAAAAAGCGGCGTGCGAAACGTGTAGCCCTGAAACAAAAGGGTCACGGACAAGGAAATAGCGACCAATATTATGGACAGTCCGTATCTTAGAACGACAGATGTTGCCGACGGTACGTTGTGATTCGTCTTCGCCATTCTCTTGGCTTCGATTCGAAACAACATAATACGCCTTTGCACTTCATGCGGAAGCCCATGTCAGACCATCAAGCCTGTAACCGCGTACCCGATGAAATAGTAATATTCTCCAATCCCAGTGCCACTTTTGTTTCCTCCCTCGAAAGAGGGACTGAAAAATCCTGCGTGTTCTCTTTGGTTCACCGCGGGCAGACGGATGATTCTGTCACCGGACCGAGAACTATGAAGCAACAAAATTTGACGCGAAAATCGCGCAGCATCTTCCGTAGGGGTACGAAGCGAATCACTCGACGCGATTCGTGAGGAGCGCGAACGGGAGTGCATGTCAGGGAACCTAAGATGAATATCGCTCAGGGATCGATTCTGGTAAAAGCGCCAATTGGCAGTGTCTACCGTCGATGGCTGCGATTTGAGGATTCCCCGCAATTCATGACTGCCGTCAAGGAAGTAGAAAAGCTGGATGCAAACCATTTTTTCATGGCCGTGACCTGCAACGGCAAGCGAATGGAAGGCGTGCTTGAAATCATGCTGCGAGTTCCGGAGCGCAGAATAGCCTGGCGATTGGTGGCCGGGAAATCACATTGCGACCATGTCGCAACTGGCGTCACCTCTTTCACTTCGCAATCCGATCGAAGCACGCGCGTGAACTTCAAGGTAAGCTCCTCAACTGTTGGCGACAACCTCTCGGATCGAGTTCATCAATATCTGCGCAATTTCAAACGGCGGGTCGAGGACCGTGCACGTCGAAAGAGAGTGACTCCGCGAGAAGCATGACGAAAGCCGGTACAATTGAACTTATCTCTCGGCTGAGCGAAGGCCGAGTCAGAATGAACCACAAGATCGCTGGCTAACAAAAATAAACGAACTAAGATTCTTATGAGCCATTACCAACTAGACATTCGTGAATGGCGGTCGCAGGAAAACACCGAAATCCGTAACAAAAAGAGCGTAATTGATCGCACCAATAAAACATCAACCGGTACAAACCAAACCATGAACAAACCTAATTCGAGAAAGACTTCCGAACTGCGTCGCAGACGCGACGCCCCACTGGAGACGCGAACCGATCTCACAGCTTCGGCGACCAAAGACATCACCGCGGCCATGAACGCCATTCTGGCTGACGTGTTCGCGCTCTACGTGAAAACGAAAAATTTCCACTGGCACATGAGTGGGCCGCACTTCCGTGATTACCACTTGCTACTTGATGAACATGGCGATCAGCTTTTCGCGATGACCGATCCGATCGCGGAACGAGTCCGAAAGATTGGTGGACTTACGCTGAGATCGATTGGTCAAATTTCCCGTACTCAGCGGGTGCTCGACAACGATGCAGAGTATGTCGAGCCATTGGACATGCTGGCTGAGCTAGCAGACGACAACCGGACAATGGCCGCACGACTTCGCGAGGCGCACAACGTGTGCGACGAGCATCGTGACGTTGCTACCGCGAGTTTGATCGAAGTCTGGATCGATGAAACCGAGCGACGCGCGTGGTTCCTGTTCGAAGCGACGCGACGAATGAATTGATCTTCGAATTCATCCCGTAAACATACGGGCTCTGGCCACGGCGCTTTGTCGCCGTGTTATCTGGGCAACACCACTGGCGTGCCTCGACACAGCGACGCAACTGCAAAGTAAATGAGAAGATATTATGAACTATCGACTACTTGGAAAATCAGGATTGCGTGTTTCGGAATTCTGCCTTGGCACCATGACCTTTGGCGAAGATTGGGGCTGGGGCTCAAGCAAAGATGAGGCGAAAAAGATCTATGACGCCTTTGGAGAAGAGGGAGGCAACTTCATCGATACCGCCAACATCTACACGAATGGCACAAGTGAGTCCTTTCTTGGCGAGTTTGTTAAAGCACATCGCGAGAGCGTGGTCCTTGCAACTAAATTTACAAACGCCGCTCCGGGAACGGACCCAAACGCAGCAGGCAATCACCGCAAGAACATGGTGCAGGCGGTCGAAGCGAGTTTGAAGCGGCTTCAGACTGACTACGTTGACCTGTATTGGGTTCACATCTGGGACCAGATCACTCCTGTCGAAGAAGTGATGCGCGCCTTGGACGATCTCGTTCGTCAGGGAAAGGTGCTTTATGTCGGCATCTCCGATGCGCCGGCCTGGTGGATCGCTCAGGCGAATACGCTGGCTGCTCTTCGCGGCTGGTCGCCATTCGTTGGGCTGCAAATCGAATACAGTTTGATCGAACGAACGGTCGAACGGGAACTGATTCCGATGGCTAAAGCTCTGGAACTTGGAGTAACCGCATGGTCGCCGCTTTCCGGTGGCGTGCTTACGGGAAAATATCACGGTCACGGTTCTTCTGAAGGCGGACGGATGAGCTCCGATATGGTGAAGGAGTTCATGCCCGAGGAGCAAAGAGCCAGGCGCATCGTTGCGGCCGTTAAAGCTGTGGCCGATGAGGTCGCTCGCAGCATGGCACAAGTTGCCCTGGCCTGGCTGCGTTATCGGCCCGTGCCGGTGATTCCGATTGTCGGCGCGCGAAACCTGTCACAACTGAAGGACAACCTTGCGAGTGCTGACGTTTCGCTCTCCGCGAAGCAATTGAAGACGCTGGATGAAGCAAGCCGAATTGAGCTTGGATTCCCACACGAATTTTACACGCGAGACATGGTTCGTGGCCTTGTTTACGGCGGGATGCGTGACAGGATTGTGGTCTAAAACATTCAATGCATCCGCTAATTCAAAACACGTCGACGCACGCAGCCGACACTAGACAGTGAGATTGTGGCGCTCATCGAAACAAGCCGACTTAACGTGAAAGAGCCTCGCGAAGGCTGGAGCGGGCGTCTTTTTCATTCACAAAATATGACGTTCGCCTACTACACTGTTAAGGTGGGGGCCTGGATTCACGAGCATTCCCATCCAAACGACGAGGTCTGGAATATTATCGACGGTCAGCTTGAGATCACGATAGCCGGAGCGACCGAGGTGGCCGGCCCAGGATGTGCGGCGGTTATTCCTCCAAACACTGCTCACTCAGTCAACGCGCTGACCGACGTGCGAGCCATCGTCGTCGATTATCCACGGCGTAATTCGATTGGCGGCATCGCGCTGTAATTAGGAAAGCTTGAATGCAAGCACGACGTTTTTCGTTGGGGCTTGCAAAGAATGGGCGGTACGGTTCCAACGCGGAAGGAAATATCATGGCCATCAAACTGCCTCGAATCATCAACGATTATGTCAACGCAAGTAATGCCCATGATGCGAAATCCATTCTTTCCTGCTTCTCAGAAAATGCGGTTGTGCGTGACGAAGGAGAAAGGTTGCACGGAACGAAAACCATCGAGGACTGGATTCGGAGGACAATCGAGAAATATAAATTCCAGTTCAAACCTCTCAGCATCAAAGACGAGGCTGCAGAAGTCGTAGTCGCGACCGAAGTATCGGGAACGTTCGATGGAAGCCCAATCACGCTCGATTACCACTTCACGATTAAGGGCGATAAAATTCTATCTCTCACAATTGATTAGTGCCCGAACATGGCATGCCCGTTAATACTTAGGCGCGACCCGATGTTCTTGCCGCGAAAACGCAGTGAACACGCTTAAGCACGGGTAAGCCAAGGAATCGATCTTTCCACAAAGCCCTTAAGAATCCGGCGCCCGAAGCCTTCCCTTTTTCATCTCAAAGGAGGGAGTGAGGATCACTCTTAAGTAGGACCGGAAAATCCCGCGGATGCGACATGGCTCCAAAACCGAAGAGTGACGATCTTGAGGTATGAAAAAGTTTAAATTACTGAGTTTGGTAGCTATCACCTCGATTGCGCTCGCTCAGACAGGATGGGCAGGTGGCCACGGCGGGGGCGGAGGCGGCCACGGCGGTGGCGGTGGTGGCTTCCACGGTGGCGGTGGTGGTTTCCACGGAGGAGGTTTCGGCGGTGGCGGTTTTCATGGTGGTGGGTTCCACGGGGGAGGCTTCCGCGGTAGCGCGTTCCACGGCGGCGGTGGTTTCCGTGGAGGACGTTTCGCCGGTGGCGGTTTCCACGGCAGTGGCTTTCGTGGGGGGCGTTTCGGCGGTGGCGGTTTCCACGGCCGTGGCTTTCGTGGCGACCGTTTTGGCCATCGCGGATTCTCTAATGATGTGTTCATCGGCGGCTTCGGCTTTCCGGGGTGGTGGGGATGGGACTATCCGTACGGATATTACCCGTACGGTTATTATGGATACGGCGGGTACCCATACGGCTACTACAACGGATACGGCAGATACGGTTACTATGGTCGGCCCGGTTACTGATACCGCTATGGCAGCCGTTCAAGGCATTTCCGGAGTGTACAGAGTCGGTGACAAGCCCGGTTCCGGCTCTTTGAAATCGCCCGCCCGTTAATGCGTGTCGATCGAATCGTGAGTGATGTTCGCGACGAAGCTTACCTAAGTTGCTCATCGCGTAACTCAAGGTAAATACAAATAGGAAGCTGGTTAAATTATGAGAAAAAATCCGCTGAACAAAGGTATTATAATGGAGAACGCTGCTGGGATTGGGACAGTGACGTCCGAGATGGTTGAAGCCCGTGCGCGCGAGTTAGCCGCGATTAACGGTCGTCCTTCTTCCAAACCGTCCGAGGCTGACTATCAACAGGCCAAACGTGAGCTGACAGGAGAAGCGGAAATGGATCCGCAGGAAGAAAGTAGTGAATCCATACCCGAATCGGAGGGTTGGGATCCCGTGCCGGGCTCAACCGGACGGCAAGCAGCAGACTCACTCGGAGAA
>Ga0307471_100001790_pt1 | contig 12025 bp, 9 predicted proteins | sample atmos_gasesAM3C__2_FD_204566 | JGI IMG/M metagenome (GOLD analysis project Ga0307471, IMG submission 204566) | Hardwood forest soil microbial communities from Morgan-Monroe State Forest, Indiana, United States - atmos_gasesAM3C_515 | ecosystem: Environmental > Terrestrial > Soil > Temperate... | reverse complement strand
CCATACGCCACCTCCGTGTGGTTTGGGCCATCGTCGCTGGAAGCTAGTTTGTCCGCTAGGCTCATGTCAAGCGTTCAGACGCTTCGCCAAGCTCCTGGCTTTCGATCGTTTCACGTTTCGAGAAATTTCCGAAGCGTGGAACTTCCCTCCAAATCCGAATCGTCTTGAACGATTTGAACGGAGCATAGCGGTGGAACAATTGGAACGTCTGGAACGGTTCTTATTTTACTATTACCGGTTGGCTAGTGCCTGATGCCTATTTAGTGAGCCCCGTAAAAGCGCGCTGTGTTGTCAATGAGCAGCTTTCGCTTGCTCTCCTCGATGATATGGTTTCGCTTGAGGAAGACATCGACCGCGCCGACTTCGAGGCCCGTTCAAGTGGTTCGACCCAGCTCACCATGAACGGAATTTGATCTGCTGTGCTCCGCCTGTCCTGAGCGAAGTCAAAGGGTTCCAGCCGTTCAAATCGTTCAATACATCGCGGGCGGAATGTTTCTGTATCTGCTAAAATCAAAAAATATTTGCTGGAAAATTCCGATTTACTTGGGCAGCGTGCGGCCTGACCTGTGCCGCAAGCCCATCCATTATGTTCAACCGGAGCCGCGATGACTAACATTAATATGCCTAGCCGTACCCGCGCAGGGAGCACGGCGTGATCAACACTCATGCCACTGAGAAATCAGGAAGGCGGCGGATTTTTTACGGCTGGTACATGGTTGCCGCGAGTGTAGCGGCCAACACAATCTTCTCCGCCGCCTATTTCCAGGGCTTCGGCGTTCTCATCCTCCCGATAGAACGCGCCTTCGGCTGGGACCGCTGGGTTATTTCAGCCGCCCTGTCGCTGCGCCAGTTGGAGTCCGGCATTGTCAGCCCCGCTGTTGGCTTCCTGCTGGACCGCTTCAGCGCGCGTAAGTTGATTTTCTGGAGCGCTGTCATCTCAGGCGTCGGCTTCATCGGCCTCGGCTTCACCACCGGCATCGTCACGTTTTTTCTCTGCTTCGTGGTCATTTCCCTGGGAGCATCCGGCATCAGCCACGCGGTTACCTGGCCTGTGATCATCTCGCGGTGGTTTCGTCGCAACCGCGGCCTGGCCACGGGGCTTGCGGTAACGGGTCCCATCTTCGGCTCGCCCCTCGTCATACTGAACACGCAGATCGAGGAGGCGCACGGTTGGCGCGTCGTCCTTTTCGCCTACGGCGCCTTGGTCTTGATCGGTGTCACGCTGCTCAGCATGCTGGTGCGCGACCGGCCGGAGCCCTACGGTTTGCGGCCTGATGGCGACCCGCCGGAGGACAGCGCTTCCACTGAACGCTCTAGCGGCCCATTGGGCCGCCGAACGGACGCCGGGCTGACGCTCCACGCAGTGCTCCGCACAAAGGAGTTCTGGCTATTCACGAGCTACTTGTCGGGTACCTTCGCCGTAAACTCCGCAGTCCAGGGCCACATGATCCCCTACTTCCAGCAAGACATCGGACTGACCGCGGCCTGGGCGGCCGTCGTCATGTCCATGGTCTTCATCATCAGCGGTATCGGGCGCATCGGCGGCGGCTATCTGCTGGATAGGATGGACTATCGCCTCGTCCTGGCAGTTGTCGCCGCGATGATGGGACTTGCCTTGTTGTACCTTCAGGTCGTGCCCGTCAAAACGGTCTCGGCCACATTGCCCTTCGCGCTGATGTTCGGCGTCAGCTTCGGCTGCCTGGTTCCCATGCGCGGCGCGGTCGGCAGCATTATGTTCGGCACCAGGGCTATCGGAAAAGTCTTGGGCATTCTGCAAGGGGGGCCGATTGCGGCGGGAGTCATCGGCCCCTTCGTCATGGGTATGATCTTCGACCTGCACGGGAACTACTCCGTGGCCATTTGGGGGCTCATCGCCATCAGCGCCCTCGTGATGCCGTTGTCGCTGGCCATGGCTTCGCCTGCCGAGTTGGCCAAGCGCATTGGGCAGCAGCGGATCAACGATAAGGGTAGTTGATCCATCCTTACCCCACGAACGGATTGACGACGGTGAGAGTCGGGAAGCGACTGAAGTCGCGATCGGAAGTCCACAACTCGCGAACGCCATGATCGCGGCAGATCGCGGCGACGCGAGCACTGCATATTGCTGTACGTTAAGATCGTCGGATGCGTGGGAGCAGGGGAAAATTTTAGGGTCGTGCCTGGGTATTGTGGGCGACGAATCAGCTAAGCGGCATTACGTTTCTTGAGGTGAGCGCGTTCTTAAGCGACGCAAACTCCAAGGTGTGTCGAGGCACTCACTGCTGGGCGGTCTCAGTTAGCAACCGATCCTGATGACCTGTCCCAGATATTCGGAATCACCGTGTTGGAGTATCCAGAAATAAATGTCTTCTTGTGCCCTTCAGGTTGTTCGTAAATGTGTCGCCTAACGGCTCCAATATTTGCACCATAGATATGGATACTGACCGACGGACGATCGCCGAGCGCGTTCGACACTCTATGGATATCCCCAATGCGCGGGGAGACAAAATCGATTCCACCTGTCGTTAGCTTGTGTGTGTTTCCGTCGTTCAAACGACCAGTCTCAGGGTCCAAGCCGAACTCCTCACAAAACTCGACACCACGCATCACTCCCACCATGCCCCACACGGTATGGTCATGCACCGGTGTTTTTTGACCCGGCGCCCAAACAAAACTGACCACGGAGAAGCGCTCCATCGGATCGCAGTAGAGCAGGTATTGCTGGTAGCGCTCCGGATTGGGATTGGCAAACTGCTCGGGCAGCCAATCATCGTGGGTGATGAGTTCAGAAAGAAAAGCTTTGCCATCGGCGAACACACGCTCCTCGTTGTGACCGACGTGAGCGATAAACTGAGTGAACGACTGCACGAAATCCCTAAATCGACCTATGTTCTCCATGGGGACACCTCCCCAGCGCTATGCGAGACGCGCTGACCAGCCTCCACCGATTCAAAATTCACGATACCTTCGGTATTCCTGCCCTCGGAAGCATATGGCCGCGCTCGCAAAAGTGTCAAGCAGGCAGGAACCCACGTTTGTTTCTTGACGCAAACTATCGATTCGCCCTATTGTAGCTCCCGCTTCCTGTTGCATCTTCCAGCTGTATCCAGGAGGAGATATGAAAACAATCAGCTTCTGGTTGCTTGGCTTCCTGTTGTGGTATTCCGATCTCGCGGCGCAGACTCCTTACTATCAAGGCAAGACCATAAGACTTGTGGTTGGCTATCCGGCGGGCAGCGCCCATGATATATGGGCGCGGCTGATCGCGCCTCAGCTGACCAAACAGATTCCCGGTAATCCCGCAACCATTGTTCAGATCATGACCGGCGCCGGCTCGATGACGGCGGCCAACTATGTTTACAACATCGCCAAGCCCGACGGGTTGACCATCGGGGTTATCAACGCGGCGTTATATTTCGAACAGGTCATGAAGCGCCCGGAGGTTCAGTTCGACTGGTCCAAATTCACCTGGGTGGGCAGCTCGACTCCGACGAATGTTTTGCTCTACATGTGGGCCGCCGCTCCTTACAAAACCATCCATGACGTGCGCAACGCAACCGTGCCGCCCAAGTGCGGCGTCACCGGCACGGGGAACACCGGCTACTACTTTCCAAAATTGCTGGAGCAAACCATCGGGACAAAATTCAATCTCGTGACGGGCTATCAGGGAGGTTCGGAAATCGAGTTGGCGGTTGAAAGAGGAGAAGTCCAGTGTCGCTCTTTTTCGGTCCAGGTCTTTTTTGGGCGGGAGCCTTTCAATACTTGGCGCAGCAAGAATCTGGTTCGTGTTCTGGTGCAAACCGGAAAGAAGCGTGATCAACGGCTGTCTGAAACGCCGCTGCTCGGTGAGTTAATGGATCAATACAAAACCCCGGAAGCCAGCCGTCGTCTGGCGACTGTTCTGCTCGGGTCCGGCGAATTTGGCAGCGCGCCGATGCTTGCCTCTCCCGGAATCCCGGCTGAGCAAGTTAAACTTCTGCGCGCGGGCTACGCCAAGGGATTGGCCAGCCCCGATCTCGTCGCCGAAGCGAAGAAGAGAGGGCTCGATCCCGAGCTCATCAGCGGCGAAGAGCTGGAAAATCTTGCCAAAGAAGTGATGGTACAGCCGCCGGAGGTAGTGGGGCTCATGAAAAAGGTGATGGGAGAGTAGGGGTGCGAGAGTTGGAGTGATGGAGTAATGAAATACTGGAATGGTGGAGTGATGGAATAGTGGAATGATGCGTCAGGCGACGCGAGAGGAGAGGAAAAATGCTTTTAGCAAAGATGAAGCGACCGCTTTTGATTTTTGGAGCCGTGATTTTCTGGACCGGGCTCGAAGGTTTGCTCTTATTTGCGCAGGAAGCCCCCACACCGCGCACCGATGTTTTCGCCGACCGGCCGCGAATCGACGTAGCCACATCTATTACACTAGAGGAAGCAAGGGTGATTATCGAGGCGGCTGTTGCCCTGGTGCGGCAAGAGAAAGGACACGCTGCCATCGTTGTTGTCGATGATAACGGCAACGTGGTGTCGATGGATCGCATGAACGGCACTTCCAGTTTCTTCCAGCGTTTCGCAGCCGGAAAAGCCGTTGGAGCCGTTGCCCTTCAGGTTTCCACCGCTGAAACCTTTGAGGCGTATAAGACAAATCCACAACGGTTTCTCAGCGCGCTCAGCATGCTTCAAGGGGAGGTGCTTTTGATTCCCGGCGGCTTCCCGCTCATTGTCGATGGCCGCGTTGTCGGTGGAATCGGAAGCGCCGGCCATCGAGGCGATGGCGATGTGCGAGCGGCCAAGGCTGGCCTTGCGGCCTGGGAAAAATTTCGCCAAAGCAAGCGCTAGTTTTGCGACTTTTCAGACCAAGCAGAATCATCGGAAGTAACAAACTACGATTTACGAAGTTATACGCCAACCTGTTGCGCCGCAGATGCGACGAATAGATCAAGCAGTCGGCGATTTTCTCGCTAACGCCACGTACCCAGCTCCTACGCGGCATCAAGTTTTCGACCAGCATCGAAAATCCAAGCCGAGTGATTCCCATGGTCGAATGAAGCAGTTTCCAAGGCGCACACAGAAATCCGTGGCACCCCGACATATATTGTAACGCAAGAGAAAATTGACGCCGAAATATCAAAGCGCCCAAAGCCACGGCGCACATTACATGCTGCGCGAAGTGAAGAGCTAAATCGAATCCGCATGAGGGCGCCCGGCGGTCTAATCACTTTTTGTGTTAGTCGAATCACTTTTTCTAATAGATGAAAACAGACAAAAAAACTTGACAGGTGAATGCTATCGGGTGTACTCGGCGTTTGGTAATCACACCACGTAACCACACCAAACCGCGGCGGGAAAGCGAAGGAACCGCAACGATCAGTGCGTCCCGCGTCGCGTAGCCACCATTTTTGGATTGAATCGCGCGCGTCTTTTGTGGGCTATTGCTCTGGGCCGGAGCAAGTGAAAAACAACTCGTTTTCAACAAATTGATAAGTCAACGGGAAAGGAGATCACGTTATGTTATCGAATATGCCCCAAGTGCTCCGTAGATTCATAGGGACCGTAATAGTTGCTGTGGGTATCGCCGCTTCCGTACCCGCAGAGGCGCTCACTATCGGCTTTAACGGCGCGTACGATCCGTCGCAATGGACGACGACCATTCTAGGTACTCCGCCATTGGGAGGCGCCGTGTTTTCGGCGTCGCACACCATGTTGACGCTTACCGGCGGTGACAGCCTGACCGGCTGCGTAGGCGGTATCGCCGGGTTCCCTGGCCCCTGCGAGGTGAACGTCACCAGCAAAAATCCCAACAACAGTTTTTCATTCCATTGGGATTATAACACTAGCGATATCGGTCCCGGCTTCGACCAGTTCGGGCTGTTGTTGAACGGTGTTCACACCGTACTGTCAGACCTCGGCGGTCCGCTCCATCAAAGCGGCGATGTCTTCATCAAGGCCAACACGCAGTTCGGCTGGTACGTCAACTGCACGGATTGCACCGGAGGAGCGGCGATCGTCAACATCACGCAGTTCACAGCGGCACCCGAGCCCGCTTCGCTGATGCTATTGGGACTTGGATTGGCCGCTCTCGCCGCTATACGGCGACTGTGGGCATGACACACACTCAAAAGGGGAGATTGACAGAGTAGCAAACTAAAACGTCAAGGAGGACGTGAGATGTTAGTACAACAAATCTACCGCAGATGTGCGCTCGTCGCTGTGGTCGCCGGCGCGGCGCTGCTGGTTTGGACACTGCCCACGCAGGCGAGAGTAACCAGGATTATCATCGATGCAACAGCGACGCAGACGGGTCAGGACATCCCATACCAGACGCTCACGGGGCGCGCGTTCGGCGAGCTCGATCCCGCTGATCCGCACAACACGATAATTACCGACATCGCCCTGGCGCCGAAAAACGCAAACGGCAAAGTCGAATACATCGCCAGCTTTTTCCTCGTCAAGCCGGTCGACCTGACTCTCTCCAGCGGGTTGATGTGGCACGACGTGCCCAATCGCGGCGGCAGAATCACAATCACAACTGATTTGCGAAACTCACACGACATCGGAATTAGCAGCGGTTGGGAGGGCGAGAATGCGGGCGGGACGGCGGTTCCGGCCAATGCGTCGTCTCTTGTACCGGTCACGCCCGTCGGTAACGAATGGGTGAAGACGCCCGTGCTAGCCGGCGTCACCGGACGAGTTTTTGCGCGCATCATTAATCGGACCGGCGCCAACGCGCCCTTAAATATTCAGGCGAACCCTTTTCCATACTTTCCGGCCGACTCGGTAAATAACTCGGATGCGGAACTCAAAGAGCACCTTCACGAAACCTTGGATGGAGTGGTGACGGAGGGAGCAACCATTCCCAACAGCGACTGGAAATTTTGCTACGGTGCGGCCGCAACGTTTGCTTCGCCGGGCGCTCCATCGGCGGGTCTGCCGGTCCGGGTCTGCCTTGGCAACGGTAGAACCTTTGATACCAATAAACTGTATCAGGTGATTTTCACGGCCAAAGATCCCTACGTGCTGGGCGCCGGAACCGCGGCGTTCCGGGATGTCGCGTCATTCTTCAAATACGCGGCGTCCGATGATTTCGGTACGGCCAATCCGCTCGCTGGTGCGATCAAGTGGGCGATCATCCGTGGCTCGTCACAGTCGGGAAACTTCACAAGGCATTTCATCCATCTCGGTATGAACCAGGATGAGGCGAACCGCATCGTGCACGAAGGCGCCTGGCCGCTGATCGCTGGACGGCGCGTTGCCAACAATTCCCGGTGGGGACAGCCGGACGGCGTACTGGAGCTGTATCAAATGGGTAGTGAAGGTCCGCAATGGTGGAGTCCGTGGCCCGATACCGTTCGCGGCCAGCCGACCCCAAAGGGCATCCTGGATCGCTGCACCGCCACCAATACATGTCCGAAGATCATCGAAAATTTCGGCGGCTCTGAAGTGTTTGCTCTGAAGATGACGACTGAATGGGTTGGCACGTCGGCGGACGTCGACATCCCGCTGCCGCGCAATGTGCGCAGGTATTATCTACCCAGTTCTACCCATGGCGGCGGTGGCGGTGGTTTCAACGAGGCAATAGCGAATGTCGGTGCTAATTGTCCTGGCAACAATTGGGGTACGGGAACCTTGAGGGGGAATCCCGTGCCATCCACACAGCTTGTCAATCGGTTGCGCGTGGCGCTGCGCGATTGGCTGATGAACGGAACGCTTCCACCGCCGAGCCGCTGGCCGACCCTGGTAGGTGGAAATCTGGTGGATCCCACCAAGGAGGCGATGGGATTTCCGAGCGGCGTTCCAGGCATACCGGATTCGATTTTCCTGCCGGAGAACTTTATCAATCCAGTCTTTGATTATGACTTTGGCCCGCAGTTCGATCATACGGATGCGACGGGAAATCCCACGAATAACCCGCCATTGATCAAGAGTGTGATCAGGATGAAGGTGCCGCGTGTCGATGCCGATGGCAACGAATTGGGCGGCGTCCCGACCGTGCTGCGCGATGCGCCGCTGGGCACGTACCTCGGGTGGAACATTACCTCTTCTGGGTTCCACGTGGGTCAAGTCTGTGACTACGTCGGCGGCATGGTACCCTTTGCCAAAACCAAGGCAGAGCGGCTGGCCACCGGCGATCCGCGACTTTCGCTGGAAGAGCGCTACGGTACACACGACGGTTACGTCGCGGCGGTCAGGGCGGCTGCGAACAACGCGGCTTGCCAGGGTTACTTGCTTGCCGGGCCAGCCGCGGCATCGATGGGTGCACTATGTACCGGCTCCATTCCGCCGGGTTTTCCGGATGACTGGGCGGATCTGGTCAACGCGGCTATTGCGAGCAATGTCTGCAATCAGCCGGGCGACAATGGCAAGTGCAATCCGGCTGCACCATGAGCGATATGGGGAACACGGCAAGCACGTTCCCGACCCGTAGCACAGTTAAGTAGTGAGCCCGAGCACCACCCGGAGGCGGGTGGTGCTCGGGCTCAATCAGGCTCTAGGCGGCGCGCGTAGCTTGTGGCGAAGCTACGCGACAAGGTCGAACTGCGGCCACGTTGTTTATCTTCGCCCGACGTTGGTCTTCCTCTTCAATAGACCGGGTGAAAACTCATTCGGAACGTCCGGATCCGCGGAGGGGGTTATGGGCGACCATGATTCCTACTCCGACAGGTTCCAGGTACTGCCCTTCGACCAAGCGGCTCAGGGCGAACGGTTAAGTACTTTACCTTGCTCACTCCAAAACGCGTTCGTGCTGAGGCGGCTCGAAGCATGAACGAGGTTGTCACATAGTCTCGCGATGGGGGAGGCAAGATGCTGTTGACACCAAATCACAGAATCGGCTAACCTCCACGCGAATATCCCAATAGGTGCGGTCAACTACTAAGGAGGCAAATCATGAGCAAACAGGGTATGGATCGCCGTTCTTTCCTGAAGGGCGCCGCGGTTAGCGCGGCGGCAGTCATTGGCACCCAAATCGCAGCTACGAATGCGGTGGCGCAGAGCGCGCCGACTGACGGCGAGGGGAAAGAGTCAGCCCACGCTAAGGATAAAATTATCAGCCGCCCGGGATCGGACTTTATGGTCGATGTCATCAAGGCAACCGGCATCGAGTACATCGCCTCCAATCCAGGATCGAGCTTTCGCAGCCTGCAAGAGTCGATCATCAACTATGGCGGTAACAAGAAACCGGAATTCCTGACTTGCATGCATGAAGAATCATCCGTAGGGATCGCGCATGGTTATGCCAAGGCCGCAGGCAAGCCTATGGGCATGATGGCGCACGGAACCGTCGGCCTCCAGCACGCGGCCATGGCAGTTTACAACGCCTGGTGCGATCGCGTTCCGATTATGATGTTCGCGGGAAATTTTCTTGATGCGGACAAACGTCGGCCCGGCGTCGAGTGGTATCACTGCGTCCAAGATCCGGCGTTGTTGCTGCGTGATTTCACGAAATGGGATGATCAACCGATGTCGGCGCAACACTTCGCTGAGTCCGTGATGCGCGCTTACAAGATCGCAACGACTCCGCCTATGGGACCGGTGCTGATCACCGCCGATGGCGATCTGGCGGAAGAGGCTGTTCACGACGAGAAAAAGCTGCGCATACCGAAGCTCACAAAGTCCATTCCTTCGCAGGGCGACAGCGGGGCGCTTGCTGAAGCGGCCAAGCTACTGGTGGCCGCTGAACGCCCGGTGATCTTGGCTGATCGTATGGCGCGTTCCCAGGAAGGCATGAAACGTTTAGTCGAGCTAGCAGAGGCCTTGAATGCGCCGGTAGTCGATATCGGCGGGCGGATGAATTTTCCCACCACGCACTATCTCTGCCGGAGCGATAGCAAACGCGCATTGGTGGGCGAAGCGGACGTCGTGCTGATGCTGGAAGTTGCCGACCCCTGGGGACAGTTTAACACGATCAGCGATCCGCACCACGAATACCGGAGGCTCTCAAAGCCAGACGTCAAAATTATCCACATCTCGCTCGGCGATACTCTGACCAAAGCGAACTATCAAGATATGCAGCGTTTCCTGCCGGTGGACATGCCCATTTCGGGGGATGCGGAATCATCGTTGCCGACTTTGACCGAGGCGGTGAAACGGGAAGCGGGCGTGACCCGTCGTTTGGCGCTTTCAGAGCGGGCTAATAAATTACGAACGGACTATCGCCGGATGAAGGAAGGAGTACGCACGGTGGCCGCCAACGGGTGGGACGCGACGCCCGTCAGCACGGCGCGGGTTTCGGCCACACTGTGGAATACCATTAAGAATGAAAAGTGGTGCGTGGCGGTCTCGGGCATGCAGTGGAATCGAAACCTATTTCCGGCAACTGAGTATTACAACTTCCTCGGCGGTTCGGGAGGCTCCGGTGTGGGGTATGGCGCACCGGCGGCGGTGGGCGCGGCTCTCGCCAACCGCGACAAAGGGATTATTACCGTGTCTATAGAGGGTGACGGCGACCTGATGTACGCCCCCGGAGTGCTTTGGACCGCGGCACACCATAAAATCCCGCTCTTGATGATCATGCACAACAACCGCGCTTATCATCAGGAAGTCATGCATCTACAAAAAATGGCGGCGCTGCACAATCGACGCATGGACCAGGCGAGTATCGGCACGGCGATTGAGAATCCGAACATTGACTTTGCGAAGCTGGCGCAATCGATGGGTGTTTTCGCCGAGGGTCCGATCACCAATCCATCGGCCGTTGGTCCGGCGCTGTCCAAGGCGCTTGCGGTAGTCAAGCGCGGCGAGCCCGCCCTTGTCGATGTGGTTTGCCAAGGACGCTAGAAGGAAAAAGTATGGTTAAGACTTTTGTTGCTGCACTGTTGGTGGCCGGCGCTTCTACAGTCTGGGCTCAAGATAAAGCGCCGGCAGGTTCCGGGGAACGCGGTTACCAAGCCTATATGAAGTACCAGTGCTACACTTGCCACGGCACGGTCGGCCAGGGTGCCGATCGTGGCACTGGTCCCCGGCTGGCACCCCAACCGATGTCCTATGCGACTTTCGTAATCCAGTTGCGGACGCCCCGCCAGGACATGCCGGCCTACCGCAAGGCGTTTGTCAGCGATGAGGAAGTTGCTGACATGTACGCCTATCTTGTCTCGATCAAGCCGTCGCCGACGGTGAAAGAGATTCCGCTGCTGGATTTTAGCAATTGACACGGTAAAGGGAATCACCGCGCCGCTCATCGCGAGCGGCGCGGTCACGGATGCAGTGGCGTGAAAGCGTGGTTGAACACATAATCCGCCACGTTGCGGCCGTGACCGATGCCCTCGGTCTTGTCGAACGCCCAATGTATCCCCAGATAGATTCGGCTCTGGCCGTTTTCTTCCTCGGCTTCTGACAAAGACTTGAAAGTGCGCGGTTTGAGTGGTCGCACGATTCCCTGGTTATCTCGAGTAATACCGTTGAACTCGTCGGAGACGAATGTGAAACGGATACGATCGGTTCGATAGAACTTACGCAGCGTCTCGAACATAGCGGCCCCGAAGGTAGCATGGCCTGAGGTATATGCCGGGAAGGGTGGCGTGAAGTTGGGCCCGATCTTGTTGCTTGCCTGTGCGCCGAGTGGTGTCCAGGACAAGTCCTCCACAGTGTCGTTATTACCGTCGCCTGCGGCCCCACGGATGCCGGTGATTGGGCGCCAAAACTCCTCTCTGTATTTCGTCTCCCAACAGGTGAGGCCAGCCTCGGCCATCGCCACGTTGATCAACGCCAAAAGGCGCGCCAGCTCGACGGTGTTGGTGCCCTTTTGCTCGGCGATCTCCACGGCGATCTGGTTATCTAACCGCGGCGGCGTGCCCAGATCCGGCGTTCCGTCGTAGCCCCAATAGATGCCGATCTCGGTCTGCTCCGGGGTTCGTTTCGTTGGTGTCACAGAGCCGCCGAATGCGCCTTGGCAGGTGACAGGGTCATTGCCACAGCCGCCGTAGTTTTTCACCTCGTTGTATGCGGCCGCGTACTCCGGGCTGTTCAGGGCAGGCGGAGGCGGAGCCGGGAATTGATCAGCCGCCATTAGAACGAACGGTGCAACCAACTCGCCCCAGCGGGAACCCAGAGCAATCGGAATCTGACT
>Ga0307471_100001789_pt1 | contig 12031 bp, 12 predicted proteins | sample atmos_gasesAM3C__2_FD_204566 | JGI IMG/M metagenome (GOLD analysis project Ga0307471, IMG submission 204566) | Hardwood forest soil microbial communities from Morgan-Monroe State Forest, Indiana, United States - atmos_gasesAM3C_515 | ecosystem: Environmental > Terrestrial > Soil > Temperate... | reverse complement strand
CAGGTTTTCGGCGGCGCTCACCACCCGCGCGCCGGGCTTGATAATGCCCGCTTTCTCCGCGGCGATTTCTTCAATCGAGTGGCCGAGGTAGTTCTCGTGGTCGAAATCCACCTGCGTGATGACGGCAACTTCCGGCAGCAACACGTTGGTGGCATCCAAGCGGCCGCCCATGCCCACTTCAAAGACGGCGAACTCAGCGCCCGCCTGGGCGAAATAGTCGAACGCCAAAGCCGTCATGCACTCAAAGAAAGATGGATGCGCGGCGAGATGTCCCGCGGCTAGGGATTCCTCGATCACGCCACGCAGCCGCGTAAACGCGGCGGCGAAATCCGCGTCGGAAATATCTTTGCCATCGAGGCGTATGCGCTCGTTGATGCGCTCCAGATGAGGAGACGTGAACAGGCCCGTGCGCAAGCCCGCCGCTCGCAGGATCGAGTCGAGCATCGCCGCCGTCGAGCCTTTTCCGTTGGTGCCCGCGATGTGCACGGCCTGAAAGGCGCGCTCCGGGTGGCCGAGCCGCTCGCACAGCGCTGTGATCTTGGCGAGATCGAACTTCACCGCGCGCGCCTGCTGCGGCGACGCCAGCTCGCGCCCCAGGCTCAGCAAGTACCGGACGGATTCTTCGTAGGTCATCTGCAGTTCTATGAGCGATGGCGCGTTGCCTATCGAGAAAAACACTCGCGCGCCACTCCACAGAGCATGTTGACGGCAGGTCTGGCAGTCGTCAAGCGTCCCGACCGATGGGCAGTGGGTTACGAATTTCCGACAAGCCGGATTCGCGGCCAAAGCACCGCGTTGCTCGGCCACCGTGCGTCGATCTGCCGCATGATTCGCCCGGACTTACCGTTGCGTCCCGGGTGACTACCGTTTGCTTCGCCGCACTCGCCCTATCCTGAAGGGCTGACAGGTGCCGCTCGGCAAGAATGGCGGCGCGGATCCACACCCTGCCTTAATCTGGAGAGCTGTCCCATTTCAAACAGATTGTGAGACCTCTCTTCTGGTCTAATGGGCATGGAATTTCAGCAGGGCGGCGAGTTGAGAGTTCCATCTCAGGGCCCGGGAAGTTTCATTCAATGAATGCAAGGCACCCTGGTGCGGTTCAGGATTGACATGAGTGGGAAAAACTTTCGAGTCGTACAGGCAGGCGAACGGAGCAACGCCGAAGGAAAAGCAGTCAGTAACAAAGTATTGTTGGCAACGCCCGATCATGAATACGAATTGATGCGTCCTCACTTGACGTATATCGACCTGCCGCACCATCTCAGCCTTCATGAGCCAACGCAAAAAATCGAGTTCGTCTATTTCCCGAATCGAGGAATGGTTTCTCAAGTTGTAGTGACCAAAGACGGTCGAACCGTGGAAGTGGGTGTAGTGGGTAAGGAGGGCTACGTTGGGGCAGGATTGGCAGTCGGCTTGAGCAGAAGTTCGGTACGAGAAATAATCCAAATCGCCGGCGATGGCTTCCGAATGACGGGGAGTGCGCTCGAACGCATTCTCCAATCGGCCCCGCAGTTACAGGTGATATTGAACCGGCATACGGGGCTTCAAGGAATGCAAGTCGCACAGACTGCGGCGTGCAATCGGCTGCACGATATACAGCAGCGTCTCTCGAGGTGGCTGCTGATGACTCAGGACAGGGTGAATTCCGGAGAGCTTCCGATCACCCATGATTTCATTGCGACCATGATGGGTACCGACCGGTCAACGGTGAGCTTGGCAGCGTCCGTACTGCAAAAAAAAGGAATCCTGGAATACGCGCGAGGGTCAGTGAAGATTGTGAGCCGCAGGAAACTCGAACAATCCTCCTGTGAGTGCTACGACGTGATTCAACAGTTCGAGGATGATCTCGGACTGAGATAGCAATACTTGTCAGTGTTGGATATCCGACAGACAGCAGCCCTTTGTTTTCGTTAATCTTCACGACCTTACTGGATTCAGGTCGGTTTGGATTTGTGTTCCAGGAGTCGTGAGTTGAGCAGAACCTCGCCCAGGGCAAGAGCGGCTCTTGTCGTCGCAGTGGCGCTCGAAAAAACCATGTCTACGCCGTTTTTCACAAAAGCATAGCCGCACCAAATCCCGAGGCGTGGTAGGGAGGCCATGCGCCGCAAACTCGTATGGGTCGATGAACAGTGTTTTCAGGGCTGGGGTTGCTCCGAATGCGCATGGGTGTTCAATCCTTCGGGACCGCCTACCGGCAAATCACTAGATGAGATGAAGCTGAACTACGAGTGGCAGCTCAATAAAGACTTCCCAGCCCATGTTTGCGCTGAGCACCCGAGAGCCACGGGCACAAATCGTTGACTCGTCCGGACTGCTCCACTGCGCACAAGTCGCGTGGCCCGATTACAAAGTCGGTCTGATAACTCGAATATCTTTATGGATCGTAGCTTCAGCCACGACATAAAGCCCGCAATATCAGTAAGCGCTTGGACGCCTGAAGATCTAAAACCGAGTTGCCACACACTCTCTACAGCCCCGCCCTTTCCCCGAGCCATCCAACCCCTTCCGCGCTCAGCTCAACAGCCCAGACGTGGCACATTCATTCCTTTTCCACCGCCTCAACTGCCAAAAGCTTTCGGTCTACGTGTGGTGCTGAACGCAAGCCACCTCCATGCAGCACACAAGGCTGCCCGGGAGCAGCACCACACGTAGGACAGGGGACGGAGGACAATTGCTTTGGAGTAAGTTCTTTCTTTTTCATTCAGATAGTGTGCGATAACACTCAGCCGTAAAACAGCTCAATTTGGAACAGGGTCGGTCCTCGAAGTTGGTGACAGTCCTACCTAAAATCAGTGGTTTTTGAAGTGAGCCATGCCCGCTTTTTGGCTAAGCGAATTCTCAACGATTCTGAGACGTCAAGAAATAGGGGTTCCGGACAGGGACGGTTTTTGAGTAGACTGCAGATGTTCTCAGTTCTCCACATCCCCCTGAGGCAGTCGACTGCCGCCTTGCCACCTCGCCGATCGTGCCTGGATAACGACGCATTCGGAAGCAATCCACGTAGTTGAGCAACGCGCTCTCCGGAAATCGCCTCGCTATCGGGCAACGCCGCTGATCATTTCAGATGGGGATGGCCAGTGACCGTGGCGAAGCCGGGGAAATAGACCTGTTTGTGAAACACTCGAGGAAGTTGGAGGTTCTGGGTCCGAGGTTCCTCCGGCCGGGCAGGAACAGGCTCATTCGGAGAGCATCCGGCGACCGGGAGGGGAATCTTCACCCGCAAGGTTCGGGGAGGGCTGATCTGGAGTATACTCGGCCACGACTGGCAGCCAAGCACGGCAATTCCGGCTGAATCGAGGAGGTATTTCATGAGACGGTTTTTCCAAGTATTTGTAGTTGTACTAGGATTCGCGATGTTGGCGTCCATCGGATTGGCCCAATATGGCAGCACTGCAGGGCCATATAAGGTGCTAACGACGGCCAAAGTTGGAGGCACGGGCGGTTTTGACTATGTTTTCGCGGACGCTGCCGGACGCCGGTTGTACGCTCCGCGCAGCGGTCCCACGGGCCGAATCATGGTCTTTGATCTGGATACGCTGAAGCCGGTTGGCGAAATCCCCAATGCCAACGGGCATGGAGTTGCCGTCGACCCCAAAGTGAATCACGGCTTCCTCACCAGCAAACCCATCGTGATGTTCGATAGCAAGACCCTAGCGACGATTAAGACCATTGATGTGCAGGGCAACCCAGACGGCATTCTGTTCGACGCGTTCAACGAGCGGGTCTACGATTTGAGTCACAGCGCGCCGAACGTCACGGTCATCGATGCGAAGGACGGCTCCGTGGTGGGCACGATTGACCTAGGCGGAGCGCCGGAACAGGCCGTCAGCGACGGCAAAGGCCATTTATACATCGATATAGAGGACAAGGACAGGATCGCGGTAGTGGACGCCAAGGCGCTCACCGTAACCGGCGTTTACGACGTCGCCGGCAAGGGTGGCACGTGCGCCGGACTAGCAATCGATGTCAAGAACCGCATTCTCTTTGCCACCTGCCGCAACCCAAAAACGATGGTGATTCTCAATGCCGACGACGGCAATATCATCACCACCCTGCCGATCGGCACCGGCACCGATGGCGCCGTGTTCAACCCCAATACCATGGAAGCATTCAGTTCACATACTGACGGCACGCTGACTGTGGTTAAGGAAAATAGCCCGACCAGCTTCGTGGTGGCACAAACCGTCCAAACGATGCCGAGTGCCAAGACGCTAACGCTGGACACCAAGACAAACCGTATCTTGCTGATCGCCGCTGAATTCGGTCCGCCTCCGGCCACGCCGCCCCCAGGAACTCCGCCAGGACGTCCTCCCCGAGGCGAGATGTTGGCGGATTCGTTTTCCATTCTCTCAGTGGGCAAGTAAATAGCTGACAAGAGGTTTCTGTAAGCCGCAAAGGCACGACACCATCCTCCGGCGCTGCCGGGGGATGGTGCCGCCGCCGATCCAAAGGATAATTCCAACATAAGCCCCCGCTCGATAAGCCGCTTATCCAGAGATGTGATCCGCTCTCGTCACCTTTGTGATTCTGCCGGATCACGGCGCACTCGGAGACAATCCACTTGGATGAGCACGGCCGTTTCTGGAAACTGCCCCGCCCTTGGGCAACGCGGCTGATCATTTGGGGTAGGGATGGCCGGCGAGGATGGCGAAAGCGCGGTAGAGCTGTTCGGCAAGCATGGCTCGCGCCAATTCGTGGGAAAACGTCAGCGAGGAAAGCGAGAGCTTCTGCGTGGCGCGGCGGCGCAGCGATTCGGGGAAACCTTCGGCGGCGCCGCAGAGGAAGACGAGTTCGCGCGCGCCGCGGCCTCGGGCTTCACCCAGCCACTTCGCGAATTGCGCTGAAGTTTGATGCTTTCCTGCGTCGTCGAGTAGGACGACCGTCGCGGCAGGGTCCAGGGTGAGTTTGCGCAGCGAGGCCGCGGACTCCTCGCGCAGCTCGGTCAGCTCCACTTCAGCGAAGCGGCGAATCCGGGCGAGATAATCGTCGAGGAGCACGCGGATTTCGTTGCGGCGCGTTTTTCCGAGCATGACCAGACGAATTTTCATGTCTCCGTGGGAGCGCCGCCTTCCATCGGCAGCGGGGTGAGTAGCACAGGCTTTGCCTGTGCAGCTCAGTCAAGCCGCAGCAAAAAGCTCACAGGCTGAAGAGTCTGTGTGGCAACTGCGAGTCGTGGCCATATGTTGTGGCCGGGCAAATCGGAATTCTCAACATGTTGTGGTCGCGACCGTCAAAAAGTGAGTTGTCACACAGACTCTGAAGCCTGTGCTACTGTCAATTCAGGCCGTACTTCTTGCGCTTGTCGAGGAGCGTTTTGCGGCTGATGCCGAGAATCTCGGCGCTCTTGCTGATTTTGTAGCGCGTGGCCTCGAGGGTGGCGTGGATGGCTTCGCGCTCGATGTCCTCGAGGGAGCGAAGCGCCGAGCTGGCGCCGGAGCTCGCCACGCGCACGGTTTCCGGAAAATCCTCCGGGGCAAGCACCGCGCCGTTCGAGAAGACCAGCGCGCGCTCGATGGCGTTCTTCAGCTCGCGCACATTGCCGGGCCACGCGTATGCGGCGAGCATGCGCTCGGTGGGGGCGGACAGCGACATGCCCGCGCGGCCGTGCACTCGCGCGGCACGCCCCAGAAGCAACTGCGCCAACGGCAAGATGTCCGCGGGGCGTTGCCTGAGGGCGGGAATTTGAATCGTCAGCACACTCAGGCGGAAAAACAGGTCTTCTCGGAACTCCCCATTCGAGACCAGGCGCGCCAGGTCCGCGTTGGTCAGCGCCACGAGCCGCGCTTCGATCGTAAGGCTCTCGCTGCCGCCGAGGCGCTCGAATTGCCGCTCGGCAAGCACGCGCAGGAGCTTCGATTGCGTGGTGGGCGACAGCGCCGCAATTTCGTCGAGCACGATTGTCCCTGCCCCCGCCATCTCCAGCCGCCCGAGTTTCCGCTCGACGGCGCCGGTGAACGCGCCGCGCTCGTGGCCGAACAGTTCCGATTCGACCAATTCTTGCGGGAGACTCGCGCAATCGATTTTCAAGTACGGGGCGTCGCGCCGGGGGCTCAGTTCGTGAATCAGCCGCGCGAGAAGATCTTTCCCAGTGCCGCTTTCGCCGGTGATGAGCAGCGTGGTGGAGGTGGCGGCGACCTTGCGCGCCAGTTCCACGACGGCCTGCGACGCCGGGTCCTCCGCAATCCAGGGCATGCGCGTCTCGCTCATCCTTCTTCAGCCTCCGTGGTCCCGGGCGCAGGGCGAGACACCTCGAGGTCGGTAAAGTCTACCCGGTGCGCGGCGCGCCACAGGCGTTCCAGGTCGTAGAAGCGGCGCGCGCGCTCCGTGAACACGTGCACGATGAAGCTGCCGAAATCGAGCAGGACCCACTCCGCCCCGGAGCCTCCTTCGCGGTGCGCCAGGCGAACGCCGCAGGCGGTCAGTCGCAGCTCGATTTCGTCGCAGATCGCTTCCACCTGACGCGCGCTAAATCCGGTGCAAAGCAAAAAACTGTCGGTGAAGGCGCCGAGGCCTTCGAGGCCGAGCACAGTCACTGCCGACGCTTTCTTGTCGTGCGCGGCTTCGACGGCCGTGCGGAGTTCGGGACGCAGCAAATCCTTGTTCACCGGCACCGGTAAAGAGTCTGCTTGGTAATGTATTCTTCCACGCGCGGCGGCACAAGCCCGTGAATGGGCTGGCCGCGGTCGAGCCGCCCGCGGACCTTCGTAGCCGAGACGTGACTGGAGACTGAATCCAGGACATAAATCGTCGTGCGCCGCAGCGCGATCGCGCGCGAATCGAGCGCGGCGCGGGCGGCGCCCGGCGGCGCTAGCAGCTTCGCCGGGATCACTTCCCGCAGCGCATCCACGCCGAAGCCCGGGCGGCTCGCGACAATGAAATCGCACAAGCCCAGGAGCGTCTCGTAATCCTTCCAGGTCTGAATGTGCAGGAATGAGTCCGCGCCCATCAGAAAAAACAGGCGCGTGTCGGCGCCGCGGAGTTGCCGCCGGACGCGGCGCACCGTGTCCACCGAATAAAACACTTCGCGCCCGGAATGATCCTCGCCCGATTCGGCCAGCGACGCGATGAACCGGGGGTGATCTGCGCAGGCCAGCGCCACCATTGCGTAGCGCTCTGCGAAGTACGCCATGGAGTGGTGATGTTTGTGCGGCGGGCGGCCCGTCGGAATGAAGTGAATCTCATGAAGATGGAAGCGGCGCTCGGCGGCGCTCGCGACAGCTAGATGGCCGGTGTGGATCGGATCGAACGTACCGCCAAATAGCGCAATGCGGCGCTCTCGCGCGTGCCCCCGGAAAGCAGCATGGCGGCCGGCCGAGGCGGCGCTCAACGTTCCTCCGTGCGGGGAGCCGCGGCTCGTCGCGCGGTGTCGGGGCGTCGGCTTGTACCGGATTCAGCCCCGCTCGGCGTTTCGTTCGAGCCTTCCGGCAGTTCTCCCGGAACGCCAGCACCCGGCTTCTCGGCGGGTGTTTCTTCCTCGGCCGCTTCACTCACAGCGCTGTCCTCGCGGGGAGTCAGGTGGTCCAGCGCGTCGGCCATCGCGCGGACGAGTTGCGGAATCCCTTCGCCGGAGGCGGCGGAAATGGCATGGAATTCGAGCCCGCGGGAGGAGCAAAATTCGCGCAGCTTCTCCAGGCGAGCGCGGTCCGTCGTGGCGTCGAGCTTCGTGGCGATGGCGATTTGGGGTTTTGCAGCAAGCGTCCCGCTGAACGCGGCCAGCTCGCCGCAAATGATCTCGAAGTCGCGCACCGGATCGCGGTCGGAGGCGTCGCTCGTATCAATCAAGTGCGCAAGCAGGCGCGTCCGTTCAATGTGCCGCAAAAAACGGATCCCCAGCCCCGCTCCCGTGTGCGCGCCTTCAATCAAACCGGGCAAGTCGGCGACAACGAAAGTCCGTCCCATTGCCTTTCCCGGCGCGCCGTCGGCCGAAACCACGCCGAGATGCGGCTCCAGCGTCGTAAACGGATAATCGGCGATTTTTGGGTGCGCGGCAGAGATTCGTGAAATGAGGGTGGATTTACCCGCGTTCGGAAAGCCGAGCAAGCCCACGTCGGCCAGCAGTTTCAGTTCGAGATGCAGGTGACGCTCTTCGCCGGGCTGCCCTTCTTCGGATTCGCGCGGGGCTTGGTGCCACGGCTTGGCGAAGTGTTGGTTGCCGCGTCCTCCGCGCCCGCCCTTTGCCGCAAGGATACGCTGGCCCGGTTGGGTGAGGTCGGCTAACCGCTCGCCAGTCTCCTGCAGGGTGATCACTGTGCCGACCGGCACCAACAGAACCATGTCCGCGCCGGAGTGCCCCGTGCAGTTGGAGCCTTCGCCGTGGCGCCCGCGCTCGGCCTTGAATTCGCGGTTGAAGCGGTAGCGCAGCAAAGTGTTGTCGTGGGGGTTCGCTTCGAGGTAGATGCTGCCGCCTGCGCCACCGTCGCCGCCCGAGGGCCCGCCGCGGGGCACAAATTTCTCGCGCCGGAAAGCGACGCAGCCGTTTCCGCCGTCGCCGGCCTTTATGTAGATTTTGGCTTCGTCAACAAACACAGAGATTCTTGATTCCAGTGATGAGGATATGACACTGCCCGTCCGGATTGCACCCGTCTCCTTCGGTAGGAGGCGAAAAACAAAAAGGCGGCTCCGCAAACGCGGAACCGCCACCGTTTGAAATCGCGTTAATCCGCAGGCGCCGCAGCGGGCGCGGGTTGCGCGGTGGCTGCCTGCTCGGCGGGGAGGACGCTGATGTACCGGCCATCCTGGCCGCGGTTTTCAAACTGCACCACGCCGGTGATGAGCGCAAACAGAGTGTCGTCCTTGCCGCGGCCGACGTTCCGCCCGGGCTTATGCCTCGTGCCGCGCTGCCGGATCAGGATGGTTCCCGCATGGACCCATTGCCCGCCGAAGCGCTTCACGCCCAGCCGCTGTCCTTGCGAGTTGCGGCCGTTTACCGACGACCCGCCGCCTTTCTTGTGTGCCATAAAATTTCCTCAAATCCGCTGGGTTAAAGTTCGATGCCGCTGACTTCCACGGCGGTGTAATTCTGGCGGTGGCCGCGGACAATTTTGTACTGCTTGGTGTGGCGGTACTTAAACACGGTGACCTTTGGATGCCGCCCCTGGGAAATAATTTTCCCCACGACCTTCGCTTGGGCGGCGTCAGCCCCCGTCAAGAGCTTACTTTCGTCGGTGCCCACCGCAAGGACGTCCTCAAACGTCACCTTGCCGCCAATCTTGCCGGGCAGAGTCTCAACTTTCACGGTGTCCCCCGGCGCCACACGATACTGCTTGCCTCCACTGCGAATGACGGCGTACATCGCCCCTCCAAGTGTAATTCAGGAATGCCCATTATAGGGGCGCGTCGCCCTCACCGTCAACGCGAACGCGTTTCGGCGTTGCTCGGCGGCAAGGCGCGGCTAGCCCTTGAACTGCTCGTCGATTTCCACTTGGAAGCCGGAGGCGAGACGGTTGCTTTCGTTGGCCATGCCGACCACAGCCATCAGCTCATGGAACATGGCGTCAGTCATGCCTTTGTTGCGCGCGGAAGCGGTGTGCGAGGCGATACAGTACGGGCACTGGTTGCTGACGCTCACGGCGATGTAGAGAAGCTCCTTTGTCAGTGCGTCGAGCGCGCCAGGAGCCATGATCTGTTTGACGGATTCCCAGGTGCGCTTCAGCGAGGCCGGATCGTTGGCCAGTGCCTTCCAGAAATTGTTGATCCAGTCAGTCTTCCGCGTGGCCAGGATGTCGTCGTACACGGCGCGCACTTCGGAGCTCGCGTCCCGGTATTCGATAAGCTTACAATGCGGCATGGCTTTCCTCCCCCCGCCTATCGCACGATTCGGACTGCTTGGGCTAATCCTACAGAGGCCCGCCTAGAAGTTGAATTGGTGGCCGCGGATCATTTTGCCGATCAGGTCCTCGGTACTGCCGGTCATGCCAACGCCCAGCCCGAAGTTCACTTCCCACTGTTCCGCGAGATTCTAGTCAATGGCGGGAAAGGTCTGTTGTTGCTGCTGCGAGACCGGATCGAATCCGGTGAGGGGGCCCGAGCGCGCCATAGTACTTGGGGCCCCCGGAAAATCACACCTGGTTCAATGTTTGCCTCGCGAGTTAAGATCGCGCGACAGCATCAACTTCAAAGTCACTTTATCCGACGCGCCGGTCAAGCCGAATCCCACACCGGCTTCGATGTTCAGGAACTTGCTGCTGTGGTCGAAGACTCCATAGACCTGATGCGATTGCTCACTCGTCGCATAGAACTGGCGCAGGGGGCCAATGTCGGCATATTCCTCAACGGCCACGGCCCAGTTGGGGGAAAAATTGTAAGCGATTCGTGTCGCTGGAGCGAAATCGAGGCTCTTGAAGCCCCCAAGATAGGAGTTATCGAGGATCGGATTCACGATGATGTCCACCGGATGTAAGTGCCAGCCGATGATGGGCCGAATCTCGGATGTGAAGCGCCTCGAATCCCAATGTTTGGAGTTGTAACTGAATTCAAAATTTATGGCGTAAAAGAACCTGCGATCGTCCGCATGCGGCGTGGTGAACAGCAGGCGTATCTTGCCTCCGTTAATCGTCGCGCCGCGGTCTTTGGAAATGCTATACAGCGGGAGATAAAGCCCCGCCTCGAACCAGTTGGTCACGCCCCACGCCCATTCGGTCACGCCGTTGAGCGACTTGTCCGGGATGAGGCCGCCGGGGAATGCCGGAGTCTTCTGGCCGCTGGGGGTAAAATTGTTGTGCAGCATGAGATTGAACACCCCCGGCTCCGCAATAGCGCCATCGTACACTTGGATCTCGTCGGTTTGGGCGAAGGCCCCTGCCGGTGCTCCAACCAGGGCGATGGCTATCACCGCAAGCGCGGGTACACCGATTTTTTCGAAGATTTTCATTTTTGGTTTGGGACGGAACAGCAACATACAACCGACCGCCTCAAAATGCAAATCCCGGCCCCACGAACTGATCTCGAAGTTCTCCTTGCTGAAAAAACCGACGAGGATAACGCATGCGCTACCTCGCGGCAAACGAACTTTTCAGGAAAACAGAGAGCGGGGTAACATCCTCAGCGCGCAAAGCTTGAGCTTCATGGCCAAAATACATGCGATTTCTCTCTCGGCGGGCTCTCGCAGGTGCCCCCTTTGCGGGAGCGAGGATGTACTACGGTCCCATCGCCGTGGTTTGGTCGAGTGGGCGATCCTCCCGCCTTTGCTCCTTCGCCCATTCCGCTGCCGCCAATGCAGCGCGCGGCACATCGGCTTTTTCTTCCGTCGGCGTCAGGGGAAGGAACCCGAATCTGCCGTCGTCGGATAGCCCCCCAGGAAGGCAGAAGGTCCGCGCGCCTAACTCAGGCGCGGGGATGGGCCTTATCGTACACTTCGAGGAGTTGGCGGATCGTGGCGTGTGTGTAACGCTGCGTGGTGGAAAGCGAGGAATGCCCAAGCAACTCCTGAATGGCGCGCAGGTCGGCCCCGTCGGCCAGCAGGTGAGTGGCAAAGGCGTGGCGCAAGGAGTGCGGATGCAAATCCCAGTTGACGTTGACCAGCCGGACATACTTTTTCACAATGCGCGCGACCGAGCGCGTCGTCAGGCGTGCGCCCTCGTGATTGAGGAAGACCGCTTCGACGTTCCCCTTGCGGCCGGCCTTGCGCAAGATCGCTTCCCGCACGGGTGAATATGCCTCGAGCGCCTGCTCCGCCTTACTGCCGTAAGGGACAATGCGTTCCTTATTGCCCTTGCCAAGCACGCGCAGCATTTTTTCCTTGCGTTCAATGTCGGCCAGATTCAGACCCGTTAGCTCGCTGACGCGCAGACCTGACGCGTAGAGCAGCTCCAGAATTGCGCGGTCCCGTTTGACCAGCAGGGGGTCTTCCCGCCTCCCCCGGGGACGGCGACCGCCCCCAGGGGCGGCTGCAGGGGCGGAAGCGATCCCGTCCAGAAACGCGCCCATATCCTCCGCGCTCAACACAGAAGGAATGCGCCGCGGGAGCTTCGGCGTTGAGACCAGGCGAGCCGGGTTCTGGAGGACCCTACCCTCCCTCACCGCAAATTTGAAA
>Ga0307471_100001788_pt1 | contig 12031 bp, 9 predicted proteins | sample atmos_gasesAM3C__2_FD_204566 | JGI IMG/M metagenome (GOLD analysis project Ga0307471, IMG submission 204566) | Hardwood forest soil microbial communities from Morgan-Monroe State Forest, Indiana, United States - atmos_gasesAM3C_515 | ecosystem: Environmental > Terrestrial > Soil > Temperate... | reverse complement strand
ATGGTGTCGAGCCCAGCAACGATTGCGTACGTCGAACACGCACCGCCCACCGTGGCGGCTTGTCGCAAGTGCAATGTGGCGTTTGTGCCCGTCCAGGTGAAGGAGTCGGGGAGCGCGGTTGGCATCATCGGCGGACTACTAATCTTCCTTGCCATCATCGGCGGGCTACTAATCTTCCTTGGCATCATCGGCCTTATAGGTACTCTTGTCGGGGGTGCGGCTAGCTTTGGTGGCGGCCTTCTGCTGATCGGACTCGGCATTCTTGTGACGTCAGTCGGCGGAAGACAATCCGGTTTGATGTGCCCGAACTGCGGCGCGCAAGCTGCGACGCTGAGCGAGTTGGCCGGCAGGTGATGCCTCCGCCGCCCTCGTGGGTGTTCATGCCGGAGGCGGCCGCCGATTGTGCTACATGGCGCCTGATCGAGGCCGGTCGAGACGCGTAGCGCTGAGCGCTCGGGCCAGCTGCTCGAGAGATATGACATTGTGCATCGGCAGCAGGCGGTCGACGTGCGGCAGGAGCGCGCGCACGCCACGCGCCTTCGGCTCGAAGGCCGCGTAACGCAACAGCGGATTAAGCCAGAAGAGCTTGCCGCAGGAACGCCCGAGGCGCGCCGCTTCGGCGGACAGCAGCTCGATTGCCGCTCGCTCGAGCCCATCAGTCACGAGCAGCACGGTGGCCTCGGAGAGTGGCAGCCGCCGTGCCCAACGGAGGTTGAACTCACGCAGGCATGGGCCGATGCGGGTGCCGCCCGACCAGTCCTCGACCTCCTCTACTGCGCCGGCCAGCGCCTCATCCGGATCGTGTGCGCGGAGCTGCCGCGTGATGTGGGTGAGACGGGTACCGAACACGAAGGCGCTGAAGGCGATCTCACTGTTGGCCATGGCGTGCATGAAGTGCAGAAACACCCGCGAGTAGCGCGACATGGATCCGGAGATGTCCACGATTGCGATCAGCGCTTCGGGGCGTGTGCGGCGCTTCTTGCGGAGAAGCAGAACCGAATCTCCGCCGAGCCTGCCGGATGCGCGCAGCACCTCTCTGAGATCAAGGCGGGACCCGCTGGCAGCGGGCGCGTGGCGGCGGGTCGGGATGCGCCGCAACCGGGGCGCAAGATCTCGCACCATGTGCCGAGCCGCGGTCCATTCTTCCGCGGTCATGGACTCGAAGTCGACCTTGCGCAGTCGCTCCTCGCCTGACCAGCCGGGTTGCCCATCAAGGGCAAGCGGCGCAGGCGGTAAGTCCCCTGCCGGCGAGCGATTCCCGAGCAACGCCTGGGCCAGACGTCGCCCGGGTTCGGGCCCGGTGTGTACGGCTCCGGGGCCCTGCACGGGCGGCAGCAGCAGCGCCAGGACCTGCTCGAGCAACTCAGGATCGCGCCAGAAGACGTGAAATGCCTGATCGAAGAGCGCGCGGTGCTCGATCCGATTGACGAGACAGGCTCTGAGCACCGCATACAGATCGGGCCGCGAGGCGACGCCGGCAACTTTCAGCGCTTCGAGCGCGAGGATTGGCCGGTCCGTTCCGAGCGGCAGCCCCGCCTGCCTCAGCACGCGCGCGAAATGGACGACGTTGGCGGCGAAGGCTGGCGCGGCGTGCGATATGGCGGCGGGGAGCACTGCGGCTCGTCTGTGCGGCGGCAGCCGTCAGGCGCCCGCCGCGCGTGCCTGGACCGTCTCAAGCAGGCGCGCCGCCTCCGCGCCCCGGACCCGTGCAATGTCGTCCTGGTACTTGAGCAGCACGCCCAGGGTGTCATCGATCGTCTGCGGATCGAGGGTGCGCCGGTCGAGCGCCAGCAGCGCCTTGCCCCACTCGATGCTCTCGGCGAGTCCCGGCAGCTTGTACAGCTCGAGCGTGCGCAGCGCCTGCACGAAGGCGACGATCTGCCGGGAGAGGGTCTCGGCAGCTTGCGGCACTTTGCGTCGAATGATCTCCAGCTCCCGCGTGGCATCCGGATAGTCGACCCAGTGATAGATACAGCGGCGCTTTACCGCATCGTGAATCTCGCGCGTCCGGTTCGAGGTGATGACGACGATCGGCGGCTGCACGGCGCGAATGGTCGAGAGCTCCGGAATGGTGATTTGGAAATCGGACAAGACCTCCAGCAGGTACGCTTCGAAAGGCTCATCGGCCCGGTCGAGCTCATCGATCAGCAGGACGGGCGGGCGGGAGCTGGGCTGCAGCGCGCGCAGCAGGGGACGCGCGATGAGGAAGCGCTCGGCGAACAGGCTGGCGGCGATCTGCTCGCGCGAGTCGTGCGCCGCTTCCCCCAGGCGGATCTCGAGCATCTGCCGCGCGTAGTTCCATTCATACGCGGCGAGGTTCACATCCAGCCCCTCATAGCACTGCAGCCGGATGAGCTCGGTGCCGAGCGCGCCCGAGAGAACCTTTGCGACCTCCGTCTTGCCGGTGCCCGGCTCGCCCTCGACGAACAGCGGGCGCTCGAGCTTCAGGCCGAGGAACACCGCAGTCGCGAGCTGGCGGTCGGCGACGTAATCCTCATGGAGCAGCAGCTCGAGCGTCTCATCGATGGATGCAGGCAGTTTCGGCTGCGCCGCGGACACGACGAGCTAACCGATGGCGCGCTGCACTGCCCGGCGTGCCAGTACCGGAATCAGGCTCGCGCGGTATTCAGCGCTGCCATGCAGATCACCGTTGAGGCCCTGCGCCGCCACGGTGACAGCGCCGCAGGCCTCCGGCACGAAACTCCGGCTGAGAGCTTCCTCGAGCGCCTCGAGGCGGAAAGCATGCGCAGCCGCCCCGGTGACCGCGACGCGCACCCGGCCGCCGGTTTGCGCCACGAACACGCCGACGAGCGCAAAGCGCGACGCCGGCTGCGGGAACTTCGCGTAAGCAGCGCGAGTTGGAATAGGGAACTCGATCGCGGTGATGAGCTCGCCAGGCTTCAGGTCCGTCTCGAACAGGCCCTTGAAGAAGGCATCGGCGGCGATCGTGCGCAGGCTGGTGCGGATCGTGGCATTCAACGCCAGCACTGCTGCGGGGTAATCGGCGGCCGGATCGCTGTTCGCAACCGAGCCGCCGATGGTCCCGCGGTTACGGACCTGGGCATCGCCGATGCCCTCCGCCAGCTCGCTCAAGGCGGGAAGCGGCGCCCGGATTTCGCGCGACTCGGCGACGGCGGCGTGGGTAACCATCGCGCCGATGCTGAGGCTGCCGCCCTGCATGCGAATGCCGCGCAGCTCGGCAAGCCCCGCAAGGTCAATGAAGGCCGATGGTCTGAGCAGCCCGAGCTTCATCGCGGGCAGCACCGATTGGCCGCCCGCGAGAACCCTGGCGTCCGGATCTGCCGCGGCGAGGCGTGCGGCTTCGGCGAGCGAGCCGGGTCGGTGATACGAGACGGTGTCCATGCGGTCCTCCGTCAACGCCGCGTGGCCTGTATGGCCTGCCACACCTGATACGGCGTGGCCGGCATGTCGATGTCACGCACACCGAGCGGCGCAAGCGCATCCAGGATGGCGTTGATCACGGCAGGCGGGGAGCCGATCGCCCCGGCCTCACCGCAGCCCTTCACCCCGAGCGGGTTGTGAGTGCAGGGAGTGCCCTTCGCCGTCTCCACCGTGAAGCGCGGCAGGTCGTCGGCGCGCGGCAAGGCGTAGTCGGTGAGGCTGCCGGTGAGCAACTGCCCGTCGGAGTCGTAGCGGCAGCCTTCGAGGAGCGCCTGTCCGATGCCTTGCGCCAGTCCGCCGTGCACCTGGCCTTCGACGATCATGGGATTGATCACGTTGCCGAAATCGTCGCTCGCGCTGAAGCGATCCACCTGCACTCGCCCGGTTTCCGGATCGACTTCCACTTCACAGACGTAGGAGCCGGCCGGGAAAGTGAAGTTCGGCGGGTCGTAAAAGGCGTTCTCGTTCAATCCCGGCTCGAGCTGATCGAGGGGGTAGTTGTGCGGCACATAGGCAGCGAGCGCGACTTCCGCGAATGCCTTCTTGCGGTCGGTGCCGGCGATGCGGAACTCACCCTGCGAGAATTCCACGTCCTCAGCGCTCGCCTCCAACAGGTGCGCGGCGATCTTCCTGCCCTTGGCTACGATCTTGTCGACCGCCTTGAGAATGGCGGTGCCGCCTACCGCGAGCGAGCGCGAGCCGTACGTGCCCATGCCGAACAGCACCCGGCCGGTGTCGCCATGCTGGATCTCGACATCCTCGATCGGAATACCGAGCTTGTCGGCGACGATCTGCGCGAAGGTGGTCTCGTGGCCCTGGCCGTGACTGTGGCTGCCCGTGAAGACGGTGATCTTTCCTGTCGGATGCACCCGCACCTCGCCCGCCTCGAACAGGCCGGCACGGGCACCGAGCGCTCCGGCGATGTTGGAAGGGGCGATTCCGCAGGCTTCGATATAACAGGAGTAGCCGATGCCGCGCAGCAACCCGCGCTTCTCGCTGGCGGCCTTGCGCGCCTTGAATCCGCCGACGTCCGCGAGCTCGAGCACACGGTTCAACGTGGCCGCATAGTCGCCGGTGTCATACGTGAGTCCGACCGGGGAGGCATAGGGAAAGCTGCGGATGAAATTGCGGCGCCTGAGCTCCGCCGGATCGGCGCCGAGCTCACGCGCGGCGCGCTCGACGGTCCGCTCCAGCAGGTACGTCGCCTCGGGCCGTCCGGCGCCGCGATACGCGTCCACCGGTGCGGTATTGGTGAACACCGCCTGCACCCGGCAGTGGATGTGGGGGGTGGCATACTGCCCCGCGAGCAGCGTCGCATAAAGGATGGTCGGAATGCAGGAGCCGAACGTCGACAGATAAGCCCCGAGGTTCGCGGTGGTGTTCACACGCAGCGCGAGAAACCTGCCGTCCTTATCCAGGGCCAACTCCGCGGTCGTGACGTGGTCGCGGCCATGCGCATCGGTTAGAAACGACTCGCTGCGTTCCGCGGTCCACTTGATCGGCCGGCCGACGCGCCGGGTGGCCCATACCAGCGCCGTCTCTTCGCCATAAAGATAGATCTTCGAGCCGAAACCCCCGCCGACGTCCGGTGCGATCACGCGTACCTTGTGCTCGGGCAAGCCGAGCACAAAGGCAGTCATCAGCAGGCGCTCGACGTGCGGGTTCTGGCTGGTCACGTACAGGGTGTACGAGTCATCGGCGCGGGAGTAATCGGCGTTGGCGGCGCGCGGCTCGATGGCGTTGGGGATCAGTCGGTTGTTTTTCAGCGAGAGCCTGGTGATGTGCGCTGCCGCGGCGAACGCCGCGTCTACGGCGGCGGCGTCACCGATCCCCCAGGTGTAGCAGACGTTGTCGGGTGCGATCTCGTGCACCGCGCTGCCGTTTCCGGCCGCGGTCGCGGTATCCACGACGGCGGGCAACACGTCGTAGTCGACCCCGATCAGCGCGGCGGCGGACTTGGCTTGCGCGGCGCTCTCGGCGACCACCAGCGCGACCTGTTCACCCACATAACGCACCTTGCCCTCCGCCAGGACCGGATGCCGGGGCTCCTTCATCGGGCTGCCATCGATCGACTTGATCAGCCAGCCGCAGGGCAGGCCGCCAACCCCCGCCAGATCGCGACTCGTGAACACGGCCAGCACGCCCGGCGCGGCACGCGCGGCCGAGACATCGACCGAGCGAATGGCCGCATGCGCGTGCGGAGTGCGCAGGAAATAGCCGTAAGTTTGCCGCGGCAGAACGATGTCATCGGTGTATTGGCCGGCGCCGGTGAGGAAGCGGTAATCCTCCCGGCGCTCCACCGACTGACCGATGAACGACGCTCGCGCTGCATTCATGATGGTGCGCTCCTCGAGGCGCTAGCGACCCATTGCCCGGGCGGCGTGCTGTACGGCCTTCACGATGTTGTGGTAGCCGGTGCAGCGACAGAGATTGCCCTCCAGACCCTTGCGGATCTGCTCTTCGGTCGCGTGAGGACGGTGCATGACCAGATCGATGGCGCTCATGACCATGCCCGGGGTGCAGAATCCGCATTGCAGGCCGTGACAGGAGCGAAACGCCGCCTGCATGGGGTGGAGCGAGCCGTCCGCCGGCGTGATGCCCTCGACCGTCGTCACCTCTTCGCCCTGCAGCTGCGCGACCAGCACGTTGCAGCTCTTGACGGCCCGACCGCCCACGTGGACGGTACACGCCCCGCAGCTCGCCGTGTCGCAGCCGATGTGCGTACCGGTGAGGCGCAGGTGCTCGCGCAGGAACGTGGAGAGCAGGGTGTCGGCGCTTACCTCGGCGGTCACGGGCTCGGAGTTCACGCTCAAGCGAATCGGCAACAGTGGCATCGGGCTACTCCGGTGGGGCAGGCTGGGTCTGCTCGAGCGCCGCGAGGATGATCCGACAGGGATGGCGCGCGCGGCAAGCCCCGGGTCTAGCGGCGCGAACTCCGGGAGCGTACGGGGCCCAGGCTGCGGGCGCCCACGGCGCTCGGTCCCTGCTCACACCTCGTACACGGCGTCCGTCACGACCCGGACGCTGTCGACGCCGCCGGGCAGCATCTGGCCGACGTCCTCGCCGACTTCCCTTTCGATCAGGGCGTTCAGCCATGAACCCGCCGTCGATGTAGGCCAACATGTTGTAGCAATAGAGCGCGCCATCGCGAACCGCGGTGGCGGACGCTTGCTCCGGCGCCGCCAGCGGCGATGACAGGTCTTTGCCGCGCAGCTGCCGGGTGATCGCCGCCTTCTTTTCGGGGCTGGCGTTGGTCAGGCTCACGAGCGTTGGCGCGATGTCCAGATGCGAGGTCACCTCACGGCCTGGATGTGTCGGCCGCTCTTGCGATCCGCTCGTGGGCCGGCAGCACATAGTCCTTGGGAAGCTCGCCCGGCCGGAAATAGCGCTCTGGATCGGTGCGGCGGCCGCGCCGCTGCCGATCAAGCTCGTGCCGCCCGCCATCGTGCCCGCTCTGATCGCTTTCAGCTGCCCCAGACCGACGGCGATACGAGGAGGGAACGGCTGGGAGACCCGGAGCTCCCCTGCTGGGTGTAGACTCGCAAAGATTAGGTCATACAGAATCACCAGATTGTCCGTCTGAACCCGGAACGCGGCCCCCCGCACTCACGCATCAAGCGAGGACCGTGCCGCGGCCCGTCAGGTCACAGGCCGTGACCTCCGTCAGGAGCCTGAGAGACGATGCTGTCGATCCTGGTTTGCCACTCCTATTTTCAGCGCTTCGATCCGAAGCAGGTCGAGCGCGGCAAGCCCTATCCCCCGCTCGCGACGCTGCAGTGTGCCGCGCTGCTGCGCCGCGCCGGCCATCGGGTGTCATTGTTTGACGCCATGCTGGCGGAGGATCTCGGGGAGTACGAGCGCACACTGCACTCCGTTCAGCCGCAGGTAGTTCTGCTGTACGAGGACAACTTCAACTTCCTCAGCAAGATGTGCCTTGCGAAGATGCGCGGCGCGGCGTGCCAGATAATCGCCGCCGCCTGCGGCGCTGGGGCGCGCGTGATCGCCGCCGGCTCGGACGTGACCGACGCTCCCGAGCCCTATCTGCGCGCCGGTGCGGATGTCGCCCTGAAGGGCGAGGGATTTCCGGCACTGCTCGAGCTGTTGCGGCGGCTCGATCTCACTCCCGATGCCCCGGCCAGCTCGCTCGTTCAAGGAGTCGCAGGGACCGCGACGCTCGCTGGTCGGGGAGTCTCGGCGATCAACGGCGCGAAGCTCCTGCCCGAGGTCGAGCTCAGCGAGCGCGCCGCCTGGGATCTCGTCGACATGGACCGCTATCGCGATGCGTGGCTCGCAGCGCACGGCTATTTCAGCCTCAACCTGGCTGCCTCGCGCGGCTGCTCGTTCCGTTGCGCCTGGTGTTCGAAACCCATCTGGGGGAACCATTACCTGCAGCGCGCTCCGGCGGCGGTGGGGCTGGAGATGAGTTACCTCAAGCGCACCTTCGCACCCGACCACCTCTGGTTTGCCGACGACATATTCGGCTTCCGTGTCGACTGGGTACGCGAGTTCGCCGCCGTCACGCATGAGTTTGATGGCGCGATCCCCTTCACCATCCAGACGCGCGCCGATCTGTTGAGCGAGCGCATGGTGCAGGCGCTGCGCGATGCGACCTGTATCGAGGCCTGGCTCGGGGCGGAGAGCGGCAGCCAGCGGATTCTCGATGCCATGAACAAGGGCACGACGGTGGAGGAGATCGTCACCGCGCGCGCGCGGCTGAAGGCCGCGGGGATCCGCGTTGGTTTCTTCATACAGCTCGGTTATCTCGGCGAGGAGTTGCCGGACATCCTGGCGACGCGCGAGCTGCTCACCACCGCGCAGCCCGATGACGTCGGGGTCAGCGTGTCCTATCCGCTACCGGGGACACGCTTCCACGAACTCGTCAAGGCGCAGCTCGGACCCAAGACTCACTGGCAGGACAGCGATGATCTCGCGATGATGTTCCGGGGAACCTACCGGTCCGAGTTCTACCGCGCCGTCCGCGACCTGCTGCACGATGAGGTGTCGCTGCAGGCACGCGCCCGCTCGCCCCGGGTGCCGCTCGCGGATGCGCGTGGCTTGCTCGAGCGGCGCTGGCAGGAGCTCATGTCGCAGGAGATGCACTACCGCTCATAGTGCCGCACGGGCGGACCCACCGGTTGAGCTGCGAACCGGCTTGTCATGATGTTGGCATCCCAGAAGCAACCACCGGCCATCGTGTTGCTGCTCCTCGTGGCCGCGTTTACGCCGCCCTGGGCGACCGCGGCGGCGGCGAAGGTTACTGCCATCGTCGGCGCCACGGTGCTCCACCCCGAGCTCGAGGGCGCGGCCGCCGTTGCGCGCGACACGACGATCCTCATTGCCGGCGACCGCATCACCGCGGTGGGCCCGGTTGCAAGCACCCCCGTTCCGCGCGGTGCGGCGGTGATCGATGCTCATGGAAAGTGGGTGATCCCCGGCCTCATCGACTCCCACGTGCATTTCTTCCAGTCGGGCGATCTGTACACACGTCCGGATGTCGTCGACCTCGGTGCGCTGACGCCTTACGCGGAGGAGGTGCGCCGCAACCAGGCGCGGCTGCCGGACACCTTCCGCGTCTATCTGGCAAGCGGTGTCACGAGCGCGGCGGATGTCGGTGGACCGTTCTGGAACTTCGATGTGCGCGATGCGGCGCGCAAGAGTCCTGCGGCGCCACGTATCGCGACCACCGGGCCCTTGATCTCCATGATCGCGCGCCCGCAGCTCGATCTGGGCGATCCACCGATCATCCGCATCGAGTCCCCGCAGGCGGCGCGCGAGCTCGTGGCGCGGGAGCTGCCACGCAAACCCGACTACATCAAGGTCTGGTACATCCACAGCGCGGGTGACGATCTCGCCGCGCAGGAGGCGATCGTGCGCGCTACCGCGGATGCCGCGCACGCGGCCAGGCTGCGCCTCGCCGTGCACGCCACCGAGCTTCTCACCGCCAAATCTGCGCTGCGGGCCGGCGCCGACTACCTCGTGCACTCGGTGCAGGATGAGCCCGTGGACGAAGAGTTCATTGTGCTCGCCCGTTCCCGCCACATCCTCTATTGCCCCACGCTGTTCGTCTTGTTGGGCTACGGTTACGCGCTCTCGGGTCTGTGGCAGCCGACCGAAGCGGAGCAGCGCCTCGCCGACCCGCAGGTGCTGGCGCGTCTGCATCTCCCCGAGGGCACGCCGAGCGAGGAGGTGCCGGAGCGGATGAGGAAGCTCCTCGCCGAGCAGCGCGAGCCTGCGCTGCCGCAGGTCGCGATGCGGAATCTGCTCAAGGTCTGGAACGCCGGCATCACGGTGGTGATGGGGACGGACGCCGGCAACATCGGCACGGTGCACGGTCCGTCGGTGTTTCGCGAGATGGACTTCATGCAGCGCTCGGGCCTCACGCCGCAGCAGGTACTGAAGTCCGCTACCGTCAACGGCGCGCTCACCATGGGTGCGACCGACCTCGGCACCATCGCCCCGGGAAAGCTGGCGGACCTCGTGGTGCTCGATGCCGACCCGCTCGCGGACCTCGCGAATCTCAGCCGCGCGAGTTATGTCTTCCGGGACGGGCGCGCATTCCGTCCCGCTGAGCTTATGCAGCCGCTGCGCGAGCCCACGGGTACCTGAGGCTCATCAGGCGCCGAACTGCACGCCGAGCATCGACACCGAGCCGCCATCGATGCCCTCGACCGGAAAGCTGACCTGCTCGCCGGCGACGCTCGCGCCGAGGACATAGAGAAGCGGCAGGTAGTGCTCCGGCGTGGGGACCGCGAGCAGTGCATCGCGGCCGAGCGTCGGGTAATCGACGAGTGGCGCGTGCTCCCCAAGCATCAGCCCTTCGCGCACCCGCGCTTCAAAGCGCAGCGCCCAGTCGTAGGGCTCCTGCTGATGCCGCCCCCAGGCATACGCGTGGAGATTGTGGACGACATCGCCGCTGCCGAGCAGCAGGACGCCTTCTTCGCGCAGCGGCCGCAGGCGCGCGCCGAGCTCGTAGTGGAAGGAGGGCGGCTGCGTCTCGTCGATGCTGAGCTGCACCACGGGCACGTCGGCACGGGGAAATACATGGCAAAGAACCGACCAGGTCCCGTGATCCAGCCCCCAGCGCTCATCGGCGGACACCGGCAGCGGCGCGAGCAACCGCTGGATGCGCGCGGCGAGAGCCGGATCGCCGGGCGCCGGATAGCGCACTGCGAACAGCTCGCGCGGAAAGCCGCCGAAATCGTGGATGGTGCGCGGGCTCGCCATGGCGGTAACGGCGGTGCCCTCGATGTACCAGTGAGCCGAGATGGCAAGCACCGCGCGCGGCCGCGGCAACCTCGCGCCGAGCGCCGCCCAGGCCCGCGTCCAGGCGTTGCTCTGCAGGGCGTTCATCGGGCTACCGTGCCCGAGGAACAGCGCCGGCAGCCTCGTGCGCATCTCAGGCATGGACGGTCGGCGCGGAGAGCAGCCGCACGGCAGACTGGTAGAGCCGTGCCCGTAACGCGAGCCGCTCGCTCGCCCGCGTGACGTAGCGCACCGCGATCTCGACCCCGCCGGCTGCCGGACGCACGGCAATCCCAGGCTGCGCGGTGAAGCCTAGGGCGCGCTGGCCACGCGAGGCGCGCCGCCATTCCTGCTCGGCCTGACTGGCATCCTGGGCGGTGGCGGCGGTGACTTCCTTCTGAATCGCCTCGGCGATGGCGTGCGGGTCGCGATCGTACGGCACCATGACGGACAGCTCGTCCCACAACCATTGGCCGGAAGTCGAGAAATTGAAGTAGTGGCCGGAGATCGCGAAGCTGTTGGTGAAGGTCACGCGGCGCCCGGTCGGGTGACCTGCGTCCGTCCAGTTACCGGTCTCGAGCAACACGGTGTGGAACATGTTGAGCTCCACCACCTCGCCGCTCACGCCGTTGATCTCCACCCAGTCGCCGAGTCGCATGCCGTTGCGGCCCATGAGCACGAACCAGCCGACGAAGGCCACGATGAAATCCTTCAGCGCGACGGTGAGCCCGGCGCCGACCAGGCCGAGCATCGCACCGATCTGTCCGGGCACGCCCACCAGCATCAGCAGGATGACCGCCACGGCGACGATCTGCAGAGCCACCCCGACGACGCTCCGCAGCGTGGCGAGCTGACGGCGGTCGATGCGTGCGCGCCCCAGCATTCCCTCCAGCCAGCGATCGGCGAACAGCAGCAGCAGCAGTGCCGCGAGCACGATCGCGGCACTCTGGAGGCAACCGTGCAGCACCGCCCGCTCCTGGGAGCCGACCAGTGCGTCCCACTGACCGTAGATCTCAGCGAGCCGCCGCCGCGCGGCGATCCGCTGATCGCGCAGCGTGAGGCGGTGCTGATCGGCCGCGATCTGCCGGGTGACACCGAGGAGTGTTGGAGCCCCGGCATCCGCCGCTGAGCTCGCCTGGGCAGGCGGGGTGGCCGCGCCGGCCTTGTTCCCCGCGGCGGGGCGGGCCGGGCGCGTCGCGGCTCCGGGCGCGCTCACATTCGTGCGAGGCTGTGCGCGGCTCGCCAGCTCGGGAACACCCGCCTTGGTGGTTGCGAGATCGGCAGCCATCTGCTGCCGCTCGGCCGCGAGCTGCGCTGCGCTTGCGGCGACCTGCTGCTGCGCCTCGATGAGCCAGTGCCGCTTTTGTCGCAGTGCGAGCCACTCGCG
>Ga0307471_100001787_pt1 | contig 12035 bp, 8 predicted proteins | sample atmos_gasesAM3C__2_FD_204566 | JGI IMG/M metagenome (GOLD analysis project Ga0307471, IMG submission 204566) | Hardwood forest soil microbial communities from Morgan-Monroe State Forest, Indiana, United States - atmos_gasesAM3C_515 | ecosystem: Environmental > Terrestrial > Soil > Temperate... | reverse complement strand
CCACGGTCCCGGTCTTGCGCCCGGTGAAGAAAACAAAGTATTCGAGAAATTTTATCGTGGTCCCGGCACCGCCCCCGGCGGTCTGGGCCTCGGCCTTTCCATCGCCCGCCAGCTGGTCGAAGCGCACTCCGGCGAGATCGTCGCGCAAAATCGAGAAGAAGGCGGCGCGCGATTTTCTATTCGTCTTCCCATTGGCGAACCGATGCGATTGCCAAGCGAAGCGACCGCGTGAATGAAACAGGTTGCGCTCGTGATCGACGATGAAGTGCAAATTCGCCGGTTGCTGCGAGTCGCGCTGGAGGCAGAAAATTATCATGTGCACGAAGCTGAGAATGGGCAGCAGGGCCTGATTGAAATTGCCAACCGCAAGCCGGCCGTCATTCTTCTCGATCTCGGCCTGCCCGATCTCGACGGGCTCGAAGTGCTAAAACGTTTGCGTGAATGGAGCGAAGCGCCGGTGATTGTCCTGACCGTGCGTGATGACGTGCAGGAAAAGGTGGCCGCCCTCGATGCCGGCGCAGATGACTACGTGACCAAGCCGTTCAGCACACCGGAATTGCTCGCGCGCCTCCGGGCAGCACAACGAAAGACCCGTCCAGAAGAAGAAATTTCCGTTTTCAAGAACCGTGATCTGGTTGTCGATCTTACGGCGCGTGTGGTCACGCGCGCGGGGCGTGAAATCAAGCTGACCGCTACCGAGTACGCCTTGCTCCGCTTATTCGTCAGGCATCCCGGACGCGTGCTCACGCACCGATACATCCTGCGCGAAATCTGGGGCCCGAAATCGGAGGAGCATCGACAGTACCTGCGCGTTTATGTCACGCATCTGCGCCAAAAAATCGAGAACGATCCAGCCAAGCCATCGCTAATTAAGACCGCGCCCGGAATCGGCTACCGATTTGCGGGTTGATGTCTCGCGCAAAGGGGGTTGGACTGCGGTGGTAATCCACCAAAACGTCCGCCTCCGTAACGATCATTCGATGCAACGTGCAAAAACGACTGAGCATCTCAAAAGCTTGGCCAGAAAAAATGCGTCTTCGCCAGAAGCTCCATCGAGAAAGGACTTGCCAGTGAATAACTGCGCAATGGAGAGTCACACCCAATAAGCGATGGCGAAGCTGATGGACGATATTGTTCTCGACGCGAGTGCGGGCGTGCATCGGCCACGCAATCTGGATTGGAAACGCGCCGCCGCATTGCTGTACGGCGATTGGGGAACGAGCAAAGCGTACGTCATCGGTCTGGCGTTTGTGGCTGCCGGATTCTCATCGCTGCCGATCATCCTAGCCGTTTGCGCGCTCACCGGATTGGTCGGCATCAATTACATTGTTATCTGCCGCCATTTTCCCGACGGCGGCGGCGTTTACTCGGCCGCGCGTGAGCAGGGCCGGTTGCTGGCGGTAGTTGGGGCGCTGCTGCTGGTTGCGGATCTTACGGTCACGGCTGCGCTCAGTGGCTGGTCTGCATTGAGCTACATCACTTCCGGCGCGGAACACATTACTTGGATCGGGTTTCTTCGCGATCACATAGCGCTTACAACAATTAGCGTGTTGCTGTTAATGGGCCTGGTCAATTATTTTGGGCCTAAGCATTCCGGAAGTTTCGCCGTGGCTCTGGCGTTGCCGACGGCGTTCGTAGTGGTGGTCCTAATCGCGATGAGCGCGCCGCATTTGACCACGCGCTGTCTCGAGCCGCGGCACCAGAGTCTGACCACCGTGTGGGTGCAATTTGTCAGCGTGATCCTGGCGCTATCGGGCGCCGAGTCGATCGCGAATCTAACCGGTGTGATGAAGCTCGATCCGGGATCGACAATGGAACACCCAAGCGTCGCGCGTGAGTCCCTCAAGGCGATTACACCAGTGGCGATCGAAGTTGTGTTCGGAACAGCGCTGCTCGGGTGGGCGATGCTTTCCCTGCCTTCCGTGCTCGGCAGAACGCTGCATCTGACGGATCGTGGCGAGATCGCCGCCGTTCTTGGACAACGCAGCGAGGACATGTTGCGTTTCATCGGCGAACAATTTGCGACCGCCACCTTTTCTCCTGCGGTCGGTCAGATATTCGGCTGGATCGTTGGAATTGTTTTCTGCCTGCTACTCTTGAGTGCGGCAAACACGGCCATCGTAGCGATGATCGGCCTGCTTTACATGATGTCGCGCGATGGCGAGATGCCGCGGCAGTTCAAACGCCTCAACCGCCATGGCGTTCCGAAGTGGCCGCTGTTCATCGCCATCAGCATGCCCGTGGTAGTGCTGCTTTTTGCCGCGAACTTCACTGCGCTCGCGGGTCTTTATGCTATCGGCGTAGTCGGCGCCATCACGGTCAACGTCGGTTCGTGCGCATTCAATCGCACCAAGGGTTTCACCTGGTACGATCACATCCTCTTTGCCATCACTTTTGTAGTTCTTGGTTTCGTAGAGCTGACGCTGGCCCACACGAAACTAGACGCGCTTCAATTCGTGCTTGCGGTTTTGATCGGCGGACTGGCTTTACGCGCTTACACACAGAAGCTCCAGGGGCTAACGACTCTCACTGTCACCCGTCAGGTTGCAGCCATGGTCACGCCCGACCTCGTGACGAGTATGCGGCCGCGTTTGGAGGAAGGTCAAAAAATCATGGTGGCAGCTCGCGGGATCACTCCGGTGCTGAGTTTTGCGATGGACGAAGCGCAATTACGCAAGGCCACTCTCTTTGTGCTCTATGTCAAGGAGGTGGCCGTTTACTACACCGCAGCCGGCATATCGCTTGGTCGCACCAAATGGCAGGATGATCCTGAAGCGAACGCAATCATGTGCTCGATGCTCAAACTCGGGCGCGAGCGTGGCATCAACATAATTCCGCTTTACGCCGTGAGTCAGGACGCCGCCGCGACGATTGTCGATCTTGCAGCTACAATGGGAATCGACTTCCTCGTCATCGGGGCATCGCAACGACCGGCAATGGCCAAGCTGCTTCGCGGCAGCGTCGCGACCAACGTGGCCCAGCAGCTGCCTGAATCGATTCACTTGCTCATCTTTGGATGACCCAGGAAAGATCGTAATTGTAAGCGGAGCCTTCAAAGCTTGGGATTGCCGAAGCGTCATTTTCCAATTCCAAAGAATGCTTCTAGCGCGCGCGTGCCCAGGGCTTTCCAAATCTTGATCACTTCATAGGTGATAACAGTCGTAAAGCTGACGGCTAACCAAACGCACACAGCTTCAATGGGCAGGCCGGACCATGCTCCGATGTGAAGCCCGATCAGACTATTACTGCGGTATTCCCACCAGCCATACGGCAAGGCGAGAGTCACTTCCCAAAGCAAACTCATAAGAAGAAGCAGGAAAAATGTGAAGCTGAAAGCGCGCCAGTTGATAAATCGTTGCGCGGTGCAAAAAAAGCCGGTGGACGGAACTAGCGAAGCGCAGATAAGATAGATAAAGTACCACGGGAACCCTTCCGATGTGTTGGAGACGAACTTACGGTACAGAACTGCGGCTGCGATCAAGACGACACCAAGGACGACCGAAGCAAAATGAAATCGAACGATGCGCGTTATGTCCCTGGCCGCTTCCTTGTAGTCAGGGATGTTATAGGCGGCCATCCAATATTCGTCGCACCAGATGTAACTCAGCAGGACGAGCATGAAGCCTGTCAGGTAGAAAATGAATTCCTCGATTGGAATTGCTCCGCCTAAGCTAGGGACGTTGCAGCCGAGTGTGGCCGCTTTGTTTGGGAAGATGAAGAACGCGTTACCGAAAAGAACATCCAGCGCGAAGCCGAGCGGTGCGAGCACCGCGATAGTCCTCCAAAATGCTTTGCGTGGAAACTTGAGATCGGGTCGACAGCCAAACCACCATGCCAGGACTCCGATGGGAATAATGAACAGTGCCAGGCTCCATGTGTATCCGAGCGGCGTCGGATTATCTGAAGTGGCTTGCAAAATGCCTGGGTGAACGACCGTTCGCAATGCAATGGCAGCCGGGACAATGAGGGCAGCCGCGATGGCAAATACGACGTAGAAAGATTTTGCGTGCTCTCGCATGACGACCACAGCGTAAACTTAAGAGTTTTAGGTTTTAAGATTTAAGTTTTAGGTTTTAAGTTTGGACTTATCGTGACTCCGCCCAAGGTTCTTATCGCCGACGCAATTTCGCAGCGTGGAGTGGATGAGCTTTCTCGCGATGGTGCAATTGAGGCAGCAGTCAAAACCGGGTTAAGCGAGAAGGAACTTGTCGATCTTATTCCCGACTTCAGTGGCCTTGTCGTACGCAGCCAGACAAAAGTCACTGCCGGTGTTTTGAATGCAGCCACGAAGTTGCGGGTGGTCGGCCGAGCTGGGGTGGGGGTGGACAACGTCGACGTTGAGACGGCTACACGCCGCGGCATCATTGTGCTGAATGCGCCCGGTGGAAATACGGTTTCCACGGCTGAGCATGCGTTTTCGCTGTTGCTTTCAGCGGCGCGCAAGATTCCACAGGCTGACGCAAACGTTCGCAGCAAGCATTGGGACAAAAAGAATTTCGAAGGCGTTGAGCTCTACAACAAGACGTTGGGCGTAATCGGAATGGGCCGGATTGGCAGCGAACTCAGCCGGCGCGCCATTGCTTTCGGAATGCGGGTGATCGCCTATGACCCGTATCTTTCCGCGACGCGCGCTCGCAGCCTGCAGGTCGAGCTGGTGGACGAGCTAGATGATTTGCTTACAAGTGCGGATTTCATCTCGCTGCACACGCCGCTTACCACAGAAACGCGTCACATTCTCGATGCGGCACAATTACAAAAAACCAAATGCGGCGTCCGTATTATCAATTGCGCTCGCGGAGGCTTGATCGACGAGAACGCTCTGTTGAAAGCGTTGCAAGATGGGCACGTAGCCGGTGCGGCGCTGGATGTTTTCGAAACCGAACCGCTTCCAGCCGACTCTCCGTTGCGGGGTGCCCCCAATCTTGTTCTTACTCCCCATCTCGGCGCTTCCACAGCAGAAGCACAGGAGAGCGTCGGGATTGAGATCGCCCACTCGATTCGCGCTGCGCTGCTTGAAGGCACCATTCGCAATGCAGTGAACATGCCCAGTCTCGACGCGAAAACCCTGGCAATCATTGGGCCACATCTGCGCTTTGGCGAAAAATTGGGCCGGTTTTTGTCGCAGCTTGCATCAAAGCGCGTGGAAACTCTCAACATCAATTACAGCGGCAAAGTCAACGAAGTCGATACGACAGCGATCACGCGCTCAATCTTGAAAGGCTTCCTGCAAATAGCCGGCGGCAGCGAAGTCAACGAAGTCAACGCGCCCAGTTTCGCCGAAACTCTCGGTTTGGAAGTAAGTGAATCGCGTCTAAGCGCACCCGGAGATTATACTGACATGCTCGAATTATCCGCTGCCGGCGAAGGAAAAACAGTGTCAGTAGGTGGCGCGTTTTTCGGTATCACCCCACGAATCATAAGCATTAACAGTCGTCCGGTAGAAGCGCGTCCGCATGGAGTCGTGCTGGTATTGGAAAACACAGACCGCCCTGGGATGGTTGGACGAGTTGGCACGTTGCTCGGGGGTCATGGCGTGAACATTGCGACAATGTCGCTCAGTCGAAATCAGGCCGGTGGCACGGCACTCACGGTGTTGAATCTCGATACTGCACCGAGCGAAAAACTGTTGACGGAAATTCGGGCAAGCGAAGACATTCACTCAGCGCAAGTGATTCAACTCTGATCAGCACGAGGGCTGCGCAGCCGTCATTCCTTAAGTCTTGCCGTCGCGCAGTGAACCCGATAGAAACTCGGCTCATTATGGATTTTAGCTCTCACTCGATTCTGTGGGTTCTGGTGATCGGTCTCGTCGTAGGCGCCATCGCGAAATTGTTGATGCCAGGAAAAGATCCCGGTGGCTGTATCATTACAATCCTTCTCGGCATCGCTGGCGCGTTCGTTGGTACCTGGATCGGCCGTATTTTTGCGGGAGAAAATTATGTCGCCGGCTGGATTATGTCAGTTGTCGGCGCCATGATTCTGTTGCTTCTGTATCGATTGATTTTCAAGCGCAGCAGTTAGTTTGCTGTCGGCTACTTCGCCCCATAGTTTTCATAGATTTTCGCAGACCAGACTCCGAGTAGAGTCTGCGTTTACCCTGCTGCAATCTATGATTCCTGTTGGTTCTGCACTTGTCACTACCTCTTAATGGCTGCGCCAAAAAAAATCCGAGTTATCATTGCCTTCGCCGCTCTCTACGTCGTTTGGGGTTCGACTTATCTCGGCATCCGCTTCGCCATCGAGAGTATTCCGCCGTTTCTAATGGCTGGCATGCGATTCCTGTTGGCAGGCGTAATCATGTATGTGATCGCGTGGTCGCAGGGCACCTATAAATCGAGCTGGGCGAACTGGCGCACATCGCTGATTATTGGAGCCTGTTTGCTCCTCGCTGGTAATGGCGGTGTTACAATTTCAGAGCAGTATATTGACACAGGATTGGCGGCTCTAATCGTGGCGATTGTTCCTATTTATATTGTGATTCTAGGCTGGGCGATGGGAATGACGCCCAAGCCACCACCGATTATCTGGCTTGGCCTGGTCGGCGGTTTTGCTGGCGTTGGCATTTTACTCGGACCAGCTTTGCGTTTTTCTTCAAACGGCGGGCGACATCCTGCGATTGGAATGTCGATCCTGCTCGTGTCCTCGTTCATCTGGTCGGCAGGATCGCTTTATTCGCGTTCAGCGAAACACGCTGCCTCTCCATTCCTGACGGCAGCCCAACAGATGCTTTGCGGCGGATTGCTCCTGGTGCTTGCCGGCATCGTAACCGGCGAGGTGCGGCGGTTTCATCCTGGCTCGGTCTCGACCTTGTCGCTCGCTTCGTTCATTTATTTGGTAATCATCGGAGCTGTGGTTGGATACACGGCTTACATCTGGCTGTTGCGTCACTGCGATCCGGCGAAAGTCGCGACCTATGCGTATGTGAACCCGATTGTAGCGGTGTTGTTAGGCGCTGCTTTTGCCGGGGAAGCTGTAACACCGCGTGTCCTAATTGCTGCCGCGCTGATTATCGGTTCAGTCGCGATTGTAATTACAGCGCAGCAACTAAAGGCCAGAGCAGAGCCGGCAATTAGCGCTGCGATAGAACCAGCTGATTGAGCGCATATGAGCAGCGAAAATCCGTCTCCTGACTGGAAAGATCCGCAACCTCGATCTCCCTCAGGCGGACGGCGAGCGGAGCAGACGATAGAAGTCGTCAAACGCAATTGGCGTGCAGAAGTCGAAACGTCGCAGACGTATCGCGATCTGGCCGAACGCGAGCGGGACGAGAGACGCAAAGGCGTTCTCTTGCGCATGGCTGAAGCGGAAGAGCGCCATGCGCAGCGCTGGGAAAGAAAACTCAGAGATCTTGGCGCAGAGCCGCCGGTTCTGAAGGACACAATCGGCCGTCGGCTCAGCCGTTGGTGGAACAAAATTGGGGGAGCCGAAATTGCTATTCGCCGGATGGAAGCGACGGAGCAACGGCAGGAAGCTGAATTCCACGAGCAAGCTGAGCGTGCCTTGGCCGGCGAAAAAGATGTGCAGGAATTTTTGCGGAAAAGCGCAATCGAGGAAAAAGCGCATGCGAGAGTGCTTAGCGCCATGGCGCCGCCGGTCAGCCCGCGCACCGCGCTGGACAAAATCCTGAAGCGCGAACGCTGGCATGGTCGAGGCGGCAGTTGGGTCGCCGATGCGATCTACGGTGCAAACGATGGCTTGGGCGCAGTATTTGGAATTGTTTCGGGCGTAGCCGGCGCGACAAATAATCAACAACATTACATTCTGATTTCAGGGCTTGCAGGCATGCTTGCATCCACTCTCTCGATGGGGGCAGGGGCATATCTGGCCGCAAAGAGTGAAGCCGAAGTTTATGAAGCCGAAATCTCGCGCGAACGCGCGGAGGTTGAAGAAAACCCCGAAGAAGAAATCGAAGAAATGTCGCTCTTCTACCAATTACAAGGGTTCACTCCAGAAGAATCACAGAAAATGGCACAGCGTCTCGCCGAGCAACCCGAACAGTTTGTTCAAGCGATGGCGCAGAGTGAGCTCGGGTTGTCCGAGCATCGGTTTCCGAACCAATGGACTGCTGCGACCTCGGCAGGCATCTCCACCGCGATCGGAGCATTTATTCCCATTATTCCATTCTTTTTCTCCGGCGGTCTCACCGCGGTGATTCTTTCCTTCAGCATCAGTTTAGTAGCGCACTTTTTGGTCGGCGCATTGAAATCGCTGATTACGATTCGCTCCTGGTGGGCATCCGGTCTTGAGATGACCTGGATCGGTGTCATCGTCGCAGTCGTCACTTACGGGCTGGGGCTTGCTTTCGGTTCGTTAGGCTAATTATTCAGTGCTTGCTCACGGCCACGCGGGAACGCTTCGCACTCCAACAACCTTTCATGCGAAATGCTTTTCGCTAAGCTTAGCGAGCGATTGCGTTCTCACGTTGTTTGCGACTAATCCGCATCGCCAAGTCTAGTCCCAGAGTGAACGTCAGTCCGTTTCCCGATGCTGTGATGCAGGGAGAAATGCTTCACCGGATCTATCTTCCTTTCTTAATGCTAAATTGAGTTCTAAAACGCGGATGCCCCGGTGTGCTCTGAACCCTGTTATCGGGAATCCACAGCCCTTGCAACCCAGACGAGCTCTAAAGCAAATACAATACATTCTGTAACCGAGGGGCTGTCTCGGAGGTCACAAATTATAAGCGTCCCAGTTCGCCACCGGACGAATCCGTACAATTGGCGGCCATGCAAGCGACGTATGTAAAAAATGTCTAAGCGACTCATTCTCGGAATCATCAGCGCTCTCGTCCTTTTATTCGGCTGGTGGAGCTGCCATCATCGCGCTTCGTCTGATCAAACCGGGTCAACCGCCTCAGCAGGAACTTCGGGAAGACGCGGCGGATCTAGAGCCGGCGGCGGCGCGGTGCCGGTGGTCGCGGGAAAGGTCGAGCAGAAAGATACGCCTATCTACCTCGATGGACTCGGGACGGTCCAGGCGTTCAACACCGTCACGGTGCACACCCGCGTGGATGGCGAATTGCAGCAGGTGCTCTACACCGAAGGACAGGATGTGAAAACGGGTGATCTCCTGGCGGTGATCGATCCACGGCCTTTCCAGGCCGCTTTGGATCAGGCGATCGCAAAAAAAGCGCAGGACGAAGCGCAACTGGCCAACGCCAAAGTCACGCTTGCACGCAACACTGATTTATTGAAAAAGAAGGTGATCGATCAGCAAGATTTCGACACATCTAGGTATCAGGGCGATCAATTCCAGGCTGCAGTGCAGGCGGACCAGGCGGCGATCGAGGCTGCGAAGACGCAGCTTGATTACACGCAAATCAAGTCGCCGATTAACGGACGCACCGGCGTTCGACTCGTCGATCTTGGCAACATCGTTCACGCGGCCGATCAAAACGGAATCGTCATCATCACCCAGATGCACCCGATTTCGGTCGTGTTCACCCTGCCCGAACAAAACTTACAGGAAATTCTAAACCAGGGCGGCGCGAATGGCGGGTTGCATGTCTCTGCACTGGATCGTGGAAACACGACGGTGCTCGACGAGGGTACGCTCGCCGTCGTGGACAACGAAATTGATCAGACGACCGGCACGGCAAAGCTCAAAGCGACGTTCCCGAATAATGATCTGCAACTTTGGCCGGGAAAATTTGTTAACGCGCGTTTAATTTTGACCAACCGCAAAGGCGCCATCGTCGTTCCATCGAGCGTGGTGCAACGCGGACCGCAGGGAACTTATGCATATGTCATCAAGACGGACAAAACGGTCGAGATGCGGCCGATTAAGGTGGCGCAGACGGACGCAAATGTTGCTTTGATCGACAGCGGATTGAAAGCTGGTGAGCAGGTCGTAGTGGACGGTCAATACAAACTTCAACCTGGCGCGCATGTGGAGCTGACATCTCCGCAGGCGCAACAACCAGCTGCGCTAGGAAAACAGCCAACCGGCAAATCGGCGAGGCCGGCGAAGGGGCCCAAATCATGAGCATTTCCGAACCATTCATTCGCCGGCCAGTAGCGACCTCGTTACTGATGGCAGGCGTGATTTTGCTCGGCCTGCTCGGATATGAATTGTTGCCGATCTCCGCGCTGCCGACTGTTGATTTTCCAACGATTGAAGTAACGACATTTTATCCCGGCGCGAGCGCGGACGTAATGGTCTCGTCGATCACTACGCCGCTCGAGCGGCAGTTTGGGCAAATCAGCGGATTGGCGTCGATGAATTCCACCAGCTCGTTTGGCACATCGACCGTTACTTTGCAGTTCGTGCTGGACCGCCCGATCGACGTTGCGGCGCAGGACGTGCAAGCCGCGATCAATGTCGCCGGCGGATTTCTGCCGCAAAATCTGCCGAACCCGCCGAAATACAACAAGGTCAATCCGGCCGACACACCGATCCTCACGCTTTCCATCACGTCAGACAGTTTGCCGCTCGATCGCGTGAACGATTTCGCCGACACGTTGCTCGCGCAGAAATTTAGCGAAGTCACCGGTGTCGGCCTTGTCACGATTCAGGGAAATCAAAAACCGGCCGTGCGCGTGCAAGTGAATCCGGCGGCGATTTCCTCCCTCGGACTCAGCTTGGAAGACGTGCGAACAATTCTCGGACAGGCGAACGTGAATGCGCCGAAGGGAAGTTTCGACGGGCCGCGGCAATCGTTCACTATCGGATCGAACGACCAGATTTTTTCCGCTGATGCTTACAAACCAATCATCGTCGCTTACAAAAACGGCGCTCCGATTCGGCTCGGCGACGTAGCGAACATCATCGACAGCGTGGAGAACGATGAGCTTGCCGCGTGGGTTGGCACGAAGAATGGCGAAAAGCCTGCGGTCCTGCTCGACATTCAGCGTCAACCCGGCGCGAACATCATTCAAACGGTGGACCGCGTGAAGCAATTGCTGCCGCGATTGACCGGCACCCTGCCGCCGTCCGTGCACGTTTCCATTCTGGCTGATCGCACCGAGACGATCCGCGCGTCAGTGCGCGACGTGCAATTCACGTTGCTACTGACCGTCGCGCTCGTCGTGATGGTGATGTTCCTCTTCCTGCGAAAACTCTGGGCGACGGTGATCACGAGTGTGGCGCTTCCGCTTTCGCTGATCGGGACGTTCGGCATCATGTATCTCGCCGGATTCAGCCTCGACAATCTTTCGTTGATGGCGCTGACCATCTCGACCGGCTTCGTCGTCGATGACGCGATTGTCATGATCGAGAACATCGTGCGCTATATCGAAGCCGGCGATGGGCCGTTGGAAGCAGCGCTGAAAGGCGCGAAGCAAATTGGTTTCACGGTGGTGTCGTTGAGTATCTCGCTCGTCGCGGTTTTCATCCCGCTTTTGTTCATGACTGGAATTGTCGGCCGCTTGTTCCGCGAATTCGCGATCACGATGAGCGTGGCGGTTGGTGTATCGGCGTTCGTTTCACTGACGCTCACGCCGATGATGTGCGCGAAGCTATTGCGCTCCGAAAAAGAAGAAGATAGAGAACACCAAGGCGAGTTCTATCGCCGGACCGAAGAATATTGGACGCGGTTTAGCAATTTGTATGAACGCGGGTTGCGCTGGGTGTTCGCGCATCAGCGATTCATCTTGAATATCGCAATCATGACGCTGGTCGCGACTATCCTCCTCTACATCGTCGTGCCGAAAGGGCTGCTGCCGCAACAGGATACTGGGGTGATCGTCGGTGTGACGGATACCGCGGAGAACATTTCCTTCAAGGCGATGTTGGAGCGCGTGCACGCCGTTTCCGATATCGTTAGGCGCGACCCGGATGTTGCGAGCGTGTCGGCCTCGGTTGGCGCTGGAACGGTGAACGCGACGATCAATACCGCCCGGCTATACATCGTGCTCAAGCCGCACAATCAGCGCGCGAATGCCGAAAAGATCATCGAACGGTTGCGCAATGCCACGCGCGATGTCGAAGGCGTCTCGCTCTTCATGCAAGCAGCGCAGGATTTGCAGATCGATGCGCGCGTCAGCCGCACGCAATTCCAATACATTTTGCAAGACGCGGATGCGGCCGAGCTCGCA
>Ga0307471_100001785_pt1 | contig 12039 bp, 11 predicted proteins | sample atmos_gasesAM3C__2_FD_204566 | JGI IMG/M metagenome (GOLD analysis project Ga0307471, IMG submission 204566) | Hardwood forest soil microbial communities from Morgan-Monroe State Forest, Indiana, United States - atmos_gasesAM3C_515 | ecosystem: Environmental > Terrestrial > Soil > Temperate... | reverse complement strand
TGCCCATGCCCGATCCACCATCCGCACAAGGCTTCATAATGCCGCGATCGTCCATAGCGCTCGATCCCGGGCGGAGGCATCGTCGAAGGCCAGTCGCCGGATTGGATGGCCTCCATCAGGCCTCGGCGTAGAAAGAGCAACAGATTCCTGCTGCCGGCGGCCCACCACCAAAGTTCCAGCTCACCAATCCTGCGGGCGTGATATGAACGGCGGGAATTGAGGCATCCGAATTGGCCGAGGCCAGCCATATCTCTTTGCTCGGGCGGTAGCCGGCCGGAAGTGTAAAGACAATGCTCCCCGAGGCTCCCAATTGGATGAATCCTTTGATCTCGACGATCCCCGATGCCGTCTTGCGGAAAGCCGCAGTGGCTAAGGCGCCGCCCGAATTGATCCAACCGCTTTGAAAAGCCGGCGCCGTACCGCCTGAACCGATCTCGATCCATGTCGCATCCCCGGCGCCGATCTGCCCATTCGCAGGCGTCGGCACAGCGGTGCCCATCGTGAATACGCCGGTTACGTTCAGCGTGCCGCTGATGACGGCGCTTCCAGCACTCAGCGTCCCTCGCACGACCCAACTCGCGACCGTTCCCAATCCCGTGAACCAGGCATTCCACGCTTGCGAGAGCAGTCCATTCTTCGGATCCAATACTTTCTGGTTGAGCGGCGGCTTTTGCAGATCGCTGGGATTCGCGGCAGCCATCTAGGCTCCCTTCCGCGGCACGACCTTTTCACCGGTCAGGCAGAATGGGGCCGCATCGGCCATCGTCAACGCCACCACATTGTCCCGCGCGATGCCCAAGCGCAGGAAGCGTGTGCGCGCCAAGTAGCCGCCCGCCTTCCCCAGTTTCGCCTTCAGCGCCGTTCCGAACGTCGCCCCCTTGTCGCGGCTGATTTCCAGCATCACGGTCGGGTCATCGCCGGGCGGAAGCGTCCGGCCCACGCCCTGCTGAAAATCGAACTGAAGCTCGCTCGCGACCATGGCAGCGTCGCTGTCGAAGAGATGGGCGCTTACGACCTTGCGGATCAGGGGATAGTTCGTGACGGTCGTCCCGTTCACGACGCGCTGATCCTGATACAGATTGTTTGCCATTACCGACGGATCGAGCAGATTTCCGGTCTGGCCCAGCTTGTAGAGATTGCCATCCAGGATGTCGGTCATCAGCGTGTCGCTGCCGAATTTTACGGCGAACAAGCCGCGGTCGTAGACATAGCCGTAGCTGAACCGCTCCGACCAGCGCCCCGTCTTGCTGTCCCATTCCCAGGTTTTTCCCGCGGTCGGAAAGCTCAGGCGATAGATCCGATGTCCATCCACCTCGTACTGTGTACCGACCGCATCCGAGACCGTGGGATAGGCGAACTTGTTGTTGATCGTCGCCACGAAGTCCGGGGGCGCGACCGTATCGTCGATCGCGAAGCCTTGGCCGGTGAGAATAGCGGGCTTGACCTGCCCTCCCTCGCTCTGCGCCAGGCAGAGAATCCCGCGCTCGCCGAAGACCACCGCCGAGGCGACCGCCGCCAGGCCATAGGGGAGCGCCGCGCCGGCAAGGTAGGTGAAGGGGAAAGGTGCCGCGCCCGTGTCGCTCCAGAGTTCCGTGGTCAGCGTCCCCATCAGCGCCAGCCATCCGCCCGCCTTGAACGCAATCACCCGCACGAGCGGATCGCTCGCCAGGGACTTCAGGTTGAACTGAATTCCCGACCATCCGGTGAAGTCGCCCACATTGCTGATCTGCCAGACCTGCGCCGCCAGCGGATTGGTGCCGGGAACGCTTACGATCCCGAAGTTATTGAGCGTGCAGCAGGTACTCGCGCCGAGGAACCCTGCGGCCGTGATCTGGGCGAGGGTGCCCTGCGCTTGACCCGTCGCCGCACTCGTTCCGAAGATCTGATAATTGTAGGCGGCAATGCTGTCGACGATCAGCAATTGGTTGCCGTTGTCATCCAGATAGACGATGCCATTGGTCGTCAGCAGCGCGCCCAGGTCGGTGACCGCGCCGCCCAGATCGATCCGCTTCAGACGTTGCCCCACCACGGCATAGGCGTAGGGAAAAACCACCCGAATGCCACGGCAGGGATTCGAGCCCAAATAGCCGTAGCTTTGCTTTTCGGGGCATCCCCACAGGGTCAGCTTGGGCCGGTCGGGCGAATCTCCCGCGCGGTCGGTCTCCTGCTGAATGTCCCCATAGACATTGATCCAGCGCCGGGCCGTCACGGCCTGCGACCGCCCGAGGATCCCGACCCCGAAAATCTGCGGATTCCGCATCGGCCTACCATCTCCCTTTGGGCTTCATCTGCATGTCCAGGGCATCATCCATGCGCGTGATCAGCGGCAGGCCGGGAACGCTCAGGCTGCTTTCCGAGCCGTCGAGCGGCACTTCCAGCTCGTTCGCCAGTTCGACAAAGGCGAGCCGTGGCAGGCGCAGCTCGAGCTGTTCCTCGGACAGGCGCGCAGGTCCACCCCAGGTGTGCCGGTGCAGATTGAACTCCCGCAGAAACAATTGATGCACTTCGTCCAGGCGACTCACGTCCATGCTCGTTCGGGTTTGCGGATTAAGGCGCGCTATTAGGGCGATTGGTGAGGATGTTCAAGCCCACCGATCCCTGCGTGCCGCGCGGGAAGTCGGTGCTGAGGGGCTTCATCTTGTTGGCCAGATTGATGTTCTTGATCTTGCGCTTGGCCGTCTGCGCGGTGGTGATCATCTTGTCGGTGATGACCGCCGAGGCGCCGAACAGATCCGCCAGCAAGATCGCCAGGTTGTACCGGATCGCCAATGCAAACCCGTTGGGTAGCGTGAACTGGGTTTGCAGCGTCGGAAACTGCTGCATCACCTGATCGGTGCGTACGAATTGCGTGTACGTACTGACGTTCGGATTCGGCCAAACATTGAGTTGCCCGAGCGGTTGTTGCGGATCGTAAAATACCTGCGTCGGGTAGGTTCCAGGTGTGTTTTTGACCGGAATCCGATCCCATTCGACCTCTTGCAGAATATCCTGATAGATGTCGAAGCCGTTGGGATCGCGTGTCCAGGCCGTGATGATCTGCAGAGGCCGGGTAGCATTGATGTCGCCGCCGGGCCCCCACGTGTAAAGCTGCTTGTTCGCCTGATACGCAAAGCTCGTCACCAAGTGTGCCCAGATCAGCAGGGTCTCGAGCTGCCAGGCGTCGGTCATCTCGTTCAGCAGGTCCAGGACGTCGTTCGCATCGTCCTGCTGGGGCTGTTCTCCCTTCTGTAGGACTTGCGCCGACATCATGGCGTTGCGGATCAGGTCGCTGGCCGTATAGACGCGCATCGTTGCCGCCCCTTTCCGGGCCAGTCGACCGTTTCCGCCTGCTTTCCCAAGGACTTACCGCTTGCCGCGCCACTACATTTCCGCAGGGCCTAGGCCGCTTCCACGACCTTCTGAGGCTTCGCTGCCCGCTCCCAGATCACACGCCGCTTGATCGCGTCGCCGCCGGCCGCCTCGTCCATGGTCGGGAAATAACCCTTGGACGTCCACATCTGGAGTTCCTCGGGCGTGCGGGCGATCTCGTGCTTGAATTCGGGGTGATACATGGCGACATCGCCGACGGGCATCCCCGGACGCGGGCCATGCATCAGGGATTCCTTCTTCAGCATGGCGTCATGCCGCTGCTTCTGTTCGGCGCCGTTCAGCGGGCGCATCTGGGCATTGCTCTGCAGCTCGGTCAGTTGTTGCTGGATCGACCCCAGCGCGAGCCGCACACTCTCGTCGATTGTGCCAGGAAGGGCACCGGAGCCCGCCATGGGGCCCGCGTTGATCGTTTCTTTCAATCCCTCCACATCCGCACTCAGGGCATTGACCAGATCGGTTGTGCCCTCCGCAAAGCCTTGCAGTTGCTTCATGGGCGCCTTGAGCGCCTCCGCGACCGCCGCTTTGATCGCCTCGGCCAATTCGGGGGAAAGCGCCACTTTGTCTTTGTCAGCCATGGAGAATCCTCGATTCGGTGAAAGAAAAACCGCAGATTAGGCACTGCGGTGCTGCCTTCGGGCCGCGCACACCACCTGCGGTCACTGCTCCCGCCGCAGGACGGGGTCTTAGCTACCCTTGATCGCCGCCATCAGCACCAGGGCATCGTACATCGCGACCATCATGTTCTGCTGCTGGTAGGCTTGCTGATCCACGGGGTAGAGCGTGCAGGATCCCGCCGCGCCCAACGTCGAGCCCGACTGATCCGGACGTCCCATCAGGAGCGTGCACATCATCTGCGCCGGCACGACCCCTGCGCTCGCCGTCGGATTGATGAAAACCACGGCCAGCGTGTTGGTAGCGCTCACCCGCACGCCACCCACGCCGATCGAGACTTGCAAGGCCGTGCCCAGCCCCGCGCCGAAGCCCGTGGCTGCGCCCAGTTGCCCCGTGGTTCCCACCGCCGCCGGCGCACTGTAGAAATTCGCCAGCAGCGGCGAAGTCGCCACCAGTCCCGTGACCGCAAAGGTCTGTTCGGCGCTGGTGATGGTCGCCGTCGCGATCGGCGTAAAGAGCAGGGAGAACTGTGTAAAGATCTGCCCCACGCCGCGTGCCGTCGGATCGACGTTGAACACCCAGACCTCGGAAGCCGTCGGGGTTGCGCCCGCTGCGTTCGGGTCGATCACGCCCAGAATCAGCGTATTGGCCGCCGACACCCGGGCTGTCCATCCGCCCAAGTGTGCCTGCTCCGTGGGCTTGAAGATCCCCGTCACGCGATCCCCCACAGCCACCCCGTTTACCGTCAACGAGTATGTCGTGGTGTCCGTGGCGGTCGCCGCGCCCAAAGTGCCGACGTTCACGAAGTACTGAATGTTCGGTGTGCGCAGGCTGATGCCATTGCAAGCGAACCAGGTATACGTCTCGTTCGTGGGCGTAATGCCCGCGACGGACGTATTCATGAAGGCCAAGGAGATCGAGTTGTTCCCCGAGACCCGCACGTTCATCAGCACCAAACCCGCCTGATCGGTGGGTTTGGTGGCGACGACACTCTGAGGCAGGCGACCCGTCGCGAATGCCGGAATGTTGATCCCGGTCAGTCCCGGCATGGACGTTCCGGCCGGCACGGAGGTTCCCGCCAGGATCGGCTGCGGCGCGGCCGCCGTCGCTCCCGTCATGCTCAGGATGCCCGAGGTCAGCGCATGCTGTGCCGACGCAAGCCCTTGACCCAGAACCCCGCCGAGCGTGCCAGGGGTCAGGGTGAAGGTGTATTCCGCCGTGGTCAGCGTCGGAGTCGCGCCCAAGCCCGTGAAGACCAGCGCCGCCGTCTGCAGCAACGGCCCGCGGATCTCGGTCACGATATAAACCTCGGAGCCGGTCGGGGTGATGTTGCCGCCCGTGACGTTGCTAAACTTCACTTGCAACGTGTTGGCTGCCGAGACCCGCGCCGTATGCGTGCCGAGACCCGCCTGCGCCGTGGGCTTGTTGATGAACGCCAGCGAACTTGCCGCCAGACCCGTCACCGTCAGCGCCTGCTCGACGGACGTGTTGGCGTTGACCGCTGCGGGGGATTGACTCGTGAAATAGACCACGACCGCCGACTGCCCCAGCGCATAGCTCGCCTGGGACTGCAACGGATTGGTGGGCTGCGTGACCGGCCCTTGCGGGCCCGGGCCGTACACGCTGAATGCGCAGTTCGCATTGTTCATCGCGACCGTGCCGTCGGCCTGCGGCCCTTCCTCGCTCAATTGCTCGATCGTGCCGATCCCCATCACGGCGCCCAAGCGCACCATGTGCGCGAAGAGCCACCGATCTAGCGTCTGGCCCATTTCTTTGCCCAAGAGCAGTAGCGCGACCAGCAGCCACTGCAGGGCCTTGAATGCGCGTTTCATGTGACGTGCTCCCTGTAGAGATTCCTTAACCGGCGTTAGCCTGCGGCCCGCCGCACGCTGCGACGGGCTCCGGCGAAGGGGCTGCTTAGTTCGTCCAGCGAACGATCATTTCCATGTATGCCAAGGCAATCGCGAAGCTGATGTCGGCCCGCAGGATTTCCTGGTTATTCCGGATATCCGGCCCGAGCCAGACGCGCATTCCGATACCCTTGTAATCCATCATCTGGCAGTACTCGGACGCGATGGAGAGCACCTGCCGCAAAGTCGCGATGACGATCGCATCCTTGTAAGCGACCACATTCTCCGTAAAGCTCGTCCCCGAGGGTCCGGAATCCACGGTGATGGCCGCGCCATTGGCCGGAAAGCTGTCCACGGTCTGGAACTGCTGCTGTACGCCCGCAATGGGCGGGACGAGCGGATTGCCCAGCGGGATAAGCATGTTCCCGCCGGCATCCGCCGTGCATGCCACCGTTCCCGGCTGCGCGGTCGGATTGCTCGAGGGGGCGCCCACTACAAACTGGCGCGTGACCCCGCGGCTGATCCGGTTCTGGGGGTTCACGGCGTTGACGTTCGCGATGTGGAAGACGTCGCCCACATTGAGCGAGGCGCCTGCGATCCATCCGCTGGTCTGGAGCAGCGTTCCCGACTGACCGGGTCCGCTCACCTGCGGCGTGCTCGCATTGTTCCAGGCACCGACCTGCCGCGTCGGGGTCGACTGGGACATATGCGCGGATTTCCAGGACAGAATCGGCGGCATGGTCGCCATCTTTTGACCTGGCTCCGCCACGCTCGTGACGAAGTTGTTGCCCGCCATGCTCGGCAGCCAGACCGCTTCGCCCGCTTCCGAGAGAATCGCGAACCGGCCCTTGCGCGGGCAGGCTTCCTCATTCAACCGCCGCTGGGGCAGCATGCCCGCCGCGACGCCCTGAATGGCGGTCGTGGCGCCGGTGCCGGGAGGGGAGCCGGGCGTCCCGACCAGGTTGTAAGCCCCGAGCTGCGCCAAGCCGACACGCCGGTCGAATTCCGATGCGAGGTTTGAGGCCGCCCGATCGCCCGCGCGGTCCCACCACTCGCTGAGTTTGTCGCCGAGAATCAATTGCAGCTCGTCCATCGTCGGCGCCATGCCGATGTTGATCGGCGGCTGCACCGTCGCGAGGACGCTGGGCTCAGTCATCCCCTGCACCTGGATCGCATCCCCCTGCCCGGGCACGAAGCGCATGGGCTTGGGAATCTGGATCTGGGGGCCGTGCCGATCGTTCCAGTCGTCCTTGTATTCGGTGTTGAAGTTGTTGGCGTACTCCAGCTCGTTGTAGAGCCCCGCCAGCATGAGCTTCGAGGCCTTCTGGAACTGAATCAGGTTGTCGGCGCCGCCCGCGATCGCGAAGCCCTGGGACATCCAGAGGCCTTCGGCGAAGCGCGTGAACCAAGCGGGCGCGGACAAGCACAGCATCCATCCCAGGATGCTGCGCCATGCGTTGCGCAGAAATGCTTTCATCGGGTAAGCCCTCAGAATCGCTCGCACGCAAGGCCGCCCGAAGGCGAACCACGGCGCGAAACCGTTAGCTACAAAGGTTTGGGATTCTGCAACGCTCGGCGAAACGCCGAAGAGCGAAGATCGGGCGGGTGCTCGACTATTCCCGGTCGACAAGCGGGGACTGCGGACGCATGCCCTGGCGTCGTGGGCGGCACTTGATTCGAAGCGGGTGGGGAACCCGCATCCCGGTCAACGAGCCGGTCTCCGGCGCTGCCCTGCGCCGCCCTATGGGATCGGAGGGGCTAGGTGATCTTCTGCCCCTTCTTCATGCCTTGGACAATGTCATCAATCGACCCTTCGGTCAACGATTTTCCGCCGCCGTTCTGCGTGCCTGGCAGACTTTCGCCAGGTGCGGGCGCATTCGACTCGCGCCGGCCATTGCGGGAGACAGCGGCTTTCGGCTGAGCGCGCGGCTTTCCGTCTGCGCCGAGTCCGGCCGCCAGGCGCCCTTCGACCCGCGCCAGCTCGGCCGCGACCCGCCCGCGGGCCGCTTCCTGTGCGGCAGGCGTACTCGCGGACGGGGTAGCCAGCTTCACCAGTTTCACGACGTACTCATCGGGCGCGGTCGCGAGCGCATGGGACAGCGCTGCCGGTTGCTCGGCGAACCGGAGCATCCATCCCCAGGAAAAGGCCTGCATGTCCTGAGCTAATTTGTAACGTTCAATCCCCGCGATGTCCCGATTGAACTGCTCCTGAGTGAGTTTCGAGGCGGTCAGGAACTCGGGAATACTCTTGGTCTTATAATCCGAGAACCGCTGATCTTCTTCGGCCTGCAGCGCCGTCGCCGTCTTGGTCTGTTCGGCCTTGGCATTGTCCGCCGCCGATTTCAGCCCAGCCTCGAATTGCTTCTTCTCGATGTCCCATCCGGCCTGCGCGCGGATCAGCGCCGCCGCATCGTTGTATTTGGGCTTGCCCTGGGCATCGAGATCGCCTTCCTTCGGCTCCGGATTCGCCGCCGTCCACTCGGCCACGCTCCGTGCGCCCGGAATCTCCGCCGCCGGAGCATCCTTCTTCGCGCCGCCCTCGCTTAGGGCTTTGACCTGGCGCTCCAGCTCCTTGAAGTTTCCATAGAGCGCATCGTAAGCCGACTGAGGCACGAAGTTCTGTCCGGGCTCCGACTTCGCCGCGGGCTTGGGCTCGTCCCCTTTCGGTTGCTCCGCCTGGGGCTCAATCGCCCCTTCCAGGATCTCGCCGCTCGCGCCGCCCATCCCGACGTGTACATCGTCTCCGAGTTGCGGAGCCGCCGGAGCGGAATCCCCGCCGCCGCCCGCCCCATCTGCAGCGCTTTCGGCCATGTGAAACGTGGGGAACAGGAAGGGCTTGAGCGCGTCGAACATGCTGACCTCGGATTAGGCTGCGGGGGGTTGAGATTGCGCGCTGGGCCCAGCGCCGCCGGCCGGTTGGGGTTGAGCCGGTTGTGACTGGGCCGCACGCGCACTGCTGCCCTCGGTGGCTTGGATCTGGTCGGACTTCTGATCCGCGCCCGCCGAAAGCATGTCCAGGTGCTTCGCGTAGGCCATGCCCATCAGGTTCTGATGGTGCTTGAGGGATTCCGTCAACAGATGCCCCTCGGTCGTGATGTGCTGGCCTTGGAGCTTGCTGAGGGTATCTAGGCGCTTGGTCATTTCCTGCGCGGCGATCTGCATCGCCTTGAGCGCCTGATCCCGCTGCTTGTCGTCGAGCTTGCCTTTCATGGCCTGGATTAGTTGGCCCATTTGTTGCGCGGCCTGGGTCAATTGTTGCACCTGAGCGCGAAGCTGGGCCGCCTCGGTCTGCGGATCTATCGAATCTTTGTCGGTCAAAGCCTGTGCAACCTGAGGCATCGTCATGTTCAACATGGCGAGCACGGCGGTCTGAAGCTTTTCCGCCCCACGCCATTTCTGATTGCCTGCCATGAAGTAGGATACCACGGGCGCAAGCGCCGGATTGACCTTCATCAGCTCGAGCTGATTGGCCGCTTCCTGATCGCGCCGTGTGGAGAAGTCCGGGCCACTTTCGACTTCAACGCCATAGGCCCCGATGCGAAGATCGTAGTTCTTGACGAGCTTCCCTTCCACATTGCGGCTCGTCCAAACCGCTTCGGGTGTCGCGTCCGGATGTTGCTCCGTATTGACATTCACCGTATCATGGGTCGATCCATCCTCGCCCAGAATGCGCAGCACGCGCTCGGTATCGTACACCGCCGGCGTCAGCTCCAGCACGATCGAATCGCTGAGCTTCTTCGCGCGGCGCAAATTGTCCGCATACTGAAACGTGCCCAAGTCGCTGTCGTTCCGCCGCGCGGTCTCCTGGCCCAGCGTAATGCGGTTGCTGGGGCCATTGGGCATCGGCTGGAACTTGCCCGACACGTTTTCGATATTCTGGGCCGCGGATTCCCGACCGGCCAGCAGGGCCGCAGGCGGAGGGTCGGGGACGATCCGCTCGGGCTTGAGCACGGTATTGCCGACAACGGTCGGCTCATAGGGCAGCATTGGGGTGGGCTTGCGGTTCTGCTCGGCGTAGATGTTCTCGAAGGCCTCCATGGACTCGGACGGGCCTGTCCAGCCGGACATGGTGGCATTGCCGATCGCCCGTGCGATGCCCGATTCCATGTAGTTGTAGGCGCGCTGGGGATCCCGCTGCGGCCGCACCCGGCCCTGCGTGTGCCACCGCCCATCGATCGGCACCAGATCCCCAAAGGTCAGGATCAGCGGAACGCGCTTGATCGGAAGCATCCCGCGTTCCAGGATCCGCTTGCCGTTGGTCTTGATCCATTTCACGGTCTGCACGGTCGCCGTGCGGGAGCGCTTGCCTTTCTTGATCGTGCGCGTCTCGCTGTCGAGATAACACCACTTCGCGACCGGCACCATTTCCTCGTTCCAGAGCTGCGAGAATGCGGCGCTGACCGTGTCGCCGGTGGGCCGCTCGCCAGGCTCACCATACTTCGCCTCGAAGCGCTTCTTCGCCAGGCGCGAGACGAGGCAGTAGTCCTCCAGATCCGACGCATCGGGCATGATGAAGTGCGGGTCGAAGTACAGCAGCGACATATGCGGAATGGGCTTCAGGCGGATTTCCTGATCAAAAGCATCGGGATCCGCCTCGTCCGGGTCGTCCTGCTCGTACTTGGTGACGATCTCCCACGCGCCATAGCCGCCGTGTTCGGCATTCGCCGCGGCCAGCACCATCGCCAAATCCGCATTGCTGCTGTGATTCACATTGCGCAGATGTCCCTCGAGGATGCGGGCCACGTCCTTATGGGCATCGTCATCCTTGGGGCTCACGATGCTGCCGGGGATGTTCTGGCGAATCGAATTGACGAGGCTGTGGGAGTGCCGCAGCAGCAGGTTGATCGTCAGCGTCGGGACATGGTTCTTGGTGCGCTCGCTGCGGTCCTGGCTATCCCATTGCTCGATATAGAGGAACCGCACATCGTCCGCATGGTTCTTGCGGTTCTGCGCCCAAGCATTGTTCATGATGCCGAAGCGCTCATGGAACCGCAGCAAGAGCTGCTGGTCGGCGTCCAGCGCCGCCTCACTCGGGTCTTTCTTCGGATTGGGAGGCGATTCCTCGAGGGCAGGGCCTTTGACGCGCTCGGCGTCTTTGCCGGGTGCCCCCTGCGCGCGCACGCCGCTCGTGTCAATCTGGCCTTCCATGGCAGGCCTTTGCTAGTGAAACAGCGCCGTCTTGAACTTCTTCGGGAGCGAGAATCCGCGGAGGAGCGACCGTGCACGCCGGCTGGTCGGGCCTTCCGCCGAGAACTGCACAGGTTGCTTGATGTCGATCTCGCCCGTGTTCAGGTTCACGATCACATCGGCGAAGACCAAGCGCACCAGGCCATGACCGGGCTCGGTGGGGGCGAGATTCTCAGGCGAAGCACAGATGGAACCCGACGGTAGCCCTTCGCCAATCGCGCGATTCTTCACGTCCTGGGTCATAACGATCCGCCGCACCATTGGTAATCCGTCGAACCGTAGCGGTATCAGTAATTCCTCGATCTGCTGCTGAACCGTCATACCCGCCGTCCGAAAAGCCCATTCTTTCAAGCATCCCTCCCTTGCGTGAACCGTGCCGCCGCTTGGGCCTCCCGGAGATTCGATTCGGCTTGGGCGAGCGCCATCTTGCAGAGATCGATGCGCCGCTCATGAATCCCGGGCGAGAGCGCGATCAAGCTCGCCATTTGTTCCCCGCTCTGCAGCGACGGACATTCCACCGCGACCACCACATGTCCGCCCGTCAGTGCCGCGAGTTCGCCCACGGCAAAGTCGATTGCGCCCTTGATCCGCGCGACGAACAACTGCTTCTCTAGCTCCGGAAGCTGCGCGGGCGTTTCGGGCTTGTCGTAGGGAAGGCCGAGGCCAGTCAGGGTTTTCATGCGAATCCTGAGCGAGTGGAGGGGGATTGACCCGTATTCGGCCATTAACGTCTGCGCCATGGATGCAGAATCCCCCATGAGCAATGAGGCAGGGGCGGGCCACGGTTGCTATATCGTGCCGCCGCGAACTGCAACGCAGCGAGGCCCGCAACCCCACCACTTCTAATTCCGAACGCCCTTCCCTGCGCGCCGGAAAGCGATCTCCATTCCTTCGGCCATCACGGCCAGCACTTCCCAGTCGAAGCCCTTGGCCGCGGCCTTGAACTCGTCCGACATCACATGGTCGCCGGTTTTGGGATCGGTCTCATAGCACGGCACCGGATGCGCGGGCTTGTCCTCGC
>Ga0307471_100001783_pt1 | contig 12052 bp, 7 predicted proteins | sample atmos_gasesAM3C__2_FD_204566 | JGI IMG/M metagenome (GOLD analysis project Ga0307471, IMG submission 204566) | Hardwood forest soil microbial communities from Morgan-Monroe State Forest, Indiana, United States - atmos_gasesAM3C_515 | ecosystem: Environmental > Terrestrial > Soil > Temperate... | reverse complement strand
ACCACATCCGGGCAATCTCATCGACCCCGTCGCGGCAAAGTTGATTCAGCTCTTTCCGATGCCCACGAACCCCGCCACGGATTTGGGGACTCTCCAAAACAGCAATTGGTTTGGTTCGGGCGTTAACCCAAACTCAAACAATCAGTTCGACATCAAGATCGACCATCGATTCAGCGAAAACGACCTGCTGAGCGCGAAATATTCGCAGCAAAATGGCAGCAGCAACAGCTTCGATTGTTTCAACAACGTCGCTGACCCGTGTACAGGCGGACCGGTCGTAATCAGACGTCATATTTTCGCTTTAAGTCACACGCATACCTTCAGCCCCACTCTTGTACTGACCGGAACGTACGGCTTCCAGCGCGGATTCGACAACCAACAGGGCATTAGCGGCAACGACCCGAGTGCCAAACAGGCCGTTGCTCAGTTGGGATTTCCCCCGTACCTGGACAACGGTTTCGGAACTATCCCAGCGATCGCAATCAACGGGTACTCTGGTCCCGCAGGGAACAATATCGGAACGCAGACGTTCAGCATCCTGAGAGAAGGGCAGATTGTTCATCATGTGGATGGCACACTAAATTGGGTTCACAAAAAACACGAATTGAAATTCGGAGGAGAATGGCGCCTGCATCAAATTAACTTCACGCAGCCGGGCTGGCCATCGGGTGCCTTCAACTTCGACTTTAGCGCCAGTTCGCAAGTTTCCAGTGATCCGAATTCCGGAGGCGATGGCTTGGCCAGCTTCCTGATGGGCGTAGGACCTCCTGGGAATGGGGGTGGCGGATGCACCCCGTGTCAGGTTGGTTTCGTAAATTTTGTCAGTACCGAAAGCTTTCAATACGGCGTCTTCGTGCAAGACAACTACCGGCTGACGCCTAAGCTCACGCTCAACCTGGGTCTGCGGTATGAACTGGCGACGCCGCGAACCGAACGCTTCAACCGCATGAACTCGCTGGATCCCAACGCGGTGTCGCCGCTCCAATTGACGGCGACGCAAATCTCGCAGCTTCAGGGCCAGGGACTTCCTGCACGGGCCATTCAAACACTCAGCAATCTCCATGGCGCGGAGGTTTTCGCCAGTCCCAATGATCGATCCAACTACGACACCGACTACAAAAATATCCAGCCGCGCTTTGGACTCGCGTATCAAGCACCGCACGGCTTTGTAATCCGAGGCGGATATGGCATCTATTTCTCCACCCCACGCAGCGGAGCTTCCGGAACCGGACCTTGGGGCTTCCAAGGGTTCGATGTGCAACCGCCATGGCTTACAACCTTAGGTCTGGATCACGCCACACCATGGAACACCCTCAGCAATACGTCGTGCCAGTTCAATCCTCCCTTTAATTGCGGAGTGGCGCCGCCCCCCGGCAATTCTTTGGGGGCCTTCAACGACATCGGATTTGCCGCCGTGGGACCAATTCCGAGGGTGAGTCTGAACACACCATACGAACAAGCCTGGAGTTTCGGATTTCAAAAGGAACTACCTGGCAAGATCTTGTTCGATGCAAGCTATGTCGGCAAGAAGGGCACGCATCTGTATCTTGGGGGATTCCGTGAAAATGACATACTGCCTGCATCGGCCATAGCAGGAATGACCCCGAATCAGATTGGAAACCTCAACAATACGGTTCCGAACCCATTTTTCGATCCTAACCCTGGGCCGTGTGATCGCACCCATTACATTTGCGATCCAACCAGTGCTCTTTCCCAGCCAACTGTGCAGGCATTCCAACTGCTGTTGCCCTTCCCGCAATACGCTGGATTCCAAGGGGACTCCCCGCCCATCGCGAACTCGATCTATCACGCCCTTCAGATTCGCGCCGAGCGGGAATTTTCGAATGGGTTACAGTTTCTCGTAACCTACACGTGGTCCAAATCGATCGACAACGCATCTGCGAGCGACGACAGCTTTGTCTTTCTGGGCGGTGGTACCACCGACGGTTCCACGCTCTCCGTGCAAAATCCCTATGACCTGCGCGCCGAACGCGCGGTGTCGGTGTTCGATATCCCCCACATCTTTCAGGCCAGCTTCGTCTATGAGCTACCCGTGGGCCGTGGTCGGCGATTCGGAAATCAGTTGAATCCGGTCGTCGATGGCGTCGTTGGCGGATGGCAAATCAATGGCATCGTGCGGGTAAATAGCGGTAGACCGCTTATTCCGCTGCTCTTGAACACCAACGCGATCCCGACACTCGGACAACGACCCATATTGACCGGTACATTGACGCGCGCATCGAGTCCGCCGGAAAACTCCACCGATTCCGGAACAAGCTATTTCTCGAACGCTAGCTTCGACCCCGCAAGCGGCGACAACGTCGGCGTACTTCAGGACACAGCGACAGTCGCCCCGTTTACATTTGGCAATGCTCCGCGCACGATTACCAGTGCGCGACAGCCCGGAGCTGAAAACTTCGACTTCTCGTTATTCAAAGAGTTCGCTCTATCGAGATTCCGCGAGGGAATGCATCTCCAATTTCGCGCCGAAGCCTTCAACGTCTTCAATCATCCGCAATTTCAGGGGCCGGATATGAGCGTCGGAGACAGCAATTTCGGAGTCATCACTTCGACGGTGAACCATCCTCGAGAATTGCAGTTGGCCCTGAAGCTCTACTTCTAGTTGCGTCATGAGCAAAACGGAGCATTCCAATTGGCTGCTCGGTTTTGCGTAACTATGCGGCTGATGAGGGAAGGCCCCTCGAACCGGCGACCAGGCGACTTCTAGGGAGAGGAACGAAAGCGAACCACTGCCGTGTCGAAAAGAACTAAGACGATGTCGGAACCGCGGTAGTTAGAATATCGCGGGACCGGCTCCGGCGGAACCTGCTTACGGACGGAGCGGCATCCGGCATACAGGTGGCCTGAACCTAGAAGAGGCGGTCGTATGGAACATGAGAACCTTGGCATCGATGCAAACGGAGAAGCCACAAGTGGAGTGAACCACGAGGGCGAGAGTACGGATGCGATGCCGAGGGGCGGACTGCCTCGTAGTAGCGTTGAAACGGAGTAACGTCGGTGGAGCGAAGCGAGCAGGCCATCGACGTCGAGACCATAAAGGGCCAACTGGCAACAGAAGGAGCCCGCCGGTTTTGACGGAGGGCGGCGGCTCTCCTTCGATGGCACGAGCCGGATGAGTCGAGAGGTTCAAGTCCGGAATTCTGTGAGGGGCTCGGGGTGAAATTCCCCGGGCCTACTCGGCGTTCGGAGCGCAACAGTATCTGCCTGGCTACAATAGCCTTTGCGAGTAGTCCCGCATGGCTTCGCGTTATCGTGATGTGACGCACGTCCATATTTCGAGGGACACGAGTGAACATTTCATGGCTTGTTCGGTTGTGGAACGTGGCCGACAGCATTCTCGGCAAAGTTGGCGTAGTCGCACTTGTTGCGGCGGCTGGCACTTCGGCGCAAACGATTCGCGTCGATACGACTCCAGGGCACGTTACAAATACGTTTCGCCCCACCGAGGCTCTGGGCGCGGGTGTCGACCGGATCCCACTCGCGGCTACGGATAAGGTATTTGCGGAGCCAGTCCTTAAACAGATCTTGTCGGCGGGTTGGCAGACGGTGACGTACCGGCAAAATACGGAGCTGTTTGTAGAGGCTTGGCACTGGAATCCGAAGGGGAAATGGAGCGAGGCTGGCGAAAAGGGGTATTTCGTCGGAGACGCGACACCGACGGAGTTCATTCGGCACTCATTTGGCTACCCGCTCCCACACCAGGGTTTTTCGCGTCCCGATGGCACCGGGTATTCACGCCTCACCGATGGAGATACAGACACATATTGGAAAAGCAATCCCTATCTCACCAAGGCCTTCACCGGCGAGGACGATAGTCTGCATCCGCAATGGGTGATGGTGGATCTGGCCTCTCCACAGGACATCAACGCGATTCGCATTCACTGGACGGACCCGTATGCGCGGCAATATCTAGTGCAGTATTGGACGGGGCTCGATGCAATTCATGAGGCGACGAAAGGCTCGTGGGTTACGTTTCCCGGCGGAGTAGTCACTAACGGCACCGGCGGTGCGACCACACTGCAACTCTCGCGAGCACCGGTCACGGCGCGATTCGTGCGAGTTTGGATGACCGAATCCTCGAACACCTGCGATACGCACGGCCCCGGAGACAAGCGCAATTGCTTGGGTTACGCGATTCGCGAATTGTACATCGGGACTACGACTCAAGACGGGAAATTTCACGATGTCGTTCGTCACACAGCAGATCGCGCGCAGAGCAACACGATCTGCTCTTCGGTTGATCCGTGGCATGACGGCACGGTGATGAACAGCCGCCAGGATCAAGTAGGGTTCGATCTTTTCTACACGAGCGGTATTACCCGGGGACTGCCTGCGATGATTCCTATCGCGATGATTTACGACAATCCGGAGAACGCCGCTGCCGAGATCGCCTACCTGGAAAAGCGAGGGTATCCGATCTCATACGTGGAGATGGGCGAGGAGCCTGACGGCAAACATACTTTGCCTGAGGACTATGCCGCGCTGTATCTGCAGTTCGCCACGGCGCTGCACCGCGTAGATTCAAAGCTAAGACTAGGCGGACCGATCTTCGAGGGGGTGAACAAGGATATCGAGGTATGGCCGAATGCACAGGGCAAGAGCTCTTGGATGGGCCGTTTTTTTGACTACCTGAAGGAGCACGGGCGTATCGCAGATTTGTCTTTTGTTTCGTTCGAGCACTATCCGTTTGAGCCTTGCCTGTTGCAGTGGAGCGATCTCTACGAAGAAGCGAATCTTGTGCGGAACATTCTGCAAGTGTGGCGTGATGATGGTTTGCCTGCGGGCGTTCCGATGTTCATCACCGAGTCGAATATAGCCGCGGGCTCCGACGAGTCTTTCGTTGATGCCTTCGCCGCACTGTGGTGGGCCGACTATGTGGGAGCCTTCCTCGAAGCTGGCGGAAATGCAGTGTACTACTTCCATTACATACCCGTGGGGGAATCGCTGGCTTGTCATGGCACGTCGCCGGGAACATTTGGGATGTTCACGATGAATCGGGAGTATGAGATCCAGCAGCCGACGTCACAATTCTTCGCGAGTCAAATGATCAATATGGAATGGGTGCAGCCCGGGAATGGAGAGCATCGGATTTTTCCGAGTGAGAGTGACATCCGCGATGTAGGGGGGCATGTTCTGGTTACGTCCTATGCAGTGCTGCGACCAGATGGGCAGTGGTCGTTGATGCTGATCAATAAGGATCAGGAGAGCGCGCATGCGGTACACGTCTCGTTTGGCGACGGGGAAGCGAAAAAAGACCGACACTTTGGGGGCACCGTGGAGGTGGCGACGTTCGGAAGTGAGCAGTACAAGTGGCACACAAATTTGAAAATGGTCCCTGTTGGAGGCATGGCGGATCCCGACGGGCCGGCGACAAAATCCACGGTGAGCGCGAGCGGAGACACGAGCTACAGCTTGCCAAAGGCCTCGGTCACAGTGGTCCGTGGAAGGCTGGCGGAGTAGCTGCGGATTGGTGAGCATGTCGGAAGCCGATAACGCGGCGGAAAATGGCCCTGGACCTGGTGACCGACGTGAATCTCCACTGTCGCATCCAGGTCTGCTGCATGAAGTGGTGCTAGGGCCCGGGAGTCGCGGTGTTGCGCGGCCAACTATTGTGTTGCTGCCAATGGACGCGCAGACCTCGCACGATATTTGTCTCGGTTTAAATCGTTTCAATGCTTGACGGCGAGCCTTACCTGGACTAGATTGTTCACCCAGCTGGGTCGATTTTCCCGGTCCTGCGATAACCTCACCCTGCAGGCAACGCCCGTGCACAACGTCCCCACAACACGCACGAAGCTTTCCTTTCCCCAATGGATTACCCTGCAACTCATCGACGCGTGCAACCTGCGATGCAAGATGTGCTACGAGTGGGGCGAGGCCGGAAGCTACCACGGCCGCAAGAGCACACTGCTAAAGCTCGAGGTGGTCAAGAAGTTAATTGCCGATTGCGCTCCCGCGAGGCCTTACTATGCCTTGTTCGGCGGCGAACCCATGGCCTATCCCTGGCTGGCTGATGTGGTCGCCGCGATTCGCTCCTCCGGATCCCGCGTGGACATGCCTACCAACGGAACGTTTCTCGCGAAGAAGGCGGAGATGCTCTGCGAGGCGCCCCTCAATCGAATCTGGGTGTCCCTCGACGGTCCTCGCGAAGTGAATGACGACCAGCGCGGCCTAGGCGTGTTCGATTCGGTGCAAAACGGTGTGCAGGTGCTCTTCGATCTGCGCCAAAAACGCGGCCAGACCGAGCCGAAAATCGGCTACACCTTCATCGTCACACCTCGCACCCACAAATACGTCCAGACCTTTGCCGAGGAGTGCATCGATTTTCAGAAGATCGACCATCTCAGTATTGAGTTTCAGACGTTCATTCCCGAAGAGACCTACATCCGTCACCGAGATTTTTTCCGCAAGGCCTTCGGCGTCCAGGACACTCCCTGCGCCAAAGGATTGGTGGCTAAACTGGAAGACTTTTCGCAGATGGACTACCATGAAATCGCACGGCAGATTCGTTGGGTCCGCCAGAGATGCGAAGAGCACGGTGTTTACTTCGTGTGTTACCCAAAGACTGTCGATCCTGACAACTACAAAGCCTACTTCGAAAAGCGCATCGAAGACCTCATCGACCGGCGCGACCGCTGCATGTTTCCATGGATCTACCTGGAGGTTGCGTCCAACGGCGATGCTACTCCATGTCACACCTTCTACGACTATCCGATAGGGAACGTCAATGAGACGCCGGTACTCGACATCTGGCGAGGAGCCCGGCTGGGCAACATGCGCGACGCTTTGCGAACTCACGGCCTTTTTCCGGCCTGCTCCGCTTGTGCGCGATACTATGCCGATCCTTCCAAACACTAAGAATCAACTTATAGGCGCTCGTCGCTCTCGCAGTCGCGCGCTGTTTCCTGACAAGGAGGCAGCGCGTGTCGGCTGACCCCGGCATATCCGGCACTCACGAAATGGTAGGTCGTGCCAATTCGGCGCAATCGACTACCGTGCCTCGCGTGCCCGCCTTATCCTGGCAAGCGGGAATCTTTTGGAATGATTGCCGCCTCGCCTTCCGTGGCTTGCGCAGAGCCCGTACCTTCAGCCTCGTTGCCATCATCACGTTGGCCCTGGGCATCGGAGCGTCCACAGCCATCTTCAGCGTGATCGACAACATTCTGCTCAATCCATTTCCATACGCAGGCTCCGACCGTTTCATGGTGGTGATGATCCACAACCTGGAGGACAGTACACCGGGTGGGCGCGAAGGCTTCTTGGGACCCGAGTTTCTGGACTACGTTCATCAAAATCGAGTGTTTGATGGCATGATCGGCGACCTCAGTGACCAGGACATCCTCTACGCTTCACGCGACGGCGCCCAACGCTTGAGTGGTGATTTCGTGACCCCGAACACCTTCGAGTTCCTGGGCATGCCCGCGCTGCAAGGCCGCACTTTGCAACCCGCCGATTACGAGCCCAGTGCTCCTCCAGTCTTTGTACTGCGCTACAAAACGTGGCTCGAGTACTTCAACGGCGACCCACAGATTCTCAACAAAACGTTCTTGCTTAGCGGAACACCCCGCACGCTCGTCGGCATCATGCCTCCGCGCTTTGCCTTTGGTAGCGCCGACGTATGGATGCCGCAGAATCCTAGGCACGGACTCTCGGAAGATCCCTTGCAAGCGCCCATCTACTGGGACATCCTGGCGCACCTCAAACCAGGCATAACGATCCCGGAGGCCGAAGCCGACCTCAATGTTCTGGCTCATCAACTCGCTACCGTTTACACGAAAGAGTACCCCAAGCATTTCACTGTACAGATTCAGTCACTCATCGACCAGGTTGTGGGACCATTCCGCACCACTTTGCTCATAGTTCTGGCCGCAGTGATCCTGCTTCTGCTGATCGCCTGCTCGAACGTCGCCAATCTTCTCGTTTCCCGCTCGACCACCCGCGAGAAGGAATTCGCCACCCGTGCCGTGTTGGGTGCCAGCCGCTGGCGCATCGTTCGGCAGCTCTTGCTCGAGAGCTTCCTCCTTGCTCTTTGCGCCGCAGTGGTGGGCGGTTTTCTCGCTTGGGCCGGACTAAGGACCTTGATCGGGCTCACTCCCGCAGACATCATCCCCGCCGAAGCGAGTGTCCGTATCAACGGCGCCGTGCTCCTCTTCACACTCTGCGCCGCCGCGGTAACCGCGCTCCTATTCGGCCTTGTTCCTGCTCTGGGAGCCTCGCGCCGCGACTTCAACGATTCGCTGCGAGACTCAGGAAAAGGAAGCGGCGGTGGTGGCGTTGCTCACACCCGCCTCCGCAACAGCATGGTCGTCCTGGAAGTCGCCGTGTCGCTTGTGCTCCTGATTGGCGCAGGCTTGCTGATGCGCAGTTTTCAGAAGATTCGGCAGGTGGATGTGGGGTTCCAGCCCGATCACATCCTCGTAACGCGCATCCCGCTGCCCGAAGAACACTACAAGACCGCCGCTCAACTTGCCGGGTTCTTTCGTCCACTGCGCGACCGCCTCAAAGCCCTGCCCGGCGTCACCGACGCTACCGAGGTCAGCGGCTTTCCCCCTTACGGTTCCGACCCTTCGGAAATTGAAGTTCCCGGAAAGTCTCACGAAGAAAAATGGACGGCCATCCAGCAGTTCTGTGGGCCTGGGTTCTTCGACATTTTGCGCGTACGTTTTTTGGCGGGCCGTCCCTTTCGCGAGGATGAGGTCAGCACGGCGCGGCACGTCGCGGTGATCAACCAAGCGTTTCAGCGCAAGTATTTCGAAGGCGAGCAAGTCGTCGGCCGTCAGGTTCGTCTCGTCGACCTGGAAAAGCTCCCCGACCCCGTCAGTCACGCCTTCTTTGATGTCATTGGGGTGGTTGCTGACGCCAGGAATCAGGGCGTGCAACAGCCGGCGCTCCCGGAGGTGTGGATTCCCTATTCCGTCACAGGTTCGGGCACCCGCGGCATCCTAGTTCGCACCGACGGCGATCCACTGCTCGCCGCCAACGCGGTGCGTGGCGAGATTTGGACGCTCGATCGCAGCGTCGCCCCGACTTCCGTGCAATCTTTGGAACATCTCATCAGTGTCAATTCCTACGCACAGCCGCGCTTTGGCTTCCTGCTCATCGCCGTGTTCGCTGGCATTGGCTTGATTCTGGTCACCATCGGCGTTTATAGCGTCATTTCGTACACCACTGCACGCCGGACGCGAGAAATCGGAATTCGCATGGCGCTAGGTGCTGAGCCGGCCCGCGTCGAGCGGCTGGTGATCGCAAACGGCCTGCGGCTCGTAGGCATAGGGATCGCTCTCGGCTTAGCCGGAAGTTACGCCTTGTCCGGCATCGTTGCCAGCCAGTTGTGGGGAGTCTCCCCCCACGATTTGCTCACGATGGTTGTTGTTCCGGCAATCATTTTGATCGTCGGTGTGCTCGCGTGCTGGATTCCCGCGCGGCGAGCCACTCGAGTGAGTCCGGTGGTGGCTTTGCGTTATGAGTAGGAGCCAATGATCATTCTTTTTCTCAGGGAGCGGCAAACCTCATGGCTCAGGTAATTCGTTCGCCTAAGCTCTACGATATTTGCATCGTCGGCTCCGGTGCCGCAGGCGGGGCTGCGGCCAAGGTCCTGACCGAAGGCGGCCTCAACGTGGTGATGCTCGAAGCGGGTCCGAACCTGAATCCCGCCAAAGACTACAAGGAACACATTTGGCCCTACGAACTGCCTCATCGCGGCGCGGGCATAGGCGGTAAGCTGCGCGGCGAAGAGAATGACGAGTTCATGGCGCCCAACGGCGCCTGGGAGATTGATGGCGAGCCGTATGCCTCAGCCGCTGGCTCGACGTTCCGCTGGTTTCGCTCGCGTGTCGTCGGTGGCCGCACGAATCACTGGGGCCGCATGGCATTGCGATTCGCTCCTGTGGACTTCCGTGGCCGCTCCACTGATGGCATGGGCGATGACTGGCCCGTCAGCTACGACGACATAGCTCCGTACTACGACAAAGTGGAGTCCTACATCGGCGTCTTCGGCTCTCGCGAAGGGATCGCCACTTCACCCGACGGCATTTTTCTCCCGCCGCCCAAGCCGCGCTGCACCGAAAAACTGCTGAAAAGCGCGTGCGACAAGCTCGACATCCGATGCATTCCCGCGCGCATGGCCATTCTCACCAAACCGCTGAACGGGCGGCCCGCTTGTCACTACTGCGGTCAATGCAGCCGCGGTTGCACCAGCGCGTCTAATTTCAGCTCCAGCCAAGTGCTGCTTCCTCCGGCAAAGGCTACCGGGCGACTGACGTTGTTGACCAACGCCATGGCCCGCGAAATCCTACTGGACAAGCATGGACAAGCCAAAAGCGTTTCGTACATTGATCGCGTGCGCAAGACCGAACAGCAAGTCCACGCGCGCGCCTTCGTCATCGCCGCCAGCACCTGCGAATCAGCACGCTTGTTGCTCAACTCCCGTTCCTCGTCGTTTCCCAACGGCTTGGCGAATAGCTCGGGCATGGTTGGGCGAAATCTAATGGACAGCGTAGGCAGTTTCGGCCTCGGGCGCTTTCCGCAGCTCAAAAACATGACGCCGCACAATCACGACGGGAGCGGCGGTAATTTCTTGCCACACGTGTATATTCCGTGGTGGAAATTCAATCGCAAAAACGATTTTTTGCGCGGCTACCACATCGAGCCCGGCGGCGGCCGGTTCATGCCTGTGGTGGGAGATTTCGATGATATTTGCGGCAACGTCGAGGGTTATGGCATTTCGCTAAAGGAGAGTTGCAAGCAGAGCTACGGCACCACTATTGGTCTCGAGGGTTTGGGCGAAATGATCCCCAACGAAAACACCTACTGTGAAATTAATCCTGACGCCGTCGACGAGTGGGGGATTCCGACGCTGCTCTTCCACTGGCGCTCTGGCGAAAACGAAATCAAGATGGCCAAAGATATGCAAGAAACCTTCCGCGGCATCGTGGAAGCCGGTGGGGGAACCTACACGACCGAAACGACTTCGGACGGTTCAAACCCGTTTGGCATTTACGACGGCGGCGTGGCCATTCACGAATCGGGCACCGTGCGCATGGGCGCCGATCCGAAAACCTCGGTACTAAACGGATTCTGCCAGACACACGATGTAAGAAATCTTTTCGTCACTGATGCCGCCGCGTTCGTAACCAGTCCCGACAAAAATCCCACGCTAACTATCCTGGCGCTCTCTTGGCGAGCGTCGGAGTACTTGCTGGATCAAGCCCGTATGGGAAACCTGGGCTGAGGAGACGCGCTGGTGACCCGATCGATGTCCAGACGTGACATGATCAAGTCTCTGGGGACTGGAGTCGTTGCGGGCTCGATGACCCGCGTCGTTTCCGTTCAGGCTGCCGAACGTGCTCACGCTCTCGTGGAGACGGAAATGACTTCCGGTTCGGCGAGTGGCTATCAGCCGAAATTTTTCTCCGTCCGTCAATACAAAACGCTGCAAGCCTTGTGCGATGCCATCATCCCGGCATGCGACCAAACCGGCGGCGCCATGGAAGCTGGTGCGCCGCAGTTTATAGATCTGCTCACCAGCGAAAACTCCGAATACCAGCTGAAGTTGGGTGGCGGAATGATGTGGCTCGATTCCGCCTGCTTGGATCGATTTGGCGTGAGCTATATCGGATGCTCTGCTGACCAACACAAACAAATACTCGACGCAATCGCGTACCGCAAGAATGCCGCCGCCGATCCACGTTTGAGCCAGGGCGTGGCTTTCTTTTCGCTACTTCGCAATCTCACCGCGGACGGCTTTTTCACCAGCAAAATCGGCATCCAATATCTCGGCTATGTTGGTAACACCTCTCTCGCTGAGTTCCCTGGGTGTCCCGACGTGCCAAAGACGTAAGCATGTGGTGCGAACTTTGGGAGTAGAACTGTGACATCTCTCGATCGATCCAATGAGGCATCCATGATCCCGAAAATCGGGAATCTAGTGGCAATCGTCATGAAAAATCCGGCTCTCGCCGAGAAAGTCAACGCATCAACCGATTTGGTCAACGAAATCGGCCTCGATTCTTTACAGATGATCGGTTTTCTG
>Ga0307471_100001782_pt1 | contig 12056 bp, 10 predicted proteins | sample atmos_gasesAM3C__2_FD_204566 | JGI IMG/M metagenome (GOLD analysis project Ga0307471, IMG submission 204566) | Hardwood forest soil microbial communities from Morgan-Monroe State Forest, Indiana, United States - atmos_gasesAM3C_515 | ecosystem: Environmental > Terrestrial > Soil > Temperate... | reverse complement strand
GCTGATCCGCTTTGGGTTGCGTGCTGGTGCGGCGGGGGGCCGTCGTTGCCGGCGAACAACTGGGGCGGATACGGCTGGCGAGCCTGGCAATTCACGGACAACGCGTCCGTGCCGGGCATTCCGGGCGGCGTCGACGAGGATCGCGGCGGGCCGCTCCCACCGGCGTATGAGGGTGCGGCAAGCCTGGTGGGCACGCACTTTGCATCGCTCGACACCGCTGGAAAGGGAAGCTACGCGGTGGCCGTGAACGACGGGCGCACCTATGCCATGCCGGCGAGCCACGGCGCATTCGGCGGCGTGCAGACGTGGTCGAGGACACCCTTCTACGGCACCCGGGGCACAACGTTTGCAGATCTCGATGGACCGGGTCATCCCGATTCGGCCGTGGCCATCAACGACTCCAGCATCTGGGTCATGTCCAACGAGGGCGGCTCCTTTGGGGACCCTCAAGCGTGGTCCTCGGCCCTGTTCTACGGCACTCGCGGCACCTTCCTGGCCGACCTGGATGGGAGTGGCCGGGCCTCCGCAGTGGCCATCAATGACTCCAGCATCTGGGTGATGCGCAACCAGGGCGGCAGCTTCGGGCCGCCCCAGTTGTGGTCCGGCGTCCCCTTCTACGGCACGCGAGCCACGTTGCTTGCCGTCATCGACGGCAGCCATCGTGCCTCCGCAGTGGCCATCAACAACGACAGCATCTGGGTGATGCCCAGCCAGGGCACCAGCTTCGGGAGCCCGCGGGCGTGGTCCGGCGTCCCCTTCTACGGCACACGCGACACGTTCCTTGCGGACCTCGACGGCAGCGGACGGTCTTCGGCCGTGGCAATAAATGACTCCAGCATCTGGGTCGAAAGCAACAACGCCGGCAGCGGCTTTGGCGGGCCGACCCAGTGGGCCGCCGGCTACTTCTTCGGCAACTGGGAGTACATGGCCGACCTGGACGGCAGCGGCCGTGCCTCGGCGATTGCAGTCAACGGCGGCAGCATCTGGGTCAGGGAGAACACAGGAAGCGCGTTCGGGCCGCCGACACTCTGGCTGACCGGCGCCTTCTACGGCACGCACTGAGCAGCGACGCAGCGCCATTGACGGCGTTCAGCCTCGTCATGGTTGAGCGATCGTTGCCACGGCGCGACAGATACGTCCGACGTGGGGTCCCAAGATCGCCTGCGTGCTCTCCAAGCGTGTCCTACGCGGGGTCGTCCGGTCGCGCGCCGGGATAGGGATCATCCTTCTGGCGTGCGCGCTGCTGGGCGCATCCGCTCGAGGGTCCGTGCAGGTGCTCGCATCGGGACACAGCACTACGGCGGCACGGACAGATCTTCCCAGCGGATACGGTACGGGGAGCGGGTTCTGCGCGAGCATCTCCGGAGTGGCCAGCGGGGCTCCCGTCGTCGGGCAGTCTCTTGGGGCGAGCTACGACAACGTGTACGCGTGCGGTCCCGCCGAGGGTTCTTCGTGGAGCAATGATCTGATCGCGTCTGACTTTCAGTGCGTCGAATTGAGTGCCCGTTTTCTGTGGGACGTGTATGGACTTCAAGTGCAACCCGCTGATGGAGGCGACTTCGTCAGCAGCGTGCACAACCAGCTTCCCTGGATCTCGGTCGGGTATCCGGGGCCGTTTCGACTGCCGAGCCCGGGCGACGTGGTGAGCCTGTCCGGGGGACCGAACGCTGATCCGAGCGGACACACCGCGGTCGTGACCAGTGTCAACGTCGACCAGTACGGCAACGGTGTGATCAACGTGATGGAGCAGAACGGCCTCCGTTACGGATGGGACCACATCAACGTGTCGAATTGGGTGCAGACGTTTGGCAATCCCGCGTATCTCAACGGGTTCTACTACTACACCAACGTGTCATGGCTCGAGCTGGTCAGCAACCCCTGGGGCGCCACCCTGGTGGGCGATCACTTTGCAAGCCTCGATCACGCCAGAACCGGCAGCGCCGTCATCGCGGTCAGCGACAGCGGGACCTACGTCGGGCATTCCGATGGCACGTCATTCGGCAACTTCGAGGCATGGTCGAGTACTCCCTTCTACGGCAACCGAGTCACCACGTTCGCCGACCTCGATGGTCCGGGCAAGCCGGCGTCCGCCGTTGCCGTCAACGACTCAAGCATCTGGGTCATGGCCAACAGCAGCGGCAAGTTCGGCCCTCCCCAGCTCTGGTCGAGCGTTGCCTTCTACGGCACCCGCGGCACCTATCTCGCTGACCTCGACGGGAGCGGTCGCGCGTCAGCGGTGGCCGTCAACGACTCGAGCATCTGGGTGTTGCCCAACCTGGGCGATCACTTCGGACCCCCTCAGCTCTGGTCGAGCGTTCCCTTCTATGGCACTCGGGGCACCTACCTCGCCGTTGTGGATGCGACCCACCGGGCGTCTGCGGTGGCGGTCAACGACTCGAGCGCCTGGGTGCTGCCGAATCAGGGCAGCCATTTCGGATCTCCCCAGTTGTGGGCCGGCGTTCCCTTCTACGGCACGCGGGGCACGTATCTGGCCGACGTCGACGGAAGCGGTCGCGCGTCGGCGGTGGCGGTCAACGACTCCAGCATCTGGGTCGAGACCAACAGCGGAGGCGGGGGCTTCAGCGGGCCGGCCCTCTGGGCCAGCGGCGCCTTTTACGGCACCTGGACATACCTGGCTGATGTCGACGGCAGCGGCCGCGCCTCGGCAGTCGCGGTGGACCCCGGCGGCATCTGGGTGCGGCAGAACACCGGCGGAGCGTTCGCCGCTCCGACACCCTGGCTGACCGGCGCTTTCTACGGAACCCGCTAGCTCACCGCGCTCGCGGACAATAGCCTCGATGCCAGGGCTTGGCCGTCGTCGTCGCGCGGCCGTCTCGAGAACGGATACCTCGTCTGACGAAGTGGGACGCCTGCGCGGTGTTGTCGACGAGCCCGTCGGGGCGGAGCTCCGTCGCGAAACCAGGACGAGATTCGCAGGCTGGGCGCTCGATGGAACCAGACGCGTCGCCGGCGTCGAAATCCTGGTCAGCCAGCAGGGGCGGATTGCGGCTCAGCTCGGCGTTGCTCGCCCCGACGTCCCCAACCACCTGGGCGAGCTCGCCGCATCACCTGACTGCGGTTGGACCGGCACCGTCGATCTGGCCGGAAGCGCCCACTCCGAGGTGCGCGTGCATATCGTCGCGACGGGAGAACACGGCGGCAGCGCAACGCTCATGGACCGCGTGTTTCAGGTTGTCGACGACGATGACGCCACAGGCGAGATCAGCGTCGACGGTGGCGCGGATCAGCTCGACCAGGCACTCGAATTGCTGGGCGCAGCAGCACGCGCGAGCTCGCGACTCAAAGACGCGAGCATCGCCGGGAGCCGCCGTTTCTCCGAGCGCCTCCAGGCGTTCAATCGTGAGGCCCCTCACGTGCGCGACGGCATCGCGAACTTCATCGCCGACGCAGCCGAGCGGATCCCGCGCGGCGCCGTGGTCGTCGACATCGGGGCTGGTGATGCGCCCTATCGAGAGCTCTTCGAGCACACGAAATACGTCACCGTCGATTGGGAGCATTCGGTTCACGCGGACGCCAAGGCTGCGGACATCGTCGGGTCTGCAGACAGTCTCCCGCTGGATGACGCTTCGGTGGACGCCGTCCTGATGACGGAGGTGATCGAACACCTTCGTCACCCCGCCGCAGTTTTGGCTGAGCTGTCACGAGTCCTCCGACCCGGCGGCAGCCTGTTCCTCACGGCGCCTCTCGTCTGGATGCTTCACGAGATGCCCTTCGACTACTGGCGTTACACGCCCTCGTCCGTGCAGATGCTCCTCGAGGATGCGGGATTCGGGGAGGTCCGCATCAGCAACAAGGGCGACTACTTCACGACGCTTGCGCAGCTCATGGAACTGGTTCCGTCATGGCTGCTGAACGCACCGAGTACCGACGGTCTCGCCACGCGGCGGCGAAAGGCCGGAGACGCGCTTGCCGGTCTCTCCAGAGCCGTGGCTGCGCTCTCGCCACTCGACACTGAGGGCCTTCTCCCGCTCGGCTTCAATGTCGTGGCTCGGCGGACTTCTTAGCTCTGCCCCGCGACCGCCTCCAGAAGGCCGCCTGCCACCTGCTCCAGGTCGAGGTGCGTCAAACGCGGGTGCACCGGCAGGGACAGGCACCGCGACGCAGCGTCGACGGCACGCGGCGTCTCCCCGACCTGCACAGTAGAGAGATCGCGATACGGCGGGTAGTCCCAGACCGGTCGCGGGTAGTAGATGCCGGTCTGCACACCGGCGCCAGCCATGTGCTCGACAACCGCCTCGCGATGCACGCCCTTTGGGAGCAGCACCGTGTACTGGTGCCAGGCGTGCGTCATCCCCTCGGGCATGCGCGGGCTCGTGATTCGAGGCTCCACGGCCAAAAGCCGGCTGAGCTCACGCGCGTTGGCCGCGCGACTCGCGGTGATCTCAGAGAGACGCTCCAACTGCGGGATGGCGACCGCCGCGGCAATGTCGGTGAGACGCCAGTTGGCGCCCACCGCGACGTGCTCGTAGCGGGTCCGCATGCCCTGGTTGCGCAGCACACGAAGGCGCTGAGCAGCAGCAGCGTCATTTGTTGTGATGCATCCCCCCTCGCCTGCGGTCACGTTCTTCGTCGCATAAAAGGAGAAGCAGCCCAACCCGAAGCCTCCCGCGCTGCGGCCGTGCTGCGAAGCCCCGTGCGCCTGCGCAGCGTCCTCAATCGTTGCGAGCCCGTGGCGAGCCGCGATTCCCGACAGCGAACGCATGTCAGCCATCAGCCCATACAGATGCACCGGCACGACGGCGACGGTCCGCTCGTTGATCACGGCCTCGACCTGTGCGGGGTCGATCGTGAAGTCCTCGGTGATATCTGCGAAGCGCGCCACGGCGCCGCGGCGAAGGATGGTGTTGAGCGTCGCCGCGAACGTGAACGGCGAGGTGATCACCTCATCGCCCGCAACGACGTCGCACACCTCGAGCGCGGCCTCGAGCGCGATGGTGCCGTTGGCCATCGCGACGGCATGCTCAGTGCCGGCCATCTGCGCGCAGAGCTCCTCGAAGCGCTCCACCATCGGGCCCTGAGCGAGCTGGCCGCTGCGCAGGACGGCGAGCACCAGCGCCTCGACATCCGGTCCGAGGTCCGGCTCCGAGATCGCGATATGTGCTGGTGCCGTGTTCGTGGTCATGGAGCTCCCATACTCGCAGCCGGCGGTCCGGGGTGGCGCAATCGCCGTCGCAGCGAGAAGAGCCCGCTGAGCATTCGCATCGAATCGCGAAGCGGCGAGACCGTCGACGACGCGCTTTCCGGGTAGACGACCGGGAGCTCGACGGGCTCCTCGCCGGCTGCCACCGCCCAGCACACCAACTCGGTCGACAGCAGGAAGTCGCCGCAGCGAAGCTTCGAGAGCAGGCGATGAGCGAGGGGCGCGTCGATGAGGATCGTCCCCTGCGAGTCGCCGACATGCAGGTTGAGCACCGCGAGCCGCAACCATCGAAACATCTCCGACATCGTGCGCCGCAAGGGGGTGACGCTGACACGCGAGTCCGGGTGCACCTTGGAACCGATCGCGATCGCGGGCCTCGGGTTCAGCGCGAGCAGGGCGTCGAGGTCGGTGAACCCGAAGGGGAGGTCGGCCGCGGTGAGCACGATGACATCGCCGGCGGCCATGGCCATGCCACGTCGCAGCGCGTGCCCGAACCCCTTCGCAGAGGTGGCGACGCGCAATTGCACTCCATTGCCACCGTACCGCTGCGCCAAGGTCACAGCGAGCTCCGCGGACTGATCGCTCGACCCGTTCTCGATCAGCAGCACCTCGGAACCGGGAAACTCGCGCAGGCGCTTCGCCAATTGCGACACCGTCCGTTCGAGCACCCGTTCCTGATTGTGGATGGGGAGGACGTAGCTGAACCGAAGTCGACGCGTCAACCCGGCGACTCGACCGCTGCCGCAACCTCGTGAGCAGGCAGGATGCTGTCGCGTTCCGCGCCCGCATCGGTCGTGCCGTTGATCAGCGACAGGAAGTGCTGCAGTTGGAGCGCCAGGGGCTCACCCCGGTGGCGCACGAAGGGGATGTCGACGACGGTCTCGGCTCGGTACGTGCTCATCCCACCGAAAGCAACCGCGTGACTGCGATGCCGGTACACCGTGACGTCCTGCCGCAGCAGGTCGATCTCGTACAACGCGTCCGACGTCTCGACAGTCTGCATACGGATCTTCCGCTGACTGGTGCGGGTTGCCGAGAGCGTCGCGATCGTGTGCGGTTCGAAGGCGAGAAGACAGCCCGCAACATCTGCGATCGCGTCCGGAGTGGTGCCACCGACGAGGCCGCTGATCCTCAGGGGCGCGCGGCTTCGCGTGTATCGCAGCACAAGGTCGATCTCGTGAATGAGCAGGTCGAGCACCACGCTGAGTGTTGTCCGCGGGGTGCGCGGCGAGTGGCGCAGCCCCACGATGTGGACGGGGATCTCCTCGAGCATCAGCAGCACCGTCTGCACCGCCGGGTTGTATCGCTCGACGAATCCGCACATGAGCGGAATGCCACGTGCCGCGGCGTCCTCGAGCAGGGTGCGCGTGGCGACGATGTTGGGGGTCAGCGGCTTCTCGACGAGCACGGGCATGGCCAGTTCGAACACGGCTGCCGCCTGTGCCGCGTGGAGGCGTGTCGGCGTGGCGATCACGGCCGCATCGCACCCCTGGACCGCAGAGAAATCAGAGGCGTAGCGGCAGTTGACCGTGCTCGCGAGCGCCTCGGCGCGCATGGCGTCGGTGTCGACGATCACGGCCAGATCTGCGTCCGGGCACTCGGCGATGACGCGCGCGTGGTTCGCGCCCATCGCACCGGCTCCGATCAACGCGATGCGCGGACGCGCGCTCACTGCACTGCGATGCGCGCCGCCAGCGGGGCCTCGACGCGCTCGGCTGCTCGCGACCGGAGCAGCGGCAGGAGCGCGCCGGCCATGACTGCGCAGCAGGCGATCGCCGCCACCACGAGGCCAAGTTCGACGCGGAGAAACAGCTGCGTGCCCAAGGCCGTCACCACCACGAAGGCAGCGCCGCCGCTGAGCCAACCCGCGGCCACCCGCGCAAACCCCCGCAGGGAAATCAGCGCCTGGCTCAACACCTGCGCCGCCATGAAACCCGCGCAGCTCGCGGACAGGAGCAGAAAGTCGAGCTGGGTGAGTTCGAAGCCCCTACCGAACAGCAGCCGTGTCGCCCATGGACCGACGACCGTGAGGACCAGCACCGCGGCAGCACCAATCGCGGCAACGAGACCGAGGATCTGGCGGAGCGTCTTGACGAACTCGCCGTAGCGGCCCACGCCTGCCAGCGCCGCGAGCTTCGGCAGCAGCGTGTACTGCACGGCCTGGAAGAGAAAGATCGGGATGTACGCGATGATCCGGCTGGTCAGAAAGCGTCCCGCCGCCGCCTGCTGCGCCGGCGCCGCGAGCAGTTGCACGGCGACGGTGCCGACGCTCAGCAGGAACTGCGTCATCACTGATGCGATGAGCAGGAAGCCGAGCGCGCTTGAGATCTCGCTCCACGCGGCCGGGGGGCCGGGTTGCAGCAGGCCGCGCCGGCCCGTCAGCGCAACGATCACGGCGACGAACGAGCCGGCGACCATCGCCAGCCCGAACGGCCCGGCGGTAACCGCCCCGACCCCCGCCAGCCCGGCGCAGAAGACCACACGCAGGATGCCCTCGCCGCCGACGATGGCTCCGTACGGTCGAAAGCGCCCGTTGCCGGCGAGCGTCCCGCGGCCGAGGAACTGGACGAAGTAGGCGACCAGACCGGCGATCAGCGCCCAACTCAGCACGAGCTGGCCGGCGAAGAGCTTCTGTGCCACGGGTCCCGAGGCCGCGATGGCCGCGACCACCAGGCCCGCCAGGATCGCTCCCCCCGATGCGGCGGCCCGGAGGACGACCGGGCGTCCGCCGGCCCCTCGAGCTCGACGCGCTGCCAGGGCGCTGCCGATCTCCTGCTCGATCGGCAGGAAGAAGCCCGGCCCGATGATCACCAACAGCGCCCAGAACGTCGCCAGCGGCGCGGAGCGATCGGTCCCGAGCGCGTGCGTGGCGACCGCGAGAAAGCCGTACTGCGAGAGGCCGCCGATGACGAGGCCGATGCCCACGCTCACCGCTCCCGGGGGAAGCGGATTGCTCGCGATCCGCCGCTGCAGCGCGTTCACCTGCAGTTGTCCTGGACGGTTCTCGTGACGGCGACGTGCACCGGTTTGATCAATTCGAACGTCATCTTCGCCGACGATTGCGGACCATGGGGGAATCGCCACGCCTGCGATACGGCGAAGCCGGCGTCGCTGCTCTTCACGGGCAGTGAGACGGCACCCGTCGTGCGACGCCCAACGCTCCAGCGATAGACGAGCACTCCGGTTCCCCGCACATCGCCCGTCGCGGTGAACGCGAACGTGGCGCCGCATTCTGCGCGAACGGCTCCGACGCTCATGGCGACGTCGCGCACGCTCAACGGACCGGGCGCGACGGACCTGGCGAAGACCCCGGTGGCGGCGGCGGCGACCCCGGCGCCCGCCGCGATCGGCACGAGCACGACCCCGCCGGCAACCAGTGCGCGGCGGACCGGTCGTCGCCCCGGTACAGCTGGGTGGGTCACCGCGGGCTCCACCGCAGCGAAGGTCGTGCCCGAGGAATGAACCACGGGGTGGGTCGTCGCGAGTCGCGCCAGCGCTGTCCGCGACCGCCAGCCCTCCGCCAGGTCGCTTTGCGCGGATTCCCGGAGCGCGGCTCGCAGAGCCTGGACCGTCGAGAACGGGCGCTTCGCGGGCGGTCCGAGCGCCGCCCTGAGTGTGGTGACCATCCGCCGCGGGGCGCGCCGGCGTCCACGCCGCACCTGTCCCGGAACGGGATCGGTGAGCAGCTCGAGGCCGAGCCTGGCTGCTGCTTCGATGTCCCGCGCCGTTTGCGGGTCACGTCCCTCCCGAGAGGACAGGATCCCCGCGAGCGCCAGCCCTCCGAGCCGCACCCGGCCCGAGGTCGTGACCATCAGCGTCTGCCGGGAGACACCCCCATGGGCGATGCCGGCGGCGTGGAGGACTTCGAGCGCGGCCAGAATGCCATCGATCAGGGTCGCCGCCTGGCGCGGCTCGAGCCCGGTCCGCGGGAGCGCAAGGGCTGTCAGTGAAGCGCCCCCGACCACGTCCGTGACGAGATACAGCAAGTCATTCTGGCCGTCCTCGACGAGGTCGTAGACACCGACGAGCGACGAATCGCGCACCTTGGACACCCGACGCCCGGCCTCGCCGAGCGCCTCCAGAAAGGCCGGGTCCTGCCGGAGCTCCGCCGGTATCTCCTCGAGCGCGCAATGCACTCCGGTCGGCAGATATCGCCCTCGCCGGACCGGGCCGACGAGCCCGCGGCCGATGAGCTTGCCGATCGAGTAATCGGCGATCCCTCCGATCGCCTGCCGCTTGAGCTTCGGCGCCTTGAGCTTCGGCGTTTGCTGCCGCTGGTTCTTCGGAGCTGCCTTGCGGACGCGCGCACCGCGACGCGGCTTACGGGTAGATGCCACGCACGGCTGTCGCGTCGGCGACCCTCTTGACGGCGACGAGATAGGCGCCGAGCCGCATCGAGACTCGGTGCGCGTGTGACTGGTCACACATCTGACGGAACGCCTTCTGCATGATCTTCTCGAGCTTGAGGTTGATCTCGCGCTCCTCCCAGAAAAGTGACTGCAGGTCCTGCACCCACTCGAAGTAGGAGACGGTGACTCCTCCCGCGTTGGCGAGGATGTCGGGCACCACTGTGACGCCACGCCGCTCGAGGATGACGTCGGCGTCCGGCGTGGTCGGTCCGTTGGCGGCCTCGACGATGACCCGAGCCTCGATGCGGCCTGCGTTGCGCGCCGTGATCTGATTCTCGAGTGCCGCAGGGACCAGCAGGGCGACGGGCAACTCGAGCAGCTCGGTGTTGGTGACCGGCTTCGTGTTCGGGAAGCCCGCGATGTGCCCGGTGCGCTGGCGGTACTTGTTGAGCTGCATGATGTCGATGCCGCCGGCTGCGTAGATGCCGCCAGTCACGTCAGAAACTGCGCAGATCGTGAAGCCCGCTTCCGCCATGAGCAGCGCCGACACCGAGCCGACATTGCCGAACCCCTGGATCGCCACAGTGGCCCCGTCGGGGTCGATGCCGAGGTGGCGGCAGGCCTCGAGCGCGATGATCGTGACCCCCCTTCCGGTTGCGCTTGGGCGCCCTTCGCTGCCCCCGATCTCGAGTGGCTTCCCGGTGACGGTGGCGGGGATCGAGTAGCCCGCCTCCATCGAGATCGTGTCCATGATCCAGGCCATGATCTCGGGCGTGGTGTTGACGTCCGGCGCCGGGATGTCCGAGTCGGGGCCGATGAGCACGGAGATCTCGCTCGCGAACCGGCGCGTGAGGCGCTCCAGCTCGCGATGACTGAGCGTCGTGGGGTCCACGGCCACCCCGCCCTTCGCGCCGCCGAACGGAAGGTTGGTGAGCGCGCACTTCCATGTCATCCACATGGCGAGCGCCTTCACCTCGTCAAGGTCGGTCGCAGGATGAAATCTCAGACCACCCTTCGCCGGTCCGCGGGTGACGTTGTGCTGCACGCGGTAACCCTCAAACACGCGCAGTTTCCCGTTGTCCAATTTCACCGGGAAGCGAACCACGAGCTCGCGGCGCACCTCTCGCAACACCGCCCGGAGCCCGGGGGAAAGCTCGAGGATCTCAGCAGCGTTGTCGAACTGGCGCTGCGCGTTGAGCCATGGGTTGTCAGCAGTCGCAGGAGCCAGGGCCGTCGTCACTGCGCGGAGCCTATCAGGGCCGAACCGGGCGCGAGCGCGCCCTTTTCGGTCGCAAACCTCTCGGCCCGTATACTCGCGAGGTGGACACGGCGACCGACGCGACACCCACCGCGTCGTACGACGCACTGCGCGACGGTGAGGCCATCCTCATCGACGTGCGCGAGCCATGGGAGAACGAGCAGATGAGCATTCCGGGCGCGCTCCTCATCCCCCTCGGCGAGATCCCCGACCGGCTCGGCGAGATACCGGTCGACCGCGACATCTACGTGCACTGCCGGATCGGCGGACGCAGCGCGAAGGCCGTCGACTACCTGCGCGAGCATGGACGGTCGCGAGCCATCAACGTCGCCGGCGGCATCGACGCCTGGAAGGAAGCTGGGCTGCCCGTCACCGAATAGGCAGCGCGGTTCGTGTACGGCCCGGCATCCCTGCCGCAACTGGCGCCCATCACCGTCCTGCTCATCCTTCTCGAGATCGCCGTCGGCACGGCGGTGGTGAGCTATGTGCTCGACGTGATCGGCCGTGTCGGACGTGGCTTCGTCGGCACCACAGCGCTCATCTGCGCGGCGCTGATGGGATTGGTCGTGCTGGTCACGGCGCTCATCTCGCCGGGGCCACACCTGCTCAACGGATCGGTTTCAGCAGGTGGAGTCGATTCGTTCGTGCACTGGTGTGTCGCGTTCGCGCTGCTGCTGATCGGCCTTGCTGCGTTCTGCCTCGTCGGCACCGACGCGGCGCGCCGTGTCGTCGGCCTCGTGGCGCTCGCCGCGGGTGCGGTGGCGGTCGGCAAGGCGGCGGCGGCGTTCGGCCCCGCACTCGGCGGGCCGGTGGCGGCTGCGATCGTGCTCGTGCCCTCTACGCTGCTCGCCGGCAGCGCGCTGGCGGGAATGCTGCTCGGACACTGGTACCTGGTCGCGCCAAGCCTCTCGTTCAGACCGCTGCGCCAGGCGATCTACATCATCCTCGCTGCGGTCGCGTTCCAATCCGCGGTGCTGGTCGCGGTGGTGACCACCGCGACGCCGGCTGCGCGCGACCAGTTGCTGCGCACCGACTACGCGCTGCCGTTCTGGTTGCTCGTGGTCGGTTCCGGCGTCGTCTTCACGACGGCGGTGACTCTGCTCACCCTGCACTTCGCGCGCATCCGGGCCAACCAGCCCGCGACGGCAATGATGTACGCGCTGATCATCAGCGTGGTGATGGGCGTGATCCCCGCGCACCTGCTCTTCTTTCTCACCGGAGCGCCCGTGTAGCCGGGCGCGGCGTCACTCGAGCGCGAGCGAGGTGTCCGGTTGTGTCGCCGGTGCCT
>Ga0307471_100001779_pt1 | contig 12062 bp, 8 predicted proteins | sample atmos_gasesAM3C__2_FD_204566 | JGI IMG/M metagenome (GOLD analysis project Ga0307471, IMG submission 204566) | Hardwood forest soil microbial communities from Morgan-Monroe State Forest, Indiana, United States - atmos_gasesAM3C_515 | ecosystem: Environmental > Terrestrial > Soil > Temperate... | reverse complement strand
GACGAGCAGGCGAGGCCGATTCCCTTGCCGCGAGGCAGCCTCCGGAACTTCTCCCTGAAGCCCGATCCGGCGATGACCTTCTCGATGCAGGCGCGCAGGCCCGTCGACCCGACGCGGAGGTAGTTGGCCGTGAGCGAACCGGCCGGGACGAGGTGTCGCAGGCGGAAGTCCGCGGGGTCGACGCCGAGCTTCTCGGCGATCTTGTCGATCTGCACCTCGAGGGCGAAGCGGGGCTGGGGTGTCCCGTGGCCGCGCTTCGGGCCGCAGGGCGGCTTGTTCGTGAAGCATCGCAGCCCTTCGAACCTGTAATTGGCGATCGGATAGGTCACGGTCTGGAGCGCGCCGGTGTAATAGGTGCTGGCCACGCCGTACGAGCCGTAGCCGCCGCCGTCGAGGAGGGAGCGGAAGTGCATGGCGCGGATCGCCCCGTCCTTCGCGACCCCGGTCTTCACCTGCATCAGGACCGGATGGCGGCCCCGATGGCAGTAGAAGACCTCCTCGCGCGTCAGCGTGACCTTCACCGGCCGGCCGGTCAGGAGGGCGAGCTTCGCCACCACGATCTCATGATTGAACGGATCGCTCTTTCCGCCGAAGCCGCCGCCGTTCGGGCAGGCGATCACGCGCACCCGGGACGGCCGCATCTCGAGCACCTTCGCGAGCGCGCGGTGCACGTAGTGCGGCGTCTGCGTGCTCGACCAGACGGTGAGCCGGCCGTCCGGCTCGATCGCCGCGACGGCGGCGTGTTGCTCCATCGGCAGGTGCGTGCTTCCTTCGTAGTAGAAGAGGTCCTCGAAGACCGCGTCGGACTCGCGGAACCCCCTCTCGACGTCGCCGAACTCGAGGGCGACCTTCTTGTGGATGTTCCCCCCGTCACCGTAGGCGTGCAGACGGGGCCCCTTCCCGGCGATCGCCTCCTCGATCGACATCACGGCCTCGAGCGGCTCGTACTCGACGCGGATCGCGTTCATCGCCTCGAAGGCGACGTCCTCGTCGACGGCGGCCACCGCGGCCACCGGGTCGCCGACGAAACGGACCTTGTCCAGGGAGAGAGCGTGCTCGTCCTCGCTGACCGGCAGGATGCCGAACGGGATCGGGAGATCCCTCCCCGTCAGGACGGCCACGACACCCGGCATCGCCGCGGCCCTGGAGGTGTCCACCTTGAGGATCTTCGCATGGGGCAGAGGGGCTCTGTGGATCTTGCAGAAGAGCATCCGCGGAAGGACGATGTCGTCGGCGAACTTCACGAGACCGGCGCACTTGGAGAGGCCGTCCACCTTCCTGACCGGCGTGCCGACGACGCGCAGGCCACGGCCCCCGGGCGCTCCGCCCGGCGCGCCCGCGGCGGCGTCGCGCCGGCTAGGCCCGGCGTCCATGGAGAGTCTCCGGCGCCGGCCGGGCGGCCGGGTCCTTCATCCGCTGCGCCGCCAGCTCGACGGCCTCGAAGATCTTGATGTAGCCCGTGCAACGGCAGAGATTTCCCGAGAGCGCCTCGCGGATCTCGTCCCGAGACGGCGCAGGGCTCCTGTCGAGAAGCGCCTTGGCGGCGCAGAGAATGCCCGGGGTGCAGTAGCCGCACTGGGCCGCGCCCAGCTCGGCGAAGGCGGCCTGGAGAGGATGCGGCGCGGGCCCGTCGGCCAGCCCCTCGACCGTCACGATCGGACGATCCTCGCACTCCAGGCCCAGGACGAGGCAGGACAGTTGCGGCTTGCCGCCGAGAAGAACGGTGCAGGTCCCGCACTCCCCGAGCTCGCAGCCATGCTTCGTTCCGGTCAAGCCGAGGTCTTCCCGGAGCACCTCCAGGAGGGTCTTGTGGGGAGCGAAGGCGATCTCCTGGACCTCTCCGTTGACCCGGAGGCGAAGATGCGCCTTGTCCCAGTCAGGCGCTCCGGACGCGCGGCGCCGCCTCCGCCCCGGGGCTCCCGCGGAGGTCCGACGCGGCGCGGAGCGCGCGGCCCCACTCCCCTTCGTATTCCGATCCATCGCGGCGATTACACGCCCCGTGCGGTACCCTGTCAAGGCCCGGAGGGCCGGGCGACGGCTGCGCGCGGGCAGGCCGGGTAGATTACCATGCGCGTGGCGCGGGCCGGCTCGATCGCCTGAGGCCGGACGGGAGGGGGCCCTCTCATGGTCGTCCTGTCGAGGATCTATACGAAAACCGGGGACAAGGGCACGACGGCGCTCGGAGCCGGCGGGCGCGTCCCGAAGGACCACGCCCGGGTCGAGGCCTTCGGTACGGTCGACGAGCTGAACGCCGTCCTGGGGCTGGCGGTGGCCGCGGGCCTGGATCCGGAGAGCGCCGCGCTGCTGCGTCGGGTCCAGAACGATCTCTTCGATGTCGGAGCCGACCTTTGCGTTCCGGAGGCGCCAGGCGGCACGCGCGCGCGTCGAGGCGCCGGCGCCTCCGCGCGCCGGGGCGGACCGCAGCCGTCGACGGGGTCCCGCCCGCCGCTGCGGATCACCGCCGGCCACGTCGCTCCCCTCGAGAGGGCGATCGACAGCCTCAACGCCAGCCTCGGGACGCTGAGGAGCTTCGTGCTTCCGGGGGGGACGGTCGCCTCGGCCTGGCTGCACCTGGCCCGCACCGTCTGCCGGCGAGCCGAGCGGCGCGTCGTCTCCCTCGGCCGGAAGGAGCGGCTCAATCCGCAGCTGGTCGTCTACCTGAACCGCCTTTCCGACCTGCTCTTCGTCATGGCCCGCCGCGCCAACGACGACGGGCGAAATGACGTCCTGTGGGTCCCGGGGGGCGGGACGGTCGTGAGATGAACGGCGCCGGGTCCCGCACCCCTCCCCGGCCTGCCCGGATTTCTCACCGGGGTTCGCGGCGAGCACCGCGCATTTTCGACGCGCTGCCGGGCGCCGCTGTCCTTTTCCGTCAACACACCGTCCACGGCACCGGGCGGCCTCCGGCGGGAAACCTTGGCGATCACCGCGGGCGCGGGATGGTACGCTCTATGCAACCGTTTCGATCCGGTGAGGACGATGGCCCGACGACTTCTGCCTGCAGCGACGATCCTCTCCATGCTCCTCATGCTCCCGCCTTCCGCGGCCTACGCCTGGTGGGGGGTCGGCTTCTCGGGGGGCTGGGGATGGTACGGCCCGCCGTACCCGCCTCCTCCCTACGCCTACGGGCGGGCGGTCCCGGAGAGCTGGGCGGCGGCCGAGATCCACGTCCACCCGAGGAAGGCCACCGTCCTGGTCGACGGCCATCCTGCCGGCCGGGCGCGTGACTTCAACAGCGCCTACTCTCCCCTCTGGCTCAGGGCGGGCGAGCACCTCCTGGAGCTCCGCTCCTCCGGCTACATGGTCCTGAGAATCCGCGTCCGCGCCAGGTCGCGCGCCTACTACGATCTCCACTACCGTATGGAGGAAGGGGCGGGGATCGATCCGCGCTCCGCGAGGATGGCGCCTTCGGGCAAGAGCGCGCCGGGGGGCCGCCTCTAGCGCTGGCAGCCGGGGCAGTAGAACGTGCCGCGCCCGGCCTGGACGATGCGCCGGATGACGGCGCCGCAGCGGACGCACGGCTTCCCCTCCCGGTCGTAGACCTTGAGCGACAGGGCGAAGTACCCGGCGTCCCCTTCCGCGTTCAGGAAGTCCCGGAGCGTGGTGCCTCCCGCTTCGATCGCCTCGTTGAGCACTTCCCGGAGGCTCCCCAGGAGCCGCTCCCATCCGCCCGGGCCGATCCGGCGGACCCGCCGCCGGGGATTGATCCGCGCGCGATGGAGCGCCTCACAGGCGTAGATGTTCCCGATGCCGGCGATGGCTCGCGTGTCCATCAGGAAGTTCTTGACCGGCTTGCTCCGGCCGCGAGTGAGACGGAAGAGGGCCCCGGCCGTCAGGCCTCCGTCCAGGGGTTCGGGACCGAGCGCCCCGATCCGCGGATCCCGATCGACGCGATCGCTCCTCAGGACGCGGAGGAGTCCGAAACGGCGCGTGTCGGCGAAGCGCAGCTCACGCCCGTCGTCGAGCCGGATCACGACGTGCTCGTGCGGGCGGCGCGGCCGGCCCCCGTCCGAGACGAAGAGCTGGCCGGTCATCCCGAGGTGGACGAGGAGCGTCAGACCGGCGTTCGTGTCGAGGAGAAGGTACTTGCTCCGGCGGCGCAGTCCGGTCACGCGCGCGCCCCTGAGACGCGCCAGCTCCCGGGGCGCGACCGGTTCGCGCAGGCGGCGCTCGCGCACGGTGACCGACTCGATGCGCCGGCCGGTGAGGAGCGGGCTCAGCCCCCGGCGGATGGTCTCGATCTCGGGCAGCTCGGGCATCGGCCGACCGTCACCTCGCCGCGTGGCGCGTGCCTGCGGCCCGCGCAGAATCGTCGCGGGGGACCGCCAGGAGCATGCAGTTCCAGGGAGGCCCGAGGTCCGCGAACGGGCCGCTGACGCGGGAACAGCCGTCGAGCGTCTTCAGGAGAAGATCGGATGTGCGCGTCCTGGTCGCGATCACCCAGGTCCGGCGCCCTTCCGCCGGGCAGTCGGCCCGGGCCGCCCCTGCGAGGCCCGGGTCGTCCATGCGGTAGAGACTGTCGTAAAACCATCCGAGATGCCGCGCCACATCCGGCGGAAACGATGCGGCCCTGAACGGCGCCCCGGACCGCATCAGGTAATACTCCATCGCCGCGCGATAGAGCCCCGTGAAAACCACCAGGTCTCCGTCGCGAAGCGCAGGCGCCAGGCGGCCGGCCAGGCCTTCCTCCGGGAAGCGGCGCTCGATGCGGCCCGCGTATCCGAGCGACAGGATCGCGAGCATGAGCGTCCAGAGGGCCACGAGGCCGGCCAGGGCCCCGCCGCGCACAAGCGACGCGGCGCAGGCGGCGACCAGCGCCAGAAAAAGCGGCAGCACCATGATCTCGTACCGGCCCAGGAGATAGATCGGCCGGACGAGGCCGCTGTAGGCCGCGGCCGCGGCGAGCGGGATCGCGCCCATGAAGAGAACCGCCAGGCGCTCGCGCCCGCGGGGCCCCAGGAGCCCGGCGAGAATCAGGAGGCACCAGGCGCAGGCGACGAGGCCGCCGCCGGCGCCTGGCAGAAGGCTCCTGGCCTCTCCACCCGTGGTTCCCACGCCGCTTCCGAACAGGACGAGCGAGCGGAACGGCAGCTCCCACGCCGGGATCGCCTGCACCATCTCGATGAACAGGTACGACGCCGCGCCCGCCTGCGCCCGGAGCACGGGGACCCAGGGCGCATAGAGAAGGATCGCCGCGGCGATGCCGAGAAGAGCCCCGCGCACGCGCGGCCGGGGTGTGACCGCGACGGCCGCCGTCACGGCACCTGGGACCAGCAGGAGGCCCCAGTTGTGCGTGTAGAGCGCCGCGGCGAGGAGCGCGACATGGGCGAGAAGCGCCTGACGCGACCCGGTCTCCGTGTACGCGAGCAGCCGCTCGGCGGCGAGCACGGCCAGGAGCGGCAGGAGCGTGTACATGCGCGTCTCCTGCCCAAACTGCACGGCCATCGGCGTCGCCGCCATCACGAAGCCCGCGGCAAGCCCCGCCTGCGTCCCCCCCAGACGGTGCCCCAGGAGCGCGGTCGCCCCGACCAGGAGGACCCCGAAGACGATCGACAGCGACCGCGCCCCCGTGGGGCCGTCGCCGAAGAGGGCGATCCAGATGTGGAGGATCCAGTAATAGAGCGGCGGACCCGACGCATCCTTGAGGGACGAAGCGATCGAGAGGAAGCCCTGGCGCGCGACGGCCAGGGAGTACGCCTCGTCGAGCCAGATGGCGTGCCGCGTCAGGCCGCGCAGGGAGAGGCCCAGGAAGAGCACCCCGGCGGCGCCCGTCCCGATCGCGAAGACTCGGCTGCGAAGACGGCTCGCCGGCTCCCCTTGGAGCGGGCCTGCGGGCCCCGTGGCGCGTATCAGAGAGAGGCTCCTAGCCGACCGTCGGCATCTCCTGGGCGTCGGGGCCTTCCTGACGGCGCAGCAGGTTGAGAGCGGACCCGGCGCGGAACCAGGCGATCTGCTCCTGGTTCAGGGTGTGGCGGAGCTCGACGCGGTCGACCGTGTGATCCTCATGGTGCACGATCGCCGTGATCGGCACGCCGGGGGCGAGGTCGCGCAGGTTGGAGAGGGTGATCCGGTCGGTTTCCCGCACCCTGTCGTAGTCCGCCGGGTCGGCGAAAGTGAGCGGGAGCACCCCCTGCTTCTTGAGATTGCTCTCGTGGATGCGCGCGAAGGTGCGTGCGATGATCGCCGCCGCCCCGAGGTAGCGCGGCGACATGGCGGCGTGCTCCCGGCTGCTCCCCTCCCCGTAGTTCTCGTCGCCGACCACGACCCACTTCTTGCCCGCCACCTTGTAGGCGCGCGCGACCTTCGGCACGTCGACGCCATGCTCCCCCGTCAGAAGGTTCATCGTCTTGCCACGCTCGCCCGTGAAGGCGTTCACGGCCCCGAGAAACATGTTGTCGCTGATCTTGTCGAGGTGCCCGCGGAAGCGGAGCCAGAAGCCGGCCGGCGAGATGTGATCGGTCGTCGTCTTCCCCTTCGTCTTCAAGAGCAGGGGCATCTCGACGAACTCCGCGTCGACGATCGGATCGAATGGGTCGAGGATCTGCAGCCTCTCGCTCCGGGGATCGACCCGCACCGCGACCGCGTCGGGATCCTGGGCCGGCTCGACGTAGCCGGCGCGCGAGCGGACGAAGCCGTTCGCCGGCAGCTCGGGGGCGGGCGGAGGCGGGGCGAGCCGCCAGGCCCCGCCGGGCCCCGCGAGAGAGTCGGCCAGCGGGTTGAAGGACAGTCGGCCGGCGAGGCCATAGGCCATGACGATCTCCGGGCTTCCCATGAACGCGAGCGTCTCGGGATTGGCGTCGTTGCGCCCCGGGAAATTCCGGTTGAACGAGGTCACGATGGTGTTCCGCTCTCCCTTCTTCATGCCGGGGCGGTGCCACTGGCCGATGCAGGGACCGCAGGCGTTCGCCAGCACGGTCGCGCCGACCGCCTCGAGAGCCGCCATCTGCCCGTCGCGCTTGATGGTCTGGAAGATCTGATCGCTCCCGGGGGTGACGAGGAGCGGCACCGCCATCCTCGCCCCGTGGTCCCTGGCCTGGAGCGCGACGTCCGCCGCCCGGCAGATGTCCTCGTAGCTCGAGTTGGTGCAGCTGCCGATGAGGGCCACCGAGATGGCATCTGGATAGTCGTGCTCGCGCACCGCACCGCGCATGTCCGACACCCGGCGGGCCAGATCGGGTGTGTGCGGTCCGACCAGGTGTGGCTCCAGCTTCGAGAGGTCGATGTCGATGACGCGATCGAAGAAACGGCCCGGATCGCTCTCCACCTCCGGATCGGCGCCGAGAAGGCCGATCTGCGCGCACGCCAGGTCGGCGAGCGCCTCGCGGCCGGTGGCTCTCAGATAGACGTCCATGTGGTCGTCATAGGGAAAGATCGACGTCGTCGCGCCCAGCTCCGCTCCCATGTTGGTGATGGTCGCCTTTCCGGTGCAGCTGATCGTGCGGGCGCCCGGCCCGAAGTACTCGAGGATCCGGTTGGTGCCCCCGTTGACCGTCAGGATCCCCAGCACTTTGAGGATGACGTCCTTGGGCGCCGTCCAGCCGGAAAGCCGGCCGGACAGCCGCACGCCCACCAGGCGCGGGCAGAGCACTTCCCAGGGAAAGTCGGCCATCACGTCGACGGCGTCCGCCCCGCCGACGCCGATGGCGCACATCGCGAGGCCTCCGGCGTTGGGCGTGTGGGAGTCGGTGCCGATCATCAGGCCGCCCGGGAAGGCATAGTGCTCCAGGACGACCTGGTGGATGATTCCGGCTCCGGGCTCCCAGAAGCCGATGCCGAACTTGGAGGTGACCGCGCGGAGGAACTCGTACACCTCGTGGTTCCCCTTGATCGCCGCTTCCATGTCGGGAGCGGCTCCGACACGGGCCTGGATGAGGTGATCGCAGTGCACGGTGGTCGGGACGGCCACGCGCTTCCGGCCGGCCTGCATGAACTGCAGGAGCGCCATCTGCGCCGTGGCGTCCTGCATCGCCACCCGGTCCGGCCGCAGCATCACGTAGCTCTTGCCCGCCTCGATCGGCTGGCCCGACGGATCGTTCAGATGACCGAGAAGGATCTTCTCCGCCAGGGTCATGGGGCGGCCGAGACGGCGCCTCACGACGGCGAGCCGCTGCAGCATCGCGTCGTAGACCGAGCGCACGTACTCGGGGGTGCTGTCGATCGCGCTCGATCCCATGGCGGCGCCCTCCCGGCCCCAGTATAGCGCCCAAGCGTCAGAAGAGGGAGCGCTGGGGTTCCTCCCCCAGCGCCTCCTCGAACGACAGACCGAGATGGGGGAACACCTGCTCGGCGATCGGGCGGATCTGTTTCTCGACATAGTGGTCGTAGTCGATCGATCCGCTCAGGGCGTCCGCCGGCTCGGGCCCGCCGCCGGTCATGACGTACTCGACCATGCGGCCGGCGGGTCCCTTGATCTTGCGCGCCGCCTTCACGTGCGGCGGCGTCGTGGCGGTGTACTCGTCGAGATCCTTGCGGAGGGCCTTGCGGTAGACGAGCTGCCCGTCGTGGCGTCCGGCGCGCAGGCCGCCCACGAATTCGCGCAGGTACGCAGCCACGCTCGCCGCGTCGTCACCCCGGAACAGGCGCTCGTAGAGGCCGCGCTGGAAGACCTTGCTGACCTCGGTCCAGTCGCGCCGCACGACCTCCATGCCGACGAAGACGACTTCCTCCGCCTCTCCGGGTCCGGCGACCCGCACGAGGCCCGCGTAGCGCTTGCGGGCCCCCGCGCTCCCGTGGCGGACGGAAGGCAGGACGAGCTTGAGGAAGAGCGTCTCGAACTCCAGCTCGAGGCGGCTCGCGACGCCCCAGGTCCCGCGGATGCGCTCGCCGAGGTCGCGGTTGATCCGGAGGCAGAGGTCCACGCCCAGGCGGCTCGCCGCCTCCGCGCCGTCGCGCCCGCGCTCGCCCGAGAGGACGAACAGCGAGTCGGTGTCGCCGTAGAGCACCGGGTGGCCCAGCTCCTCCACCCGATCGCGCGCGAAGTAGAGGACCCACTGGCCGAAATGAGTGATGGCGTTGGCGACCGCCGAGGAGTAGAAGCGGCACGCGGGGGTCGCGAGGACGCCATAGAAGGAGTTCATCAGGATCTTGACGGCGTGCGCCCCGATCGCGTCGCCGCGCAGCTTCGCTTCCTCGCGGCGCGGGACGAGATCCTCGAGGAGGGCCGGGAGGATCCCCGGATCGCGCCGGAAGAAGGCGCCGTTGGGCGCGCGGATCAGTGCCGCGGCGTCCGGCGGCGCGGGATCGGGAACATGCCCCAGAGGGTCGAGGTTGAAGGTCCGGATGAGGCTCGGGTAGAGGCTCTTGAAATCGAGGACGAGAACGTTCTCGTAGAGGCCGGGCCGGGGCTCCAGGACCGCGCCTCCGGCGGTCGGCTCGCCGGCCCCCCCCTCGCCTCCGACGGTCGGAGCGACGCGGCCGCGTTTCCTGAGCTCGCGCAGGTAGAGCGCGTCGAAGCTCGCGATGCTGGCGCCGACCCGGTCGAGCGGCATTCCGGTCAGGAGGCTGCGCCTAGCCGCCAGCTCGATGAGCCGCGCCTTCCGGAAGATGGCGAGGACGAGGCGCGCGTCGGCCAGGTTGTACCTCACGAACGACGGGAGATCCTCCCGGAAGGCGCGCTCGATCGCCTCCGCCTTTCCGTGGCCCGGCGCACCGGCGCCCCCCGCCTCCTGTACCAGGGCGACCTTTCCTTCCCCGAGGAAGGCCCGGGCCGCCGTATCGAGCCTGTAGTCGTCGAGCTTGATGAACGCCCCCTTCAGGAGATCGATGCCGTCCAGGATCACGCGCCCGAGGATCTCGGCCCGCGACCGCCCCCAGAACGACGTGTCCCGGAGCACGCGCGCGGCGCCGGGCCCGCGCCCGACCTCGAACGGCACCCGCAACCTGCGGGCGGCGGCGACGAGGACGCTCAGATCGAAATCGACGACGTTCCAACCGGTCAGGACGTCGCAGTCGATGGCGCGCAACCGCGCGAAGAGTGTTTCGAGAAGCCCCGTCTCGTCGCCGCAGGCGATGAGTCTCCCATCCGGAGCGGCGGCTCCGAACGCACGCGCCACGGCCTCCGCGGGAAGAGCCAGGAGCACCTCGTCGATGGGCGGCGCGCCCGCGCCTCCCCCGGACAGCGCCGCGGAGTACACGCGCTCGCCGCGCGGATCGGTCTCGAGATCGAGCGACAGGATCCGGAGATCCTCCGGGCGGGGCTCCCAGTCGGACGGCCGCAGATCCGGATCTTCGAAGACCCTGGCCACCCTGGAGACGCCGGCCGCCTCGGTCCGCGCCGGGCCGGCGCCGGCCAGGGGACCGCCGGAGATCTCGACCGAGCCGCGGATGCCGCGGTCGATGAGATAGCGCATCGCGAAGCGGACGTCCCCTTCGAACACGGGGATGCCGCGCTCCTGCAGGCGGTCGCGCAGAGGCGGCGTCTCGGCCGGAGTGGCCACCTCGATCCGCACGACCGGCTCGCCCCGCATCGTCGCGAGCCCGCCCTCGAACTGCGCGGCCGCGCCCAGGCCCGCGGCGGCCTCGCGGTCGGCGGCGCGGACGAAGAAATGGGGCCGGACCCGCGTATCGCGGACGAGGAACGGCTCCCCCGTCTCGAGGCGCCCGTACAGATGGACGACGGGCCGGTCGCTCTCGATGCGGTAGGTCGGGTGCAGGATGAAGCCGCGGTCCGCCATGTTGTGGCTCCCCGAGGGACACGCTAGACTAGGCTTCCGGGCGTCCCCACGCCGGACGCCCGCTTGAGGGGAGCGATCGATGCACAACCCCCGGGTCCCCGAGACACTCGAGGGCTGGAGTGTACTCCACCAGATGTTCCGCATCCGCTGGAATGGGTGGCGGGCGCTCGATCCCGGGGCCCGCCGCGTGATCGCCGAGGAGGCGTCGGCGATCCTCGCCGGCATGGAGAAGCGCGCGGAGGGACCGAGCGCCGTCGTGTCCCTCCTCGGGCACAAGGGCGATCTCATGCTCATCCACTTCCGCAGGACGTTCGAGGATCTGAGCGCGGCCGAGATCGAGGTCGCGCGCGCGAGGCTTCACGACCATCTCGAGCCGACGGCCTCCTTCGTCTCGATCGGCGAGCTCGGTCTCTACGAGATGACCGGTAAGATCCATGACGATCTGAGGGCGCGCGGGCTCAGCCCGGCCTCCGAGGAGTTCGACCGGGCGTTCGACGAGGAGCTGGCGCGGCAGCGGGAGCGGATGGCCGGGCGTCTGTTCACGGAGATCCCGCGGCGCCGGCAGGTGTGCTTCTATCCGATGAACAAGAGGCGGGGCGAGACGAAGAACTGGTACACCCTCCCGTTCGAGACGCGCGCCGCCATGATGCGGGAGCACGGCCAGATCGGCCGGCAATACTCGGGGCGGGTCACGCAGATCATCTCGGGGGCCATCGGGATCGACGACTGGGAGTGGGGCGTCGACCTCTTCGCCGACGACCCGGTGGTCTTCAAGAAGCTGGTCTACGAGCTGCGGTTCGACGAGGCGAGCGCCGACTACGCCGAGTTCGGGCCGTTCTACGTCGGCCTGCAGTTTCCGGCCGCGTCGCTCCCGCGGCTTCTCGAGGGCCAGCCGCCCCCGGCCCTCTGACGCCTCACGCCGCCCGGACGGGCCCCTGGCTTCCCTTGTGCCTGGCGAGCGCTTCATCGAGCGCCCGCCGTCCGCCCTTCGTGATCGACAGGCCGTGTCCGAAGCAGAGGGCGTCGAACTCGAGATCCAGGAGCGCCCGGGCGCTCTCCGGTCCGCGCGCCGGCTCGTCCATGTATTTGTCAGGCAGGAGGACCAGCCCCCGATCCGGCTCGTGCATGAGGAGGTCCGTGCAGAAGAGGACCCCCGGCCCCCGATCGAGGTGCAGGGCGAAATGCGGCGCCCGGGGGCCCCGCGCCAGGATCGGCCGCAAGCCGCCGGGAAGGCGGTCGCCTTCCCGGTAATCGACGTCGGCCCTCTCGTCGAGCCCTTTAGCGCCCAAGGGGGCGTAGACCCTGGCGCGCGAGATCGTGCGATAGCGCCAGGCCGATCGCTGGTGACTCGCCGAGCCGATCACGATCGCCTCGACCGCCCCGAGACGT
>Ga0307471_100001778_pt1 | contig 12063 bp, 15 predicted proteins | sample atmos_gasesAM3C__2_FD_204566 | JGI IMG/M metagenome (GOLD analysis project Ga0307471, IMG submission 204566) | Hardwood forest soil microbial communities from Morgan-Monroe State Forest, Indiana, United States - atmos_gasesAM3C_515 | ecosystem: Environmental > Terrestrial > Soil > Temperate... | reverse complement strand
TTTAGTAGCGATTCCCGCAATTTCCAGTGCATTGAAGCTTTGAGCCTCGATCGCCTCCGCCACTATCTTGAGAGCCTTTCTCACCGCGCCGTGTGGCGTAGACGAAACGGCTGAAACCCTCGTCTCTCGTGCCATGAAGAAGAAATGCCAACCCGCCTTGGACAGGGCGCGCTCGACGGTGAATCCGTCTACCCCGGTGAGAATCTTCCAGTGCCCGTATTGCTTGGACTCGAAGCGTGCGGACTGCGGCAAGCGAACGTCCGACTTGATCAGCACGCTTCCCGCACGGATGTCCTCGGTGGTGGCGACGACCACCGGCGTGGGCGTCTCCAGGCCGGTGCCGTCGGCCTGATGGCCTCGGATCGTTTCGAGTAAATCCAGAGTTGCAGTCGTTTCAGTCATCACTCAGCTCGCCTCCTCGAATACTTCGTGCTCGTGGCTTTCCGAGGCGGCAGCCGCCGCCCTCCAGAAACGTTCCTGTTTCTCGCTATCCAGTGCCCCTGACACCGTTAGTACCGGGCAGCGCGCGTTGCACATCACTTTACGAACGTTCAGGCCCGGCGAGGTCAATCGGTCCAGGCCCCGGGCACCGACTATTAGCAGATCGGCGTGATTCTCCCATGCCACCTGCAGAATGCGTTCGGCCGGCCGACCGAATTCCACCGCAAACTCCAGCTCACACCACAGTCGAGCCTCGTCCGGGACTAGCTTGCCCAGCCACAGCTTGTAGGGCTTCGCGATCTGCGCCCGTTCGTCAAGCAAGGTGGGCTCCAATCCCTCCACCACGTGCAGCAGGGTAAGCCGGGCCTGGAACTCCTGCGCCAGCGAAAGCGCATAGCGGGCACCCTCCAGCGACTCCGGCGAGAAGTCGGTGGCGTACACAATGTTCTTCATTTCCTGGTCGGCCCTTTCATGAAACTGGGATCCCATGGTAAGCACCGGACACTGTGATCTCCGGATGACTTCCTCCACTGTGGGTTCCAAGAGAACCGTCTGCCCCTCACGGCAACCGACTCCGTTTATGGCCAAATCGAAATCCAGGTTCTCGAGCAACCGCGGCAGGGCTTTGTCCACTCCCTCACCAACAGGCAGTTCGTGCCGCACTCCGTCCAGTTGGCCTGACAGTTGTACCTCCGCTATCCAGTCCATCGCCCGTGCCCTTGACTTGTCGAAGGCTCTCTGCCGTGTGTCATTGACGATGGCCTCGACCGAATCCATAGCCACAGCCGGGACCATGTAGATCTTGCCTTGATAATGACGGGCCAGCGCCAGTGCATACCGCAACCCAACCTTCGAGGCAGGTGAGAAGTCGGTAGCGAACAAAATATTGTCCAGCACCAGTCTGGTTCCATCTCGCTGCGTCCCGATTTCTTTAAGTGCTTTCATTTCGGTTCTCCTGTCGAAGGTTGTGCTGCGGTTTCGGTTGGTCGAGCTCCAAGCGAGCGACGGCTCAGTCGAGGCCGATGACTACGGTTAACAGCGTCCCGATAACCAGCGCAGAGCTGATCACCAAAAGCTTGAACCGAACGATCTTTGCGAGCATGCTAGTCTTTCCGTGAAAGCGCTCCGCGTGTTCTTCCAGTGTTCGAAACATCGATAGACTCCTTTCTTGACTCTATTTTTTCGCTACTACTGCCTATCACCTATCGGAAGGGGTATGTGGGATCGCAGGGTTCCCTGCCTCAAGCCACGCGTACCACTTCGGCAGCAAAATTCGCCTCCTGTACTCTCTGAAGCCGCTGACTGAGCGAACGGGCCAGGCGGCCGACGGCCCGGTCAATCGCGGCATGCAGGTCCAGATCAGTTTCTTGCACCGCCACTCTTCCCAGCGGCTTGAAGTCGGCGGATATACGACAACTCTTCTTGGTGCCGCCCCGTGACCCGTTTAGTCCCGAGACCTTGACTCTGACCCGGCCCACCTGGTCGCCGAAGTGTCCCAAAGCGAAGCCCAAACGCCGTTCGATGTAGGTCCGCAGTGCATCGGCCAGGTCAGTATCCCGAACTCTCAGTTCGACTCGCATCATTTCCTCCTCGAGCGCGCCCTCTTGTGGCGCGGAGATTCCAGAATCGTTCTACGCTTGCGCCGGTCGTCCAGGTTCTTCCTCCCGCTCGTTTGCAGCGGGCGCCTTCGCGGTGATCGCCGCGGCCGCTTGCTTGCGAATGTCGTCTTTCTCGCCACTCCTCGCGGACGGACAACACTAGACGCCGGCCTCGCTACTTCACCATCTTTTCTTCGTCCCAGCCGCAAGGCGAACAGGCGGCCCACACGGCCCGCTGCGCGATTAATCGCGGTATAGAGATCCGGGGCTATCTCTCGTGCAGCCACCTGCCCAAAAGGCCTGAGTTCCGCGCTGATATGGCAGCTTTTCACAATGCCCTGGTCCGCGTCGTTACACTCAGAAACGCTGACCACGACGCGGCCCACGCGATCACCGAAACGACTCAGCGCAAAGCGGAGCCGCCGGTCGGTGTAACCTCGCAATATGTTCACCAGGTCCGCGTTCCGAATTCTCAGCTCCACCTGCATCATTCCCTCCAATCACTCGACCTACTTAAACAGTAGCGCGGCACCATGTTAAGTAAAATGAGATAATTGTTGCCTGATAATTAAGTTATTATTAAGCGGCTCTTGGCCTGTTCGGGGTGGAAGGCGCCAATGGATTCCCAACGAAGTTATTTTCTGGACAGGTCTGCGGAGATGCTTGCGAGGACTACAACAGCCCACTCCTCAATACGTGCCAACCCGTGGAACGACTTACTTTTGCAAACTGTCGACTTCATTTCTAGCTTTCTAACCGGAACCTCGTTTCAGCCAGCCTGTAGAGTCGTCGCCAAACCAACCGGTTGATCGTAACCACGGTGGCTGCCATTATCACGGTTGCCGCCACCAGCAAATCAAGACTGCCGCTGTCGGTAGCCTGGCTGATGGTGGAACCGAGTCCGATGGTCGAGATCGTCTGTCCCCCCAAGTGAAAATACTCGGCGATAATGCTCGCGTTCCAGGCTCCTCCGGATGCGGTAACCAGACCCGTGACTAGGTAAGGAAAGATTCCCGGCAGGATGAGTTTTCGCCAGCGGTCCAGCCCCGTAATGCGAAACACGCTGGTGGCCTCCTTCAGATCGGTGGGAATAGCCATTGCTCCCGCAATCACGTTGAATAGGATGTACCACTGCGTTCCGAGCAAAAGCAAGACGATCGAACCTACCCCTAACCCGCCACCAATGCGGACCAGGAAGAGCAGAACGACTGGAAACAGCGCGGTCGCTGGCACCGAGGCAGCGATTTGCACTAGGGGCTGGGCTACCCGAGCGAGTTTGGGATGGAAACCGATAGCGACGCCCATCGGAACGGTCCAGACGGTGCCCAGCAGGAGCGCCACATTCACCCGCAGAAACGTTGCACCAGCTCCGGCTAGCAACAGCCCGAGCTCCTGGCGGTTTAGTCCGGTCACTGTAACGACTGCGCGCAGGGAGCCATAAAGCACAAGGGCGACAACCACCACACCGAAAATTCGTCCCGACCAGGTCTTCCATGGTCGCAACCTCCCGGCCCCGTGTGCAGTATCGTGAAGCCGGGCAAAATGCGCTAACAACCGCTCCCGCATTGGACGAAATGTTTTCTCGGTGATCTGCGCGACGGCACGCGACTCCCGCAGTACTTCCAGCAGCCAGGAACTTGGCACGTCAGTACTCTCGACTTGCTCGACCTTGAACTTTTCCGCCCAAGCAATCACCGGCTGCCATACAAACTGGTCGAGCAGTACGATCACGGCAACCATGGCGGCAATGCCCCAAAGGATCGCAGACGTGTCCCCGGCGCTAGCTGCAGTTTGCAGATACGATCCCAGTCCCGGCAGTCGGAAATCACGCTTTCCGAGAACGAACATCTCGCAGGCCATAAGAAAGAACCACCCACCGGCGACCGACATCATCGAGTTCCACACCAGTCCGATCGCCGCAAACGGCAACTCCACTTGCGTGAACTTCTGCCACCAACTAAAACGGTAAATTTTCGCCGCTTCCCGCATTTCCCTGGGTACGCTCTTTAGTGACGAATAGAAACTGAACGCCATGTTCCATACCTGACCAGTGAAAATCAGTAAAATCGAACCGAATTCCACACCCAATTGCCGCTCGGGAAAAAGTGCCACCATCGCGAGCATGACTCCAGGCAGAAAGCTCAACACGGGAATGGATTGCAAGACATCGAGCAAGGGGATCATGTAGCGCTCAGCCCGTGCGCTATAAGCGGCGACATATCCGTACACTAAGGTAAAGGCCAGGCTGAGGGTGTAAGCCGCGCCTATGCGGAGCAAGGAATAGCCAGCATAAGCCGGGAGCGCCCACGGGCTGCGGGAGATCTCCACTTCCGGTGTGAGGGGGCCTAACCAAGTGCGCGCCACTGCCAATACGCCGTAGAAGAGGGCCAAACCTGCTGCGAACATGAGCACATCGGGAAGGTGCAGACGCGTTTCCGGAAGCCGCAACCAAGGCCACGAACTCACAAGTGGCTGGCGCTCGTCCGGTCTCTTCATGGGGACACAGTGGTTTCGGAGATGCCGGCGTCATCGGCAGCTGACTCGGGAAGGAAGAGCCGGCCCGTATCCGCGTTGTAGTCGAAAATCTCAGCGAAGCGGCCCCAGTGCAAGGCCGTATCCAGCTGTTGTTTCACTTCGTCTTCACTAAAATGCTCATCGAGGATGTCGTGGAAGAATTCGATAGCGATAGCATGATCGGATTTCCTTCTCAAGATCGAGTCCATCTGGGAGAGAAGTGCCACGTGCTTCAGCGCAGCATTGCGAAAGAGCATTTTTCTCGGCAGTATGTCAGCCTCCACAAAAGCATGCCCTTCAGGGGAGATTGCGACATCGCCTTCCTGCAGTGTCGCAAAACCAAGCAGCACCGCGGCTTCTACAATGGGTAGGAGATCGTCAACCTCCAGGGCTAGATCTTCCGCGAGACGGTAGAGATCCTCGCGGCCTCCGCGGTCTTGCAACATTTCCAGTAAACCCGCAATCCCTCCGGGGCGGGCGTGTGGCAGCATTGGATACTTGACCTTGGCGGGTCGGACGGGAGCAGACGGCGCCTCGGGCAGGGGATGTTCCACTTCCGGTTGAGTCATCACTTTGTAGATGTAATCCACCAGTTCTACAAAGCGGCTGGCCTTGCGGTCTCGGAGATGAGGCAAGGTCACTTCGAAATCGGTCCGGATGCGGCATGGGTTTCGGCCAAGCACAATGATGCGATCGGCCAGGAGCACCGCCTCTTCGATATTGTGCGTGACAATAAATATGGCGGCGGTCGGCATCTTCTTGTTCAACCACAGCTCCATCAGTTCATTGCGCAGGTTTTCAGCGGTGAGAACATCTAAAGCCGAAAAGGGTTCGTCCATGAACAGGACCTCGGGCTCGACGACGAGGGCTCGGGCAAAGCCCACCCGCTGCTTCATCCCGCCCGAGAGCTCTTTGGGATATGCGGTCTCGAATCCGTCCAGGCCGACTGTATCCAGCATGCCAAGCGCTCGCTTGCTACGCTCAGCCGGGGGAATCGATCGGGCCTCCAGCGGCGCTTCGACATTCTCAAGGACCGTCAGCCATGGGTATAGGGCAAAGCTCTGAAAAACAATCGCCACGTTGGGAACCTGCCCGTCGAGAGGAACGCCATGCCACAGTACCTGCCCGGCAGACGGCCGAGACAAACCGGTAAGCATTCGGAGCAAAGTGGACTTGCCTGACCCTGAAGGCCCTAGCAGCGCCAAAATCGTGCCGGGATAAACGGCGAGGTCTGTGGGTGCCATGACCTGAACCCTGCCACCGTGAGGTTGGTCGTAGTACTTCTCCACTTCGCGGGCTTCGACGATCGCTTCCGACACGATGGCGGTCTCCCAAGTTGAAACTCGATTCTAAGGGGGCTTCATACCTTTGTCGAAGATCATGGTTACGAGGGTGCAGCGAGCATCGCCACAAACCCAATGCGGAGCGCTGCGGGAGCAGACGACGCCTTTGGCGAAACAACGCGGGAGTTCCTACGTGAAGGGCTCAGCAATTTCGGCCACAACCCGCACTTTTCTACGGCATGCCATTTCCTCCGCAATCGACGATTTCTCGGCGTCCGATAACATTCGGGCAGCCAAAGGAAAGACAAGTTCGTCCTCAACTGTGATGTGCTGGTTGTACATTGATGCGAGATCCAGAACCGCCCTGCGAACTTCGCCCACTTCTGGACTGGTTAGGCTGCCCGTCGAGAGATACTTTGCTCCCAGGCGTTCGATTTCCGCGTGCAAAGGGGCTGCCCAACGATGCTCTTCCTCCAGTTCCTTCAGTTTTGAGAAAGCAGCCTGCATCTCAGCATGCCGGATCTGACGCAGCCGGGGAAACAGGGACTCCTCTTCGTCCGCAGTGTGCTTGGGCGCGGCCTGCCCGAAGTAGCGCAAAGCGGACTCCAACGCTCGAGCTGTGTCCTCCGTCGGGGGACGATCTATCACTTCTGCAACCGCCATGAGCGTACCCAGGAACATCTCAATGCGTCGGTGGCAGTCAGAGAGCAGTCCGGTGGGATCACTAAAGTTGTGCGTTGTCGCTCCAATCTGAACAGGCATATTTCCAGTTTACTGCGCATACTGGCCGCCGCTATGACAAAAGTCTCAGCGACGGAGGCGACGAACAGTACCGAATCGCTTTGCCTAACCCAGTCGTCCCATAATACATGCGCATGTTGCACTGCTTGGGTGCGATGTGGGCAAAGTAGATCGTAAATTCTGTTGCCGGCTGACTGAGTTTTCCGGTCTTCATTGGAATAGGCAAGAGATCTTCAGCTTCATCGTATTTTGCACTCTCCGTGACGTTCTTGTTTACGATCAACGTCCAGTCGCCGTGCCCGGGAAGGACGTACAAGCTGAAAGCGCCGGCAGGGATCCTCGAGTCGCCGATGATAAGCGAGACGGGAGTAAACAGGAACATCGTGCCGCTTGTCGGCCACAACTTGCCGGTGGGAAGCCCTTCCTTCAGATTGGCAGGTGGCCGCTTGTACCGCACGCTCAGTTCCTTCCCCTCCGTAAAGGTGCAACAGCGGGTGAAACGTTGAGAGTCTCTGTTATGGCGGTTACTGGATTCCCACCGCGATCTTTCTGGGTGCCCAAGCGGATATGGGCCAGCAGCGCAAGCGCCGCAACCGCTTTCCTCATCATTGCCCTTTTCCTACATATGTCGCGCACCCTTGTGAAGGATTTGGCGCGTGGCACTCCCCGGGGTCTAGGATGACAAAGGTCGGGCTTGATTGGGGTCGTCTTCGCCACGCCCTCCTGCCCTTTCCGCGACAGACAAGGATATCTCCATCGAGACCAGCAGATACTATGCCGATCGTCTCAGCGTACTTTGATAATCCGCCACAAATTTCTGGATACCCTTGGTCGTAAGTTCGTGTGCGATGTTAAAGCTGTCCCATGGAAGGTTTAGAGCTAGTTCTTTGTATGGAATCGACTTCAAGGGCTTGCCGCTTGGATCGATCCCTTTGTATCTGAAATTAACATCAGGCATTGGAAAGCCTGTTGCCGCCCATTCATCAAGGACTTTAGACGGTACAGTGGCAAGTTCGGCCCCGAGAGCAAAAGAACAAAGCAAGTGGTTGACACTACGTATGCTTGCAGCTAGGACTTGCACATGGCCGTCGCCGCCCTCGTACATTTTTTTGATATTTCTGACAAGATCCATGCCGTCTTCGCCGAGATCGTCAAGCCTACCGACGAAGGGCGATACGTACACCGGCTCCGTTGACCCTTTCGTTGCGGCATATACTGCTGCGGCTTGCTCTTGCGAAAAACACAGCGTCAAGTTGACTCGAATACTCTTTTGGATCGACATTTGTGCGGCTCTCAAACCCTCGTGCGTGCACGGATACTTGACGTAAGCATTTGGAATCCAGGAGAACATGTCTTTGCCCTGGGCAAGCATCTCCTCGGCTTTGGTACCGAGATCCGCGAACACCTCAATGGAAACTCCGGCATCTCCCACCAGCGGTGAAATGCTTTGCACAATCTTCTTGTATTCGTTTTGTTCTTCTTGGGAGCTCAATTTGTGGCCGGATGCGATGAGCTGTTGAATTTCCGGATTCTTTGCAATCAACGATGGATTGGTGGTTTGGCCATCAACAAACCCAATCAAATTCTTGATCCGGAGAGTCTCGTTAGGGTCGCCACCATCAACTAGAAGTTTCGTTTTCGGTCTGTCCGTTAGCATGCTGTTCACCTCGAAAGACTCTTCAGTCCTGTACCTACCGCCGCCCTCTGACGACGGGCGGCACGCTTCAGTACCCGCCAAATTCCTATCGGAATTGTTTTAATAGCCATGCCTACCTCCTCAATTGTCGGTTAATGCCGACTCTCCGTATTACCGCAGCCTGCACTTCCTGCACCGCCCAGACTGTCAGTGTGCCTTCGCCGCGGAGGTTTCTGTCTTCGAGGCTTGTTTCTGAATTCTTTCAAACACATTCTTGACAACTCGATCGCAGCGCACGGCATGAAAATTGAATGCTTCCTTCCTTTCCATTCCAGCACGCGCGTAAAGGCTCTTGCGCAACAACGCCCGCGCTCGATGGAGACGAACCTTGACATTTTCTTCGGTGATCTCGAGGACCTCCGCCGTTTCGGTCGTGCTCATTTCTTCTACGTCGCGCAGCATGAAAATCGTCCGGTAAGCGTCTGGCAGCTCTTCGACTGCTTGTTCCAATAGGCTGCGAATCTCCGAGTTTGACGCTTGCTGTTCTGGATTCGGCGCCAAAGAGGCAAACCTGTCCATGGGGTCGCCCTCGTGTTCTGACATAGATTCGAACTCCTGATATCGGTTTCCCCGATGCTGTCGCGCTAGGGCTTCGTGCACCGCGATGCGTGTCAGCCAGGTGGAAAACTTCGCTCTCCCGGCAAACTGGTCCAGGTGCTCGTACGCGCGTACATAGGCGTCCTGCATTACGTCCTCAGCTTCGCCATCATTGCGCAGAATAGCCCGGGCCACGCGGTAGAGGCGCTGGTTGTGACGGCGCATGACGATTTCAAACATCCCCGTCTCGCCCGCCAACACGCGGGCCACAACTTCTTCGTCGCTCAAGGGCTCTTGCGAAGTGGCCACTTCCACTGGGCTGACCATACAGACCCTCCATACTGATGGAGTGACGAGAGCAACAAAGGTTACGGATTAAACCGCAGCAGCTCGGAAGAAAAATGGACGTGTGGACCTGTAACCGATTCGCTCCTGCCAACTCTATTCTCGTGAAGGCGGTAAATATGCACAAGGGATTTGATTCACGATTGGACCAGGCTTGGTGGGCACTTCGAATCGGGCTTGGGGTCGGGCCGTTCTTGGCCGGCCTAGATAAATACTTCAACCTCTTAACCAACTGGCCCGGGTACACCAGTCCGCTGGCATTGAAAATATTGCCGTTCAGTGGACAGACCTTTATGCACATCGTCGGCGTCATTGAAATGATCGTGGGACTGGCGATTCTGACCAAGTGGACGCGCCTGGGCTCGTATGTTGCCTCTGCATGGCTGGCGGTTATCGCCCTCAACCTGGTGTCGACGAGAATGTTCTTCGATGTCGCAGTGCGAGATCTAGAGACGGCCGTGGCGGCTTTTGCGCTTGCGCGCATGACTGAGGTCCGCAGAGATGCTCTACATAGTACCGTCCTATACGAGCGGAGTGTGAACGCCGCCGTTGCTGCTTGATGCGAATGAGCGTCCTGTCTGGTGACCGTTCTGAATTGATCGCCAACTTCCAGAGGCCGCGTTTTGGATTGTGAGAAGAGATGCAATCGATACTTGAACCTCAGTCGTTAAGCAGTGCCACCCTACAGGAGCTCATGAGGGAAATATTGGTCCGTCTCGACGAGGACCCAGAGCGGGATGGCCTGCTGCATACCCCCGAACGCATGGAGCGTTCGATGCAGTATCTGACCAAGGGATACCGTGAGAATCCCGACGAAACTTTGCTTGGGGCGATGTTCGATGTGGCTTATGACGAGATGGTCATCGTCAAGGATATTGAGATGTTTAGTCTCTGCGAGCACCACCTTCTGCCGTTTTTTGGCAAGGTCCACGTCGCTTATATTCCGCAAGGGAAAGTGATTGGGCTCAGCAAGGTTCCTCGCCTGGTGGACGTATTTGCGCGTCGATTGCAGGTGCAGGAGCGTCTCACGACACAAATTGCTGAAGCGATTGAGAGTGCTATCAGACCGCAAGGCGTGGGGGTAGTCGTTGAAGCGAGGCATCTGTGCATGATGATGCGCGGAGTCGAAAAGCAACACTCCTCCACAATAACGTCCTCCATGCTGAGTGCTTTTCGCAAGAAAGAGACCCGAGACGAGTTTCTCTCGCTTATTCACGGAAGACCCGGTGCGTTCTAGCTCGGGAATCACCAGATTGATTCTGAGTTGGCAGTAAGCCGAGGTTGGACGGGATTTAGTTGTGGGACCGATTGTGTGCACTGCAAGAGCTCGCAAGACTGCGGGTTCGTCCCCCAACGACTCCAATCGATGGTCTACGCCCATCGAGCCACGTCACCACGATAGTGATAGTTAAGTTTAGTGAAACGCTTGAGTCAATATTTTCTAGTTCTCTAACAGGTGCGGCAGGGCTTAGGGTCGCAGTGCACGCCAAAGCAACGAGAGCCACGCATGCGTTTTGACTTTCGAATCCGGAGTATGGGCCTTCGCGAGCTCCGGTGGAGTTTGAACCACAATGTGCGTAACCGTGGCCTCGATAACAGATAAGGAGCTCTCTCCTAGCATCACTGACGATACTCGAGGGAAGCTCCGTGGCGCCCCGATAGGTTTCTAGACTGCGAGGTCGACGCGGGTGGCAGACAACTCGATATTGCGATGTCAGCCCACTTCGCTTCGGATTGATAAGGAGCTATATGAAGAAAAAGGTGATGTTCACAGGTTTCCTGTTGCTGCTCACACTGGTTGCTGGCTCGTACATTGTCAAGGGCGAGAAGAATGACAGCAGCGATAAGTATTTCTCGCGCGCCGAGAGCGGGACTGATAGGAACGGGCAAAGAATGATCACTGACGGGAGGCAGACATTTCGATTTGACACGTTCGGCGATCAGGCTTTCTGGGGAGATACACTCAAACTGCATCAAGCAATTGAGGGCGCCAAACTGGGAGGGGTCGGACCGGGCGTGAGTCCTAAGACAGCATTGGCGGTCGGGTTAAAGGTGGATGTGGACGCACTTCCACTGGTCTTGTCGAAGAGTTAAAGGCAGGCCAGGTGGATCTCGACGACCCGGCTACCACGCTGGCGCTTCTTAAACTCAATGCTGTAGTTGGCGTGACCGGTTTCTTCAAGCCTGAGGGAAATCTGCGGGCACTTGGAATACAGTGCGCCTTGTGCCATTCCACCGTAGACGATGCGCTTGTACCAGGGATTGGTCGCCGACTGGATGGCTGGGCGAATCGAGATTTAAACGTGGGCGCCATTGTAGCACTGGCGCCGAATCTCCAACCGTTTGCAGAGCTGCTCGAAGTGGACCAAGCCACTGTGCGGAAGATACTTAGCAGCTGGGGCCCTGGACACTTCGACGCCAGCTTGAGTATGGATGGCAAAGCCTTTCGTCCCGACGGGAAATCGGCAGCAGTACTCATCCCTCCCGCGTTCGGCCTTGCCGGAGTAAACCTGCACACCTGGACCGGTTGGGGCGGGGTGAGCCACTGGAACGCCCTCGTGGCTAACCTGGAGATGCACGGGCAAGGTACATTCTTCGATCCACGCCTGGATGATGCGACACAATTTCCGGTCGCGGCTAAGGCCGGGTTGGGACACGTCAAGAATGATCCCGACCTGGTTACGGCTAAACTGCCCGCGCTTCATTTCTATCAGCTAGCCATCCCGGCGCCGCCGCCGCCCGCAGGCAGTTTCAATAGAGATGCCGCGACGCGCGGCAAGACGGTCTTCACAGAAAAAGCAATGTGCTCAAATTGCCACGTTCCACCTCTCTACACAGAGCCAGGATGGAATCTGCATACTCCAAGCGAAGTCTGTGTGGACAGTTTCCAGGCCGACCGAGCTCCAGA
>Ga0307471_100001777_pt1 | contig 12064 bp, 8 predicted proteins | sample atmos_gasesAM3C__2_FD_204566 | JGI IMG/M metagenome (GOLD analysis project Ga0307471, IMG submission 204566) | Hardwood forest soil microbial communities from Morgan-Monroe State Forest, Indiana, United States - atmos_gasesAM3C_515 | ecosystem: Environmental > Terrestrial > Soil > Temperate... | reverse complement strand
TGCTCCCAGCGCGCCTTCGCAATCCCGGGAAGATCGGGACGATGGGAAGAATCACCAGCGAATGCCCCCACGCCCAGATAAGAGTCGAGACCTGCAGTTTCCAATTTGATTCGCGCGGTCACTTCGAAGTTACCGGTAACGATGCCCTGATAAAAACTCCCATGCGCCGAAAGCGTCTTGAGCAAATCCAACGTCCCCGGAAGGGCGCGAACCGTCGTCGTCCCTCGCTGGACCGAATGGCGATAGCTGTGTCGCAAGTTAGCCGCGAATTGCGTCCACTGCGCCTGGGAAATTTCCATTTCAATATTTGCCTTGGTGAAAATATCTTCGACAATCCGCGGGTCGGTATTCCCGTCAGGCACAACCGTGCGGATGTCACCGTCAATACCGAAGGTTTTGAGCAGCGCTTCGTTAAACGGAATATAGCCGTTTTGGCTACGCGTCAGCGTGCCATCGATATCAAAAAGAATGAGTCGTTCCGTTGCCATGTTATAGTTAGAGAGTACCGCCGCTGCGACAATTCCAATGATTGTCTCTGTCTGTAGCTGATGATGCAATCGTTGACAAGCCGAAGCTTGTAAGCTAGGATTTTGCGTAGGTTTTGCGCGACTGGCGTCTACGTGGAATCGACCACGAGGGAGTGCAAAGCGTTGAGATGGCCGAACGCCTGGGTCTCTTGAGGTCCAGGCTATTTTTTTGCGTAGGGGTCGATTAATTGCGCGTAACCTAGCAGAACCTAGAGAGCTGAAACGATGATTAAGCAATATTTACTCTCCCCCGGTCCTACCCCAGTTCCTAATGAAGTCTCCTTGGCGATGTCGGAGACGATGATTCATCACCGCACGCCGCAGTTTAACCAAGTCTTTGAAGAAGCCCGCCAGGGACTCAAGAAACTTTTTGCGACGAAGAACGACGTCTTGATGTTGGCGTCCTCCGGCACCGGCGCCATGGAAGCGGCCGTGGCGAACTTATTTTCCCCTGGGGATAAAGTTTTGGTCGTCAACGGCGGGAAGTTCGGCGAACGTTGGCTCAATATCTCGAACGCCTTTGGCTTGAACCCCATTGATCTGAAAGTCGAATGGGGCAAAGCGGTCAAAATCGATGCGGTGGAACAACAGCTGAAGACCCATCCGGACATGAAGGGCGTCATGATCCAGGCAAGCGAAACCTCGACAACCACGCTCCATCCGGTCAAGGAAATCGCCCAGCTCACGCGCAATGGGCCGCTTTTTCTCGTCGATGGCGTAACCGCTGTCGGCGTGCTTTCCGTGCCGCTGGACGAATGGGGCATCGATGCTCTGGTGACGGGCTCGCAAAAGGCGCTCATGCTTCCGCCGGGACTGGGATTCATTGGGCTCAGCGATCGTGCCTGGGAACAAACCAAAAAGGCGAAGCTTCCCCGCTTCTATTTTGATCTCACCCTCGAAAGGAAAAACCAGCAGAAGGGCTCGGGCGCTTTCACTCCTGCTGTGTCGTTGATTTTCGGACTGCGAGCCTCGCTCGCGATGATGCAGCGGGAAGGATTGGATCGCGTTTATGCGCGTCACGCGCGCCTGGCGCGCGCCACGCGGGCCGCAGCGACTGCGATAGGTCTCAAGTTGCTCGCGCCGGAGAATCCGAGCCCCGCTGCTACCGGTATTTTCATGCCCGATGGTATCGACGCGGACAGGCTTTTAGACTATTTGCGCGATCACATGAACGTCACCTTGGCGGAAGGACAAGATCAGCTCAAGGGCAAGGTCATTCGCATCGCCCATGTCGGTTACATGGGCGCTTTCGATGTGATCACGGCCATCGCTGCGCTGGAAATGGCGCTCAGAAAATTTGGCGCGGAGATTCCATTCGGCCGTGGCGTCGCGGCAGCTCAGGAAGTCTTGATGGAGGCTTTGAATTAACCGATGAAAATCCTTGTTTCCGATTCTTTGGCTCCTGAGGGGTTAGCAGTCTTCCAGCGCGCCGGCGGCTTCGAAGTTGATGTTCGCCTAGGGCTCAAGCCGGACGAACTTAAAAAAATTTGCGCCGACTACGATGGCTGGGTGATCCGCAGCGGAACTCACATCACTGCCGAGTTAATCGATGCAGCCAAGAATCTCAAAGTCATAGGCCGCGCCGGTGTAGGGTTTGAAAATATCGACGCCGATGCGGCGACCAAGAAAGGCATCGTCGTCATGAATACCCCTGGTGGAAACAACGTGACCACCGGGGAGCACACGATCGCGCTCATGATGGCGCTCGCCCGTCACATCCCCCAGGCCGTGGCTTCGCTAAAAAATGGTAAATGGGACCGTAACAAATTCGTCGGCGTGGAGTTGTGCAATAAGACCATCGGCGTTATTGGTCTGGGCAACGTCGGACGGATCGTCGCGGAAAGAGCCGCCGGTCTCAGAATGAAGGTCATGGGCTTCGACCCATTTATTCCCGCTGAGAATATCGCACGGATGGGCGTTGAGCCGGGCACTTTGGACGAAATCTTTGCCAAGTCGGATTTCATCACCGTCCACGTGCCGCTGACGCCCGACACCCAGGGTTTGGTCAATCGTGATGCCTTCGCCAAGATGAAAACCGGCGTTCGCATTATCAACTGCGCCCGTGGCGGCATCGTGGATGAAAAGGATTTGGCGGATGCGATCAAAGAGGGCAAAGTCGCCGGTGCAGCCCTGGATGTTTATGTCGATGAGCCGCCGGCCGCCGATCATCCGCTGGTCAAATTGCCTCAAGTCATCACGACACCGCATCTCGGCGCATCCACGGATGAAGCACAGCTCAATGTCGCCATTGCCGTTGCTGAGCAGATGGTGGATTTTCTTGCCAAAGGCGTCGTCCGCTACGCCGTGAACGTTCCATCGGTCAGTCCTGAACTCCTGGAAATTCTTAGACCGTACCTGACGCTTGCAGAGAAGCTCGGCAGCCTCCTAGTGCAGATGGCCGATAGTCTTCCAAAAGAAGTTCGGGTCGAATATCGCGGCGAGGTGACGCAATACAGCTTGGCTCCATTGACACTGGCCGTCTTGAAGGGACTCCTCACACCTGTGATGGAATCTGGCGTTAACTATGTCAACGCCCCGCTCGTGGCCCGGGAAAGAGGCATTCAGGTAATGGAATCGAAGGGCGAACGTGCCGGCGATTTCGCCAGCTCCATAACCGTGAAAGCTAACGGTAAGAAAGAGTTGGAAGTCGAGGGGGCGATCTTCGGCAGCAAGCATCCTCGAATCGTAAGGGTCAACAATTTCTATCTTGAAGCGGTGCCTGAAGGCTACATTCTGATTCTCCACAACAAGGATGTTCCCGGCGTTGTCGGCACGGTGGGCACTATTCTGGGCAAAAATGGAATCAACATCGCGGGCATGGAATTGGGACGCAGCGAAAAAGGTGGAAATGCCATCTCCTTTACTCACGTCGATGATGTCGTTTCTAAAAAAGCGCTCGCGGAACTGCGCGCTCTACCGCAAATCGTATCGGCGGAATTGGTAAAACTGTAACCGATTTTTGATTTTAGATTTTGGATTTTAGATTCCGAATCCAAAATCGCAAATCGAAAATCTAAAATGGGAAGATGGCCAACGTCGCAATCATCGGCGCTCAGTGGGGAGACGAAGGTAAAGGCAAGATCGTAGATCTCTTTACCCACGATGCGGATATCGTGGTGCGGTTCCAGGGCGGTAACAACGCCGGCCATACGCTGGTCGTCGACGGCAAAAAAACAGTCCTTCACCTCATTCCCTCCGGCGCTCTCCACGCCCATAAACTCTGCGTGATCGGCAACGGCGTCGTCGTGGACCCTGAGATCCTCCTTGAAGAAATCACTGCCTTAAGGGCGCAAGGACATCTGGCGGACGCTTCCTCGTTGCGCATCAGTGAGGAAGCGCATCTCATCATGCCGTACCATAAAGCCATCGACCTAGCTCGCGAACGGCTGCGCGGCAAGGGAAAAATCGGAACCACCGGCCGGGGGATTGGCCCCGCCTACGAAGACAAGGTGGCGCGCGTCGGCATTCGCCTCATAGATTTGCTCGAAGAAGAAACTTTCCGAACGAAACTCAGACACAATATCGAGGAGAAAAACACTTACCTCAAGGAGATCTTGAATGAGAAGGCCCTCGACTTTAATCAAATCCACGACAATTACTCTGCTTACCGCGAGACACTGCGACCTTATGTCACCAACACCGGCCTACTGCTGGATCAAAAAATGCGCGCCGGCAAACGGGTCTTGTTCGAGGGCGCCCAGGGGACCTTGCTGGATGTGGACCATGGCACTTATCCCTACGTAACGTCTTCGAGCACTGTCACCGGGGGAGCTTTGAGTGGCGCCGGCGTCGGACCACAGCACATCCAGCAAGTCATCGGTATTTCAAAAGCCTATGCTACGCGGGTGGGAAGCGGGCCGTTTCCGACGGAGCTTTTCGGTCCTGAAGGTGAGACACTGAAGCGCGAAGGCGTCGAATTCGGCGCCACCACCGGCAGGCCGCGCCGCTGTGGTTGGTTTGACGCGGTGGGAGTGCGGCATGCGATTAGAGTCAACGGCGTCACTGGGATCGCGCTCACCAAGTTAGATGTGCTCACAGGCTTCAAGACCATTCCGATATGCACCGCTTATCGCTGCGACGGGGAGATCCATCGAGAGTTTTCCGCCAGCGCCCGGCTCATGGAACGGGCAGAACCGGTATGCGAAGCGATGGACGGCTGGGACGAGCCGATTTCTGATGCGAGAAAATTCTCCGACCTTCCCCGCAACGCACAGAAGTATGTCCGCCGGATAGAAGAAATCCTCGATGTCGAAGTGATCTTAGTTTCTGTAGGTCCCGAACGGGAACAGACCGTGATGATGAAAAATCCGTTTGAACATTAGGCAGTGACACGAGGCGTTTGTAGGGGCGGGTTTGAAACCCGCCCCTACCTTTGCCTATCGCCTGGCGCCTATCTCCCTATTCATTCCTGGTCGAGAAACAAGCCTAACAAGGCGCGAGCCCCCGAAGCCACTGAGGCGTACGTCCTCATGTACGTCGCAAGGAGCTGAGGGGCGATTAACGAAGTTAGGCGAAGTTTATCGGCCTGGAATTAGCGCAGCTTAAAAATCTCCAGGTACTGCTTCACCGTGGCATCGAAGTCTTTATAGTCCTCCGGGTTTTCAATCACGTACTTAAATCCCCTGAATAATCGGGGCGGATCGGGCTCCACGTCCTTTCGCACCGGAATTCTCTGGTAGCCGCGCAATTGTTCCTGGCCTTCCTTCGATAGAATGTAGTCGTAAAAAAGCCGCGCCGCATTGGGATGAGGCGCCTTGGCGGCAATCATGGCCGGATTCACCTGGGTGACCGCCGGTTCGAGAGGGATCCAGTCAACAGGCGCGCCGCGCGAGGTCATTCTCTGGATGGTCTGATTATAGGCGATGATCACAGGGTATTCCCCCGCCACTAGGAGCTGGACTCTCTCGGTGTTGCCGCGCTTTAAGACCGGGTCCAAAGCCGCCAGTTTTTTGAAATAGGCGACCGCTTTCTCTTTTCCCCATGCTCGCTTAAGACCTTCAACCATGCCATAAGCCTCGGTATCGAGGGAAATCTGCCCGCCCTTCCATTTGGGATTGAGCAAAGCCTCATAGGTTTTCGGCACGTCCTCTCGTTTAACCACCCTGGTATTCCAACCGAGCACGAAACTGTTGACATAATAGGCGGTCCAATAGCCCTCATTGTCGACCAGCTGAGCATCGATCATTTTGCTTTCTGGAGAACGATAAGAAGCCAACAACTTTCGGTCCATCAAGGGTATAACCATTTCTCCCCTCCCCACCACCACGTCCCAATCATATCTGCCGCCTCGGGCCTCGGTCAGGATCTTATTGAGGATGGGACCGCCCCCCGTCCGAAAGAGCGTAACCTTGAGAAATGGATATTTCTTCTCGAACTGGTCTACCGTATGCTTGCTTTGATCCAGGGTCATCGTCGTGTAGTAAACGAGTTGGCCTTCTTTTTTCGCCCCTTCTATCAGCTTCGCATCCTGGGCCTGACATAGTGCCGGCGCGATCAATATCATGAATAACAGCAGGCAAATCGCCTGCCTCCCACTTGAAACAGGTACCATCAAATATTCCTCCTTAAGAGTAGTCACTCTAAATTTATTCATGGTATGAAAAGCGATCACGCAAATCAATGTATCCCAAGTTATTTCCAACTGGTTCTTGAATAGACTTGACCGGGTGATTATCATGGCCTAAATAGGCTTGCAGTGAAGGAGGATTTATGGACGGGGAAACCACTAAGGATAGGCTGGTAACCGATTTGAAGTCTCTGATAGGAGATGCCGAAGAATTGCTGAAAGCCACCACCAGCCAAGCCGGTGAGAAAATTGCCGTCGCCCGGCAGCGGATCGAACAGAGTCTCGTCGAAGGCAGAAAAGCTCTGGCCGACGCGGAAAAAGTAGTAATCAACAAATCCAAAGAGTGCGCCGAAATCGCCGACGACTATGTGCGGGAGAATCCCTGGAGCGCAGTAGGCATAGCCGCTGGAGTGGGGGTTCTTCTGGGGCTCCTCATACGCAGAGATTAGCTTGATGGAAATGATCGATAACGGCGCCAGCCCGGACCGAGTTCATTCCCAGAGTTTTTGGGACTCGGTCAAAACCGCGTTTGCGGCCTTGCTGTCCGCCGCTCGTACACGCGCCGATCTTTTCTTTCTGGAATTGGAAGAGGAGCGAGAACGATTTAAGCACACTTTGCTGCTGGCCCTGCTCGCTGTCTTGGGCTTCAACTTTGGGTTCATCCTGCTCAATATTTTCATCGTGGCCCTTTTTTTGGACAAGGGGTGGCTCATCGCGCTGGGCTGCCTTGCGGTCTTGTATCTCGTCTTGGGTGCCGCAGCGGCTTTGATGCTGCGCAAAAAGTTTCTCGCTAGAACCGGCCTATTTCGCGCCACATTAGCGGAATTGGAGAAGGATTGTGATCGGCTCAGGTCACCGTCCCATGAATAAGCTCGAACAACTCTCCAGGCGAAAACAAGAATTGATTGGACAATGCGCCAGGGAACGCATTGAATTGGAGCAGGCGCTCGGCACCATCAAGTCGTCTGCTACGCTGTACGGAGCTGTGGCTGGTTTGGGGCGAATCCTCATAACGCACCCCTTGGTCACGGCCGCGATTTCAAGCTTGCTGGCCAGCGGTTATGCCCGCAAGTTGACCAAGTCAGGTAGCGACCTGCTAAAGCTCTTGCGAGTCGCGCGCCCGCTCTGGGCCTGGTGGAGCAAACGCCGCCGCCAAGAAGCTAAACTCCTGTAGCGACCCCCTTTACCGCTCACCACCCCTGCGTTTGCTATTAGCTATTCGCTATCGGCTCTTTCCCTTTTCTTAGCTCTTTGCTCTTAGCCCTCTGCGCTTTGCCATTCGCTATTAGCGATCAGCTCCTTCGTCCTTTTCATTCCGCCCGCCCGCGTTCTTCTTTTCGAGGGTCCGGCGCGCCGCTGATCTTCCCGCGCTTTACCACGATGGCCTGTACCACGCCCAGGTCGCTCCGTTCCTTGACTACGTGTCCCCGCCGTTCAAGTGATTTTTTTATATCCGCCGGTATTTCGACCTCGACGCTTAGCTCGTCCGGCATCCATTGGTGATGGATGCGCGCTGCCGCCACTGCTTCTTTGACCGGCATCTGATATTCTAAAACGTTTAACATTGTCTGTAAGGTGGCGCTGATAATCCGAGGACCGCCGGCACCCCCAACGATGAGTTCTGGCCGTTCCCCTTGAAGCACAATTGTAGGTGCCATGCTGCTGAGAGGACGCTTGCGCGGCTGCAACGAGTTCGCGTCGTTACCCACAAGTCCATAGGCGTTCCCGTTTGCATGCAGCGCAAAATCGTCGATGGTGTTATTCAAGACGATGCCGGTCTTGGGCACTAAGATTTTCGAACCGAAGCGGGTATTGACAGACACCGTGCACGCCACGGCGTTACCGAATTGATCGAGCACACTGAAATGCGTCGTGCCCCCTTGCTCGACCTTCAAGTTCGCCAAACCATAATACTTCGGCGGATAAGTCTTGACCGGCGAGATACGGCTGCGAATCCAGGAGGCGTACTCCCTCGAAGCCAGCATCGATACCGGCGCCTTCACAAAATCGGGGTCACCAAGATATTGCGCGCGATCGGCAAAGGCGTGCTTCATGACTTCAGCGAGCAAGTGTAGATACGTGGCAGAATTGTGGGCGAATTTGTTCAACTTATAGCCTTCGAGAACGTCGAGCATTTCCAGGATCGCGATGCCGCCGGAGCTCGGCGGCGGCATGGTAATTACTGTCCGTTTGCGATAGGTGCCGATGAGAGGCTCGCGCCAAATGGGCTTGTAGTTTTTGAGATCGTCCAAGGTCATGACGCCGCCGTCTTTTTTGAGCGTCTCCACGATCGCTTGGGCGATCCAACCCTGATAAAAGACATCTGCTCCCTGCGCTGCGATGGCTTTCAAACTGTCACCCAAATCGGTCTGCCGGAGCAACTGACCGGGCGTGGGCACTTCGTCCTTGGGCATGAAAATACGCGCCAGCTCGGGGAACCGCTTCATGTTCGTCTGCTGGCGTTCGATGGCGTAACTCAGCGCGCCATCCACCGGAAACCCTTCCGTTGCATAGCGGATCGCCGGTGCCATGACGGTTTGCAAAGGCAAACTGCCGAAGCGCTTAAAAGCTTGCAGCAATCCCGCGACCTCCCCGGGAACCCCAACCGCCAACGCCCCGGTGAGACTCAAGGACGGCACCGGTTTTCCACCCTTGGTGTAAAGTTCGATTCGGGAGGCTTCCGGCGCCGTCTCGCGAAAATCCAAAGCATGGGCGCGCCGCTCTTTGGCCTCATAGATCACCATAAATCCGCCCCCGCCAAGACCAGACGCCGCTTGATCAACGACGGCCAGCGCAAAGGCCGTGGCAACCGCGGCATCCACCGCATTGCCGCCGCGAGCGAGGATTTCCATTCCGGCTTTGGTGGCCACGACACTATCCGACACCACCATGCCGGACACACTGCGCTGCGCCAGGCCAATACGTCCGTCATCCGCGGCACTCCAAAATAAAAAGACAGCAATAATCGAATAAAATTTGATGCGACGTCGCACAGTCATGGTTTTCCTGTTTAGTTCTTTGACAATCGATTTGCAACTTAAAATGGAGCGTACCTCCGAAGTCGCTAAAGATTTCTCAAGAATAAACTGCTTGCGATCCCTTTTCCCTTATTCCATATTACCTCTACCTTGAGATGCTTCAGTGAGACGGTCTTTTAGCACCTATGAGAACTATACTGGGCCCATTCCATCCCTATCTGGAAGCCGCGCTGGCAGAAGAGATTCTGAAATACAAACAAATTGATCCTCTCTGCCCGCTTCTGATTTTGGTCCCTTCTGACGCTCTCCGGCGCCGTCTCAAGATTTTTTTGACCCGCGAACAAAGTCAATCTTTTGTCAACCTTCAACTGCTGACCTTTCACCAACTCTCCCTAAAGTTGTTCTCGGAAATCCATGGCGCCCAGACGCTCGCCATCAAGGAAGACCTTTTCCTCGAAGAGACTTTGCGTCATATCATTCGAACAGGCCGGCCCGGCACCGAGGCCTTCGCGGGCATAGTGGAGAGGGCCGGCGGCTGCGTGGTACTTTGGCAGACAATGCGCGACCTGCGTGACGGCTTGGTCGACCCGGCCATAGCTCTCGAAGCGTTGCGCGAGGGTCACTTCGCGCAGCGGACCAGCCAACGCACCTCGGACCTCTTGGCGCTCCTCGCGGCCTTATTGGATTTTTGTTCGGAGAAAAACATCCAGGACCACTCCGACCTCGACAAAGAGGCAACAAGATGGGCAACTGAATCGCGACTTCTTAAACAGTTTCACCAGATTTTCTATTACGGCTTTTACGATCTAACTCAGATTCAGCTCGAATTCTTTAATGCCGTTTCGCAGCAATATCCAACAACGCTTTTCTATCCCTTGCTGTCGACGACGCCACCCCACGAGGGCTGGGCTTTTGCCGATCATTTTTATCAGCGCTACGTGCAGGGACGGGGCGGCGTCGATGCCACGAGAAATCTCGCGGATGAACCCAATCAAAACAATGACTTGCCTTTGACCTTGCGGATTTTCGACCAGGACCCGCAAAGACGGTATCGTCCCATGCCAGCCAACTGGCGTTGCCGGATCTTCAACACGTTCGGCGTTTACGACGAAATCAGCGCGGTGGCAAAGGAAATCCTGCGCTTGGTGGACGATGACGGCGTAGCGCTTGATCAGATCGGCGTGGTGGCGCGTAGTCTCGATAGTTATGGCGCAACCATCAAAGAAGTCTTTGCCCAGAATCAGATCCCGATCACCGGCGTTATCGACGAACCGCTGGTGCAGTTCCCCCTGACCAAAGCGGCCATTCTCCTGTTGAATCTTCCGGCCAAAGACTACCTGCGCTCCCACGTGATCGATCTTTTGTCATCGCCTTATTTCCAACTCAACGATAGCGGCGAATCTATGGATCTACGGCCGGACCTATGGGATTTGGCCACCCGCGAGCTCGCCATCTGCAGAGGCATGAAAGAATGGCAGAGGCTTGACCGCTACACCACAAGGGATCTGAATCTGTCCCAGATCTCGATGGACGATGAACCGCGCGCCATCACAATCCCCGCCGCGCAGCTGCGCGCTTTGTCGAATATTCTAAACAACCTGGCCGAGGACCTGAGCCGCTTGCCCGCCCAGGCTCCTTGGAGTCAGTACGCCAAAGCATGGAAAGGCTTACTCACAAAGTATTTAGGAATCGGCCCCGAATCGAACGCCGAGTTTCACGACATTGACACAATGGTCCGCAGCGAAATCACAATGGCTCTCGATCAAATTGCTCGTCTTGACGTGGTGGAACCGAAAGTTTTGTTGCACGAGTTCAGCCAGACCTTTCAGCGTTGGCTCGAGCGCAGCGCCATTGCCACAACCAATCACAATCGACCGGGCGTGGCAGTATCGAATGCTACCGGAGCCCGCGGGCTCAACTTTCGCGTGCTGTTTCTTGTCGGTATGAACGAAGGCGTTTTTCCACGCACCATTCGCGAAGATGCATTTTTACGCGACCGGGACCGCGAGGTGCTGGAACGCGACCTGGGCTACAAAGTCAGTCAGAAACTCGCCGCCTTCGACGAAGAAAAGATGATATTTGCCTTGCTCGTCAACGCGACGCGAGAGCGGCTTTATTGTTCTTTTCAACGCTCCGATGAAACCGGCAGAATACTGGCGCCGTCGTGGTATCTCACCGAGCTCAAGCGCACGCTGGGAGACGAGCAAATTTTTGAGGATACCATTCCTCGCAGCATGACGCGCAAAGCAGATAGCCAGCCCTTCAATCGCGAGGAACTTCTTCTTCCGGAGGAACTGGCCATCCGGCTGAGTCTCGAGGAAAGAGAATCCACCTCTTTAATTGCAGGAGCAAACCTTTCGCCGGCTCTGTTCGAGCAGGGTCTTAAAACCATTGCACGGATCGATCTCAGCGCAGATCGCCTCGACGTGTTTGACGGCATGATCGAATCACCGGCAGAATACTGGCGGCGCCTCTCTGAGCGCGGCCTCTCCCCGACGGGATTAGAACTTTATGCCCGCTGCCCATTCCAATACTTCGCGCGCCAAGTGCTGGGACTCGAGCGGTTGGAAGCGCCGGAAGATGCCCTGGGACCGAGTCTGGCAGAATTCGGCGAACTCGGCCATTCGATTTTGAAACTGACCTACCAGGAGCTAATACAGCGCGGCTACTTCACAGGCAAAGCGTCAACCGTCAGCGTCGAGAGCGTTTTGAACGCCGCGGCACAGACGGCATTCGCGGATTACGAGACGACCAAGCCGATTGGATATCCCCTGATCTGGGAAACGTTGCGCGAAGCGTTGACGCAACTCATTTTGGCTGTTGTGAGGAGGGATCTTCAAGAACTCGCCGAATCGGGATATGTTCCCGCAGACTTCGAGAGCGATCTTGTCGACCATTTTCCGGCCACTTGGCCGGAGCCCCTGAGCGGACTCGCGATCCGCGGCCGCACGGATCGTATCGATATCGACCGAAAGCAAAACCGCCTGCGGGTG
>Ga0307471_100001776_pt1 | contig 12072 bp, 15 predicted proteins | sample atmos_gasesAM3C__2_FD_204566 | JGI IMG/M metagenome (GOLD analysis project Ga0307471, IMG submission 204566) | Hardwood forest soil microbial communities from Morgan-Monroe State Forest, Indiana, United States - atmos_gasesAM3C_515 | ecosystem: Environmental > Terrestrial > Soil > Temperate... | reverse complement strand
TCTTATGCGCAGCCATTCGAGCACCTCTTCCAACAGCACCGGCGTGTGCGGCGCAGCCAATCTTGCAAAACCCTAAATTCCCAAGTCTTCGAGCGCCTTGTCGTCTTCGTCTGTATACGGTTCGTTCTTCAATTGATCCAAAACTCTTGTATGGTTCATCACTTCCAGATAGTCCAGGTTCCCAAGGACGTCCACGTCTCCCTTTGTCTGCGCCGCTTCCCGTAGCACCGTCGGCAGAAGCAATCTTCCCTGCCCATCCAACTCCACCGTTTGCCCGTAATAGCTCGTTCGCATCAGGAACTTTCTCTTTGCCCGGTTCGTGCTTGGCATCTGCGCCAACTTGTCCTCGATCTCCGACCAAACCTTCATCGGGTAAATCCTGGCCGTCTCACCGGTCGTGCTGGTGATGTAAAATTGATTGCCGTACTCTTTCAATTCGTCCAGAAACACGGCGGGTATCTTCAACCGACCCTTCTCGTCCACCTTCGCCGGACAGTTGCCCCGCAGCTTCATGCGCCCCGCTCACTCCGGCCCCGCTTTTGGCGGAGTCAAACACGAAAATGTGGTCTAGAATGGCCAAAAATGCCCACTTTCACCACAGATCTGGGTATCTGTCTACTTTGTCCTACAGCGCCCTACTGCCCGCTAGCTTGCCCTACTTCTGCCCACTTCCTACCACTTTGCACCACATAATAGGCTGCTTTCCGCGCATGTCAAGAGGAAAAGCATATTTTTTTAAAGAATGGTTGTGAAAATCAGAGGAGTCCGTATGGATATTTTCTGACGCCATACCTTGTGGCTCCGCGAGAATCTGTCAACTAGATTTAGGGGTTGGTATTTGAGCCGCGTCTCCATCGTCATCCCAGTTGGTTCTTCCGGCGTTTGGAAATCCCTCTTTGCTTTGAAAATGTCTCGTGCTAGTGTAGAAGGAGTTCATGCTACCGATCTGCCAAGGAGTCTCGACCATGGAATGGGTTACCCCTCAGCACGAAGAGATAAACCTCAATTGTGAAGTTAGCTCGTACGCCAACGCCGAGCTTTAGTCTTTTCGACCGCACCATGCGGTCGGTGGTAAACGTGCCAAAATGCGCGTAAAAGTCCTCGGCTCCGCAGCCGGGGGCGGTTTTCCCCAATGGAATTGCGTTTGTTCTAACTGTAGCGGCCTTCGCAACGGCGCCGTAAAGGCTTGTCCGCGGACCCAGGCCCAGGTGGCGGTATCACCCGATTCGTCCCACTGGTTTTTACTCAACGCGTCTCCCGATCTCCGCCAGCAAATCCTCGCGACTCCCGAGTTATCCGTCACGTCTTCAAGCGCAGGGTCGCCCATTTCCACCGTTCTCCTCACGAGCGCCGACGTGGATTGCATCATGGGTCTGCTCCATCTCCGCGAGTTTCATCCGCTGCGTATTTTTTCGACGTTGTCCGTGCGCCGCATCATCACGGAAGAAAACAGTCTCTTCCGGGTCCTGATGCGCTCAAATCCGCCCGTGCAATGGGACCCCCTTCCCCTCGATCGCATCATTCCCCTTGCTCCTCCTTCTTCACCCGGCGCAAAAGACGGCCTTTTCTGTAAAGCTGTCTCCCTCTCCGGCAGTTTCCCGGATTATGCGCGCGATTCTCTAAAGAGCAGCTTCCCTATGGAAGAAGCGGTCATCGGCCTCCAGCTCGTCCAGAAGGAAAAGAGACTCTTCTACGCCCCGAGCGTTCCCAGCCTCGGAGAAAACTCGCAGCGTTCCGTTGATGAGAGCGATCTCGCTCTTCTTGACGGCACATTCTGGAAAGACGATGAACTGATCGAGGCCAAGCGCAGCCGCAAAACCGCGCGCGATATGGGACACATTCCCCTTTGGGGAGACCGCGGCATGCTGAAGTGGCCTTTTCGTTTGGGAAAAACAAAACGTGTCTTCGTCCACATCAACAATACCAACCCGATACTGAATGAAGAGAGCTCGGAACACCGCGCCGTGCGTGAAGCCGGCTGGGAAATCGCCTATGATGGAATGGAGTTCAACCTGTGACTTCGTCTGTCCAAACTTCGCACGAAAAGCCGCCGCTCTCGGAAGCCGAGTTCATCGCCGGATTTCATTCCATTGGTGAAGAGCGCTATCACCACAAGCATCCGTTTCATTTGCTGATGCATGAAGGCAAGCTCACACGCGGCCAGCTTCAGGCCTGGGCGTTGAATCGCTATTACTATCAGAGCCGCATCCCCATCAAAGACGCTGCCATTCTAGCGCGTAGCGAGGATCCGGCTTTTCGTTTTGCCTGGCGCAAACGCATTCTCGATCATGACGGCGACGGTACCAAGCCCGGCGGCATTGAAAAATGGCTACGGCTTGTCGAAGCGACGGGCCTATCCCGCGACCGCGCGCTTAGCGGCGACGGCATTCTCCCCGCGACGCGCTTCGCTGTTCAGGCTTACGTTGACTTCGTTTCCACTCGTTCGCATCTTGAGGCCGTCGCTTCTTCCCTCACCGAACTGTTCTCGAAAAAATTGATCGTCCTGCGCATGGATCGCCTGCGCGAACACTATCCCTGGCTCTCCGGCGGCCTCGACTATTTCACCGGCCGCCTCACGCAAGCTCCCGAAGACGTTGATTTCGCGCTCGCCTGGGTCGTCAAACACGCGCGCACGCGTATGGAACAGGATTTGGCCCACGCCGCTCTTCGAGCCAAGTGCGACATTCTTTGGGCGCAGCTAGACGCGATTTATTTTGCCTACGTCAATCCGGGCTGGCCGCCCCCCGGGGCTTTCCGCCCGCAAAGGAATCCTGAAGAACGTTACGATGCCGCCTGAACTGAACAGCCGCCCCCGCCTCGCTCCCGGTTGTCGCCTTGGAGAAAATAATCAGCAGCGCGTCCTGCTCATGCCCGAGCGCGCGTTGCGCCTGAACGGCCCAAGCCTCGAGATTGTCACGCGCTGCGACGGGAAACACACCGTCCAACAAATCGTTTCCGAACTGCAGCAGATTTATTCCAAGGCGCAACCGAAAAAAGTGGAAGAGGACATTCTCGGCTATCTCACTCTTTTGCAAAAGGAACGGGCCCTCGATTTCGAGTTGTAGCTCATCCCTTAGGGGTGAGGCCGTTTCTGATTTTGTAGCGCTCCCGATTGGGCCGCGGGCGCTCTTCTTCTGACTATGACCACGACCTCCAATCCGTTGGCGCTCATTGCGGAACTCACCCACCGCTGCCCGCTCCATTGCGTCTACTGTTCGAATCCTCTCGAGTTGCAATCCCGTTCCAACGAGCTTTCCACTGAAACCTGGTCTCGCGTCTTCCAGGAAGCCGCCGAATTTGGCGTTCTGCAAGCCGACTTCACCGGTGGCGAACCTCTGGCCCGCACTGACATTATCGATCTGGTGCGCGCCGCTCGCGCCGCCGGACTCTACATCAACCTGATCACTTCCGGCCTGCCGCTCGATGAATCCAAGCTCGCGGCCCTTATCGCCGCCGGCCTCGACCACATCCAACTCAGCTTCCAAGGCGCGCGCGAAGAGCTCGCCAACGAAATCTCCGGCGCCAAATCCCATGCGCACAAACTTCGCGTCCTCGAATGGGTCAAGCAGCATCGCGTCGCTCTGACTCTGAATTTCGTCATCCACAGCCGCAACATCGATAAACTCGAAGACATGGTGGCTCTCGCCGAATCGTCCAGCGCAACGCGCATCGAGTTTGCTAACGTCCAGTATTACGGCTGGGCCTTTGCCAATCGTGAAAATCTATTGCCCACGCGCGAGCAACTGGATCAATCCCTTGGGATCATTAAGCATGAGCAGGAACGCCTGGAAGGCAGGATTCGAATCGAGCACGTCGTCCCCGATTACTACGCAAAATACCCCAAGCCCTGCATGGGCGGCTGGGGCCGCAAGCTAGTGCTCATCACGCCCAGCGGCGATGCGCTTCCTTGCCACGCAGCGAAAGTGATCCCCAGTCTCTCTTTCGAAAACGTGAAAGTGCGCAGCCTGCGTGAAATCTGGGAACATTCCGCCGCGTTCCAGAAATTCCGCGGTGAAGATTGGATGCAGGAACCTTGCAGAACCTGTGACCGCCGCGAGCAAGACTTCGGCGGGTGCCGCTGCCAAGCACTGCTGCTCGCAGGAGACGCCGCTGCTACCGATCCCGTTTGTTCACTCGCCCCGTTGCGTCCCAAAGTCGACGCCATCCTTGCGGGAATGAATGCCGCTCGGCCTGCTCAGCTCTTTACGAAGCCTTCCTGGCTCTACCGCCCAAACTCCGCCTAATCCGCCGCCGCGGTTTGCGTCTCTCCGAGCTTCATCACCACTCGAACGATGAAAATCAGGCTGCCCACAAGCACCAGCGATCCAAATACCGTCAGCGTATTTTGCGCCTCAATCCGCTTCGCCACTCCGCCAGCGATCAATGCGCCGATTGGCTGGACTCCCATGAACATCGTCGCGTACACCGCCATCACACGGCTGCGCAGCTCATCCGGCACGCGATTCTGAATCAGCGTATTCGTCGCGGCCATCTGCGACGTCGCCGCAAACCCCACCACAAACAGCACCGCAATGCACAGCCAGAATGTTCTCGCCTGCGAAAAAAGGATCAGGCACACCGCGCAAATCGCTGAAGTCGCCGCAATCCATCGCGCCAGTCCCTTGTAATGTGTTCGCGCCGCAAACTGCAGCGCACCGATCACTGCTCCCACCCCCGCCGCACTCATCAGCCAACCCAGCGTCCGCGCGTTTCCTTTCAAAATATCCTGCGCGTAAATCGGCATGAACACGGAATATTGCAATCCAAAGAGGCTCAGCACGCTGAGCAGCAACAACGTCGACCGTATTGGCAAATCGCTCATCGCAAACCGAAAACCCTGCACAAAACTGTTCAGCGGCGAATCGGTGCTCGGCTTGATTTCCCTGCGGTCAATTCGCATCATCAACAGCGCAACAATCACCGCCACGAAGCTCAGCCCATTCAGAAAGAAGCACCAGCCCGCTCCCACCCAGGCGATTGCAAACCCCGCGATCGCCGGCCCTACCACTCGCGCTCCATTGAAAATAGAGGAATTCAACGCAATCGCGTTCGGCAGGTCTTCTTTCCCCACCATCTGCACAAGAAACGCCTGCCGAATCGGCACGTCAAACGCGTTCACAATGCCCACCAGGAAGGCGATGACGATCAATTCCCACTTGTTGATCAAATTTGCCCGCGTCAATCCCGCCAGCACAAACGCCAGAATCATGGAAACGGTCTGTGTGACGATCACGCCGCGATGCCGGTCGTACCGGTCACCCACATACCCGCCGAGCCAAGAAAAAAACAACATCGGTGCCTGGCTCGCAAATCCAAATACCCCCAGCAGCGCCGCAGAGTGTGTCAGCTGATAGACCAGCCAGAGCTGGGCCATGTTCTGCATCCACGTGCCGATCAGTGAAATGAGTTGTCCCGCGATGAAAAGCTGGAAATTGCGGTGCTGCATGGCGCGGAAGGGCGTGGAAACGGCTGGGAGGCGCGTGGACTCCGTCGGACCGACTGCCGTCCGGTCACTGTTCAAAATATTCTTCCTCCACTATTTGGATGCACTCGTCCTGAACTAGTCACGATGCCGTGAGAGGAGAGGAGTTGTCAATGCAGTCTGAAGGAGAAAACGAACCAGATTGGCTCTCGGAAAAAACGCCACCTACTCTTTCGGTGGGTCTGGTGCGCCTACGTGCAGGTGGCTCAAATCGTGAAGCATCGATTTATCTTCTTCATTCATCCCCCGGGTAAAATTCGGATCATTCAAATGCTGGTTGCGCGCGGACTCCGGCATATTTTGCAATACGCCCAGACGCTGCTGAATGGCACGCTGTCGGTCAGGAGGAAGTTGCTTCCATTGCGGCAGCACGTCGTTTTTGACGTGGTTCTTTTGTTCCGGCGTCAACCTGCTCCAATTGGCGGCCGCCTCGCGCATCTGCTGCTTCTGGGCGGGAGGCAGGTTCTGGAAGCGCTTGTTGTTTTCGAGAACTTTCTGTCTGTCTTGCTGATTCAGACTATTGAAAGTTTTTGCTGGCGGCGGAGTGTACGCCGACAGTGGCCGGTTCGAGTTGATTTTTGGCTGCCCGATCACGTCAGCCCGGTTGACATTCGCGTTTGGAGGACGATTACCGGCGGAATTCCGTCGCTCATTTTGCTGCTGCTGTCGGCGTTCTTGTCTTTGTTCTTGTCTCTGCTGCCTCTGCGCCTGTTGTCGCAGCGGCTGGCTTTGCCGCGCCGGCGGCTTATTGGCCGGCCGGTTCTGCGCGCCATTCCCCCGCTGCGCCTGCGCGAACAGCGGCGCCACCAGCGCTACGCTCATTCCCAAGGCCACCAACCATCCGGCGAATTGGAGTTTCAGCCTCATTTCTGTTTACATCTGCTGATTTTGGCCCGAGTCGCTGGCGTCATCGGCCTGTACTGGCTGCGGCAACTCGCTCAACGGCGCAAAATCGGAGATCACATCATAGTTTTCCAGCACCTGCATGTTCTGATTGATCTTGTCGATGTCCGCCGCGCTCAACGAGCTATCTGCCCTTCGCGATCCAATCCACACCGTCGCCAGCAGCAGCATTGTCGCCGCCAGCACCACCCTCGGCGATGGTGCGAACCATGTCCACCAGCTTTGCTTCGCCGGTTCCGCCGCCACGCGCGCCTGCATGCGAATATCAAACGCCGCCGACGGCTCAATTACCGGCAGCTCGTCCAGCAGCACGTTCACTGCGCGAAATTCGTTCACGCGCACACGGCACGCCGCGCACGTCGCGAGATGCCTGTCCATCTCCAGCCGTTCGCTCTCTTTCAGGCGCCCGTCCACGTACCCCAAAATTTTCTTTTCCATCCGGCTACAACTCATGACGTCCCTTCCCTCTTGACCCAACCTCTACTGCCTTGCTTGCTGCGCCACGAGGGGGGCCAGTTCCACTCGCAGCGTTTCGTACGCCCGGAAGAGCAACGATTTCAGCGCGCTCTCCGAACATTGCAGAATCTTCGAAATCTCTCCGTAATCCAGCTCCTGGTACTTGTGCAGCAGCACCGCAGCGCGCTGCTTCTCGGGCAATTTGTCTATTGCATGCCGGATCATCTTGCGCCGCGCTTCCTCCACCAGATGCTGCTCGATGTTCGGATGTTTCTCGGCGACATCCAGCGCTTTCTCTTCGCCGTCCTCGGCATCCACTGTCACCGGCGCATCCAGTGAGATTTCCATGCGCTGGTAACGGTTGTCCCGCACCGAATTCAACGCCAGATTCGTCGCAATCCGAAAGAGCCAGGTGGTGAACTTCGCGCTCGGCACATAATCCTCCCGTGCGCGATACACTCTTATGAACACTTCCTGCGCTAGGTCTTCCGCCTGTTCCCGGTTCCGAACCATCCGGTACAGGAAATTGACCAACGGCCTCCGATAGCGATGCAGTAATAGCGTGAACGACTGTTCGTCGCCCGCCTTCACGTCCAGCATCAGTTGGACGTCCGACCTGGCCATAGCCGCCACACTGTATCAAACCCTGGATGTCTCAGAAAGTTGCGAATGGAAGCGGGGCTAACGTGTTGGTGGGGCGGGCTTTACGCGCTGCGTTAATCTGCCATTTAGGAACGCCGTTTGGCAAGCCTAGACATGGAATAAGTGCTGCATTATCAGCAAACTAGCCACGCCAACGAACACGAGCAAGGCCAAGCGCCAGTTCGGCTCGCGGTTTACTTCCGGCAGCAAATCCGTCGCTGCCACGTACAATGTAACTCCGCCCGAGAGCGGCAACGCATACTTCAATTGCCCCTCCAAGGCGCTGGTGAGCAGCACACCAAGGAGCGTCGCCACCCCTAATAACGCCGCCGCCAGAATCGCGTTGCGTTTTCCTTGGCCGCTCGCCAGCACCACCGATGCCACCGTGAATCCCTCCGGCAGCTTGTGCAGAAACACCGCCACAAAAATCACCGCCCCGAGCCACGTGGAAATCAAAAACCCCGCCGCAATCGCCACGCCGTCGAAAAACGTGTGAATCGTCAAACCCAGCAGCACCGTCGTCCTCGCGTGCTGGTGGCTCATCTCCTCCAGATGCGTCTCTTCGCCAAAATGAAAGTGCGGCGCGACGGTATGCTCGAAAAGGTGGACGATAAAAAACCCGATCAGAACGTAAAGCAGCGCGCTCTCTCCGCCCAGCCGCACCGACTCCGGAATAATGTCGATGAACGCTACCGCCAGCATGTATCCCGCGCCCAGCGCCAGAAAATATCCCAGGAATTTTCTCGGCCAGTCCCTTCGAACGACAAAGTACCCGCCCACCAAATTCCCCGCCGCGGCAACAAGCCCCAGCCCCGCCGCCAACGCCGTCCGAAATGCCACATCATGTCCCATTCGTCTCTGTCTTCTCTGTGTTAATTCTTATCTGTTTGCGGTCGTTACCCTATCACTGTGTTTACTTCATCCGCTGTGGCGGAAGAGAATCACATCACCTTCCTGCACCACGTACTCCTTTCCTTCCAGCCGCACCTGCGCCTTCTCTCGCGCCGCCGCCAAACTTCCCGCGGCCAGCAAATCGTTCCACCGCACCACTTCCGCCCGTATAAAACCCTTCTCGATGTCGCTATGAATCGCACCCGCCGCCTTCACGGCCGTGGCTCCCTTTCGAATCGTCCATGCCCTCACTTCCGGTTCCCCCGCCGTAAAAAATTGAATCAGCCCCAGCAAATCGTAAGTTGCGCGAATCAACCGGTTCAGCCCCGGCTCTTTCAATCCATACGAAGCCAGCAGCTCCGCCGCCTCTTTCTCCTCCATCTCCGAAAGTTCCGCCTCCAGCCGTCCGCAAATCGCCACCGCCGCCGCATTCGGCCGCCCTTGCAACGCGCTTAATTTGTGCCGCTCCATCGCCGTATCCAATTTGTCCGCTTCGTCGTCCCCCACGTTCAGCACGTACAGCACCGGCCGTGCCGACAAAAACAAAAATCCCCCAATTGACTTTCGTTCTTCCGGAGTCAACTCCAGCTCGCGCAACGCCTTTTCCGCCTCCAAATGCACCTTGCACTTTTCCAGCGCCGTTTTTTCAATCTCCAGAATCGGATCGCGCTTCTTCTTCAAATCCTTATCCACGCGCTCCAGCCGCCGCGTAATCTGATCGTGGTCCGAAAGCATCAGCTCGAGGTCCAAATTCGTCGCGTCGCGCAATGGATCGATGCTGCCCTCCGAATGTGGTACCGATGAATCCTCAAACGCGCGAATCACATGCGCAATCACGTCCACTTCGCGCAATTGCGCCAGCGCATCGCGCATGCGCTCCTTCTGCATCCCGCCCAAATCTACGTAATTCACCGTCGCGTACGTGATTTTCTTCGGGTTATACAACTTCGCCAGTTCCACCAGCCGCGGCTCCGGCACCTTCGCCACGCCCACATGCGTTGCCGACGCACCGCCCTTCCCCTCGACGTGTGCCTTCGTCAGTATCCGGAACAGCGTCGTCTTTCCAACCTGTGGTAGCCCAATGATTCCCGTCTGCACTCCAGCCCCTTCAATACGCTAAATTTTCACGTGCGCGAACCCATCATCCTAGCACACCGCTTCCGAACACCCTTCTACCGGGCCCGGACCCTTCGAGGGCGCTCTTTTCCCAGAAAAGTACCGTGTGTGTAATATTGAGCAGCGTTCGCAACCTTCTGTCTGCTATATCTCTCCGCGCCCACATTTCAGGTATTGAGAAAGGCAATGCTCATGCTTGCCTTAGCGCGTTCAAACAAAATCCGCCCGCTCTGCTACGAACACCATTCGGAGATGATCCTCCGAGAATTATCTTCTAACGAAGACGGAATGACTTACGGCTGCCAGGAGCCCGATTGTTTAGTGACTTATACCAGGTCGGATGGCTATTTCTTGAACACGCAGGACCGACTCCTGGTCAAAGAAGGCCCTATTCCTCCCCATCAATACTGCTTGAAAGATCAATATCCCATGTACTTGCTCGAAGTGCAGCCCGATCAGCCCAGCTTTCGCCTCTGGAGATGCCCGAAGTGCAGCATGAGCCTTGGCGGCGGTACTCTGATGTGACCTATTTCTGCCAGCCTGCTATCGGATTCACTTTCTTCCAAACAAATGGCCGGTTACAAAGTGATGTGTTCTCCCGTCATAATGGAGGGGCGCGAGCGAAAAATTCCTAGTTCATGCGGCCGGCAAGCATCACTGTCTTGGATCTCTCAGCTTACGTCGGCCTCGCCGCCGTCGGCGCCATCACGCTCAACATCCTCCTCGGGCTGCTTATGGCCTTCCGCTACAGCCCCCATCGCTTCTGGCCGCATCATCGATTCAACTACTTCCGATTCCATAACTGGACCGGGTACATTGCCCTCGCCGTTTCCATTCTCCATCCGCTGATTCTGCTCTTTAACAAAAATCCACGCTTCCTCATCCTCGATCTCATTTACCCGGTACATTCGCCGGCCCAGCCCCTCGACAACACCATCGGCGCCATCGCTCTCTACCTGCTGGCATTTGTCGTCGTCACTTCCTACTTGCGCATCCGTCTCGGCCGCCATCTTTGGAAGTCCTTCACTTCTCGATTTATTTCGCAGCCGCTGCCCTTTTCTGGCACAGCCTTTTCACTGATCCCACGTTAAAAAATGGGCCTGTGGCCTGGTTTGATGGCGGTAAGCTCTTCGTCGAATCTTGCTTGCTTCTCATCGTAGCCATCAGCTTGCTCCGCCTGCACCATGCTCGCAAAAAGGCCTTCCGCGCCCGTCGAATCGCCGAGCAAACCGCTATGTCTCAATAATTCTGGCTACTTGGCACCTTCCCTTCCTCTTTGAGCTTCCTCAGCGTCCTCTGCGTCTCTGCGTTAGGCTTTCTCTTTTTTCTCTGTCGGCTTAATCTATCCACTGCAATGGCTACTTCGCCTCTCCCGTTCGATCTTGCCGAAGCCACCCAGTACCTCGCTGAACGCGATGAGCGTCTTAAGCGCCTGATCGAAGAAACGACTCCATTTCAACTCAAGGTCGCAGCCGCCCAATCTCCTTACGAAACCCTGGTCGAAGCCATCACTCACCAATCTATTTCCGGCAAAGCCGCCGCCACCATCTTCGCCCGCGTCAAAGCCCTTAGTTCCAATGGTGGCATCCCCACTCCACAAGAAATGCTCAAGTTGCGAAAGCCCGCGCTTCGCAAAGCCGGTCTCTCCGGCGCCAAAATCCTCGCCATGAAGGACCTCTCGCAAAAAACCATCGACGGCATCGTCCCCACTCTCGAACAAGCCCAAAAGCTCTCCGACGAAGAGCTCGTCAAACGTCTCGTCTCCGTCCGCGGCATCGGCGCCTGGACCGTCGAAATGTTCTTGATCTTCCGCCTTGGTCGCCCTGATGTCCTCCCCATCCACGACCTCGGCGTTAAGAAAGGTTGGTCCATCACCTACGGCAAGAAGCACATGCCCAAGCCCAAGGAGCTCCTCGCTTTCGGCGAACGCTGGCGCCCATACCGCACCATCGCCAGTTGGTACATGTGGCGTGCCTGCCAGCGCGCTGGCAACGCCGCTATGCGCAAAATCCGCCCTGCCCGCGTCCGCAAACCTCGCCAACGCCCCAAACCAAAACACCGGAGCCACAACCGCGCCCGTCGTCGTTAACTCCTGCGGTGGACGGTCTTTAGACCCTTACTTTTCCTCCGCCTTGTTTTTCCTTGATCGCTCCTACCAATTGGAGTAATGTATTGCTTAGGTATGGGAGCGTTTTTAGTGCGGGAGCTCTGCTCCCGTTTTTCTGTCCTTTGCCGGCCCCGTTGTCCTGGAAAGGACCTCACCGACCCGAACGGGCCCGAGGAAGATCCGACGTTTTTGGGCAATTCTGGTGGGAACGTAAGTCCCTTTAGAATCAACACTTATGGACCTCCTGTAAGTGTTGAAGTGTTGGTTCTAAACCACTTATGTAAACACTAAGTCCTTTAAATGCAACACATATAGAAAACAGGGGGTGGGGGCCGATTGTTAACTAGACGCGCCGTTCACCGCCCCACCCTCGATAGCTCTCTCACCATCAGGAACATAGCGGTAAATCCGGCCAGCAACACGCCGCTCTCCAGCGAAACCGAAACCCGGTGCAATTTGCCGAACTCCACTAGCA
>Ga0307471_100001775_pt1 | contig 12072 bp, 8 predicted proteins | sample atmos_gasesAM3C__2_FD_204566 | JGI IMG/M metagenome (GOLD analysis project Ga0307471, IMG submission 204566) | Hardwood forest soil microbial communities from Morgan-Monroe State Forest, Indiana, United States - atmos_gasesAM3C_515 | ecosystem: Environmental > Terrestrial > Soil > Temperate... | reverse complement strand
GGCTTCAGAAAAAGAAACAACAGGCCCTGGGACAATGGGGTGCGCGAGGAAAAACCAGCGAGTGTGAAAAATTGGCCGACGGCTGGATCCTCTTGGAATTTCTTATTGACCTCCGCCTGATACGCCCGCATCTGCTCGGGTGAAGAGCCTTCCTTGGCGATGAATACGCCGCGAATGAAACCGCTATCGCCTGGTGGCAACAACGTGAACGGCAAATGGGCAAAGAAAAACCACAGACCAAGAATACAGGCGAGCACAATCGGCACAGTGAGCCACGCGCGATCGAGAAACCAGTCGAGCGCGCGACCGTAGGCTGCGATCACGCGTTTGATGAAGTTGCTGGTGTGCCGTTCCATCCAGGCGCGTTTGTGACCGGCTTTGCGCTCGCCCAAAATGCGCGCGCACATCAACGGCGTGAGCGTCAACGAGACAAGCCCCGACGCGAGAATGGCCACGATAATCGTAACGGAGAATTCGCGGAAAATGCGACCGAGCAGCCCGGGGATGAAGACGAGCGGAATGAAAACCGCCGCGAGTGAAAGCGTCATCGACAGAATGGTGATGGAAATCTCGCCTGCGCTGTTGAAGGTGGCTTTGAGAATCGACTCGCCGTGCTCGGCCCGGCGCACGACGTTTTCCAAAAACACGATCGCGTCATCTACAAGGAAACCAATAGCCAGCGTAAGCGCCATCAACGTGAGATTGTTAATGGAGAAATTGAGCATGTACATCACGGCGACGGTGAGCAGCAGCGACATGGGCAACGCCACAGCAGGAATTAGCGTGTCCGTCGCGCGGCCGAGAAAAACGTAAATGACGCCCACTACCAGCACGAACGCGATGATCAACGTCCATTTCACTTCATTCGCGGAATTGACGATGGTTTGTGACCGGTCGAATATCGGCGTGAATTTGATCGAGCCCGGAAGGCTCGCGCGTAGCTCCGGAAACAGCGCTCTTACAGAGTTGGCAACCTCAACTGCGTTTGCCCCCGCCTGCCGGTTAACCGCGAGCACGACCACCGAGCCGGGCGGCTTAAAGCCGCGCATCCAGAAAAAGCGCGAGATGCGCTCGTCCTGTACGCTTTGGCGCACATCAGCTACGTCGCGCAGGTAAACCGGCGCGCCGTTTGGGTTGCGGGCCACGATCAACTCGCGATAGCCGTCGGCCTTATCGATCTGTCCATTGGGTTGCAGCACAAAGGTACGATGTGCGCCGTCGAATTGCCCCGCGCCGGAATAGACAGTGCCCGATTTAATTCCGCTGGCTAGATCGTCCATAGTTAGGCCGCGAGCCGCTAGCGCCGACGGGTCAGCCTTGATCCGAATTGCGCCCTGCACGCCGTAGATGCTCACCTGTGAGACACCTGGCAGGATGTTAATGCGCTGCGCAACAGCGGTGGACGCGTACTTATACAGGTCCCAGTCCGTGAGCGTATCTGACATCAGACCCAACAAGTAAACGGCCTGATCGTTCGGGTTCGTTTTGGTGAACGTGGGCGGACTCGGCAGATCGAGTGGCAACTTGCCTGTGGCGCGCTGGATTGCGGCCTGCACGTCGGTCGCAGCGTCGGTGATACTTTTGCTCAAAACGAACTGCAACGTGAACGATGTGTTGCTCTGCGTGCTATTGCTGGTGATGATGTCGAGGCCGGGGATTTGCAGAAACTGTTTTTCCAGCGGCGTGGCGATATTGTTGGCCATCGTGGTGGGATCCGCGCCGGGATACGAACAGGTCACCTGAATGACCGGGTAATCGACTGCGGGCAGATCGTTGACCGCGAGCTTCCCATAAGTCGCCAGACCGGCGACAATCACTGACAACGTCAGCAGCACGGTCATTACGGGCCGGCGAATAAACGGCCCGGAGAGCCCCGAGCCTTCGATTGGGACCAACTTTGCCGTCGGCTCAGACAATTCCTCGGCAAACGATTTCGATCTAAAGCGATCCCTATCTTTTACTTCGCGTTCGCCGTCATGTTGCTCCGCGTCATTCATTATCACATAGCGCTTTTTGAATTGGCCGACTGCTGAGAGTTGCCGGGGCTTGGCGCAGCGTACGGTTGGGGCGCTACTTTCGCTCCCGGCGCAAGCGCAAGCTGGCCGGTCACTACTACGGTCTCGTCGGGTTTCACGCCGCTCTCGATAACGGTGAGGTCGCCTTCCTGCCGTTGGCCGGGCTTTACAGGGCGAAGATCGACAGTGTTATCGGGCTTCACTACGAAAACGAACGGCCCACTTTGGCTAACCTGGACGGCCTCTGCCGGGACAAGCGTGGCGTTCTTGAGCGTGTCCAGGATAAAACGGACCCGCACAAATTCTGAGGGCCACAGCGCGCGGTCGGGATTCGGCGTAACCCCGCGGGCCTTCACGGTTCCGGAGCCAGGCTGCACTGCATTGTCAATGAAGTAAAGATTCCCTGTGCGCGGCGTGATCGAACCATCTGGTAGATAGGTTTGCACTTTCACGTTTGGCCCGCCGAGATATTTTCGCACCAGTGGAAGATCGTTCTCGGCCACGGTGAAATCGGTATAAATCGGGTCGAGTCCCAGGATCGTGACCAGCGGTGGAGTCGAAGGCCCAACCAGATTACCAACGTCAACATTGCGCAGACCCACTCGTCCGTTGATCGGGGATTTTATGTAGCACCAGTCGAGGTTCACCTGGGCAGCCTCGGTTGCGGCCTGGGACCTCTGCTCGTTCGCCACAGCAGTGTCGTAGTCCTGATGCGATATCACCTTTCTTGCACTCAGGTCCTCTTGTCGCTTCATCGTCGCCTGATCTAACGCAGCTTGTGCTTTCGCCTGGTCGAGAGCGGCTTGAAACGGGCGCGGGTCAATTGTGAAAAGCAAATCGCCTTTCTTCACGTCGGAGCCATCCTGGAAATGGCGCCCGATGATTACGCCAGTGACCTGAGCCTGCACTTGCACAGTTTCGTAGGCGGCGCATGTCCCGATTTCATCGAGGTAAAGCGGCACATCTTTTGTAACGACTTTGGCTACGGTCACAGGACGCATTGGGGCTTGGGCCGTTCCTGACGTGCCGACACCTCGTTGAAGGCTGCGAAGCAGAACCAAAGCAGCCAGTACGGCAAAAAGCACGTAGGCCCAGCGCGGAATGGAGCGCGCTCCTGGCCGTCGAGGTCTTGCTGTCTTGGGCGCTTTATGCGTAACGCGACGCTCTTCTTGCACCGTGTTCATTTTTTTAACCTGAGCGTTGCGGTGGACCGGAATTTCGCCAGCGCACCATTTCCGTTTTTCCTTTCTGCTTTTTCGTAAATCTGCGTCAGCACACGCATGCAAGTACGCAGGTCCGTTGCCGAAATATTCTCCAGTAATTCGCCTCGAAGTTTTTCCGCTTCGGCACTGATTTGAGAAATGACATTCTGCGCCCGCCGGCCAAGCAGCACCATCTTGCAACGGCGATCGTGCGGCGAGGCTCTCCGGATAATCCAGTCCTCGTTCTCCAGCCGGTGCAACAACGTCACCAATGACGGCTCCTCGATGCCCAACCGCTCTGCGATCTCAGCCTGTGTAAGCGTGTCTCCCGCCAACGAGAGATGCATTAGCGTGCGCCATTTAGCCTGGCTCAGACCCATTGGCTTGAGTCGTTCGTCCAATTTCAGTCGCCAGGCACGAGCAGTCCCGTGAAGCAGCGGCCCAAATGTTTCGCCCTCGGACATGTAACGCAGGTTAAATTAGTTAGCATGCTAACCAATTCCAATCTGCCAGCCTGTCAATGTTCATTTAGGGGTAAGTTCGTAGAGAAGTAGCTCGCGTTTGCGATAATCCCGCACACGAGCACGCAGATGCGCACGTCGTGACGCCAATCGTCGTATGTTCATCGCTTCCGCTTTTTTGTCGCTTTGGACAAGAAAATAATGAGCATCAGCGGGCAGTTCCTGGACGGCACTCACGTATCCAAGCGGCGCTTTCACATAAAAAAATACCGGCTGGTACTCTGGGTCCACGGCATACAGCGTCTCATTTGGAGGAACCACGGAATTAATTTCGGCGGCAGCCTTCTTCACTTGTTGCCTGTTCCTCAAAATCACCGCCGCAAGTGGATAACCAATTCCTCCAATGACGAGTCCAAGTCCGACGAAGAGCGCAACTATTTTGGCCCATGTTCGCTCGCCCGTCGTCTCTCTTTCCCAAGGCCACTGCAACGCATGCCGGGCATAACTCATCGCCAGCAGCCATGAAGCTGGAGCTATCACGGGCATGCTGTATCGGGGCACCGCACCGGGAACGAGGCTTATGGCGAGAAATGGGACAGCTATTCCCCAAGCGAGAGCGCGCGCGAGCCGCCGCTCCGCGTGATCATGAAATTTTGAAAACCTGACGAAGGGAAATAGAAGAACCCAGGGCAGAAAATAGATAAGACCGCGCGGGACATTTTGAATCCAACTGACGAACCTAAAATCGATGCCTTGGAGCCGGCCTGTGAACTGATTCGACCACTTGACTGCCGCCACGTGCGTCGTCGTACTGTGCAAGAATGGAATCGCCCACGCCGCGAAGATCCCCAGCATGATCGCTAGGCCGGCGAAATGCGCCGGGTGAATCAGAAGCCGCCATTCTTTCATCTGCCAAAGGACGGCAAACACGATTGCATAGAAAAATATCAGATGGGTCGGACCTTTCGCCAAAAGCCCAAGCCCTAGAAAAATGGATGCCGGAACCCAAATGAGCCACGGCGATTTCCGTTGGACCAAAAAGCTCAGCCAAAAGATAATCGCAAGACCACAAAGAGAGATATAGAGCGCTTCGATTTCAATTAGCCGGCCTTTTTCTATCAGTCCAATGTTTGTCATCCAAATGAGAGCCGCGATGATCGATCCTCTCGGACCCAGGCTGGCACGCGCTACGGTGACAAATGCAATCGCCACCGCAAGCACGGCAACTGCCGACGGTAGACGTGCCGTCCATTCGTTGCGCACTCCAAAAATTCGAAAGGATGCTGCTACCAGCCAGTTCACCAGAGGCGGCTTCCGGAAATATGGATTCCCTCCCACTTCAGGAACAATGTAGTTACCGGACTTGAGCATCCCGATCGCCGGCAAGATGCGTCGTCCCTCTTCTCCTTTGATCGCAATAGAACCAAGCGCCGGTAAATAGATCACCGCCCACACGAGAAGGACGACAAGAACGGCTCGGAGGCGCGAATTCATTGGGTGCTGCATGTTCGATATTGAGCGTTGGACGTCAAATGAAACCGAACGGGTAGCTTGACGAGAAAAGCTTAAGACGGTAACCTAAACGTTGAGTCCGCGCGCTGATCGGAGTGGGAACTGGCGTCCCACTCTTTTTAGTCTGCGGGCTACGTGTTTTTTATGAACGCAGAATTTATTGCGATGCTTGATTATCTGGAGCGGGAGCGCGGAATTAAACGCGAAATCCTGCTCGAGGCAGTCTCGAACGCCCTGCTCTCAGCCTCCAAGAAGAGTGTGGGCGCTTCACGCGATCTGCGTATCGACATCAATCCGAAGACCGGGGAAATCAGAGCGCTGGCCAATCTCATGGTAGTCGACAAAGTCACGAATCCGCAGGATGAAATAGAGCTGTCGAAAGCGCGCAAGATCAAGCCGGATGCCAATGTCGGCGACGCTGTCGAAGTAGAAGTGACACCGAAGAATTTTGGACGCATCGCGGCGCAAACCGCAAAACAAGCGATGATGCAGCGGATTCGCCAGGCCGAGAAGGAAATGATCTATGAGGAATTCAAAGATCGCGCGGGCGAAATCGTCAGTGGGACGGTGCGGCGCTTCGATCGTTCCGATGTCGTTCTCGATCTGGGAAAATTTGAGGCCATCATGCCGCAACGCGAGCGAGTCGTGGTAGAAGATTACAACGTGGGCGACCGGCTTCGCGCGTACGTCGTCGCCGTGGAAAACGGTATTCGCGGTCCCGAGATCATTGTGTCGCGCAGCCATCCCAATTTTGTGCGCAGACTTTTCGAGTTGGAAGTAAGCGAAATCGCGGACGGCACCGTGGAGATTCGCGGCATCGCGCGAGAAGCAGGCTATCGCACCAAGATCGCAGTCTGGAGCGCGAACGAAAAAGTGGATCCGGTGGGCGCGTGTGTTGGCATGCGCGGTTCCCGCGTCAAAAACATCGTCCGCGAGCTGAACAACGAAAAGGTCGATATCATCCGCTGGAGCTCCGATCCAAAGGAATACGTTCTGGAAGCGCTCAAGCCGGCAAAAGTAAAGAACCTCGTTTTCGATACTGAGAAGAAAAGCGTGCAGATTTCCGTGGATGAAGATCAGCTTTCGCTCGCAATCGGAAAAAAAGGGCAGAATGCGCGGTTGACTTCGCGACTGACTGGCTGGGAGATCAATATCGGCAAGGACACATCCGCGACGACCGTGGTAGAACAAAAGGTGGCGCAAGCAGCGCAGACCCTTGCTGGCGCGCTACCCGTTAATGAAGAACAGGCGCTCACGCTGGTAAAATCCGGTTTTACGAACTTAGAGGGATTGCGTGATGCGGATGTACAGGATTTAGTGGATATTCTCGCAGTCGATGAAACAAAGGCGCGCGAGATTTACGAGGCCGTCCATCGGCAAGAACTCGTACAATAACATGGCTCTGGTTTAAGGAAGCTCGGGCCATGAGCAGAATTTTAAACGAACAACAATGGCAACGAAGACGAGCAGCAAAACTGCAACGCGCAAACCGACCGCGCGCGGGACTGCTGCTGCTGCTCGCAAGCCAGCAGCTACGGCCAAGACAAAGCTTCCGAAGCAAAAAATAAAGGAGGACGTTGCGACGCCGGCTAAGCCGCGCACCCCTCCGCTCTCAAAATCCGCGCCGGAAACTGCTCGACCTTCGACTCGCGAAGCAGAAAGCGTTTCACTCATCGATCGAAAAAAAACGACCAAAAAGATCGAAGACGGCGAGGTAAAGCCGAAGCGAACCGTTTTACCTCCAATTTCACGTATCAGGGCATCGCTGGAAACTCCGCCGGCTCCCCCTAAAGCAGCCACGCCTGAGAAGACTGCGGCCCCGGAAACGCCCCCAATTGACGTGCCCGACACTGTTACCGTCGAAAAGACTGGTGCGCAGGATGCAACCGCCTTGCCGCCCGCTGAGGAAGAGACTGCGGCGCAGAACGTGATCCTCATCAAGCCACCAATTGTCGTTAAGCAACTGGCGACCGAGCTAGGGTTAAAACCGCATCAAATCATCGCGGAGCTGATGAGTTACAACATTTTCGCCAACATTAACCAGACAATCGAGCCAGACATCGCTTCAAAGATCGCGGAAAACCACGGCTTTGTTCTGGAAAAGGAGCGCCGCGAAAAAGGAGGCGGTGTCCACAAGGTTGAACAGGTGGTCGTCGCACCCCCGCCGCCGGTCATTGAAAAGAAAGAAGAACTCAAGCCGCGGGCACCGATTATCACGTTCATGGGACATGTTGACCATGGCAAGACAACCTTGATGGACGCCATCCGCAAGACCCGTGTCGCGGCGGGCGAGGCCGGCGGAATCACTCAGCATATCGGCGCCTATAGCGTTGATCACAATGGCGCGACACTTACCTTTATCGACACGCCGGGGCACGCTGCCTTCACGGCGATGCGCGCGCGGGGCGCGAATGTCACCGACATCGTTGTGCTCGTTGTCGCAGCCGACGATGGCCTCATGCCGCAAACGATTGAAGCGATTAATCACGCCAAGGCCGCGCCGCGCGTGAAGATCATGGTCGCAATCAATAAGATCGATCTTCCTTCGGCAAACATCGACAGAGTAAAGAAGCAACTGCAGGATCGCGGCCTTACCCCGGAAGATTGGGGAGGTGAAACGATTGTTTCTCCCGTCTCGGCAACGAAAGGCACAGGAATCGATCACCTGCTTGAAATGATCGCGTTGCAGGCGGAGGTAATGGAACTTAAGGCATCGCCTACTGCTACCCCGCGAGGAACAGTGATCGAAGCGCAAGTCGAAGCTGGGCGCGGTCCCACGGCTACCGTGATTGTGCAGATGGGGACGCTAAGAATCGGCGACCCTTTTATCTGTGGTGATTACAGCGGCAAGGTGAAATCGTTGTTGGACGACCGCGGCAAACCTGTCAAGGAGGCCGCTCCCTCGATGCCGGTGAAGGTGCTCGGTTTCACTGGGCTACCCAACGCGGGGGATGAACTGCTTGTGATGGATTCCGAGCGTTCCGCAAAAACTTTGAGCGAAGAACGTCTGCTGGCCAAACGCACCGATAAACTGACCGTTCCGAAACGGGCTACACTTGAGAGTCTGCTCGAAGCTGCAGGAGGTAAAAAAGTCCTGCGGATCGTGCTAAAGTGCGACGCACAAGGCTCGCTGGAAGCATTGGTTGGAGCGTTGAAACAGATCGAGAGCAAAAAGGTTGATCTTGAACTCATTCATTCTGCTGTAGGGCCGATTTCGGAATCCGATATCCTACTGGCAAGCGCTTCGAGCGCTGTAGTGGTCGGTTTCAATGTGAAGGTGGAGAACATGGCTGTTTCCGCTGCAAAAAGTGAAGGGGTGCAGGTCAAGCTCTACAGCATCATCTATGAGCTGCTCGATCAGATCAAAGAGGCAATGGCCGGTTTGCTCGACCCCGAACACCGGGAAACAGTGATCGGCCACGCCGAGGTGAAGCAGGTCTTCCAGCTTAGCAAAGGCATTGTTGCCGGTTGCCTCGTGACTGACGGCCGCATAGCTCGCGTGGCTCGGGCCCGCGTACTCCGTAGACGGCAACCTGTTTATGACGGCGGCCTTTCGACGCTGCGCCGATTCCAGGACGATGTGAAGGAAGTGCGTTCCGGACTGGAATGCGGAATCAAGCTCGGCGATTTCAGTGAATATCAAGTAGGCGACGTGATCGAGTGCTATCAGCTTGAAGCTATCGCGCAAAAATTGTGATCCGTAGAAACGTTACACCGTTGAAGTGTTAAAACGTTAAATCCCCGATCGCTTCACGCTTCAACGGTTCAACCCTTCAACGAAAAAAATGAAACACCGAATGCTGCGCGTTAACGAAGTTGTGAAGCGGGAGCTGAGCGGGATCGTCGGGCGAGAAATGAGCTTCGAAGGCGCCCTGGTCAGCATCAACCATGTGGACGTAACGCCCGACTTAAAAAACGCGCACGTGTTTGTCAGCGTTCTTGGAACACAGGCCCGCGAGAGCGTGATGAGCAAGCTAGCGTCTCATCGTCCCGCGTTGCAGGCAGAACTTGCTCGTCACGTCACCATGAAGTATACACCGCACCTTATTTTTCATCTCGATGACTCCATCGAGCGCGGGACCAGAGTTATAGAAATCATGCAGGAGATCGAAGCGTCTCAAGGCGAAAAGAAGTGAAGATTGCAGCTACGGCCCTGTGGTCTTTCTATCGTAGCGAGTCGCCGTCGTTTGTCGCAACCGCTTATCCGTCTACGCCGAAAGGCTCCAGCGGGATAAACAGGGCGGCGGATACGTGATGAGCGCCTCAAAATTCCAGGAGATTGGCCAGATATTACGCGAGCATCAGCGTTTCGCCATCTTGGGTCACGTTCGCCCGGACGGCGACGCGCTGGGCAGCCAGCTTGCGCTGGCGCTTTCCCTTCAAGCACTGGGGAAAGAAGTGCGCGTATGGAATGAAGACGGAATGCTGGAGAAATATTCGTTCCTGCCACGCGCCGAATTGCTCACCAAGCCGCCTTCCACTCCGGAGGATTTCGATGTTGCCATCGCGCTTGATACGGCAATTCAAAACCGCCTTGGCACTGCTCTGGCGGCAGTCCGGTCTTCGAAAATTTGGATTAACATTGACCACCACCTGAGTAATCCCGGCTACGGCGACGTGATTCATATCGATTCGTCTGCGCCTGCCACAGCGGAAATCGTTTTTCATCTGATCAAGAGCCAGGGCCTGCCGTTCAATCGAGATATCGCAGAAAATCTTTACGCTGCGATATCCACTGATACGGGCTCGTTTCAGTATCCCAAGACCAGCACTGAGACTTTCGAGATCGCGGCGGAACTCATTCGGACGGGGCTCGATGTTGGGCGTTTGAGTCAGCAACTCTATGAGAATTATCCCCGGCGACGACTGGAACTTTTGCGCGAACTGCTGCGCAGCATGCGTTTCCAGCAAGACGGTCGCGTCGCAAGTTTTAGTCTTACCTTGAAAACAGCTGCCAACCTGGCCGTCCTTCCCGAGGATAACGAGGGGCTAATCGATCACCTGCGCTCGGTCCGGGGCGTTATCGTTGCTGTATTTTTCGAAGAACTGTCGGAAGGCAAAGTGCGTGTTAGCATGCGTTCCAAAAGTGATGCTGTCGATGTGTGTGCTATCTGCCAGAAGTTCGGCGGAGGAGGCCATGCGCTTGCCGCCGGTGCGCGCGTGCGCGGAACGCTTCCGGAAGTGGAAGAGCGAGTTTTGGCAGAAGTTCGCGCTAAGATTGACTCGCTAAAGGCGCCAGCGACTCCAATGACCTAACGTTTCAACGCTTCAACGTTGTAACTTTGTAACCTTCTTTTCGTCATGTCTTATCCCGTGGTTCCTGACGGCGTCCTGCTCGTGGACAAGGCTGAAGGGATGACTTCACACGACGTCGTCGCTCTGGTTCGCCGAAAGCTCCAGGTCAGAAAAGTCGGTCATTGCGGCACGCTTGATCCCATAGCGACTGGCTTACTTTTGATCACTGTGGGACGGGGCACAAAGGTCCAGGATTTACTCATGAGCGAAGACAAGGAATACGCCGGAACATTCGTGCTCGGAGTGACGACCGATACACAAGATCGTCAGGGAGAAGTAATCCAGCAGCGACCGGTTCCCGCGCTAGACGAAAACCAAATTCGCGCTGCATTTGAAAAGTTCCGGGGCGATTTTTACCAAATACCACCGATGGTTTCGGCGAAAAAGCATGGTGGAGTCCCGCTGTACAAACTGGCGCGGCAAGGGAAAGTGGTCGAACGGGAGCCGCGCCTGGTGCATGTCTATCGCTACACAATTGATCGAATACTCCTTCCCGAGATCGATTTTAGTGTTTTGTGCAGTAAGGGTTTCTATGTTCGCACTTATGTCCACGAGATCGGCGAGACTCTCGGTTGCGGGGCGCACTTAAAGTCGTTGCGGCGCACAAAATCCGGACGCTTCGATGTTGCTAACGCTATTAGTGTTGCTCAAATCAAGGATGCGCCACACGAGGAAATTTTGAGCAGGCTCCTAAGCCTTCCAGACGTGTCGCGCATGCGAGGAGCATAAGGCAAATGACGAAGCTCGAATGACGAATGACGAATTAATGACAAAGCACGAAACACGAAAAGGCGTGCGCCAACATTTTCGGCATTCGTCATTCGGATTTCCTTCGTCATTCGTGTCATTTTGGTGATGGAAACACTTCGATCCATCGACGAATTATCGCATCTGCCTGGCCCGATCTTTCTCGCCATCGGGGTCTTCGATGGCGTGCACCGTGGTCATCAAGCCGTCATTTCCACCTCGGCCGAGCACGCCCGAACGGCAAACGGAACTCCAGTGGTCGTTACCTTTGATCCGCATCCGATGAAAGTGCTTCGGCCCAAGGACGCGCCCCATTTGCTTACGGCCACGCAGCACAAGATCAAACTGATTCGCAACCTCGGAGTACGGCATCTGCTCGTCATCAAATTCGACAAGGCATTCGCCGCGACTGCGCCGGAAGACTTTGTGCAACAACTAGTGACGCATTCCAAACCGCTGCGTGAAATCTGCGTGGGGCATGAATGGTCATTTGGAAAAGGCCGGCGCGGCAATCTTGCTCTCCTCCGAAAGCTGGGCGCGCAATTCGACTTTGAGGTCGTTGGAATTTCCCCTGTTACCCTCGGGAATGGTGAGCTCGTAAGCAGCACAGCGATTCGTCACGCAGTCGAAACAGGCGATCTGGCGAAAGCCGCTGAAATGCTGGGCCGTGAGTACACGATCCTGGGGACGGTTGTGCGGGGTGATGACCTGGGGAAAAAAATCGGGTTCCCGACGGCGAATCTGAGCGCTCATAGCGAGCAGTTTCCTCCAAATGGGGTTTATTTCGCGGAAGCGATACTGGCAGGAAGCGTTTATCCTGGCGTGGTAAATCTCGGCTAT
>Ga0307471_100001774_pt1 | contig 12074 bp, 10 predicted proteins | sample atmos_gasesAM3C__2_FD_204566 | JGI IMG/M metagenome (GOLD analysis project Ga0307471, IMG submission 204566) | Hardwood forest soil microbial communities from Morgan-Monroe State Forest, Indiana, United States - atmos_gasesAM3C_515 | ecosystem: Environmental > Terrestrial > Soil > Temperate... | reverse complement strand
AACAACGTAATTATCTGGGCGCCACTCGGCGTCACGATGACTTCCTCCTCGATCCGCGCGGCGGACATGCCGTCGGTGGCCGGGCAGTAGGTCTCGACGGCGAACATCATGCCGGCCTGCAGCTCCATCGGATCGTCGAAGGAGTTGAGCCGGCTGATGATGGGCCGCTCATGGAGACCAAGGCCGATGCCATGGCAGAAGTTCAGGCCGAAGGCCGCCATCTCGCTGTCGAAGCCGATCTCCTGCGCTTTCGGGAAGGCGCGCGCGATCTTGTCGGTGGCGACGCCCGGCTTGATGAGCGCAATCGCCTCGTCCATCCACTCACGCGCCTTCTTGTAGGCGGTGATCTGCGGCCGCGTGGCCCGGCCTACGCTGAACGTGCGGTAGTAGCAGGTGCGGTAGCCGACAAACGACATGATGATGTCGAAGAACGCCTGGTCGCCCGGGCGGATGATCCGGTCGGTGAAGTTGTGGGGATGCGGGCTGCACCGCTCGCCGGAGATCGCGTTGATCGCCTCCACGCAGTCGGAGCCCATCTCGTAGAGCCGGCGGGTCGCGAGGCCGACGATCTCGTTCTCGCGGGCGCCGGGCTTGAGCGCCTCGAAGATGTCCTGATAGACACCGTCGACCATCGCGGCCGCCATGTTGAGGAGCGTCAGCTCGTCCTGGCTCTTGAGCATCCGCGCCTCGAGCATGACCTGCTGGCCGTCCTGCACCTCCACGCCCGCTTCCTGAAGGGCGAACAGAAACGGCGGCTCCACCACGTCGATGCCGAGCGGCATCCCGGCGACGCCTTCGGCGCGCAGGATGTCGCGGATCTCCACGGCCGCCTTCTGGAAGAGCCCTGCCTTGGGTGAGACGGCGCCGCGCATGCCGACCATGCCGGCCAGGGACTGGCGCGGCGGAATCTGCGGAGAGTAGAGACGATGGTGGCGCGCCGCCGAGCCGAAGTCCCATACCCAGGGCTCACCGTTCCCGGTCAAGAGACACCAGCGCGTCAGCTTGTCGCGCGCCCACTCGCCGATGACGGTGCCCGAGAGATAGCGGATGTTGTACTGGTCGAACATCAGGAGCGCGCCGAGTCCCGACTGCTTGAGCGCCTGGCGCGCGCGACCCAGACGATAGGCGTGCAGGCGGCGGAAGTCGACGCGCTCCTCGAAGTCGACCTGGGTGTGACCGGGCGCCTGGAGCGGACGATCCCAGCGATGGCGGGGGTCCACGTCGCTGTCGGTCACGGGCCGGGGACTGGGCGCGTCTTGCTTGCGGGCCATGGCGGGCCTCCTCTCTCTTCTCTTCATTGGCGCTCCTTGGCCGGCGGGGCCCCAGCCCCGCGACGGCCTGCGGCGCGCACTACGATCGCCGCGCTACGGGCCGGTACTTTACCTCAGCTTGGGTTAGAATCCTCGCCCATGGACCTCGAACGCCCGCTCCCAAATCCGATGACGCCCGAGTGCAAGCCCTACTGGGATGGCGCCCGGGACGGGAAGCTCATGATCCCCAAGTGCCGCGCGTGCGGGAAGCCGTTCATGTACCCGCGCGTCGCGTGCCCGTTCTGCGCCTCGCGCGACATCGGCTGGGTGCAGGCCAGCGGCCGCGGCAAGCTCTTCTCCTTCGAGATCGCCCATCAGATCCTGAACAAGGCGTTCAAGGTGAAGACGCCGGTGGTGCTGGCGATGGTCGAGCTCGAGGAAGGCCCCCGCATCCTGAGCAATCTCGTCGGCATCGCGCCCGATCCCAAGCTGATCCGCTGCGACATGCCGGTCGAGGTGTGCTTCGAGAAGCTCACCGACCAGGTCAGCCTCCCGATGTTCCGGCCCGCCGGAGGTGCGCGGTGAGCGACCTGGCGAAGATGCGCGAGCTCAGCAACTCCGTTTGCATCGTGGGTGTGGACGAGAGCGACGAGATCGGCACGCTCCCCGGCAAGAGCCAGCTCAGCCTGCACGTCGAGGCGATCAACAACGCCGTGAAGGACGCCGGGCTCAAGATCTCCGACGTCGACGGAATCTTCACCGCCGGCCAGCACTCGCCGGCGACGCTCGGCGAGGCGATCGGCGTCGTCCCGCGTTACGTCGACGGCACCACCGTGGGCGGCTGCTCGTTCATCATCATGGTCGGCCACGCGGTGCTGGCGCTCCACCACGGGCTCTGCGACGTGGCAGTGGTCAGCCATGGCGAGTCCGGGCGCTCGGGCGTCGGCGTCTCGCCGCGGCGCGACAACCTGCTGCCGGGACAGTTCGAGTTCCCGTACGGCTTCGGCGGCGCGCCCACCTACTTCGGCCTGATCACCACGCGCCACATGCACGAGTACGGCACCACGCTCGAGCAGTGGGCGCAGGTGGCCGTCTCGACGCGCAAGTGGGCGGCGCTCAACCCGAAGGCGCGCAACCGCGATCCCCTCACCGTCAAGGACGTGCTCGACTCGCGGCCGGTGGTGTGGCCGTTCAACATCCTGAACATCTGCCTGGTCACCGACGCCGGCGGCGCTGTGGTCCTCACGCGGGCCGACCGCGCGAAGGACTGCGCCAAGAAGCCGGTGTACGTGCGCGGCGCCGGCGAGGGCAGCGAGCACGTGATGCTCACGCAGATGCGCAATCTCACGTTCAGCGAGGCCACGCGGAAATCCGGCGAGAAGGCGTTCGCGATGGCGGGTGTGAAGGGCACCGAGTTCGACCACATCATGCTCTACGACGCGTTCACCTCGGGCCCGCCGCTCATGCTGGAAGCGCTCGGCCTCGCCAAGCGCGGCGAGGGCGTGCACTTCTTCGCCGAGGGACGCTCGACGCCCGGCGGCAAGCTGCCGATCAACACGAACGGCGGCGGCCTCTCCTACACCCACAGCGGGATGTACGGGATCTTCCCGATCATCGAGGCGACCCGTCAGCTGCGCGGCGAGTGTGGGCCCCGTCAGGTTCCGAACACCAAGCTGTCGCTCGTCAACGGCATGGGCGGCATGCTGTCGGCGGCAGGGACGCTGGTCCTCTCGAACGAACGCTAGCGCGGGCTGCTGGAAAAGGCTCATCTGAACCTTTTTGCGCAGCCCGCCGGTTCGCGAGCAGTTAGCGAAGCTGGGCGGCGAGCTCGCGGACCAGCGGGGCGGCGCAGGCCGAGACGCCCGGGCGCGCGGTGAAGGCCCAGTCGCGCGCGGCAAGCACGGCGGCGTCGTCCAGGGCGAGGCGCGGACGATCGGCCAGCGCGCGCCTCAGGCGCTCGGCCACGGTCTCCGGGGCGATGTCACCGGCGATGGCGCCGCGATCCAGCAGGCGCGCCCGGAGATGGTCGAACCGCTCGCGCTCGTCGTTCGACGCCCAGGCGAGGTGCCGACCGAGCTCCCCGTCGGTCGCGCCCTTGAGCGCCCCCAGGTACGCCCGCTGCGCCGGCTGATCTTCGGACAGCGCCGCGTCGAGGAGGATCTCGACTCCGACGTGCGCGACCGCCAGCGCGCTGCCGCTCCGGACGCCCCGCGCCGCTAGCCAGTCCACCGCCTGCCGAGTCAGCCGGCGAAAATCTGCGGAGCGGTGGAACGCCGCGTCCGTACGCCAGTGAAAGCGCATCCCGGAGTCGATGTCGGCGTGGTCGACCCGCGGCGGGCGCGCCCGGATCATCGCGGCGAAGTCGGGGACCATGGCGCCGAGTACAAAGGCCCGATCGCCGCCGCAGCGCACGGCCAGCACGGTGTGGCCAAAGTAGTTCATCCAGCGCTAGAGGAGCGCCGCGATCGTCTGCCCGACTTCGGACGTTGACGCGCGGCCGCCGAGATCGCGCGTGAGCGTCTTGCCCTCCTCCACGACGCGCTCGATGGCGCCGACGACGGCGCGCGCCGCGTCGGCATGGCCCAGGTGCTCGAGCATCATCGCGCCGGTCCAGATCTGGGCCACCGGGTTCGCGATGCCCTTGCCCGCGATGTCGGGCGCCGAGCCGTGCACCGGCTCGAACATCGACGGGTACTCCTTCTCGGGATTGATGTTGCCGCCGGGCGCGAGCCCGATCGAGCCGGCGATGGCGGGGCCGAGGTCGGACAGGATGTCGCCGAAGAGGTTCGAGCCTACGACGACGTCGAACCAGTCCGGGTGCTGCACGAAGTGGGCGGTCAGGATGTCGATGTGGTACTGCGAGGTCTTGACGCTCGGATAGTCCTTCGCGATGGCGGCGAAGCGCTCGTCCCAGTACGGCATGCTGTGGATGATCCCGTTCGACTTGGTCGCGGACGTCACGTGGCGGCGCGGCCGCTTCATCGCCAGCTCGAACGCGTAGCGCATGATCCGGTCACAGCCCCGGCGCGTGAAGACCGACTGCTGGACGGCCAGCTCCTCCGGCGTGCCCCGGTAGAGGCGCCCGCCGATCTCCGAGTACTCGCCCTCGTTGTTCTCGCGCACGATCACCATGTCGATGTCCGCGGGGCTGCGCCCAGCGAGCGGTGACTTGGCGCCTTTCAGCAGGCGCACCGGTCGCAGGTTGACGTACTGATGGAAGCCGCGCCGGATCGGGATCAGGAGGCCCCAGAGCGAGACGTGGTCCGGCACACCGGGAAATCCCACGGCGCCGAGGAAGATCGACTCGAACGCTCGGAGCCGGTCGAGCCCGTCTTCCGGCATCATGCGGCCGGTCTCGGTGAAGCGCTCGCAGCTCCAGTCGAACGTTGTCCACTCGATGTCGAAGCCGAACCGGCGGCCGGCCGCGTCGAGGACGCGCATGCCCTCGGGCACGACTTCCTTGCCGATCCCGTCTCCGGGGATCGCGGCGATGCGATGTCTCATGCGTGAACCTCCGTCCGCCCTGGCCTGCGGCGGGATTAGCCTACCAGGAACGACCCCTCTGGACACACCGACCCGTGTGTGCTGTCCCTGACTCGCACATCTGGTCACCTACCTCCCCGGTAGGTGATCGGTCGATCGCAGCAGTCCTCGATCCATATGCGCGCCTCGGCTGGCAGGGCCCAGCTCCGCGACGGCCCGCGACGCGCACTGCGGAGTCGTCATGCCGATCATGCGCGTCAGCGAACCCACGTACGACGAGCGAAAGGCCGGCAACCGGGTCTTCGTTCGCTTCCGGGCCTCGCCGAACTCTCGACGGCTCCCGACTGCTTCATCGAGTGCGCGAACCTCGGGCTTCGCAGCAGGGGAAGCGGCGCGCGAAGCCCCCCAACCAGCGCGCGGTCGGGTGAGGGCTTGATGTCCGGAGTCTCCAGGGACCAGGTGGCACGTCGGTGTCTCATGGCTGACGCGGGTCGTCACAGCGCCGGGGGTTTGTCCCGCCAGTAACTGGCTGATAAGTCTAGCTTTGGACACTCTTGGCGGCTGGCATTCGGGTTGCGTTCTCAAAGGCCGCTACGCTACACCCACTCCCGGAATGCCGTTGGCCAAAGACCACCCCCGGAGGACTCCTTGTACCGAATGGACGCGACGATCCGAGGCTTCACGCAGCGCGACGCGGTGTCGCCGCTCACGCGCCACGTGCTGGGGCTCGGTATCTTGCTGCTCACCGTCGTCCCAGCGTACCTGGTCACGCAGGCCAATCTCATGTCGCCTGATTCCGAAGCCGTGAAGATGGCGCGCGAGGACGCCGCGGACACCAGCGTCGCGATCACGCAAATCGTCGAGATCGAGGCCCACATCAGAGAGGTGGCCGTTCGTTACGACATCCCGCCCATCCTGGTCGCGGCGATCGTCGAGGCGGAATCCGAATTCAACCCGCGCGCCGTCTCGCGGCGGGGCGCTCAGGGTCTGATGCAGCTGATGCCGGACACGGCATCGAGTCTCAGAGTCTCCGATTCCTTCGATCCGTACGAGAACATCGAGGGCGGCGTCCGGCATCTGCGCCGCCTGATGGATCGCTATCGCGGCAACCTGCCTCTCGTGCTGGCGGCCTACAACGCCGGCGAGCAGGCGGTGACGGTCTACCGGGGGGTTCCGCCGTACCGGGAGACTCGCCGGTACGTGTCGCGGATTCTCCGGCGCATCGGGCGGCCGGATCTCGTGCCGCAGTACGGCCACGTGAGCGCGGCCGACCACCAGGCGGTCCTCATCCCGGTGGCCAGCACGCACATGGAGCCGGCCATCACGTTCGCGGTGGCGGCCCCGGCGCCGACCCCGCCCCGCTCGGCCTGGTCCGAGCGGCTGGTCCTGGAGCGCCAGCTGCACGAGCGACAGGTCGTGCCGCAGCGGGTCGAGCGGAGCCTCTCGACGCCAGCCGCGGAGCCGACCGCCAGTCCGTGGTCCACTCGCAACCTCGGCGAAGCCCCCTAGCCCGAGCCGCTGGACCTTTTTCGAGGCGTCCCGCAAGTGTGCTTTGATTTGAAGGAGGGCTGAGATGATTGACCGGATCATTGCCAAACTCCCGGAGGCCTGGCGCGGGCTCGCAGAGCTGATCGCGGGCCCCATAGCCTGGGTTCCGGTGCTGCAGCAAATGATGATGAGCTTCTTCTTCGAGGCCCAGGGCGGCTGGGTCGCCGCCTCGAAGTACATCTTCCTCTTGTTCCCGGTGTTCCTGGGCGTCGTCGCCGTCTGGTCGACCACGCTCGCCCTCTACACTCTGCCCTTCCGCGCGGGCCGTACGCGCTTCGTCTCGCTGATCCTGCTCGCCTGGTGGGACGCCGCGCTGTCGGTGTGGCTGTACTGGGTGGGCATGGTCCGCGTGGCCGCTGTGATCCTGGGCTGGGTGTTCGGCCTGTCGCGGCTGCTCGCCAAGCTGGTCGTGGGGTTCGCGCGCGACATCGTGGGAATCCCGTTCGCCATGTCGGGCATGCTGATGCGCGGCTATCTGCAGCCGGGCGTGCCGTGGCTCGCCTTCGTCATGCTCCTCTTCTGGTGCGTGCTCGAGGCGGCGGTGTTCACCTACACGCTCGAGCCGCGGGTCGCGTTGCTGGTGATGGACCTCACGGGCGCGGAGGATTCGCGGCTCACGATTCCGGTCCTATACCTGCTCGTGCTCACGCTCATCGTCGCCAGCTTCGCGTGCGTGCAGGCGCTGGTCGATGCCGTGCGTAAGCGCGACAGCAAGTTCCTGGCGCAGATCCTCGGGATCGAGATCTTCTCCATGTTCTTCGAGGTGATGTTCCTGTACCGTGGGGTCGTCGAGGTGACGATGCCGTGGATCGCGCGAGACAACACCGCCACGCTGGCCACCGCCGCCTTCGGCTGGTTCGGCGTTCGCGGTCTCACGTGGTTCCTCTTCGGCCAGTACGGAACACCGCCGCTCCTGGCGCTCATCGCGCGGCAGCCGCTCATGGATCCCGACTCGATGCGGTCGTCCGCGGTGCGGTCGGAGCCGTTCTGGCGCCGGGCGATGGACGATTTCCACCGCGACCTCGACTGGCTGCACGTGAAGGCCGATGAGATGCTGGAGGTGCTGGCGCTGCCGGTGGTGCATCTGCTCGGGGCGGCGCTGAATTTCGCCATGATCCTGACGACGTCGCGGCCCGTGTTCAACCTGCCGTTCCGGAGCCTCAAGGAGGTCACGGAGGCGCGCGACCTGGAGACCGCCATACAGCTGGAGCCCCGCAAGCAGGTCAGTTTGTGACCGTACTGCGCTATCACTTCTCCGGCGTGGCCGGCGCCGGCATGGGGCCGCTCGCGAGCCTCATGCGGTCGCGCGGCCACGCCGTGCAGGGTTCCGATCGCGCGTTCGATCAGGGCAAGAAGCAGGAAATCGAGGCGCCGCTGCGGCGCCTCGGCATCGAGATCGTCCCGCAGGACGGCCGGGCCATCAGCGCCGCCATCGATCGCGTGGTCTATTCCGCGGCCGTCGAGGCGGACACACCAGAGCTGCGAGCCGCGCGCGCGCTCAACATCGCCTGCCTGCCCCGGCCGAAGCTCCTGGCCGAGGTGCTCGAGGCGGCTTCGCCGAGCGTCGCCGTCGCGGGCACGAGCGGCAAGAGCACGATCGTGGGCATGGTCGGCTGGCTGCTTCGCGAAGGGCGAGTATCGGCGACCGTCCTGGGCGGCGCCGATTTTGCGGGTGAAGGCGTCGGCGGATGCTTTGTCGGAGGTCCGGTCGACGGCCCGGCCGTCGCCGAGGCGTGCGAGTCGGATGGCACGCTCGTCGGCTATCGGCCGACGATCGGCGTCATCCACAACGTGAGCCGCGATCACGACGAGCTCAGCGCGCTGCGCCCGCAGTTCACCGCCTTCGCCCGGAGCTGCGGCCGGCTCCTGGTGGGCGCCGACTGCCCGGAGGCGACGGCGCTCGGGCAGCGTTTCAAGGGGGCCAGCTACGGGCTGTCGGCCGACGCCGACGCGCGGCTGCGGGTGACCGCCGTGGGGCCGAGGCGTGCCCGCGGCGTGCTCCGCCACGCCGGCCGCGACATCACCCTGGATCTGCCGCAGCCCGGCCTGCACAACCTCCAGAACGCCACCGCCGCCACGCTGGTGGCGCTCGAGCTCGGCCTCGACGCGGCGACTGTGGCAAGCTTGCTCTCGCGATTCCCGGGTGTCGCCCGCCGCTTCGAGGTGGTCGGCACCAAGCGCGATATCCAGGTGGTCGACGACTACGCGCACAACGGCGAGAAGCTCCGCGCGGCTATCACCTCCGCTCAGGCGGGCGCCGCGCGCGTCGTGGCCGTCTTCCAGCCCCACGGCTACGGCCCGGCGCGGTTCCTGCGCGCCGAGCTGCGCGACCTGATCCCGAAGCTGCTCCGCCCTCAAGATCGCTTCTGCTATACCGAGATCTTTTACGCGGGCGGAACGGTCGCGAAGGACATCTCGAGCCGCGATCTGGCGGCCGATCTGCCGGCTGCCCTCAGGTGCGGCTACGCGCGCGATCACGAGGCGGCGCGGCAGTGGGTGGTCGGCGAGGCCCGGCCCGGCGACACCGTGCTCGTCATGGGCGCGCGCGATCCCGATCTACCGCGCCTCGCGCGCTCGATCGTCGACTCGCTCTAGGCGAGCCCCTCCGCGATCTGCACGAGCTCCTCGTACTCCTGGTTCCAGTAGTTGTGGTTGCGGAACATCGGAAAGGCGGGGGGAAACGACGGATCGCTCCAGCGACGCGCGATCCAGCCCGACATGTAGATGATGCGCATCGCGCGCAGCGGCTCGCACAGGGTGAGGCTCGAGCGGTCGAAATCGCGGAATAGCTCATAGCCCTCCAGCAGGTCTTCCCGTAGCTTCCGCGCTTCCTCGGAGTTGCCGCGCGCCAGGAGCCACAGGTCCTGGACGGGCGGGCCGACCAGGCAGTCGTCGAAGTCGACCAGCAGCGGATCGGGCGTCCAGAGGATGTTGCCCCAGTGCAGGTCGCCGTGGATCCGTTGGACGCGCGCCGCCGCCAGCGGCTTGGCGGCCAGCTCTGCGATGCGAAGGGCCACGTCGCGATAACGCGGCGCCAGCCCCGAGGGAATGAAGTCCCCAGCCATCAGGACCTCGAGCGGCTCGAGGATGTAGCGCTTGGGATCGACCCGCGGGCGATTCGGCGCGTCGCGCGAGGCGCCCACCGCGTGCATGCGACCGATGGTCCGGCCGATCCGGCGGCGATTCTCGGCGTCGAGCTCGTCCAGCGAGCGCCCGCGGACCTTCGGGAACGCCGCGTAGAAGATGCCCTCGATCTCGCTCAACGTGCTGCCAGTACCCAGGTCGATCGGCGCGACCGCCGGCACCTCGGCCGCCGTCAGATCGGCCAGGAAGGCGTGCTCGTCGAGGATCGTCTCGCGCGACCAGCGCCCGGGACGATAGAACTTCACGACCAGCCGCCGCTCGTCCTCGAGCTCGACCTCGTACACGCGGTTCTCGAAGGCCCGGAGCGGCAGGCAGCGTCCGGTGCAGCGCAGGCCCCCGACCTCGACCGCGTCCAGGACACGATCGGGGGTGAGCGCGAAAAACGTGGCTCCGGGCTCTCCGGTCACGCCTGATACCATAGCGCGCCATCAGCAAACAATCACGGGGAGGCTGCGATGCCCGAACGCCCGCTACCGACGGAGCAGGAAGTGCTCGGCTGGATTCGCCAGCGCAACAACTGGGGCCGCTGGGGCAAGGACGACCAGCTCGGTGCCATCAATCTCATCACGCCGGCCAAGCGGGCGGCGGCGGCGCGGCTCGTCAAGAACGGCCGCAGCGTGTCGCTCAGCCGGCCCTTCCCCAAGGAGCCGGGACCGAACAACCCGCTGCCGGCGCATCACTTCATGAAGACCCACATGCGCGGCAAGGGCGGCTTCTCCGCCGACTACTACGGCATCTACTATCACGGCATCGCGTCGACCCACATCGATGCCCTCTGCCACACCTGGGACGAGCAGGCGATGTGGAACGGACGCGATCCGAAGAAGGAGATCACGTTCGAGGGCGCGCGGTTCGGCTCGGTCGAGCACTGGGCCGAAGGCATCATCACGCGCGGTGTGATGCTCGACGTCCCGCGACACCGCGGCGTGCCGTGCGTGACGCACGACCGGCCGGTGCACGGCTGGGAGCTCGACGACATCCTGACAGAGCGCGGGATCCGGCTCGAGCCCGGCGACGCGGTCTGCGTCTATTCAGGCCGTGAGGCGTGGCAGGCCCAGGATCCGGAGCGGCCGTACGGAAAGCCGTTCACGCCCACCCTGCAGCAGCGCCCGGGCCTTCACGTCTCCTGCCTACCGTTCCTGCGCGATCACGACGTGAGCGTCCTGGTGTGGGACATGCTCGATCATCTGCCGATCGGCTACGACATTCCGTGGGCGGTGCACGCGGCGATCTTCGCGTACGGCGTGGCGCTGCTCGACAACGCGCTTCTCGAACCGCTCGCGAAGGCCTGCGCCGAGGAGCAGCGTGACGACTTCATGCTGGTGATCTCGCCTTTGCGCGTGGTCGGGGGCACGGGCTCGCCGGCGAATCCGCTCGCGGTGTTCTAGAACGAAGCTCGCGCCGCGGTCAGGCGCTCGGGTACGGGATCGGCCCGGCGTACTCCGTGTGCAGCGGCGCCCAGCGCGCAGCCCAGCCGCGGGCAAGCGTCGCGGCAAGCTGGGTGAGGTGCAGGCGGTCGTGCTCAACCCAGGCGGCCAGGATGTCGAGACCGGAGAGACCGCCGGTGCGGCGATGTGCGACGGTGGCGGTGAGTCGCGCCGGCTCGATCGCGGCAAGCGAGCCGAGGCTCGCCGCCCGACGCTCGAGAAAGGTCGTCAGTGCGGCCGGACCATCGTCCTCCAGGTAGCGGCGCTCGACGGCCCAGCGCTCCGGGTCGATCGGCGTAAAGCTGTCGCCGCCCGCGAGCACCACGGAGAGCCGCGCGCCGAAGTCCTCGACCTCCTCGTCTCGGAGATGACAGACGATCTCGACGGGCGCCCACTCGGCGGGCGCGGGCCGCGCGCGCCAGGCCGCCGGATCGAGATCGGTCAGCAGAGCGCCGAGCACCGTGGGGAACCGCGCCAGCTCGCGGCGCGCGCCGGCGAGAACGTCGCGAGGATCGTGCATACCTCGACACCTCCTTCGTGAACGCTGTATAGGCCTCGCATACTCGCGCGGCGAGCACAATCACGCCGAGGTGCGCGCCGCAGGCCGTCGCGGGGCTGGGGCCCTGCCGGCCGAGGCGTGCCTATGGATTGAGTGATGGCTTGACAGGCGATGCGCCTGGGCGGTTCGCGCTCCGGGGCGGAGCTTGACAGTCGCTGGCCCGGCAACCGATCATCGGAGCAACGTTCGATTTCCGGAGGGACACGATGGCGATGACGTCGCTGGAACGGGCCGAGGCAGCCGAGCATGCGATGAGCCAGGAGCTCGATCGCATCGTCGTGAAATCGGTGATCTACACGTCGGGCGACCGCGATCCGCGACAGCCGCTGCCGCCCCAGCAGAGTCAGGGCAAGCTCTACATGATGGGGCACGATTCGCGGCTGCCCCGGATGCCCGAGAAGCCGACCCTGTTCGACTTCTTCAAGTATCGCTTCGGCCCCTCCGCGCACGTGCTGCAGAGCGCGCGGCTGGCGCGGAAGAACGGCGTCAACGAGAAGATCGTGCTCGCGTGCCTGCTGCACGACATCTCGGTCATGGGATTCATTCGCGGTGACCACGGCTACTGGGGCGCTCAGCTCGTCGAGCCCTACGTCGACGAGGAAGTGAGCTGGGCCATTCGCCACCATCAAGTGCTACGGTTCTTCGCCGACGAGTCGTACGGCT
>Ga0307471_100001773_pt1 | contig 12078 bp, 10 predicted proteins | sample atmos_gasesAM3C__2_FD_204566 | JGI IMG/M metagenome (GOLD analysis project Ga0307471, IMG submission 204566) | Hardwood forest soil microbial communities from Morgan-Monroe State Forest, Indiana, United States - atmos_gasesAM3C_515 | ecosystem: Environmental > Terrestrial > Soil > Temperate... | reverse complement strand
AAACCAAGGACGACGTGGGACGGAGGGAAAATAATATGACCCAGATTACATCGATTAAACTTGGATTCATTGCGATTTGTTTTGCGACAGTACCATTGAGTCTGGCGCAAACGCCTCAAACTGGAACGAGCAGAAGCAATCAAACCGGTGCCACCATCGGCGCAACGGCGGGAAACACCGCCTTAATCGGCAACTCCACCAGCGCCGCCCAATTAGGGACAAATTTCCGGAGTAGTACGATTACCGCGCCGAACACAAATGTCGGAGGACACACCGGGATAAACGCTGGAGCACAGACCGGGATCAGCAATCCAACCGGTCGGATTATCGGCGGCCCCCTGCGGGACTTAATGGCTTCAGCGGCAACTCCATCAGCGCCGCACAACTTGGGACAAATTTCCGGAGTAATACGATTACCGGGCCGAACACGAATGTCGGAGGGCGCATCGGGATAAACACTGGAGCGCAAACCGGGATCAGCAATCCAAATGGTGGGACCACTAGCGGAGCCGCCAGCGGGCTTGGTGGCTCAAGCGGAAACTCGACAGGGAGCACACAGATTGGGACAAATGCCCTGGCTGGCACGAATACCACGGCGAGCACGAACGCCCGAGCACAGACCGCCCGCTGCCGCTGCGAAGGCTGCCAGTGTCAATATTATTCAGCCCCAATTCATCCCGGTTCCAATCAGAAGCCCATTGCCTAACAACAGTCCCATCGGCTCAAATTTCTCGACTGCGGGGGAATCGCCCTCGCCGCTACCATCAGCCTCGGTCACCCCAACTCCGACTCCGACCCCGGCGCAATTGCTCTGATCCGCCGCTGGCGGCTGTAACGAGTCGTCCTCTCGAGGGAACTGCGCCGACCGTCGATCTGGTCCTCGGCTACAAAAAGTCCAACAAATCTCCCATCCTAAAACTTTTGCTTTCGAGATTGGACGAGTTGATCGCTCGCGTTTCGAAAAGGAAAAGATTTGAAAGTACCAGATAGAAAGCGAATCAAAGATAACGAGCGAACCGTTCTCGTCGCTGATCGGGCTTGCGTGTCCTGCTAGGAACCTGGCGCTGTTAAACGAGCTGATCGGCGCGATCAAGCTCAAATTAGACGAAGCGTCACTGGACCTTTTGAATCGGCTAGCGATTGACGAACGTAACAGCGTCATCGTCTTCGTACCGAGGCAAGGGACCGCTGCGTTACGCCTGCGCACGTATCACCCAAAAGAGATAGTGCGCAGCCACCCTCAGGTTGTACCTAAAAATCTTCCCAAAGCGCCGAAGCAAACGCCTGCTTCGAAAGCGATGCTGTCTTTATGAACGTGATGCGGCGGCAGGGACGCTTATTCAATAGGCGAACGAACCGGCATCAGGTACGGACGTACGCCGAGCTGCAGGAGCAACTGCACCGTGATCTGTTGGCGCAGCACCCGGAATGGATCGACGCCGACGGAAACAGTCCGATGTGCGATTCATATGACCGCCGTCTTGCTGAGCTCATTGCCTCGTTTGAATCGGCCACTCGCAAATCCATCCCGCAGCCAGTATGACCAATACATCGTCGAACGAAATTGATGAGGCGCTTTGGGCGGCGTACCGCCGCGACGATAAAGCCGCGGTGACGGATTACTTGTTTCGCCGAAGTCTGGTCGGAATTGGTCGTTCACGATCATTCTCCCAGCTAGTGATCGAAACCAGCTCGAAAGAACATCACGTTGCGAGACGCGCACACGGCGAAGCCATGCTGATCAATGATGGTGCCCGCCAGGTTCCGTTACGGTCCTCGCTGAATTAGGCAATCTTACTGTGGCCGTCGCAGTGATCGTCGAGGAGGCCGAGTAAGGGGATGCGATGGCATCTTTGAATGTGCTGTTGCATTTCGGGGTAGCACGCGCCAGGCATTTGGACGATAAGGCACAGCGCTGTCCGCCACCGAGAAAATGAACGAAAACGATGATTCTCCTGCTCGCGTCGTTTTTTTGTTTGATGTAGACAACACGCTCCTTGATAACGACAGAGTGGCAGCAGATCTGCAACGCCACCTCGTCAGCGAGGTTGGCGCGGAAGGAGCGCAGGAATATTGGGAAATTTTTGAGCAACTTCGGACGGAGTTGGGATACGCGGATTACCTTGGGGCTTTGCAAAGATATCGGTCCAAACATCCGCGCGCCCCGCATTTGCTGTTCGTGTCTGATTTTTTCCTCAACTATCCTTTCGCCAAGCGTCTTTTTCCCGATGCGCTCAAGGTCATCGAGCATGTCCAGCAATGGGGTCCTGCGGTCATTCTTTCGGACGGCGACGTCGTTTTCCAACCGCTCAAGATCAGTCGCTCAGGATTGGCCAATGCCGTGTCCGGACGCGTGCTGATTTACGTGCATAAGGAGCAGGAACTCGACGACGTCGAACAACGCTACCCGGCCGAACATTACGTGTTGGTGGACGACAAATTGCGTATTCTGGCTGCGGTGAAAAAATTCTGGGGCTCGCGTGTGACCACTGTTTTCGTTAGGCAAGGTCACTACGCCACCGATCCGAAAATCCTCGCTACTTATCCGCCAGCGGACGTCAGCATCGGACGTGTTGGGGATCTCCTGCAATATCATTTGCCGGAACTGCTGAATCCGAAACCGTGAGTGGCCCGCGATCGCTCCTTGGGCGTCAGTCAGCATCAGTGTGATCGATCAGCCGCTGGCGCTCCTCCCAAATGACAACAACAGCGAGGGCGACGAGAATTCCCAGTGACACTTCCATGAAACGGTGCGCCGCAGCAATCCATGGCGCCTCCGGACGCGGAATCAGGACGATGATCGCCAACGTGATGCCGGCGTAGCTGTACCCGACGCGTTCCAACCGTAGCACCAACGATACAAGTCCGAGCAAAAAAATCGCGACGGCGAACGCGATCAGATTTGCGCCGAAGAGAGTTGCTTCAATTGCAGCGAGCGATGCGCCCAGCGCACTGGCGACAATTCGCTGCACCGCCAACGGCACCGTTGAGCTCAGAGGTGACTGCATCACCACGATTGTGGCGACCGCCGACCAGTATGGTTCGGGTGTTCCGAAGAGTCGTGCCACCAACACCGAGAGTGTCGCCGCAAAAGCTGTGCGGAACGCATGCGATACCGACGGGATATTTTCTTTCTTCCAGCTCCAGAGCTTCATAGATGCGATCATGTCCGGCGTTACGGGCATGTGGCAAGCTCGTGCTGCTTCGACGCAAAGGAACGAATTGCGCCTTCAGCGCTTCGTCATTGGCCGATTAAATCGCTGGAGCAGCGCCCAGATCACCCGGGCAAACGGAGTTGCAGCGCTGAAAGCGCGATCCAATGAAGGTGTGTTCGTTACAGCTGAATCAAACCTCGGCGGGTTGCGGTTGCCACAGCTTCGGTGCGGCTCACAACGTCGAGTTTACTGAAGATGCTTTTGACATGCGTTTTAACGGTCCCCTCGCTGATGAACAACTCGGCGCCGATCTCCTTGTTACTCCTGCCGGCTGCGATCCGCTGAAGCACTTCGATCTCTCGCGCGCTCAATGCTTCACCGCTGACACGCTCCGCTAACTTGGCTGCGAGGGTTGGTGGTATACACGTCTCTCCCGAGTTCACTCTGCGGATGCACTCCATGAGAGCTTCGCGCGCCGTGTCTTTCAACAGATACCCTTTCGCACCCGCTTTAATCGCCCTGTAAATGTCTTCATCACCGTCAAATGTGGTCAGGACCACGATGTGGGCGTTCTCGTCGAGCGCACGGATTTCACTGATTGCGCCGACTCCGTCCAGCTCCGGCATGCGCAAGTCGAGCAAGATCACGTCCGGACGATGTTGCTTCCAAAGCTCGACAGCTTCACGGCCGTTGCTGGCCTCGGCAACGACAGTCATATCCGATTTACGTTTAACTAATGAGACCAATCCTTCGCGAACGACGCTATGATCGTCTGCGATCAGTATCCGAATGCATTCCTTCTTCTTCCCTTCCATTGCCCTCTTCTTTTTGTCCTTTCCTGTTTTCATTTGATTGATGACTCTTCGTAAGGGGAAACGGCGACGATGCGCGTTCCCCCGCCCCGTTCGCTTGAAATGCTTAAAGCCGCGCCGATCTGGTCGGCGCGTTCCTTCATGCCGATTAAGCCGATGCCTCCACCGTTTATGTTATCTACGACGAAGCCGTCTCCGTCGTCGCTCAGCTCCAGTGAAACTGCTTCGGAATTGAAAGAGAGCCGCGCTCGAAATTTGCTCGCCCGCGCGTGCTTCAATGCGTTGGTCAAAGCTTCCTGGCCGATGTGCAGCAAATTTTCCTCAACACCTGGAGCCAGGTGACGCGGCTTTCCCTGGACTCGGAACTCAGTCCGCAGGGTGGTGCCCGCCGCTGTGTTTTTGATGATCGCCTTTAGCGCGTCGGCGAATCCAGCTTTCTCGAGCGCCTGCGGCCGAAGTGCGTGCACTGACCGGCGGGCTTCTCCCAAACTGTCACGCGCCAGCTCTCGCGCGCGGCGGACATGCCCGATACCATGCTGCGGATCTTGTTCCAATAACGCTTCTTCGGCCGCTTCCATCTGAATAATGACACCGGTGAATCCTTGAGCGAGCGTGTCATGAATGTCGCGCGCCATGCGTGTCCGCTCCTTGAGAATTGCGGCCTCCCGCTGTTGCTCGACCAACTCCTGGCCACGCACCGCAAGCATGACGTGATGTGCCAGAGCCTGTGCCAATTCGATGTCTGCCGCGCGATACGTGCCCTTCTCTGAATGATGAATGCCGATCAAGCCACGCAACTCCCCGGAGACAAACATTGGAATACCCATGAACCGGCGAGCTCGGTGGCGCTTCAAATACCTGCGAAATTCCGGCTCGAGACGTAAATCGCCGTCAATGTCATCGACGACCACAGGGGATTTCGTAAAGAGCATCTCCTGGAGCAGAGGTCTTTTTTGCCACGCGCCCGGATCATCCACAAAGGGATGGTCGGAATGCAGAGGCACCTGTTGATCATCCTCGATGACGACTTGCATGTGCACGCTGCCGTCGACCGGATTGCGCAGCCAAAGCATCACGCGCATTGCGCGAAGATTCTGTCCGATCGTGCGTAACATTTCGCCGATGAATTTTTCTGGCGCAGCTTCGGTCGTAAGCACATCGAGGCTGCGCATCAGCACGTCAATGTGACTCCTGGCCAACTGCTCCGAGGCTCGCAGCGCCTGTTCGGCACGATCACGCTCAATCGCAACGCGTGTGAGGTGCGTCGCCAACTCAATGAGCTCCATGTCTTGCGCGGTCGGACTTCGCGCTTCGCGATAATACATGCAGAACGTACCCAGCACTTTTCCTTGCCACGAAAGCACCGGATTCGACCAGGAGGCGCGTAGCCCGTGCTGCAATGCTGAGCCGCGATGCTCGGGTACGTCCCACACCGGATCAGTAGCGATGTCGGATGCGATAACAGGTGCGCCGCGATAGGCTGCTGTGCCACACGAACCAGCGCACGGTCCGATCGCCAGCTTTTCCATTTGTTGCGTCCAATTGGCAGGCAGGCTCGGCCCGGCAACCACCTTGAGATGGGTGCCGTCAGCGTTCAGTAACAAGACCGAAGCGAGCGTCCCGGGTCGTTGCTCCTCGATGATGACGCACAACTCCTTCATGATCTCTTTCAACAGAACACCGGTCGCGATCATTTCGAGCAGTCGTTTCTCTCCAGCGAGCAACGCTTCGGCGCGCTTTCGTTCAGTGATGTCTGCCACGCTACCGATGAATTGCACGACCTCACCGGAGCTGTTCAAAACAGGGTGTCCCACAACGTGGACGTGCTTTCTTAATCCATCGGGAAAAACGAGCCGGTATTCCACGTCGTAGTCGGCCTTTTCGCTGATTGCCCGATCAACTGCTGCCTGCCATTTCGGCTCATCCTCCGGGTGAATGCGCTGGAACCGTTCGTGCCACCCGTGTCCGTCCTTCTCCTGATCGAACCCGTAAATGCGATACCATTCCTCTGACAAATACAACGCCTCTCTCGTCCTGATGTCCCAAACGAAACTGCCTGTATGGGTCAGCTGCTGGGCATCGGCGAGATTGCGCTCGCTTAGGGTTAGCTTGTCGTGTGTTAGTTTGCGTTCGATCGCGATTTCCGCGAGATGCGTGATCTGTTCGATGATTTGCTGATCACTCACAGTGGGGCTACGCGGCTCGTGGTAGTACATCGCGAAGGTCGCGATCACTTTGCGTTGTAACGAAAAAACTGGCGTGGACCAGCAGGCGCGCAGGCGATGCGATAAAGCCGCATCGCGGTAATCTGCCCACAACGGATCGGCCGCGATGTCCGCCACGATCACCTGTTCCCCGCGATAGGCGGCCGTGCCGCACGAACCGGCACATGGCCCGATGGCAAGGCAATCAACGGCGTCGATGTACGTTTTTGGAAGGCTCGGAGCGGCACCATGCCGCAAGATGTTGTCTTCGACCAACAGAATGGAAGCCAGGACACCTTTCGCTAGCTCCTCCACGAGCCCGCATAAGCTGTTGAGTATCTGCGGAAGCGGTTGTCCCTTGGCGACCATCTCAAGGATGTGTTTTTCTCCAGCGAGCAAAGCTTCAGCACGTTTGCGATCTGATTTCTCGCGAGCTTCGCGCAGTGCGCGATTGACTGCGGGATTCAGCCGCGCCAAGCGAGTCTTTACGACATAATCAGTCGCACCGCTCTTGAGAGCCTCAATGGCAACATCTTCACCAAGAGTGCCTGAGACAAAAATAAACGGGACATCAGGCACACGCTGCTGTGCGATGCTGAGCGCTGACAACCCGTCAAATGAGGGCAGAGTATAATCCGCCAGAATCAGATCAAACCCTCCCTGCTTAAGCGCAGCGACAAAAGCCTCCTCCGTTTCGGTCCTCGCCAGCTGGACCTGGTTTCCTTCCGCTTCCAACGCAGCCTGGACGAGTTCGCTGTCCTTTTCGTCATCTTCAAGGTGGAGAACTCGCAGGTGCTGATTCATTCTTGTCACGTCTTTCTTATGCTGCCCGGCGGAGGCTCATTAATGACTGCCCAAAACACGCCAACCTCCTTGACCGCGTTAACGAATTGATGGAAGTCCACCGGTTTAACAACGTAGGCGTTCACGCCAAGCTTGTAGCCTTTCACAAGGTCACGTTCTTCATGCGAAGAGGTCAGGATCACCACCGGAATCATCTTTAGGTTTTCATCAGCTCGAACCTGCTCCAGCACCTCGAATCCATTGACCTTCGGAAGCTTAAGGTCGAGCAGCATCACCGCCGGATTACCGTTCGCGCGCGTCTTGTGATTACCACGCCGATACAAATAATCCAGCGCCTCTTCGCCGTCGCGCGTGACCACGACTTCGTTCGCGAGATTGTACTCCTCCAAGCCGGTTAGGGTTAGTTCGACGTCCTTGGGATCATCTTCGACTAATAAGATACGTTTTAGACCATTCATCGTTCATGCACTACCTTTACCGGTTTTGGGAGCGCAACATAGAATGTCGCGCCCCTATCGACCGAGCCTTCCGCCCACACTCGACCGCCATGGCGGTGCACAATTCGTTGAACTGTGGCGAGCCCGATCCCCGTGCCTTCGAATGCCTCTTGTGAGTGCAGGCGTTGAAAAACTCCAAAAAGTCTATCTTTGTATTTCGTATCGAAGCCAACCCCGTTGTCTTTCACAAATACGACGACTTCATCGGGGCGGCGGTCTAACGAACCGATTTCGATCTCGGCTTGCTCGCGCATTCGGGTAAATTTCACGGCATTCGAAACGAGATTGCCGAATACCAGCCGGAGCATGGCAGGATCACCATCGCAATTTTGTAAATGCCCAATGCGCCAGGCGACATTGCGATGCTGCGTGTCGGGAGAGATTTCGGCGACTACGCTTTTCACGAGCTGTTCGAGATTGACTGTCTGCTTCTGCGTTTCCGCCCGGCTGATTCGGGAGAAGGCAAGAAGGTCGTCGATCAAACTGTCCATCCGGTCGGTTGCGCCCAGAATCCTGGTGATCTGGCCCCGGCTATTGTCGTCGAGAACTGGATCTGAGTGTTTTTGCAGTAACTCGGTGAAGCCGGCGATGTGTCGAAGCGGCGCGCGCAGGTCGTGAGAAACGGAGTAGGCGAATGCCTCTAATTCTCGGTTAACGGCTTGCAAGTCGTCGTTCATTTTCCTCAACTCGGCAGTCCGTTCCTTCACCTTCGTTTCCAACTCGTCCCGCGATCGGCGAAGAGCTTCCTCAGCCCTTTCCCGCTGGCTGAGTTGTTCTCGAAGCGCACGCTCTACTTCTTCGCGTCCTCGGATATTGGTCAATAGCCTCTCTACTTCACGTTCGGGCTCGTTAGTCCCGAGAAATTCGTCAGGGGGCACATAGTAGAGATTCCGGCAGACGGTGCCGCGGTAGATCACCACAGGATGGGTGCGGATGACATCAAGAATGACTTCCGGTGGAAAACAGTGCCGATTGTATTGGCAAAGCGCAGAACAGTTGTTTTCCGAGAGCGCATGAGTCAACCTGCTTTCATATTCCATCCAGCGCTCAAGCCCACGCCCCCCTCGCACCACCCATTCTGTCTCGCCAGTAACGCGCAGCGCAGGAAATCCTTCGCTCATTGCCAAGTCGGTGGCTTCTTTCCAGAACGTAAACATCCAGTCGGGATCAAAAGATCCGCGCTTCAGATATGCCTGGTCTTTGGTTGCCAGAATCAGGGAGTTAGATTCGGTGGCACGTTCCACGTCAATTCCTTCCGACTCCATGGCCTCCCGGACCGCACCGAGCGTCCCATCGTCAGCGATGTAAATGCATTTTTCGCCGCGATCGAGACCCATCCGCATGAATGGAATAGCAACCGCGTAATGTTCTTCAGGGCTCTCGTAGATCGAGCAGAAGTGGTCGTGTGGGCCGAGTTGTTCCAGCGACTCGATGAGCGGAGTTCTCTCTGCTGGTAGATTCATACAGCCCTCTTATCTTAATCAAAACTTCGTCTAACGATACGACTTCACTCTCTTTGGATTTGCAACGTGCTGCAGCCAAGCGTGTGCACAGTCCTTCCGTAATTGAAGGCAGAAGCACCGGTCGATGGGCCGTGAGTATGGCGAGCGTGATCTTTCAACAAACCTGTTAGTCATGCATTTGCCTTTTCAAGCTTTGGGAGCGCTACGTAAAACGTGGCGCCGTTGTTGACTGCGCTTTCGGCCCAAACTCGGCCGCCGTGTCGAAGCACAATTCGCTGGACAGTGGCAAGCCCAATGCCGGTGCCTTCGAATGCTTCCTGCGAATGAAGCCGCTGGAACAGGCCGAAGAGTTTGTCTTTATACTTCATGTTGAAACCGACTCCGTTGTCCTTAACAAACACCAGCATCTCGTTGGTCGTATGGTTTAGCGAACCAATTTCTATCTCGGCTTCATTACGGGTTCGAGTGAATTTCACTGCGTTGGAAATAAGATTACCGAAGACGACCCGCAACATCGCAGGATCGCCTTGGCAGGTCGGTAGATCTCCTATGCGCCATCTAATCCGCCTGTTTTGCGTATCTGGCCCGATTTCGCGCACGATGGTTTGGATGAGTTCGGTAAGTCTCACGGTAGTCTTCTGCGTTTCGACTCGACCGATCCGCGAGAAGGCAAGTAAATCATCCACTAAAGTCCCCATTCGAGTTGCCGAATCCAGAATCATGTTGATCTGGTGGCGGCTTTTATCATCAAGAACAGCATTTGCGTGCTTCCGCAAAAGCTCGGTAAATCCCGCGATGTGCCGGACAGGCGCGCGCAAATCATGCGATACGGAATAAGCAAAGGCTTCCAATTCTTTATTGACCGCCTGGAGCTCTTGAGTGCGGTCAATGACTCTTCGTTCAAGGTCTTCGTTTAGTTTGCGAATTTCTTCTTCTGCTCGCTTGCGATCGGTCACGTCGCGATTGATTTCCAGGATCGCAGCAGGCGCGCCGTGTTCATCGCGTCGAAGTGATTGGCGGCTGGTCACGACAATGGGTGTCCCATCATGTGTGACGTGCGTCAGCTCACCCTCCCATTCTCCTCGCTCTTGGAGAGCAACCTCCACAGCTTCCCGTGAAATCGGGAACCGCGTCTGTAAAAGCTCGTGCGTGACTTTGCCGATGGCCTCGGTCGCACTCCAACCGTAGGTCTTCTTGGCACCAGCGTTCCAAAATACGATCCGGCTGTGGAGATCGCGAACGACAATTGCGTCGTGCGCCAGGCTTAAAAGCTCCGCCTGTTTTCTTAATTGCTGCTCTGCTCGTTTGCGCTCGGTGATGTCCCTGACCACCTCCTGATATTGATCTTCGCCGGCGGCGGACAATGAAACCTCCACAGGGACGGCTTGATTGTCCCTGCGCAGGAATTGCCGTTCAAAACGCAACACAGATTGGTCGCTCAATCGTTCAATTCTTTCGTGCAATAAATGGCGCTCGGTGGGCAGGCAGGTATCAACCATCGGCAAGCCGATTAGTTCATTTTCGGTGCAACCGTACAACCGCGCGGCCGCAGCATTCCCTAAAACGCACTTCCCAGTTTTGTCCAAAACGAAGGCCGCGTCAGGTGACGTATCGATCAGCTGACGATACTTTCTCTCGCTCACCCCTAGGCTGGCTTCCGTCCGCCAGCGAGCCTCACGAAATCGAGTGATAAGAACCGAAAACGAGCTGAACAGCAAAAAGTCGATAAGGTCGTATCTGTTGAATCCAAGTTGATAAAGCGGTTCCGTGAAGAAGTAATCGTAAGCCAGACTGGAAAACACGGCTGCGACCATTGCGGGGCCAAGTCCGCAGTTCCATCCAGCGAACGCGATCCCGAAAAGCAATAGGGCAAATTGGTGACCGATGCCGTAATGCCGCGCCAACAGACCAAGCTCGAGTGCGCACGCGAAAGAAACAATTGCTAGTCCGTAGCGATATGCCGCGCCCCGGATTCGCGGTGATGGCATGGCACTCTCAGCCGCTGCCTTCTTCGTGCTAACGCTCATCCCTTCTGCTGGCGAATTTAATCGCTCTTCGTCACCGCGCGAGATTTGCGTTATCCCTCGAAAGAGGTGGGGCGATCTACCTCTCAGGCTTGATGGGCAAATCTAACTACTGCTGCGTCGTGCGACGAGCTGAGCGTGCTTACTATCTCGGAGGAAAATTATCACCGATGAAAACCAGAAAATACCAAACCAATCCGAAGCGCTCATTGCGCACAATCTTTCACCGTTATCGGCAGCATCACGATCCGATGCTCGTGTTCAACATGTGGTCGTTCAATTTCACCGACGGGTGGAGCCGCATTTTTGCGAGGGAACAATATGGGCGCTTTTCAGTCTGACGACCTGATGCAAAGATCCGCTTTGAGGATTGCCCCGCTTACGGCCGCGCGAACATCCATCGTGGTCAAGACTCCTGTCGAGCGTGCCTATCAGCAGTGGGCGCGTGTTGAGGATTTGCCGAAATTCATCACACCGCTCCGCAACGTACTACGAATCGACGAGTGCCAGTTTTCTTATACCTGGCAAACAAATGGCGACAAATGCCGTGGAGTGCTCCAGATTTTGCTTCAGATTCCGGGCCGGCGTATCGCGTGGCGCGCTCTCTCGAACGCCTTGATGTCCGGCGTCGTTTCGTTCGAACCGCATTCCAAACAGGAAACCGAAGTGACGTTGAAGATACGCTCGGTTTTCGATCTGCCGAACCTGTCAGTCAGGATGGAGGAGTATTTGGGCAATTTTAAACGATTGGTAGAAAGCGAGGACACGGCAAAATGAGAACTTTTCCTTCTGAGGAAGCACTGGTGGCGGCGTATTGGCGGAAATTGGCGCGGTCTATTGATTGGGCGGGTGCCCGAAAACGCGGAAAAACTTCGCCGTCAGAATCAAGTGCGCGTCCGGGAGTGCGGCAACGTTTACGATCTGCGCGATAAGCGATTCACTGGAACAAAGGTTGAAATAATGCAAGCTGCCACAAATAGGAACTGCAGGAGCTTTAATCAAATCGGTCATATTCGCGGGAAAACACCCCGCGAATAGCCCGCTAATCAACGAACGAAGAGAAGGAAACGTATGCATGAGGATCTTGAGAAAGTGAAGTTGCTGGCCCGCGATCTGCGC
>Ga0307471_100001771_pt1 | contig 12080 bp, 13 predicted proteins | sample atmos_gasesAM3C__2_FD_204566 | JGI IMG/M metagenome (GOLD analysis project Ga0307471, IMG submission 204566) | Hardwood forest soil microbial communities from Morgan-Monroe State Forest, Indiana, United States - atmos_gasesAM3C_515 | ecosystem: Environmental > Terrestrial > Soil > Temperate... | reverse complement strand
ATGAATCTCAGGGCCATGGAGCGGCAATCTCTCGAAGGCGGCCTGCGCCGCGCCCTGGAGCGAGAGGAATTCTTGCTGCATTATCAGCCGACGGTTAGTCTCGATTCGGGTGAGATCACCGGAGTCGAGGCGTTGATACGCTGGCGGCAGTCTGATCGGGGCCTCATCCCAGCCTCTCAGTTCGTGCCTGTCGCCGAAGATTGCGGCCTCATTATCCCCATCGGCCGTTGGGTGCTGCGCGAAGCATGCAGGCAAGCGCGCGCCTGGCAGGACGCAGGACTCCCGCCATTGCCCATCGCCGTCAATGTTTCCGCCGTCGAGTTCCGCGAGAAGGGTTTCGTCGAAAGTGTCCGTACGATACTCTCGGAAACTGGCTTGGCAGCGCGGTATCTCAAACTCGAGCTCACCGAACGCGTCCTTATGGACGATGTGGAATCCACGGCCTCTGTACTTCAGGAGCTCAAAACCATGGGGGTGCACCTTGCGGTCGATGACTTCGGCACCGGCTATTCCAGCCTCAGCTATCTTCGGCAGTTTCCCATTGATGTCCTGAAGATTGACCAGTCCTTCGTCCAGCAGATCTCTGATGATCCTGATGGCTCTACAATCGTGAGCGCCATTATTAACATGGGAAAGAGCCTCAAGCACTTGGTAGTTGCCGAGGGCATCGAGACGCAACTGCAGCGGGCCTACCTTCAGGCCCAGAGTTGCGCGGAAGGTCAAGGCTACCTCTTCAGCCGGCCCCTGGCCGCCGACCAATTCGCCCATTTACTGCAGATGGGCACAACAACTGTCGTCCACTGAGGGATCCCGAAGCGCCTCCGCTTTCGCTACTTTGGCTCCGCCGTTTGATGGACGAAAGATTTTCGTACGCCCTTAGAAGAAACACTTACACAAAATCGCGATCTTGCACTATTTTGCAGCGATGCAAGTCCTTTAGAATCCGCACTTATACAAGTGTTGATTCCAAGTCCTTTAGAATCCGCACTTACAAGAAAATAGGGGAGGGGGAGGGATCACAGCAACTGAAGCTTCTTGCCGACCCGCTCAAAGACTTCACGCGCTTGCTCGTCAAATAACACAAAATAAATGGTTTCCAGCGAGCTCCCGTTCCGCAAATGCTCCGCCGCTGTCTGCAGCATGATTTCTGCGCATTCCTGCATTGGGAATCCTGCGATCCCGGTCCCAACGGCTGGGAACGCAATCGTCTTTAGGTCACGCTCCGCAGCGATGCGTAGCGCGTGCGCGGTGGATCGCCGCAGCGTTTCCGCGGTCGTCAAGCCGCCCAATCCCATGCTGGCCGCGTGGATCACGTATTTCGCCTTCAGGTTGCCGCCCGTGGTGATGGCGGCGTAACCCACCGGGATGCTGCCAATTTCGTTGCACTCGCGCTGAATCGCGTCGCCGCCTTTGCGGCGGATGGCCCCGGCTACGCCCGCGCCGAGAATCAAATCGTTGTTCGCGGCGTTCACTATCGCGTCCGTTTCCATCTCCGTCAGGTCGCCCTGCTGGATTACGATTTTCGCTGCCGCGGCTTTCGCGCTTTGCTCGCTCATTGTCGATTCCGAATTACTCCTGGGCCGCTGCAGACTTCCGCGACGTCGGCAACTCGCTTGCAATAACGACTTCTTTGCCCATCCGGCGGCCCACCTCCCTGCACGCGGCAACCGTTTCTTGCGACGTCTGCGGAGCACGAACCAGCTCTAAAATATTCTTTCCCCCGGCGGAGCGCGAAAATCGCATGCCGATGCAGCGCTCCGGGCAGAACGTCACCGAAGCCATGTCCGCGATCGGCAAGGAAGACGAGCTGCTCGCGAAAATCGCATTCGATTTTGCGAACTTGTCGAAAATTGTGAACATCTCGATTTTCATTTCCATCTCTTCGGCCACGGCCTCGATGATGAAGTCCGCTTCCCGCAGTGCTTCTTCCACTGTGCTTGCGGTGAGCAAACGAGAGCAAACGTCCGCGCTAAGATTTCTTATCCAGGTGACGGCTTGCTCCAATCTGTTCGGCGCAACATCTTCGAGGATCGTACGGTAGCCGGCAAGCAGCGCCGCGCGCGCGAACTGGCGGCCGGTCAGGTCCGCGCCAATCACCGCGATGGTTTTGATTTCGGCGTTCATGTCTGGCCGCAGACTGCTAGGACATCAGTAGCGTGGAACGCGGGGATCAATCTCCGCGGACCAGCGGTCGATTCCCCCGGCCAGGGATTTCGCGCGCGCCACGCCTTGGCCGCGCAGCCACACGGCCACATCGAGGCTGCGCATGCCATGATGACAATAACAGATGACCTCATCGTCGGTGTCCAGCGCCTGCAAATTCGCGGGGATCGTGCCCATGGGAATCAATCTCGCGCCTTCAATCCGGCAAAGCTCGAATTCCCAAGGCTCGCGCACGTCCACCAGCAACACGTTTTCGCCGCGGTCCAGCTGTTGCTTGGCCTCGGCCGGAGTAATCTCCAGATCGTTCATGCGTGCGGCTCCTCGCGATTCAATTATAGGCTGGAATTTGCGCAGGCAGGAAATGCTCGAACGGAGAAAACGAGTTACTTGCCCTGGAATTTCGGCGCGCGCTTCTCGAAAAAAGCGCGGATGCCTTCGCCACAATCTTCGGAAGGAAAGCACTTCATCTGTTGTTCGACTTCCTGCTCCAACATCCGCGTGAGTTCTTCCTTAGTGCTTGCGAAGAGCACGCGCTTTACCGCGCGAATGGCAATGGCCGGACCGTTCGCGATTTTCTGCGCCAGCGCTCGGACTTCGCTTTCCAGTTGCGCCAGCGGCACCACGCGATTCACGATGCCGAGCCGCAGCGCCTCCGCGGCATCGATCATGTCGCCGGTGTAAAACAGTTCCGCGGCCTTTGCCGGTCCCACCAGTTCGGGCAAAAAGAAAGTTCCGCCGTAGTCCGGAAACAAACCCACCTTCGCAAAATTCTGGCCGAACGTGGCATCCTCTGAAGCGATGCGCATGTCCGCGGCTAACGCGATGTTCATCCCCGCGCCGGCCGCCGCACCGTGCACCGCCGCGATCACCGGCTGGCGCATGGTGCGAATCTTCAGCACCGCTTGCATGCCCGCGCGCAAAATGGGATCGAGCTCGGCCATGTCGTTTCCCTGCCGCCCCTTGCCGATCACACACAAATCGCCGCCCGCGCAAAACGCCCGCCCTGCTCCCGCTATGACCACCACATTGATGCCTTGATCCGCGTCCAACCGTGCGAGCGCTTCGTTAAGGCCGACCGCCAAATCCTTGTTGAGCGCATTCATGCGCTCCGGTCGATTCAGAATCAGGGTGGCGATGCTGCCGTCGCGCTTTTCCAGCACCGCGCGATTTTCCTGACCAGGTTGCGCCGATGTGCTCATGCCACCTCCAGCGGGTGCGCGACAGCCTCGCGCTCTTTTTCCACGCGCTTCACCAATTGCGCCAGCTTGCGAAAATGCGCCAGCTTCTCGCTCTTGGTTTTCAATTGCGGGCCGGGCGTCGCCGGCAGCACGTACACGCGCGCGCCGTAGAGCAATTCTTTCTGCAGGCCGAATTTGCATTTTCGCTGCGCGAATAATTCGTAAGTGGCCTTGCCATTAAACGCCACCACGCGCGGCGCATACTCTTCCAGTTTTTGCGACAGCACAATGCGCCCTTCGGCAAAATCCTCGCGGGCCAGTTCCTCCATGGTCTTGGACGGGCGCTTCACAAGGTCGGTGAGCCCGATGCCAAACTCAATTACGCGCTTGTCGTCGCGATAATCAAAAGGCTCCGGCACCACTCCGCCTTCGAAAATCATGGGCCAGAATTCGTTGTCACGCCCCGCGTAGTAATGCCCAACGCGAACGGAAGATTCCGTCGGGTGGCAGCCGATAATTACCAGCTTCATGCCTTTTCGAAGGTGGTCGGGCAGGGTGCGCATCGCAGTCTAGCTTACCCTCTCCCCGGCTTGTGGCAACCAGAATGCTTTGCGGATGCTGCACAAATTGTCACTTACCCCCGGGAAGCGGCGGAGCGAACTATTTGCTGAATCGCCGGGCCCGGCAAGGTCATCCAAGTAAGGGAGTCTGAGGTGCGGACTTGGCTTGTGCTATTTTGGTGGTGCGAAGCATCCAACCTGGGTTACTCGCCTTGTTGGCAAGAAGCCGCACTTTGAGCACACCGAATCCACACCGCCTTCCCTCCACGGTCGCGCGTGAAGACGAGCACTTGCTCGTGGCTTCCGCAAAAGGGGGCGATACCGCGGCGTTTGAAGAGCTCGTCAATCGCTACGAGCGAAAAATCTTCCGGCTTACCATGAACATCACGCGCAACCGCGAAGACGCCGAAGATTCCATGCAGGATGCGTTCATGAAAGCCTATTCGCATCTCGGGAGTTTTCAGGAAGACTCGCGCTTTTATACCTGGCTGGTGCGCATCGCCGCCAACGAAGCGTTGATGCGACTGCGCAAGCGGCGCCCGAATCAATTTTCGATCGACGAGCCAATCGAAACCGATCAAGACATTATTCCCCAAGAGATCGAGGACTGGGGACCGAGTCCGGAGCAGCGCTACGCGCAAACGGAAATGCGCGAGATTCTGCGCGGTGTGATCGATGAGCTGCAACCCGATTTCCGAGTGGTCTTTGTGCTGCGCGACGTGGAAGGACTTTCCACGGAAGAGACAGCGGAGGCGGTGGGAATCTCCGAGGCCGCGGTGAAGTCACGGCTGTTGCGCGCGCGGCTCAAGCTGCGGCAGAAATTAGATCGTTACTTCCGGCAGAGCGGCACACAGTGAACTGCGACCGCGTAATTCGCACGGTTTCGAGCTACATCGATGGCGAGCTGGAGCTCGCCATTCAAGAGGAATTCGAGGTGCACCTGAAGGGCTGCAGCGGGTGCGCCATTTTTGTGCAGCAGACCAAGCTCACCGTCAAGATTTTTTATGATGCGGAGTTAGCGGATCTTCCGGCGGAAGCGCGTTCGCGGCTGCATGAGAAGTTGCGGCAGAAGATCCGCGAAGCACAGCGATAGAACGCCACAAGTTCCGCACCAACTGGCCGGGCTGAAGCCCGGCATCTACAGCTCTACAAATTGGACCAAAAGGGGAGTTCGCGGCCTAAGCCTTTTTCGCGGGCTTGGGCGTAGACGCGCATGGCTACGGCTAGATCCCACGACGCGATGCCGTTGGATTTGAACAGGGTTACTTCGCTGTCGCTGGTGCGGCCTCTGACTTTTCCCGCCACCACATCGGATAGCTTCTTTACGCCGGTCCAGCAGATTTCGTCGCCGCGAAAGGCGATGATCAGATCGCCGGCTTCCTGGCGCGATTGCTCGATGGAATCGACCACGATAACGTCCGCGCCGGCAACCGCGTCGTCATCGAGTTCGCGTTTGTGCGCGTGATTCGCACCGATGGCGTTGATGTGCAAACCGGACGCGAGGTCGGCGCCGCTGACAACGGGCTGGGAGGCGGTGGTGGCGGTGCAAAGGATATGGGCGCCTTGCACGGCTTCCGCGGAGGAATTCGCCGGCTCCACGGGCACGCCGATGCGCGACAACATTTCCCCACAAAATTTCTTGCGGCGCTCGGGGTTGCGTCCGTAAACGCGCGCGGATTTCAGCTTCCGCACGGCAGCAATGGCTTCCAGTTGCGTCTTGGCCTGGCCGCCAGTCCCGATAATCGCGGCCACGGACGCATCGCGGCGCGCCAGATATTTCGTGGCCACTCCCGAAGCCGCTCCTGTGCGCAATTGCCCCATGTAGTCCGCTTCAATCATGGCCACGAGATCGCCGCTGGCGATTTCATACAGCGGTACTAGAAACCGAATCTTGCCACGCACGAAGGTGTACTGCTTCATGGCCAGAAATCCGGCGCTGAAATCCACGGCGGCCATGTAGTGGAAAAAGCCGCCGGAGGGAAGCTCGAAGCGGCGGCGCGGATGCACGAGCACTTCCCCGCTGGCTTGCTTGCGGGAAATCTCCTCGACAGCCTCGAGAGCCATGGGCATGGTGAGGACTTGACGTACTTCAGCTTCGCTGATGTGCAGCGTCATTCGTGAGCCTCCGTGGGTCCCTGGATTCTACAGATGTAAGCGGAACCTGAAAACGCGAGCGGCGGCGGCGTCGAGGAGGAGGAAGTCGCCCGCGGGAGTGACGACGATTTTGCGCATCACGGTAGCGCCAGCGCTGGGAATCCAGGCGGACAAGTCCTGCGTCATGCGAAACGCGCCATCGAGCGCCCAGACGTAAACGAAGGGCTGGGCCGCGCTCACGGCGAAAATGAATTTGCGATTGACGGCGATGCCCGCGAGTTGCGCGTCGGCGGCATCCGCCGGCGTCGAAAGGGAGCGCTGCGGCGTTCCCGTGGCGTCATACACTTTGATTTGAGGTGCAGCGGATTCGCAAATGTAGACCAGGCCGTCAGGACCAACTGCGAGTGCCGACGGATTGTCGATGGCCGACTCCTTCGCAGCCGCGCCACCCCAGGAGCCCATGCGACGAAGCGCCGGGCTGAATTTGCGAATGCCGTAGGGATGTTTGGCGGCGACGAAGACCGTGCCATAAGCGTCGACGGCGATGTGCAGCGATTCGCGCTCACCGGAGAGCGCACCAGTGCGCAATTCGCGGTGGCGCATGCCATCGGAAAAGAAAATGGCGACGGTGCCGCGGCGGCCATCGGCCACGTAGATGGCGGCTCCGGCATCGACGGCGATGTCGACGGGATGCATGTTGGTGCGGTCGTCTTGAAAAGAAAGACGCGGCTCGCCGCTGGGCGAGAATTTGTGGACGAATCCGGTGGCGGCGTCGGCGATGTAGATGATGGACTCGCCGTCGCTGGCCATCGCTACCGGCTTGTCGAATTGGCCCGGGCCGTCGCCGTGCGCGCCCCAGGTATCGACGTACTCGAAAGCGGGAGGAGGCGCGGGTGGAGCGGCGGCGGTTTGCGCCGGGCGGGAGCAGCCGGTAGCAAACCCGAAAAGACAAAGCCAAGCGGCCGCAATCAAGCTAAGGCTTCGCACTTTTGGCGGCACTCGCGCGTGCAGTTTTCTTACCGGTATCGCCTGGTTCGCGGACGCGGCGGACTACAGTTTGGGTTAGACGGTAGACGCGCTCATCATTAGCGGCATCGCGCTGGCGAAAGCGGAATTCCGGTTCGCCCTTGGGGCCTTTTTCGAGGCGAATGGGCATCTGGCCGCACAGATTATTTTCGATGAAAGCGGTTTCGTAGCGCGTGCGCCTCTGGTTCCAGGTATAGACGCGCAACACGGTGAAGTCGCAGGGATGGCCTTCCGGATTGCGGGTTCCGGCGACGAGATATTGCGGCCGGTCGCCGGAAGGGCTGGGGACGCGGTTGAGCTCGAACCAGGCAATGGCGCGCACGTTGGCGGAGGCCATGCCTTCGCGCACGGCGTCGGGCAAGTCCAGTTCGACGAAGCGGGCGACAACCCAGCCGGCAATGGGAATGGTTTGATCACCGGGCTGCGTGGTGGTGTTGGCTTCGGGGTTGCGCGTAGAGGTTTCGCCCGGCGGACGCGTGGCCATTCCACGGACCAAGTACCAGTCTTCTTTCCTGGTTTCCTGCGTTTCGCCAGAGCTTTCGCGCTCGTCGCTAGTCTGAACCCAATCGGCAACGCCGCGAGCCAGGATCTCCACGCGAACCCCGCGGACAAATTGGTAGAGACGGGCTTGCGTGCGCCCGGGCTCGACGCGCAGATTGGTCTGTACCTTGGTGCGGCCGCGCGCTTGTACGGGCATGTTTTTTACGGCCGTGAGGAGCTTGACGCTGCGCTGCCAGAGGGCGGGCTCGAGGAGCAGCCTGGCGTCGATCCAGCCGACTTGGCCGCCGACGGTGCGGACCTTGACGTTGTCGTTGCGGCGAGCCAAGACGTCGACGCGATCGCCGTAATGCAAGGTGTCGATGGGCTCGCGCACCTGCGCGACGCTGCTCCACAGCGTGGTGCTGCGCTCGCTGACGTAGGCCTCTCCCAAGTATTCGTGCCTGGGACGGAAGAACCACGCGGTCAGGGCGACGACGCACAGCAGGGGCACCGCGACGAGCAGTTTTCGCTTCATGCGCGGTCCTCAGACCTCGTAAGTGACACTAGGAGTGAAGGGGATCTCATGCGGCGCATTTTTCCTTGCGACACATGATTGTAACCGATTCTTTGGCGGACCAGAGAAACGGTGCGAAGAAGTTTCTGTTACAATGCGCGCGCCGCGGAATTTTTTGGCTGCCAGCGAAAGCTGCGCCAGCATGCGGATCGCGGAGGATAACGGTTGAAATTCTTGAATTCGCTTCAGCCATTTGGATTGTTGGCGCTCAGGATTGCCCTGGGGGTTATTTTTCTGTATCACGGCTATCCCAAGCTGGCTCATTTGCGCGGCGGGGCTCAGATGCAGGGTTTTTTCGTGGAGCACGGGCTGCCCGGGTATTTCCTGTACATCGCAGGGGTGATCGAAACGTTCGGCGGCGGACTGCTGTTGCTGGGATTGTTCACGCGGGCGGCGGCGCTGCTGTTGGGAGCAGAAATGTGCGTGGCCATCTGGAAGGTGCACAGCGGGCACGGGTATTTCGGAGTGAATGACTACCAGTTTCCGTTTGCGCTGGCGGCGTCGTGTTTCGCCTTGGCGACGGTGGGAGCAGGGATGATTTCGCTGGATGGCCTGCTGTTTGAGGGCGGGAGATCGCGGACGCCGCGAAATCCGAAGAGTTGAATATGTTCATGCGGCGCGCTAGCGCAGGTCATCTGCAGAAAGGTTTACGTTGAGGTCCTTCGGGCATCCTCATCGGATGCCCTCAGGATGACACTTCTTTGCCGCGCGGACGCATGGCCTACTATTGACGATTCACGGAAGTATGCCGGCAAGATGCCGACCTTACCCGCTGGAACAAATTACGGTTACCCCGTGGAACAGATTAGGACGTGACCGGCGCCGACGTGTCTACCACGCCCGTCGGGCCGAGGGGCAGGGCGATCCACAAAATCACGTAGGCGAGTAAGCCGACGCCGGCGCACAGGAAGGCGAGCAGCCACACGATACGAATCAGCGTGGGGTCGAGATCGAAATAATCGGCCAAGCCACCGCAGACCCCGCCGATTTTCTTGTCGGTGCTGGAGCGCACCAGACGCTTCTTGCCGCCGTATTCCGCAGCATTGGCGCTGGCCGCGCCGGGTGCGGGTTGCTTGGCGCCGCAGTTGTAGCAAAAGTTGGAGCCGTCCGCGATATGCCGCTGACAATTTGTACAAACCATGGATTCACCTCCACAGAGCAGTTTGTCGCGTTGTCCCTACTCTCAGATACGAATCAGGCCGCAAGAAAGTTTCCTCGACCCGTTCGGCCGGCAGCCTCAGTATTCGAGGAGTTGTTTGACGGCCGAGACGATGTGCTCGGTCTGCGGAAGGATAACATCTTCGAGCTTCGGCTGGTAGGCGCAGAAGGTGTCCATAGCGGCGACGCGTTTGACCGGGGCGTCGAGCTGCTCGAAAAGCTCGTCGGCAATGCGCGCGGCGATTTCCGCGCCGAAGCCCCAGCTCAACATGTCTTCGTAAGCGACGATGACGCGATGATTCTTGCGTACGGTGGCGGCGATGGCGTCCCAATCGTAGGGGGAGAGTGAGCGTAGGTCGATAATTTCGACAGAAATGCCTTCGCGCTCTAGCTGCGCGGCGGCCACTTCCGCGCGATGCACGATGGCGCCGAAGGTGACGATGCTCGCTTCGGAACCTTCTTTCACGACGCGAGCTTTGCCGAAGGGAACGGTGTAATCCGGCCCGGGATATTCGGAGCGATTGTAGGGCTGGCGATACAGATGCTTGTGCTCGAGGAACATCACGGGATCATCGCAACGGATGGAGGTGCGGAGAAGTCCCGCGACATCGAGCGCGGTGGAAGCCATGACCACGCGCAGGCCGGGGCAATGGGTGAAGATGGATTCACCGCTCTGGCTGTGATAAATGCCGCCGCCCGTGAGATAACCGCCGACGGCCACGCGCAACACCGCAGGAGACTTGAAATTGCCGTTGGAGCGCCAGCGCAGGACGCAGAGCTCGTCGCGAATTTGCATCATGGCCGGCCAGATGTAGTCAAAGAACTGGATTTCGGCTACGGGTTTGAGGCCGCGAGTGGCCATGCCGATGGCGCGGCCAACGATGCTGGCTTCAGCCAGAGGCGTGTTGAAGACGCGATCGGCGCCGTATTTTCTCTGCAGGCCGGAGGTGGCTTTGAAGACGCCGCCCTTGCCTTTGACCTGTCCTAGATTTTCGTCGCGGCTGGCGTCGGCGACGTCTTCGCCAAAAACGGTGACGCGTTCGTCGCGAGCCATTTCGTCGGAGAGCGTGGCGGCGACCATTTCAACCATGGTCTTGGGCGCGCCGTGGAATTGCGGCTGGGCGGCGAAAGCGGACGAAGTGGGGTCGACGTCGGGAGAATAGACGTTGACGTGGATGGAATCGATGGACGGAGGTTCGGCAGCGAGCGCCTGGTCGCCGGCTTCGCGGACTTCACGATCGACCTCGGCTTCCAGGGCTTCGATTTCTTTTTGGTCGAGTAAGCCTTCGCGCACGAGGAACAGAGAAAATTTGGAGATGGGATCGCGGTGCGCTTCTTCTTCGCGCTCTTCGGCGGTTTTATAAAGCTTTTCGTCGTCGGAAAGCGAATGGGAATAGGGACGGATGACGTGCGCGTGAATCAGAGCGGGGCCGCGGCGCTGGCGAACGTATTCGACGGCTTCTTTGGCAACGGCGTAGCTTTCCAGGGGATCGGTGCCGTCGCACTCGGCAACGTGCAGGCCGGGAAAACTGCGAACTAATTTGGAGATGCTGCCGCCGGCGGTCTGCACTTCTACGGGAACGGAAATGGCGTAGCCGTTGTCTTCGATGAGATAGAGCAGCGGTAATTTCTTTGCGCAGGCGGCGTTGAGCGATTCCCAGAATTCACCCTCGCTGGTGGCGCCGTCACCCGCGGAGACATAGACAATTTCATCGGCGTCGTGGCCGACATATTGTCCGAGCGGGGCTTTCTTGGCTTGCGCAAGAGCTTTGGGGCGATTCTGGTAATAGAGGGTGGCTTCCGCGGCGCCGACGGCTTGCACAAACTGCGTGCCGGTGCAGGAGGACTTGGTGACGATGTTCCATTTGGGATGGCTCCAGTGCGAGGGCATCTGGCGCCCGCCGGAAGCAGGATCGTCTTTTGCGCCTACGGCCTGCAGCAGAGTTTCCAGCGGGGTGACGCCGAGCATCAAGCAGAGGGCGCGGTCGCGATAGTACGGATAGAACCAATCGACGCCGGGGCGCAGGAGGAGGCCCATGGCGGCGGTCACCGCTTCGTGGCCGGCGCTGGAAATCTGGAAGTAAATTTTGTTTTGGCGCTTGAGCTGAATCTCGCGGTCATCGAGGCGACGGGAAAGAAACATCGTGCGGTAGAGGCGGATAAGCGTTTCACGGTCGAGGCCGTGAAACTTCTGGGTATCGAGCTTGGCTGCCTTCACGCGCGTCTGTACTGCCATTCAGTGTGCCCTCTGGTTGGAGTGGAGATGCTCGCCGGGAGAAGTTTTATTATATCGAAAAGATGCTTCATGGGGTGCAAAGGGTTCGCGGGTTTCCCTGCATTCACCGGGCATTTCTCGTGGAGCGCGGAGGCGGTGGGGCTTCATTCGAGGGTGTCGAACTGCTTGAGAACGTCGGCGAATCCCGGTTCGCTTTCGCGGACGACCTTGGGGGAGGCGCTCTTGAAAGGCTCTTCGGCGGGGATGCGGTCGATCCAGCGCTGCTCGGAAAGCTTTTCGTGGCCGGAGAAATAGAGACGGATGAACAGCTTCACGTCACCGTCGTTTTCGCCGGCGGAATCTCCGGATTGAGCCTTGGCTTTTGACTTTGCCTTCACAGTCTTGGCCTTTTCTGTTTTGGGCCCCTCCGCTTTGCCTTCCGATTCCGCGGCCGGCGGCTGTTCGCGTTCGAGCTTGTATTGGAGCTTTTTGTCCAGCCGAAAGGCTTGCTTCCAGCCTTCCAGTTTGTGGCGGGCCTGTTGGACTTTTCCTTCGTCCGGCCCGAAATCGAAAAGCAAATAGGTTTGCGCCATGACGAAAGTCTGCGACGCGAGTGGCCGGCAAGTCAAGGC
>Ga0307471_100001770_pt1 | contig 12082 bp, 7 predicted proteins | sample atmos_gasesAM3C__2_FD_204566 | JGI IMG/M metagenome (GOLD analysis project Ga0307471, IMG submission 204566) | Hardwood forest soil microbial communities from Morgan-Monroe State Forest, Indiana, United States - atmos_gasesAM3C_515 | ecosystem: Environmental > Terrestrial > Soil > Temperate... | reverse complement strand
GTAGCAACCGCCCTCGATATTGAAGATGCCGTCTTCCCCCCAGCAATGTTCGTCATCTCCGATGAGGTAACGCTTCGGATCTGCAGAGAGGGTGGTCTTCCCTGTGCCGCTCAATCCGAAAAGCAATGACGAACGCCGCGTTTGTTTGTCTGCTGTGGCAGAACAGTGCATTGAGAGCACTCCGCGTTTAGGTGCGAAATAATTCGCCACGGTAAAAACGCCCTTCTTCATCTCGCCGGCATATTCAGTTCCAAGGATCACGAGTTCCCGGTCTTCAAGATTGAGGCTGACGCAAGTCTTCGATCCGACATCGGCCATCAGGCGGTCCGCCGGAAAAACGCCAGCGTTATAAATCACGAAGTCCGGTTGACCAAAGGCTGAGAGTTCCTCGGTTGTGGGCCGGATGAGCATCGTATGCATGAAAAGTGCATGATACGGTCTCGAACAAATCACACGGACCTTGATGCGGTACTTCGGATCCCACCCAGCAAATCCATCGAAGCAGTAGAGCCTGTCGCAGACGTTGAGGTAATCAAGCGCGCGCTGGCGGACCGTTCTGTACGACTGTGGATCGAACGGAACGTTCGTCGTCCCCCACCATACGTCTTTCTCGGAGGCTGGATTCTTGACAATCCGTTTGTCCTTGGGTGAACGGCCGGTCTTCTCTCCCGAATAAGCGACCAGGGCACCATTCTCTGCAATGGTCGCCTCCCTGCCATAGCGGATCGCGTGTTCGTACAGAACACTGGGCGGAAGGTTGAGATGGATTTCCGTTACGGTTAATTCGTGCTGCCTTAGATCCAATGAGTTCATAGGCCGTCCTTCCTTCTCTTCACCACCTTCAGCGTGGCGGCGAGCGCAACAGCTGATGAGTCATAGTCAAGACAGTCCTTCTGCGACCCATTTTGCGAGAGAAGTCACAGAGAGAGTTCAGTCTGACAGGATTCGTGGTTCTAAGCAGCCACTGCCTTCGCCCCTTGGTGGGCTATTTCTGATTCAGCCTGCAGCCAATCATCAAGTTCGTGCCCATCCTCTCTTCCGCGCTGCTCGTATAGTTCGTAGGCACGGCAACGGACTTGCTCCGTAAGGTCAGTACTGGATTCCGTTGTCTGGGGTGCCGTGGGTGGATTAGGTATCGTAGATATACGCTTCATATGATGTCCCTCCTTTTTCGTAATTGCCAGCCTGCGGGCACCGACGTGCGACTGGATTGTTCTTCTGGGCGGCAAACTCGATTCTGCAACGGCCACACGTAGCCCTCCCATAGCTCAACTGTGTCTTTCGACTCTCTCACAGTAGCGTTTCTCCGTGAACTGCGTCTATTGACAGGATTCTGCTGTGCGAGCAGCCAAACAAATATCCGTAGGTTTGAAAGGAGGACTCGAACGACAGAGGCGTACAGCAGAAACTAAAGGCGACAGTCCACAAGTGCGCTTGGGCTGGTAAGCATGAACCGCGAGTGGACAAGTCGCCATCGCCTGACGGAGTGAACTGCACCGTCGATGCCGTTTTCTAATTCACAGCGTTGATGTCGCCGATCTTGTCGGTGGCGCGTAGCCCAGTCATCGAATCAATCTGAATGCGGAAAAAGAGCGGTTTCAATCAGCTTGTCGCCCACTGAACTGGCACTTTTGACAGGTGGCCCCAGGTCCACAAGTGTTTATCGTTTATCGTACTGCTGTCTTAAGGCAACTTGAGTTTGTTGTCCACCGTCAGTCAGAGCCCCGGAGAGGTGCTGACCATTTGTCGTTGCATGTCTTCTCTCCAGTAGCAGATTGCCACGCCAAGAGAATATTTCAAAACACGATTTTTCGGGACTGATCCCGATTCGCAGATCAGCCACCAACCGCTCGGTGGAAATGGAATTGAAAACAATCGGAAAACGCATGTGACCGCATGTTTTTGAACAACAACCGCAGTTCTGCAGCAAAAGAAGCCCGCTCTTGACGATGAACGTAGACGTCGCCGATTGGAGGAGTCATGGAAGCAACTCTCAATGATGTGAATGCGCGAAAGACGGGCGGTGTCAGCCCTATTACCACGCACCCCTTGTCTGCCGAGGAACTGCGCAAAATCGACGCCTACTGGCGTGCGTGCAATTACCTCGCCGCGGGCATGATTTATCTGCGCGACAACCCTCTGCTTCGCGAAGCCCTGAAGCCAGAGCACATCAAGAATCGGCTACTGGGACACTGGGGTTCCAGTACCGGTCTGAGCTTCACCTACGTTCACCTCAACCGCCTTATCAAGAAATACGATCTCAACGCCATCTTCCTCGCTGGACCCGGGCACGGCGCGCCGGGCGTGCTCGGACCGGTCTATCTGGAGGGAACCTATTCGGAGATTTACCCGAGCAAGAGCGAAGACGAAGCAGGAATGCGCACGTTCTTCAAAGAGTTCTCCTTCCCGGGCGGTATCGGCAGCCACTGTACTCCCGAAACACCGGGCTCTATCCATGAAGGGGGCGAGTTGGGCTACAGCATTTCCCACGCTTTCGGAGCTGCGTTTGACAATCCCGACCTGCTGGTAGCGGTCGTGGTTGGTGATGGCGAAGCAGAGACCGGGCCATTAGCCACCTCCTGGCATTCGGACAAGTTTCTGAATCCCATTCGCGACGGCGCCGTGCTGCCGATCCTCAATCTGAACGGCTACAAGATCAACAACCCTACCCTCCTCGCGCGCGTTCCGCGTGAGGAGCTGGGGGACCTATTCAAAGGTTACGGTTGGTCACCACATTTTGTAGAGGGCGATGATGTGGAGTTGATGCACCAGGAAATGGCGAGCACGCTGGAGGACTGCGTGCTGGAGATTCGCGGCATCCAAGAAGAGGCCCGTGCGAGTGGCAAGGCCAGCCGAGCACGTTGGCCCATGATCGTGCTGCGCACTCCGAAGGGGTGGACTGGCCCCAAGGAAGTTGATGGCCACAAAGTAGAGGGTTACTGGCGTTCCCATCAGGTACCGCTGTCTGGCGTGCGCGAGAACCCCGCCCATTTGAAGCTGCTGGAAGACTGGTTGCGCAGTTACCGACCGGAGGAGTTGTTCGACGAAAGGGGTCGGCTGATCCCGGAGTTAAAAGCGCTCGCCCCGGCAGGTGCGCGCCGAATGAGCGCCAATCCTCACGGCAATGGCGGTTTGCTGCGAAAAGCCTTGAGCCTGCCTGACTTCCGCGACTATGCCGCCCAAGTAGAAAAGCCCGGGCAGACTGCGGCTGAGAACACTCGTCCGCTCGGCCGATTTCTGCGCGACATCATGCGCCAGAACCCGAATACCTTTCGCGTCTTCGGACCCGACGAAAACAGCTCGAACAAGTTGGATGCCATCTACGAAGTCAGCAAGAAACTATGGCTGGCAGACTACCGGCCGGAGGATGCCGACGGAGGCGAGTTGTCGGCCGATGGCCGAGTCCTCGAGATGCTTTCCGAGCATACCCTGGAAGGATGGCTTGAAGGCTACCTTTTAACCGGCAGACACGGCTTCTTCTCCACGTACGAAGCGTTTGTCCACGTCATCGACTCCATGTTCAACATGCATGCCAAGTGGCTCGCGAGCTCTGCGGAGCTACCTTGGCGTGCGCCAGTGTCCTCGCTCAACTTACTGATTACCTCCACTGTCTGGCGACAAGATCACAACGGCTTCACCCACCAGGATCCGGGTTTCCTCGACTTGGTAGTCAACAAGAGCCCGGATGTTTGTCGGATCTACCTGCCCCCAGACGCAAATACCCTGTTGAGTGTCGCCAATCACTGCCTCAAGAGCACGGGCTACATCAACGTCATTGTGTCTGACAAGCAGAAGCACCTGCAGTACATGACCATGGACGAGGCGATTGCGCATTGCACGAAGGGCATCAGCATCTGGCAGAAGGTGAGCAACGATCAGGGCTCAGAACCGGATGTGGTGATGGCCTGTGCCGGCGACATTCCAACTAAGGAGGCGCTGGCAGCGGTGGTGTTGCTGCGTGAGCACTTCCCCAATCTCAAGATTCGCTTCGTGAACGTCGTGGACCTCTACAGACTCGTCCCCTCGACGGAGCACCCCCACGGCCTCTCGGACAGGGACTTCGACAGCTTGTTCACCAAAGACAAACCTATCATCTTCAACTTCCACGGCTATCCCTGGTTGATCCACCGCTTGACCTACCGACGTACCAATCACAAGAACCTGCACGTGCGCGGTTACAAGGAAAAAGGAAACATCAACACGCCTCTAGATTTGGCCATCCAGAACCAGATTGATCGTTTTAGCCTGGCAATCGACGTCATCGACCGGGTGCCAACACTGGAGATGGCCGGCGCCCACGCCAAAGAAATGCTGCGCAATATGCAGATTGACTGCCAAAACTACGCTTATGAGCATGGCGTGGATAAGCCTGAGTTCGATCAATGGACCTGGCCGGCGTGATTGCCCGCCGACGCGACTGCGGTAACTCATCGCGCTGGAGGAACCGAGGGAATGAGCGAAAGTCTTCCGACCGTTTATCTTGCTCGTCACGGTGAGACCGCGTGGAGTCTGACTGGCCAGCACACCGGCCTTACTGATCTACCGCTCACCGAGCGCGGTCAGCGCACCGCCCGGCAGCTCGCTGAGCGTCTCACGGGACTGGCTTTCGGAAAGGTGTTTACAAGCCCTTTGCAGCGCGCACGCCACACTTGCGAACTGGCTGGCTTCGGGGCGGTCGCTGGAATTGATCCCGACTTGGTCGAATGGGATTACGGTGAATATGAGGGGCGCCGCACCAGTGACATCCGTGCGGAGTGCCCCACTTGGCAGTTGTTTCGCGACGGCTGCCCGGGAGGCGAGTCGCCACAGCAGGTTGCGACGCGCGCTGATCGCGTCGTAAGCCGCGTTCGCTCAATCAACGCAGATGTCCTGCTTTTTTCCAGCGGGCATTTCATTCGCGTGTTGGCTAGCCGCTGGCTCGGTCTGGAATTGTCCGCCAACGCGAGGTATTTCATGCTGAGCACAGCAAGTCTGAGCGTACTGGGCTACGAGCACGACCTTTCACGGCCGGGAATCCAGCTGTGGAACGACACACATCATGTGGCAGCGTAGACCAGGAGCGCAGTTTCGAAACCCAAGCTGACCGCTAGAAAAAGGATATTACGGAACAAGTGGGTCAAAGTCGTGGTTGGTACAGCCCGCAGTGGCACTATGACAATGAGTCGGAAACGCGTGCGGCATTGGATCTGATCCTTTCGGACCATTTCAGCCGATATGAGCGCGGCGTCTTCTCGGAGCTCCACGATACGTTATTCGCGCACGGCGACCACTACATGCACTTGGCGGATTTGAAGTCGTATCTGGAAGTGGACCGGCGGTTGCTCGATTTATATAGCAACCCAGACGCTTGGGCGCGGAAGGCCATCTTGAATGTTGCGAGCTCGGGGAAGTTCTCTACCGACCGCACGATCGCGGAATACGCCGCCGACATCTGGAAGGTGAAACCATGTCCAGTACCATAGAAGCCCGGCCTTTGGCGGGTGAGCAAAAGAGCAAAGTGAAGATCTCTCAGGACGCAGGAAAACCCGCACCTAAGGAGATGCTGGTGGACTTGGTGCGGCTCGAACGCGAGTATTTCGTCCGTCGCCCCGACCTAAGTTGTCCCAACCAGATGGTCAGCTTCGGCACCAGTGGACATCGAGGCTCATCGTTAGATGGTACCTTCACCGAAGCCCACGTTCTGGCTATCACGCAATCCATTTGCGATTATCGGCACTGCCAGGGCACTGACGGTCCTCTTTATCTAGGCAAAGACACGCACGCGCTCTCCGCACCAGCCCAGCGCACGGCAATCGAGGTTCTAGCAGCCAACAATGTGCCAACCGTCATTCAGCGGGGCGACGACGTAACACCAACCCCCGTCCTCTCGCGAGCCATCCTGGTCTACAACCGTGGGCGCAACGAGCATCTTGCGGACGGCATCATCATCACACCGTCTCATAATCCTCCGGAGGACGGAGGACTTAAGTACAACCCGCCTAATGGTGGCCCCGCTGATACCGAGGTTACTCGATGGGTAGAGGATCGTGCCAATGAACTGCTGCGCGCTGACAATGCCGGCGTAAAGCGAGTTCCATACAACACAGCCCTTCGCGCGGCCAGCACGCACCAGGAGGACTTTATCTCGCCTTACGTGCGCGATTTGCAGAACGTGGTCGACATGGATGCGATTCGCGACGCGGGTATCAAGTTGGGAGTGGATCCGCTGGGCGGAGCGTCTCTACCTTATTGGGAGCTAATCAACGCCGTCTACGGACTGGACATCGTCGTCGTAAACCCGATTCTGGATCCTACCTTCTCATTCATGACACTGGACCACGACGGCAAGATCCGCATGGATTGCTCCAGCCCGTATGCGATGGCCCGCCTCGTTGGCCTGAAGAATGAGTTTCGCGTCGCGTTTGCCAACGACCCAGATTCGGACCGGCACGGCATCGTCACACCCTCAGCCGGGCTCATGAACCCAAATCATTACCTCGCAGCAGCCGTCGGCTACTTGCTCACACACCGTCCGCATTGGCCCGCTCACGCGGCAGTGGGCAAGACGTTAGTTAGCAGTTGCATGATCGATCGCGTGGTGCGGAAATTCGACCGCAGATTGTCAGAGGTCCCCGTGGGCTTTAAGTGGTTCGTGCATGGTTTGTTCGATGGTTCATGTTGTTTTGCCGGCGAGGAGAGTGCCGGTGCAAGTTTCCTCAGACGCGATGGAACAGCTTGGACGACGGACAAAGACGGGCTGATCATGGATCTATTGGCTGCAGAGATCACCGCCAGCACGGGTAAGGACCCGGGCGAACACTATCTCGAAATGACCAGAGAGTTCGGCACGCCTTACTACACGCGCATCGACGCGGCGGCTACTCCCGAGCAGAAGACAAGGCTTCTCAAATTGTCAACCGAAAGTGTTCGGGAGGCGAGTCTGGCGGGAGAGCCCATCATCGCAAAGCTGACTCGTGCGCCCGGCAACGACGCAGCGATTGGTGGTCTCAAGGTAGTGGCTACCAGCGGATGGTTTGCCGCCCGGCCATCGGGCACGGAGAACATCTACAAGATATATGCAGAGAGCTTCAGGGACCAGTCCCACTTAGACGCACTTGTGAACGAGGCGCAGGAAATCGTGAATAACGCATTGCGGTGATACTTGCTGTTGGCAGGAAAGAACAAGGTATGCCCGATCAAACACAGACAATGACGTTCCCGTCCTCCCTATCGGGCTATCGGGCCTCCGGTGTACTGCTGCATGTCACGTCTTTGCCTTCACCATATGGCATTGGCGATATGGGGCCGGCAGCTTTTGCATGGGTCGACCGATTACACGAAGCGGGTCAGAGTTGGTGGCAGGCCCTGCCCCTTGGTCCAACCGGATATGGTGACTCTCCCTATCAGGCTCTTTCCTCCTTCGCTGGCAACGGATTGCTAATCAGCCCAGAGCTTTTGCTTGAGGATGGCTTGCTTGACGCGAAGTCATGCGAAGGTCAGTCGTTTTCGTTAAACGCTGTTGATTATGGTGCGGTGATTCAGTTCAAGCACCGATTGCTCGACCAGATATGGGGCAATTTTAATGCGGGCGCGCGAAAAGACTTGGGTCCGAATTACGAGATGTTTTGCCATCGGCAGGCACATTGGCTGGAAGACTATGCGCTCTTTCGAGCCTTGAAACAGAAGTTCCATGGCGTCTCTTATCTTGAATGGCCGGCAGAACTCATTCGCCGCACTCCCGCGGCTATGGCCCAAGCTCGCCAAGATTTGTCGCAACAGATGGACAAGATTCGCTTTGCCCAATTCTTGATCTTTGAACAAGCACAACGTCTCAAAGAGTATGCACACTCTCGAGGAGTTGGATTGATCGGTGACCTTCCGTTCTTTGTTTCGCCCGATTCGAGCGACGTATGGGCCCATCCCGAACTGTTCCTGCTCGACAAAGAGTACCGTCCGCGATTTGTTGCTGGGGTGCCTCCAGACTATTTCAGCGAAGACGGGCAGCTTTGGGGCAACCCTGTGTACGATTGGGATGCCCTCCGTGAGACTGGCTTCCGCTTCTATATAGACCGCCTGAGAGCTCTCCTTGCTCATGTGGATGTAATTCGCCTGGATCATTTCCGCGCTTTCGCAGCCGCCTGGCACGTACCGGCCGACGCCAAAACGGCGCGGACAGGGTGCTGGATACCAGGCCCAGGTGCCGAGTTTGTCAGAGCTATCCAACAAGAAGTGGGTTTTCTCCCATTCATCGCCGAGGATCTCGGCGTGATCACGCCTGACGTTTGCGTACTGCGCGACGAGTTCCGTATTCCAGGAACGAAAGTGCTTCAGTTTGCTTTTGATGGAAATGCTGGTAATCCCCATCTCCCAGAGAATTACTCAACGAACACAGTCGTGTACACGGGAACGCATGACAACAACACGACTCGTGGCTGGTTTGAGACGCTACTCGAGCCTGAAAGAAGACGGGTGTGGAGCTATCTGAATCGAGCCGAAGGCGATAGCAGCGAGATCGCTGGGGAGCTACTCCGCCTAGCGTGGTCTTCGGTCGCTGCGCTCGCAATCGCTCCCTTGCAAGATCTGCTGAACCTGGGAGCCGAGGCACGGATGAATTTACCCGGATCTACCGATGCACACTGGCGTTGGCGCTGCACTGAGGAGAAGCTGCACAGCTCGACTTTCCACCGACTTCGGGATGCGACGGCAACTTCAAATCGTTTACATGTGCCCCAGAGCCAGCCAACGCCGAATGAGGTCGGAGCTGCAATGTGACCTTCGGCTCAGACAACTTCTTGGTGACCTTGACGGAGGTAACAAATGAAAGCAACGCAACTGCTCCACAACCTGGGACAGAGCATCTGGCTCGACAATATCACGCGCGACTTGCTCGATAGTGGCACGCTAAAGCGCTACATCGATGATCTATCGGTAACAGGGCTCACCTCAAATCCCACCATTTTCAATCAAGCCATTAAGAATAGCTCTGCTTACAGCGCCGCAATTCGCACGAAGTTCGCCCAGAATAAATCCGCTGAGGAAGTCTTTTTTGAACTCGCGCTGGAAGACCTTACCCGAGCCGCGGATCTGTTTCGCCCGATCTATGACCGTACAAACGGAGTGGACGGATGGGTTTCTCTCGAAGTGTCACCGTTGCTCGCATATGACACCGCCAAGACCTTGGCAGCTGCTAAAGAACTGCACGCTCGTGCGGGGCGCCCGAACCTTCTTATTAAGATTCCTGGCACGAGGGAAGGGCTTCCTGCCATCGAGGAGGCGATCTTTTCTGGAATTCCTATCAACGTCACCCTTTTGTTTTCGAGCGATCACTATCTGGCGGCGGCCGAGGCGTTCCTTCGGGGAATCGAACGGCGCATAGACGCTGGACTCAACCCAAATATCGGCTCGGTGGCGTCAGTCTTTGTCAGTCGCTGGGACGCGGCAGTCAAAGGGAGAGTTCCTCGCGAATTGAATCATGAGCTTGGGATCGCCGTTGCCATGCGCACGTATAAGGCAGCTCGCGACTTGCTGAGTTCACCTCGCTGGCACCGAATTTACAACGCTGGGGCTCACCCGCAACGCCTCTTATGGGCCAGCACTGGAACAAAGGATCCAACTGCTTCCGACGTTTTGTACGTTAAAGCTCTCGCGGCACCGTTCACCGTGAACACGATGCCCGAAGCGACCTTGAAGGCACTCGCCAATCGTAAAGAGCTCGGATCGATCCTGCCCGCCGATGGTGGTGACTCCGAAGAAGTGCTATCGAGGTTCGCTAAAGCCGGCATCAACATTCACGGCCTGGCTTCTCAGCTTCAGGAGGACGGCGCGAAGTCGTTCGTGAAATCGTGGAATGAGCTGATGTCGGTCGTTGATTCCACTGGCGTCCTGCTGGAGAGAGCTGCCGGCTGACCTAATGGACGAATTTTCTCTGACAAGTGACGCGGCGCGACAAGAAGGCGGCAATGGCGCCTCTCAGCGGTAGATATTTGGGCGAGTTTTGGTGACGACGCGCAGCAAACTTAATGAAAACGGTCTGCACGGCACTCTGATCTGCCTCGTCGAGCGGGGATTTCCACCATACCGCCGCACGAAAGGAGTTTAAATGAGCATCGCAGTTTCCCCTATTTCACCGACTATTCAAAGCATGGATCTGACGAGTATTAACACGATCCGAACACTCTCCATGGATGCCGTGCAGGCCGCCAACTCCGGACATCCCGGAACACCTATGGCGATGGCGCCGGTGGCGTATTGCTTGTGGCAACAGTTTCTTCGCTTCGATCCCGGAGATCCAGTTTGGCCAAATCGCGATCGGTTCGTGTTATCGATCGGGCACGCCTCCATGCTCCTTTATTCGTTGCTTCACTTGACGAAAGTCCGAGCCGTCAACAAGGACTACGAGATTCTCGGTGAACCATCGGTTCCAATGGATTCGATTAAGTCATTTCGACAATTGGACAGCCGGTGCCCAGGACATCCGGAATACCGCTGGACGTCGGGCGTGGAGACCACGACTGGACCTCTCGGCCAAGGCGTCGCCGCCAGCGTTGGCATTGCCATGGCCAGACAATGGCTGGCTGCGCGTTACAACTGCCCGGGCTTCGACAATCTTTTCAACTTTAACGTCTACGCCCTTTGTGGAGACGGATGCATGATGGAAGGCGTCGCCAGCGAGGCGGCTTCCCTCGCAGGACACTTGCAGCTTTCGAATCTTTGCTGGATTTACGACAACAACCGCATCACGATCGAAGGCAACACTTCTCTGGCTTTTAGCGAAGACGTGGCCACACGTTTTATCAGCTACGGGTGGAATGTTACTCGCGTTGGCGACGCAAACGATCTCGATATGCTGGCCCGCGCATTTCGAACTTTTCTGAAGACCAACGACAGGCCAACGCTGGTTATCGTAGACAGCCACATCGGATATGGCGCTCCCAACAAACAAGATACCAGCGGGGCCCACGGCGAACCTCTGGGCGAGGAGGAGGTCCGGCTCGCCAAACAGCACTACGGTTGGCCAGAAGACAAGAAGTTCTACGTGCCGGAGGGCGTCTACGATCATTTCCGTCAAGGCATCGGAAAGCGAGGCAAGCAGCTTCGCGATGATTGGTTCGCACGAATTGATGAGTATCGCAAGCAGTACCCAGACCTCGCCGAAGAACTGTTCCGCATGCAACACCGCCAGCTTCCCGAAGGGTGGGACCGGGACCTTCCCGAGTTTCCGGCGGACCCGAAGGGCTTGGCGACTCGCGAGTCCTCGGCCAAGGTGCTGAACGCAGTCGCCACGAAGATTCCGTGGTTGATAGGAGGATCAGCAGACCTCGCCCCCTCCACCAAGACCCGCATTACCCAAGAGGGCGCCGGCGATTTCTCCGCGGAGAATTATGCTGGACGAAATCTGCACTTCGGGATCCGTGAACACGCCATGGGCGCGCTACTTAACGGACTCAGTTTGGTAAAAGTGCGGCCCTTTGGGTCCGGCTTTTTCATCTTTGCCGATTACATGCGGGGATCCGTCCGGTTAAGCGCGTTGATGGAACTTCCGGTGATTTATGTGTTTACCCACGACTCCATCGGAGTCGGCGAGGATGGCCCTACCCATCAGCCCATTGAACAGCTTGCCCACATGCGCTCGACACCCGGCCTGATCATGATCCGGCCCGCTGACGCAAATGAGGTGAGAGAGGCGTGGAAGGTAATACTGCAACTCCATCACGAGCCGGCTGTGCTAGTACTAACTCGCCAAGCCGTGCCCACCATCGACCGAAAGAAGTACGCAGCAGCCTCGGATCTGTTACGCGGAGCCTACGTTCTGGCAGATGCCCCGGGGAGCGACCCCGAAGTAATCCTCATCGGTACAGGCAGCGAGGTAGCACTCTGCCTGCAGGCCTATGAGCAATTGAACAAGGAGGGAGTGCGAGCGCGTGTCGTTAGTATGCCCTCTTGGGAATTGTTCGACGACCAGGACAGAAGCTATCAAGAGTCTGTACTACCTCGACACGTGAAGGCCCGAGTGTCGGTGGAACAAGCATCCGACTTCGGCTGGAGCAAATACACGGGTTGCGAGGGCCACAACGTTTGTATTGAAACGTTCGGCGCATCAGCA
>Ga0307471_100001769_pt1 | contig 12084 bp, 9 predicted proteins | sample atmos_gasesAM3C__2_FD_204566 | JGI IMG/M metagenome (GOLD analysis project Ga0307471, IMG submission 204566) | Hardwood forest soil microbial communities from Morgan-Monroe State Forest, Indiana, United States - atmos_gasesAM3C_515 | ecosystem: Environmental > Terrestrial > Soil > Temperate... | reverse complement strand
CCCGGCGGCAGAGTCACCACGTCCTGAGAAAGGCCGGTGACTTCGTCGACCTGCTCTTCGATGGTGATGCCGGTTTTCAGGTCGTCAAACTTCACCGCGCCCGCGGTCTCCGTGAGAATCGAGAAGGTAAACGGATCCCACTCGGCAAGAACCTGGCCGTGAGTGACGTGTTCGCCGTCCTGAACGCGAAGGCGTGCGCCGTAAACGACGTGGTAGCGCTCCTTTTCGCGGTTCTTTTCGTCAACGATGGCGATAAGGCCGGAGCGGTTCATGGCGATGAGCGTGCCGCCGCGTCCCTCAACGTGCTTGAGGTCCACGAACTTGATGATGCCGTTGTTGCGCGCTTCGAGAGTAGAGCGCTCGGAGACGCGCGTGGCGGTTCCGCCGATGTGGAACGTGCGCATGGTGAGCTGCGTGCCGGGCTCGCCGATGGACTGCGCGGCGATGACGCCGACGGCTTCGCCGAGTTCGACCATGCGGCCAGTGGCCAGGTTGCGGCCATAGCACAGCGCGCACACACCGCGCCGCGATTCGCAAGTGAGCACGGAACGGATGCGGACGCGGTCAATGCCCGCGGCCTGGATGGCGTTGGCCAGCTCTTCGTTAATTTCCTGGTTCACGTCAACGATGACGTTGCCCTCGAAGTCCTTGATCTTATCGAGGGAAACGCGGCCCACAACGCGATCGCGGAGCGGCTCGACTTCTACGCCCGCTTCGATAATGGGCTCGACGTAAATGCCGTCGTTGGTGCCGCAGTCGAGTTCGTTGATGATGACGTCCTGCGCAACGTCCACAAGGCGGCGAGTCAAATAGCCGGAGTCGGCGGTCTTGAGCGCCGTATCTGCCAAGCCTTTGCGCGCGCCGTGGGTGGAGATGAAGTACTCCAGCACGGTGAGGCCTTCGCGGAAGTTGGAAGTGATGGGCGTCTCGATGACTTCGCCGGAGGGCTTGGCCATCAAGCCGCGCATCCCGGAAAGCTGGCGGATCTGTTGTTTCGAGCCACGCGCGCCGGAGTCGGCCATGACGTAGACCGGGTTGATGTTGCCTTCCTTGTCCTGGTCTTCAAGGGCCTTGAACATTTCGTCGGCAACTTTTTCGGTGACGTCGCCCCAGATGGCGATGACTTTGTTGTAGCGCTCACCGTTGGTGATGGCGCCGTCCAAGTATTGCTGCTGAACCTTGACGCCTTCTTTTTCTGCGTTGTCCACGAGCTTGTACTTGTCGCCCGGGATGAACATGTCTTCGATGCCGATGGAGATGCCGGACTTGGTGGCGTACGTAAAGCCCAGCTCCTTCAAGTGGTCCAACAGGACGACGGTATCCGTGAGACCGAAACGCAAATAGGCGTAATAGACGAGCTGTTGAACGCCCTTCTTCTTGAGCAACCCATTCACATAGGGAAATTTCTCAGGCAAGTGTGAATTGAAGATGACGCGGCCGACAGTAGTCTGAATGAACTGGCGCTCCATCTTCACTGGCTCGGTGTGCGTCACGTCCTGGTTGTCATAAGCGGTGGTGAGGTCAATGACTTCACCGGTGTAGCGAAGGCGAATCGGCGTGAGAAGCTCGACTTCGCCCGCTTCCAGCGCGAGGATGACGTCTTCCGTGGAACCGAAGACGCGGCCTTCACCCTTGGCGCCGGGCTTGTTCTTGGTGAGGTAATAGATACCTAGCACCATGTCCTGCGACGGCACAGCGAGAGGCAAACCGTGCGCAGGAGAGAGAATGTTGCGCGAGCTGAGCATCAGCACGGACGCTTCGACCTGCGATTCGGGCGAAAGCGGAATGTGCACGGCCATCTGGTCGCCGTCAAAGTCCGCGTTGAACGCGGTGCAGACGAGCGGGTGAATGCGGATGGCCTTGCCTTCGACGAGTGTCGGCTCGAAAGCCTGAATGCCGAGGCGGTGCAGGGTGGGAGCGCGGTTCAGCAGAACCGGATGCTCGCGGATGACGTCTTCCAGGATATCCCAAACCACGGACTCCTGCTGCTCCACCATTTCCTTGGCTTGCTTGATGGTAGTGCAGTGGCCCTGCGCTTCGAGCTTGTGATAGATGAAGGGCTTGAAGAGCTCGAGCGCCATCTTCTTCGGTAGACCGCACTGATTGAGCTTCAGTTCGGGACCGACGACGATAACGGAACGGCCGGAGTAGTCCACGCGCTTGCCGAGCAGGTTCTGGCGGAAGCGGCCCTGCTTGCCCTTGAGCGTATCGCTCAGGGATTTGAGCGGACGGTTGTTGGTGCCGCGCAGCACACGGCCGCGGCGGCCGTTGTCAAACAGAGCGTCAACCGCTTCCTGGAGCATGCGCTTTTCGTTGCGTACGATGACGTCGGGAGCGTGCAACTCCATCAGCTTCTTCAAGCGGTTGTTGCGGTTGATGACGCGGCGATAGAGATCGTTGAGGTCAGAAGTGGCGAAGCGGCCGCCGTCCAGAGGCACGAGCGGGCGCAACTCCGGCGGCAGCACCGGGATCACGTCGAGAATCATCCACTCGGGCTTGTTGCCGCTCTTGCGGAAGGCTTCGAGCACTTTCAGGCGCTTGGCGTACTTGATGCGCTTCTGAAGCGAAGGATCGGCCTTCATTTTGTCGCGGAGTTCGTCGGCAAGCTTGTCCACTTCGACGCGGCGGAGCAGTTCCTTGATGGCTTCCGCACCCATCTTGGCGGTGAACTGGCCGGGGTATTCCTTCTGGAGTTCGCGGTACTTTTCTTCGGGCAACACCTCGCGATCGCGAAGAACGGCGACTTCGCCAGTATCCACGACGACGAACGCTTCAAAATAAAGGATGCGTTCGAGGTCGCGCATGGAAATGTCCAGCAAGTAGCCGATGCGGCTGGGCAAGCCTTTGAAGAACCACACGTGCGAGCAGGGCGAAGCCAGTTCGATGTGGCCGAGGCGCTCGCGGCGGACTTTGCTGAGCGTGACTTCGACACCGCACTTGTCGCAGATCACTCCGCGGTGCTTCATGCGCTTGTACTTGCCGCACAGGCACTCCCAGTCGGTGACGGGGCCAAAAATCTTCGCGCAAAACAGGCCGTCCCGCTCGGGCTTGAAGGTACGGTAGTTGATGGTCTCCGGCTTGGTGACTTCGCCGTGAGACCACGAGCGAATTTTTTCCGGGCTTGCCAGACTGATGCGGATGGAATCGAAATCAGCAATCAGGCTGGCGCGATCATAAGGGCTGCTACGATACAAGGTTGTTTCCTCCCTCCCCGGCTTTCGCCAGGGCCGCGATCGGATGTCCTGGTTTCCCGAACATCCGACCGGCTGAGAACCCGACTGCGGAAAACTGCAAACCGTCCTCTACTGCCGAGGCGCACAGACTGAGTCTGTGCTACTAGTCCGCGGCTTTTTCTACCGGCGGCTTCTGCCGCTTCATCAACTCAACGTCCAGGCAGAGCGACTGCAACTCGCGCACGAGCACGTTGAACGATTCCGGCACGCCCGGCTCGATGCCCGGCTCGCCCTTGACGATGGCCTCGTAAATTTTCGCGCGGCCATAAACGTCGTCGGACTTTGCCGTGAGCAGCTCCTGCAGGATGTGCGCGGCGCCGTACGCTTCGAGCGCCCAAACTTCCATTTCGCCGAAGCGCTGGCCGCCAAACTGCGCCTTGCCGCCGAGCGGCTGTTGCGTAATCAGCGAGTACGGACCGATGGAGCGCGCGTGAATCTTGTCGTCGACAAGATGCGAGAGCTTGAGCATATAGATGAAGCCGACCGTGACCGGCTGGTCGAACTGGTCTCCGGTCATGCCGTCGAAAAGGTTGATTTTGCCGAGGCTCGGAAGGCCCGCCACTTCCAGCAGGTGGCGGATTTCCGGCTCGCGCGCGCCGTCAAACACCGGCGTGGCGAAGGGGATGCCGTCCTTGAAGCCTTCGGCGTATTCGATCAGTTCGTCGTCTTCGAGCTTCGAAAGCGATTTCCAGATGGCGGTTTCGCCGAAAACTTCCTTGAACCAGCGGCGCAAAGCTTCGGCTTTGACTTCCCTGCTGAACAGGCGCTTCAGGCTGTTGCCGAGCTCCTTGGAAGCCCAGCCGAGGTGCGTCTCGAGAATCTGGCCGACGTTCATACGCGAAGGAACGCCGAGGGGATTGAGAACGATCTCGACCGGAGTGCCATCGGGCAGGTACGGCATATCTTCCTGCGGCACGATGCGCGCGATTACGCCCTTGTTGCCGTGACGGCCGGCCATTTTGTCGCCGATGGAGAGCTTGCGCTTCATGGCGATATAGACTTTGACCAGCTTGATAACGCCCGGAGGCAGTTCGTCACCCTTCTTGAGCTTCTCCTTGCGCTCTTCGGTGATCTTGCGGAGCACATCGATCTGGCGCGAGGTCATTTCCTCGATTTCTTCGATCTTCTCGATGAGGAGCGGATCCTTCTCGTTGAGCTTCAGGCGCTTGAGGTTGCGCGTGGAGATTTTTTCGATGATCTCGCGCGTCAGCTCGGTACCCTTGGTCAACAGGCGCTTGTTGGTCTTTTCGTCGTGCAAGTCCGCTTGCAAAACCTTGCCGCCCAGCAGGTCGGAAAGGCGCTTGAGGCGCTCGTCGGTGAGGATGCGGATTTCGTCCGCCAGATTCTTCTCCAGCTTGAAGACCTGGGTGGCTTCGATGGCCTTGTGGCGCTCATCTTTTTCTCCGCCCTTGCGAGTGAAGATTTTGACGTCCACGATGGTGCCCTCAATGCCCGGCGGGCAGTAGAGCGAAGCGTCGCGCACGTCGCCGGCTTTTTCGCCGAAGATGGCGCGGAGCAGTTTTTCTTCCGGCGTGAGCGTGGTCTCGCCCTTGGGCGTGACCTTGCCGACGAGAATGTCACCCGGCTTGATAACCGCGCCGATGCGGATGACGCCGCTTTCGTCGAGGTTGCGCAGGAACGATTCGCCGATGTTGGGAATGTCGCGCGTGACTTCCTCGGGGCCGAGCTTCGTGTCGCGCGCCTCGATTTCGTACTCTTCGATGTGGATCGAAGTGTAGTAATCGTCCTTCACCAGCTTTTCGCTGACGAGGATGGCGTCTTCAAAGTTGTATCCGCGCCACGGCAGGAAGGCCACGAGGACGTTGCGGCCGAGAGCCAGTTCGCCACGCTCCGTACAAGGGCCGTCGGCGAGAACCTGGCCTTTCTTCACGCGGTCTCCGACACGAACCAAAGGCTTCTGGTTGATGCAAGTGTTTTGATTTGAGCGCTTGAATTTGATGAGCTGATAGATGTCCGCACCCACTTCGCGGCTGAGCACGCCGGAGTGGTCGGACTCGACGCGCACGATGATACGCTCGGAGTCGACCTGGTCGACAATGCCTTCGCGGCGGCAGAGCACCACCGCGCCGGAGTCGCGCGCGGTGACGCGTTCCATGCCGGTGCCGACGAGGGGCGCTTCGCCCTTGATCAGAGGAACGGCCTGGCGCTGCATGTTCGAGCCCATCAGCGCGCGGTTGGCGTCGTCGTTCTCGAGGAACGGAATCAAGCTGGCGGCCACGGAGACGAGTTGCTTCGGCGAAACGTCGACGTAGTCCACTTCCTCGCGCTGCTTCAGCACGAAGTTACCGGCCTGACGGCAGTTGACGAGTTCGGTGGTAATGCGCTGCCTTTCATCGAGCGACACGTTGGCTTGCGCGATGACGTACTTGTCTTCTTCCCAAGCGGAAAGATAGAAGCAGTAGGGCTCGTAGACCACCTTGCGGCGCTTCAGCTCTTCGTTGAGCTCCTCGACTTTGTCGCGCTCGACGATTTCGCCGGCTTTGAATTCGCTGTCGCCGGCATTGACGATTTGCACATAGTCGATGATGCGGCCGCCCTTGACCTTGCGGTAGGGCGATTCGATGAAGCCGTAATCATTGATGCGCGCGAAGCAGCTCAGCGAGCTGATGAGCCCGATGTTCGGACCTTCCGGCGTTTCAATGGGGCAGATGCGTCCGTAGTGCGTCGGGTGGACGTCGCGGACTTCGAAACCAGCGCGCTCGCGCGAGAGACCGCCAGGCCCGAGAGCCGAGAGGCGCCGCTTATGGGTGATTTCGCTGAGCGGGTTGGTCTGATCCATGAACTGGCTGAGCTGCGACGAGCCGAAGAACTCGCGAATCGCGGCCATGACGGGCTTGGCGTTGACCAAGTCGTGCGGCATGGCGGTGGACATTTCCTGGTACACGCTCATCTTTTCCTTGATGGCGCGTTCCATGCGGACGAGGCCGATGCGGAATTGGTTTTCGAGCAGCTCGCCGACCGCGCGGACGCGGCGATTACCGAGGTGGTCGATGTCGTCGACCAGCCCGATGTTCTTGCGCAGCTTGAATAGGTATTTGATGGCCGCGACGAAATCGGGTGCGTCCAGCGTGCGATTGTCGAGCGGCGTGTCCAGCCCCATCTTGATGTTGAATTTCAGGCGGCCGACGCGGCTGAAATCGTACTTGCGCGGGTCGAAGAACATGCCGCGGAAAAGATTCGTGGCGGTTTCGAGCGTCGGAGGGTCGCCGGGACGCAGCTTGCGATAAATTTCAATGAGCGCTTCTTTCGAGGAACGAATGGCGTCCTTGTCGAGGGTGCGCGAGAGGACGAGGCCGATGTCGTCGCGTTCAGGGAAGAACACGTCGCATTCGGTGATGCCGGATTCGGCGAAGGCCTGCCAGAGTTCCGCGGTGAGCGGCTTGTTGGCCTCGAGCATGATTTCGCCGGTCTGGCGGTTGATGACGTCGGCGACGGAGTACGCGCCCTCGAGGTCTTGCAGCGAGGCGCGAACCTGGGAAATTTTCGCCTTGATCAGTTCCTTGAAAAGCGTTTCGGTGATGCGCTTGTGCGCGCCGACAATCACTTCATCGGACTTGGGGTTGCGGATTTCGTGCGCCAGCTTGCGGTCGACGATGCCCGGCGAAACGTTCCAGAAAAGTTCCTTGTCGCGGAGCGAAATGCGCTCGACCTGATAAAAGGTGCGCAGGATCTCTTCATTGGACTTCATGCCCAGCGCGCGCAGGAAGATGGAGCCAAGGAATTTGCGCTTGCGGTCGATGCGCACGTAAAGAATGTTCTTGGTGTCGTACTCGAACTCGACCCAGGAGCCGCGGTAAGGAATGATTTTGCCGAGGAAGTAGGTGCGGTTGTTGGCGCTTTCGAAAAAGACGCCCGGGGAACGGTGCAACTGCGAAACGATGACGCGCTCGGTGCCGTTGATGACAAACGTGCCGTTTTCGGTCATCAGCGGAATGTCACCGTAAAAAACTTCCTGTTCCTTGATGTCGCGAATGGTCTTCGCGCCGGAGTCGGGATCCTTGTCGTAAATGGTCAGGCGAATGGTGACGCGCAGAGGCGCGGAGTAAGTCATGCCGCGCTCCTGGCATTCGTTCACGTCGTACTTCAACTGCATGGCCACCGGGTCGCCGCACTTGTTACAGAAGGTCGGCGTGTTCTTGTTGAACGTGCCGCACTTGTGACAGATGACGTCGCCCGTCTGATACGGATTGGTGACGACGGAAGCTCCGCAATTGCGGCAGGTGGCGCGCAAGTGATGCAGGCCCTTCAGGTTGCCGCACTTGCACTCCCAGTTGCCGATCGAGTAGTCCACGAACTCGAGCTGCGACATTTCGCGGAAGTCCTTGATCGGAAACACGGACGTGAACACCGACTGAAGCCCGCCGTCATCGCGCTCGCTCGGCAGCAAATCCATCTGCAGGAAGCGCTGGTAGGACTTCATCTGGACTTCAATCAGGTTGGGAATCTGGATCGAGCCCTGGATTTTCGCGAAATCCAGCCGCTGATGTTCCCTGGCGTGCTGATTGCTATTCGGCATGCGTGATCTACCTCATCCCTTTCAGGCAAATGGGGAAATACTCGAAGGAGACACATAGCCGCCGCGCTCGAAGGCTTGCCCGAAGCCCGCGCGCAGACTGCTACCGGCGTTCCCAGAGGAACGCTTGGAGTTGTTCAAATGCCCAGCTTCAACGTGCGTAGCTGATGCCCTCTGGCACGGCCCCTCGCCCGAAAGGCCGCGCCGGTCCGGAAACCCGATCGAAGGCGAAAAACTACTTGATCTCCACCTTGGCGCCCGCTTCTTCGAACTTCTTTTTGATCGCCGCGGCTTCGTCTTTGTTGACGCCTTCCTTGACTGTCTTCGGCGCGCCATCCACCAGGTCCTTGGCTTCTTTCAGGCCCAGGCTGGTGACCTCGCGGACCGCCTTGATGACGTTGATCTTGTTGCCGCCGACATCGGTGAGCACGACGGTGAATTCGGTCTTCTCTTCCACTGGTGCAGCACCGCCACCCGCCGCTCCACCGCCTGCGGCCACAACCGTTGCCGCCGCTGCTGACACGCCGAAAGCTTCTTCCATTTTCTTGACTAGATCGGAAGCTTCGAGCAACGTCAGCCCCTTGATTTCCTCCAGGATCGTATCGACTTTCGCCATGACTCTTTCCTCTCCTCTCAAAACTATAAATTTGAACTTACTGGGCCGCTTCGGGAGCAGGTGCTGCGCCGCCCCCGTCAGACCCAAACTTGTTGGCCTTGATGGCTTCATTCACGGTGACTGCCAGGTTGCGCGGCAGCGCGTTCAGGCACATCGCGATGCGCTGCGCAGGAGCATTCAGCAGGAACATGATCTTGCTGATGAGCTCTTCCTTCGACGGCAGGTTCGCAAGCTGCTTGATGTCCGCGATGGACACCACGCGGCCTTCCACGACGCCGGACTTAAACTGAAACGCCGGAACGTCTTTGGCAATCTTGGTAATCGCTTTCGCTAGCGCCACCGGATCGGTTTCGGTGTAAGCGATGGAATTCGTGCCGGTCAGGTTCTTGAGCAGGTTCTCGGCGGGCGTGCCGGCTCCGGCGCGCTCCGCGAGAGTGTTCTTTACGACCTTGTACCTTCCGCCAGCAGCCTGTACGGCGCGGCGGAGTTTGGTGTCCTCGTCCACCTTGATGCCTTGAAAGGTGGTGAGAATCACGGTCGAGACTTTGGCCAGCTCCGACTTCAGCTTGTCGAGGTCTGCTTGTTTTTCGCTGCGCTTCTTCATGAATTCGCTCCGCTATGCTCCAGCGCCGGTTAGGCAGCTGTTGCCAGCGCCTCCGCTTCGGCCAGGTCGATGGTGATGCCTGGCCCCATCGTCGAGGTCAGTGTAATCTTCTTGACGTACTTGCCTTTCGCGGCCGCCGGCTTAGCTTTCACCACGGCTTCGATAACCGCGTGGGCGTTGCCCACCAGCTTTGACGCGTCAAACTGAATTTTTCCGATCGCGCAATGGACGATGCCCGCTTTATCGACGCGGAATTCCACTTTGCCGGCTTTGACTTCCTTGATGGCCTTGGCCACTTCAAACGTGACCGTGCCGGTTTTCGGGTTGGGCATCAGACCGCGCGGGCCGAGCACTTTACCGAGTTTGCCGGCGGAGCGCATCATATCCGGCGTGGCGATCACGGCGTCGTAATCGGTCCAACCTTCCATGATTTTCTGCACGATGTCTTCGCCACCGACGAATTCGGCGCCAGCTTCCTGGGCTTCGCGGACCTTTTCGCCGCCCGCGATCACCAGCACACGCACGGTTTTACCGAGACCATTCGGTAGTCCAACGGTTCCACGCACCACCTGGTCGGAGTGCTTGGGATCCACGCCAAGATTGATCGCCAGTTCGACGGTTTCATTGAACTTCGTGTGATGCAGCTTCTTCAAAAGCTCGGCAGCATCGCCGAGCTTGTACGGGTGCGCTTCCACTTTCTTGCGCGCATTCTCCACATGTTTGCCTGACTTCTTCATTCGCTACCTCGTTCGGCCTCCGGCGCCTGAACTTCTAGGCTTCCACGACTTCCAGGCCCATGTTGCGCGCCGTGCCCATGACGGTGCGCATCGCGGACTCCAGATTGGTGGTGTTGAGGTCGACAAGCTTGATCTTTGCAATCTCTTCCACTTGCTTTTTCGTCACTTTGCCGACTTTATTCCGGTTCGGCTCGGCGGAACCCTTGGCAATATTCGCGGCGCGCTTGAGCAGCACCGACGCCGGCGGCGTCTTGAGAATGAAGGTGAACGTGCGGTCGCTATACACCGTCACGAGCACGGGAAAAATCATTCCGTCCGGCTCTTTCACAGTCTTGGCATTAAACTGCTTGCAGAAATCCATGATGTTCAAGCCGTGCGGGCCGAGCGCGGTGCCCACCGGCGGAGCGGGCGTTGCCTTGCCCGCGAGCAATTGCAATTTTATCGTTGTCTGTACTTTCTTTGCCATGTTCCTGCCTCAATCTCTCTTTTCTTCGTTTTCGCCCTGGCTCTTGCGCTTAACCCAGCTTCTCGACGCTGGCGAAGTCCAGCTCCACCGGAGTCGAACGGCCAAAAATCGTGACCGAAACTTTCAGGCGGCTGTGGTCGTTGTCGATCTCCTCGACGCTGCCGTTGAAATTCGCAAACGGCCCATCCACGATGCGCACTTGCTCATTGCGCTCGAAGACCACTTTCGGCTTGGGACGGTCCGTCGGAACGTGCACGCGATTGATGATGGCGTCCACTTCCGCATCGCTGAGCGGCGAAGGCGAAGTTGCCGAGCCGACGAAACCAGTGACGCGCGGCGTCGAGCGCACGATGTGCCAGGTGTTCTCGTCCAGATCCATCTCCACCAGCACGTAGCCGGGATAGGACATGCGTGGCAAAACCACCTTCTTGCCGCCGCGCACTTCCACCACTTCTTCCATGGGGATCATCACGCGGCCGATCTTGTCCTGAAGATTGAACGCGGCCACGCGGCTCTCCAGGCTTTCTTTGACTTTCTTCTCAAAGCCCGAGTAGGTATGAATGATGTACCACTGCATTCCCATCGGTCGCTCTTCCCCTTCAGACGCCGAACTTCTTGAAAATGGCCTGCACGGCGCGGTTCACACCCAGGTCCACCAGCCAGAGAAAGACTCCAAAAAATGCCACGGTCACCACGACGATCCAGGTCGTCGATACCACGTCTTCGCGGCTCGGCCAGGTGACCTGCTTCATCTCCACGCGCGTGTCGTGGAGGAACTCTTGCATATTCGCAAGTGAGCCAGTGACCTTGCCCGTCAGTTCCGAGCCCATCCCGCCTTGCGATTCGTCGTTTTTCACTTTTACCGCCTGCGTCACCATAAAGCCTCTTCACTTCCCCGGAGCGGGCTTGCCCACCACTCCGTCCCTTCGATTCCACGCGCCCGCGGGCCCGGCGCTCGCCCTGCACCCTTACGGGGCGCTCAACTCTGGCAGGGGAGGAGGGATTCGAACCCCCATACCCGGTTTTGGAGACCGGAGTCCTAACCGTTGGACGACTCCCCTAAATTCAATTCCGGTCTGCTCTGCCAACCCCCCGAGCAAAGACTATTTCACTTCCTTGTGCGCCGTCTGCTTGCGGCACGTATTGCAAAACTTCTTCGTTTCCAAGCGTTCCGTGTGCTTCTTCTTGTTCTTCGTCGTGGTGTAGTTGCGGTTCTTGCATTCGCCGCACTGCAATGTAATGGTCTCGCGCATTTCTTACCCTCGCTCCCTAAGCACTCGCCGATTTGGCCTGATCACTCAGGTTCAGCAATCGGCGCACTACCGATTCCGCAAAGGGCCAAACCTGCGTTTCTTCCCAGCGGTGGCTCGCATTGTCATAACGACACCATCCGCCGGGCCATCGGCCAAGCCGCTCTTCGGCATTCGTGAGCGCTTCTTGGATTTTGACTCCCCACACCAGATCGCGCTCCGTATCCGGGCCCATTTCCTTTGGGCTGCAAATCGTAAACCGGAGAAACTGATGGCCCTTCCAAACCTGCAGACCTTCTCCGTGCAACCCCTCAGGCGCCGTCTTCACTTTCAGCCGCCAAGCCTGTCCCCAGCTTTTCAACTGCCCGCCCAACGCTTTCAAATCGTCCCGCAACAGCGAATAGTTGTGTTGCTCTTGCTTGTTCATAGCGACTGCTCCCCGGTCTCCGCGACGCTCCCTTGGCTGGGGGAGGGACTAGCCGCTGAACGTTCTTATTCCAGAATCTCCGTAACTGCTCCTGCTCCTACGGTGTGGCCGCCTTCGCGAATGGCGAAGCGCAGGCCCTTCTCCAAAGCTACTGGAGTGATCAAGCTGACTTCGCAGCTCACGTTGTCGCCCGGCATCACCATTTCCACGCCCTGCG
>Ga0307471_100001768_pt1 | contig 12088 bp, 10 predicted proteins | sample atmos_gasesAM3C__2_FD_204566 | JGI IMG/M metagenome (GOLD analysis project Ga0307471, IMG submission 204566) | Hardwood forest soil microbial communities from Morgan-Monroe State Forest, Indiana, United States - atmos_gasesAM3C_515 | ecosystem: Environmental > Terrestrial > Soil > Temperate... | reverse complement strand
GCAGATGCGCGCGGTGCCCGAGGTGAAGAACACCGTGAACCTGGCGCAGCAATACGCCGACCTCGGTTACGACCCGGACGCGCTCATCAGCCGTCTGGCCTCGATCGTCGTGCACGACAACTTCACCGAGATGCACGCCTTCAAGCACCATCAGGCCACCTTTGAGGAGTTTCACGCCACCCGCCTTCCGTGGCGCTGGCGCCATCTCGTGAGCGCGGCCCAGGCGTCGGCCATCTCCTACGGCAAGAACATGGAAGTCTACGAAGAGGCGATCGAGCTTCTCCACGATTAGCATCGCCCGGCGGCGGTGGCCTTGCGCCACCGGCCACCGCCGCCGGATCTGACGACCCTCGAGTTTGCATCATGGCGATTGCCGACGCGGTCCTCAGGGACCGGATGTTCCATCGCATCATGCGCGGGCTGATCGACACCGGGAGCGCGCCGCACCACGCGGAGCTCGCCCGGGCGCTGGGCCTCGGGCTCGAGGAGGGACGTTCGCTCCTACACGACGTGATGCGCGCCTATCCGATCGGCTGGCTCCACCCCGAGACGGATTACATCGCGTCGTTTCCGCCGCTGAACAACCTGCCCACGCAGTACCGGATCACCGTGCGCGGCGAGCAGCGCTGGTTCGCGCAGTGTGGGTTCGAGGCGACATCGGTGACCTGGCTCTTCCCCGGTGAGACCGTGCGCGTCGACGCCCCGTGCCTCGACTGCGGCGATCCGGTGACCCTCGAGATGCGGGATGGCCGGATCGTCTGGGTCGATCCCCCTGGGGTCGTGGGACACCTCAACTACGGCTTCGGCCCCTCCCGCGGCCGACCGCCGTTCCTGTGAACGGGCATGAACCTCTTCCGGTCGGAAGAGCACGCGCGTCGCTGGCCGGCGTTCCAGGCCCGCTCGGACGAGGGCTTCATCGGTCTCGCCGAGCTCGCCGGCTTCTTCGCCACCGAGTCGCGCCACCACATGCTCGACGCCGACTACCTCTCGACCTGGTACCCCCGCCGCGCCGAGGAGCGCCGCGCCTATCTCGAGCTGATCGGCAAGACCAGTCCGTTCTGGATGGGCACGCCCGATCCCGGCACCGCGTAACCTTCAGCTTTTTCGTGTTCTCCGGCGCACCGGCAGCTTCGCGAGAATGCGTGCGGGACGTCCAAAAGCTCGCTGCAGCGGTTCATCCCTGACCAGGCGCGCGCCGTCGGCGCGGTGCTCCAGCACGAGCTTGCGAGTGTGAAAGGCTTCGAGCTCGGGGCGGTGGCCGACGCTGATCACGGTGGCCTCCGGGACGCGTTCCAGCAGGAGCCGCATCATCTGCTCTTGACCCAGAGGATCGAGCGCCGCCGTCGCTTCGTCCATGATGATGGTCTCGGGGCGCTGGATGAGGGCACGGGCGAACGCGAGCCGCTGCTTCTCGCCGCCGGAGAGGACGTTCTCCCACATCGTCGTCTCCTCGTCGAGCCGATCGAGAAACTGTCCTAGCCCCACTTCCTCCACCGTCTTGCGAAGCAGCGCATCGTCGACCTCGTCGGGCGAGAGCGGATAGGCGACCGCCCGGCGCAGGGTTCCCAGCGGCACGTAGGGCTTTTGCGGCATGAAGAACAGCCGTTCGAAGTTGAGCTGGATCTCTCCGGAGCCCCACGGCCACAGGCCGGCGATCGCGCGCACCAGCGTGCTCTTACCCGTGCCGGACTCGCCGATGACCAGCACCCGTTCGCCGCGCCCGATTTCGATGTCGGCCTCGTTCACGACCGCGCTGCCGTCGTCGAGCGTGACGGACACGTCCCGGAGCCGGAGGGCGCCGCCCTCGGCCGACGTGCGCACGATGCGGCCGATCGCGCCCTCGTGCTCGGCGCCCTGCAGACGGTCGAGCGACACCAGGAGCGAGGCCAGACGCGAGGCGGAAGCGGTCCAGTCGGCGAGCCGGGGATAGTTCTCGACCAGCCAGCTGAAGGACGCCTGCACGATGATGAACGCGGAGACCGCCTGCATGATCTCGCCGAGGCTCATCGTGCCGGCGACGTACTTGGGGGCGCAGAGCAGAATGGGAATGACCGGAGCCAGGCCGCCGCTGGCCTGCGAGACGATCGTGGTGCGAAAGTACTGCATCATCATCTCGTACCAGCGCGCGCGGACCCGCGTGAACGTGCTGTCGAGGCCGGCGCGCTCTTCGGTTTCGCCGCCCAGCAGCGCGATGCTCTCGCCGTTTTCCCGGAGCCGGGTGAGCACGTAGCGGTACTCGGCCTCCGCCTGATTCTTGTTCCCGGACGCCCTGACGAAGCCGCGGGCGATCACGACCATCGAGCCGCTGGCGAGCAGCGCATAGGTGAAGGCGGCGACGACCAGAAACCCGGGGATGCGAAGCGTCGTGCCGCCGATCGGGATCGTGAGCTCGCCGCCGATGAACCAGAGCACGCTGATGAAGACCACGGCTGACATCAGGGCCGAGAAGATGCCGATCGAGAAGTCGACCGGCGCCTCGACACTCTGACGCAAATCTTCGGCGACGCGGTACTCCGGATTGGCGTGATCGCCCGGAACCATGTTGAGCTGGTAGTACCGCCCATTGGCGAGCCATTGATCGAGCACGTGGGCGTTCAACCAGGCGCGCCACCGCCGCTGCAGGGTCATCTTGGCCAGGGTGAGCACGGCCGCCACGCCCACGACGGCCGCGATCAGCGGAAGGAACACGAGGGTCTGGCTCAGGACGCCGGCGCCGTCTCGCTTGTCGAGGGCGTCGAACATCGTGCGGTGCCACACGTTCAGCCGGTACTGGAGCGCCAGATTCGCGAGCGCCAAGGCGGTGACGGCCAGCGTGAGCGGCCATGCGACCCGCGCGGAACCCGCGCCCCCGGTCCGCCAGAAGCCCAGGGCGGCATCCCAGAAGCGGGCGAGGAGGTATTGACGGGTTTGGTGATCCGTGTCGGCAATCGTCGTCGGCACGTTGGCTCCGCCTCTTTACAGTATGCACTCGAGGTGGAGGCGGGTCCGGCCGGGGGATGAAAAAGACACGCCGCCGGTGGATCCACCGGCGGCGTGGAAGATCGACCGAGCGCCGCGACGCGCAGCGCGGCGGCTACTCTTTCGGAACCAGCACGATCTCGATGCGGCGGTTCTTGGCGCGCCCTTCGGCCGTGGCGTTGTCGGCCACCATCTTGAACTCGCCGAAGGCGGCGGCGGAAAGCTTGGTGGGCTCGATGCCCTGCTTCTGCAGATAGTGCGTGACGTTGATCGCCCGCGCCGCCGACAGCTCCCAGTTGGTCGGATAGCGCTGGGCGAGCGGGCCCACGATCGGCTTGTTGTCCGTATGGCCCTCGATGCGGATCGACTTGTCGTTCACCGTCTTGAGGATCTCGATGACCTTGCCGAGCACCACCAGCCCGTCCTGCTTCACCTCCGCCTTGCCGGAGTCGAACAGGATGGCGTCGACCATGTTGACGGTGAGCCGGCCCTTCAGCTCGGAGATCGTGACCTGGCCCTTGTCGATCTCGCCCTTCATCTTCTTCACGAGCTGCTCGTAGGTCGAGCTGACCTCGCGCACCTTCTCCTCGCGCGCCTTGTTCGACTCGGACAGGTCGCGCTCGAGCCCGCTGACACGCTGGCGCAGCTCGACGATCGTCTTGCCCAGCTCGCCCGACTTTGAGGCGAGCGTGGTCTCGAGCTGGGCATTGTCGGCCGCCAGCTGTTCGCTGCGCTTTTTCGCGTCGACGAGCTCCTTCTTGAGGCTCGCGTTCTGCGCCTCGAGCGCGCTGTAGCGGACCTCGGCCGATTCGACCGCCTTCGTATACTCACTCTTCGAGACACATCCGGCGGCGCCGAGAGTGACGAGGGACAGAGCGGTGATGGTCAGGAACGTCTTGCGCATCGTGGTCTCCGTGAATGGCAAAGCCTGGCGTGATGCCAGCAAAGAAATTCGGCAGCGATTCATTATGGCAAAGGACGCCGGGCGGGCGAAGCGAAGCGTGACTCGGAAGGCGTGCGCGGGGCCCGGCGAGTGTCAACCGCGTGCCGCGTCGGATGCCAAAGAGCCCGAGACCGCGTTCCGATCACCACGGATTCAGCACTTTACTGGTTGACGCCGATGGGGACGTGCTACCGGGGCGCACCCTCGCCGCGCCGGGGAGCGCGGTGCTCGGATTCCAGGTCGGCGGCGGCCGGGAGCTCCACCAGGGAGGCCGGGCCGCTTCCGGCGAGCTGCACCACGAGCCGACGGGCATGGAAGGCATGCAGCGTGGCGCGATGGCCGATGCTGAACAGCGTCGTCTCGGGCAGCCGCTCGCGCAGCAGTCGATAGAGGCGCGTCTCGGCGGCCTCGTCGACCGCCGAGGTCGCTTCGTCGAGGAAGAGCCACTCGGGCTTCTGCACGAGGGCCCGCGCGATGGCGATGCGCTGCTGCTCACCGGGCGAGAGCCGCAGCGCCCAGTGATCGGGCTCGTCGAGGTGCACGCCGAGCTCGATCAACCCGACGAGCTCGAGCATCTCGCGCAGGGTCCCGTCGTCCACGCCGCCGGCCGGCATGGGATAGCTGACGACGTCGCGGAGCACGCCGATCGGCAGGTACGGTCGCTGCGGCAGAAAGAGCATGCGGGCATCCGGCGCCGCGCGGATCTCGCCCTTCCCGAATGGCCAGATGCCGGCGATGGCCCGGATGAGCGTACTCTTGCCCGAGCCCGACGCGCCGGTCAGGAGCACGCTGTCGCCGCGCCGGAGCGAGAGGTTGACGTTCGCCATGAGGAGCTGACCGTCGGGTCGATAGATGTCGACCCCGGCCACGATCAGGTGTGTCGGGCGCCCCTCGACACGCCGGAAGCCGCTGGCCGCCTGCAGACGCACGCGCTCGAGCGTGCGGTCGAAGCCGGCGAGCCGGTCGACCACCGCGCACCAGGCCGCGACCTCCTTGTACGACTGGACGAAGAAGCTCAGCGCGTCCTGGACCTGCTGGAAGGCCTGGGCCGTCTGCATGAGCCCGCCGAGCCCCAGCTCGCCGCGGAAATAGCGGGGCGCCGCGACGATCGACGGGACGATCCACGCGCCCAGCCCGTAGCCCGACGTGAAGTACGTCATGCGCTTCTGTCGGAGCATGATGCGCCACCAGTTGCTGACCACTTCCTCGAACCGCTCGCGAAAGCCGCGCAGCTCGTCAGCCTCGCCGCGGTAGAGGGCGACTCCCTCGGCGTTCTCGCGGAAGCGGACGAGACTGAATCGGAAGTCAGCCTCGTACCGCTGTCGCTCGAAGTTCAGCTGGACCAGCGGGCGGCCGAGCCAGTCGGTCACCCACGTGCCGACGATCGCGTAGATGAGGGCCACCCACACCATGTAGCCGGGCAGGCGAATCGACACCTCGCCCACCGTGACGCTCAGAGATCCCGAGAGCCCCCAGAGGATCGCGACGAACGTGACCAGCGTGACGACCGCCCGCAGGCCTCCGGTGAAGAGGGCCAGCGTGTGGCTCGCGAGCAGATGCACGTCTTCCGCGATGCGCTGATCCGGGTTGTCGGTCTCGCTCGCCTGCAGCTGCATGCGGTAGTACGCGTCGTTCGACAGCCACGCGCGGAGGTAGCGGTCGGTCAGCCAGCGTCGCCAGCGAATCTCGAGCATCTGGTTGAGATAGACCTGATACACGGCGAGGAAGATGAAGATGGTGATCAGATAGGTCACGCGGAACAGCTGCCCCCGGAACGCCGGCATGTTCTTGTCCTGGAGCGCGCTGTAGAAGGCGTTGTTCCACTGATTCAGGAGCACGGTGAGATACACCATGGCGAGAGTGAGGAGCACGACCGCGAGCAGAAGGCCGCGGGCCGGCCACCGGTCTTCGGACGACCAGTAGGGACTGATCATCGCCCACGCGCGCGGAAGCGTTCGCCACAAGCTCGCCTTGGGCGATGCTTCCGAGTGAAATTTGTTATTCACGCGCGGCCAATGGAGTATCTTCCTCTGACGGCGGGCCGGATAACGCGCTCGCTTGAACCACGTTACAATAGTGAATCATACAGGGGTCCACGGTTGATTCTATGGGACCTGGCACCGGGGTTCACGACAGGCGAGAAGGTCGACCGGCCGATGCAAGGCGGTAGAATTTACACAATGCGCCCGCTGTCCTCAGGTGTTTCACGTAGGCGTACCGCCCGGGCGGCGGTTGTTTGGCTGGCGGGTGTGTGGCTACTGGTCGGCTGTGCCAGCCATTCGTTGATGCCCGCCACCCAATCGGCCGCCATCCGGGACCGCGAACGCGGACTCGCGCCGCACGCGCAGACCATCCAGACCGCCGTGAGCCAGTCCGGGAAAGCTGGCGCGCTCGCGTTTCTCGACGCCACAGACGGCCGGCTCGTCGTGCTGCCGGGCGACAGTCCCGCCGACGCCTGGGCTCGCTACGCGACGTCGCCGGAGAGCGAACGCATCCCCGTCACTGCCCCGGAGGTGGTCACGTTCGTTTACCGTAAGGACATCGCCAAGGCGCCCGAGACCGTCGTTCAGAGCGTGCTACTGCAGCAGCAGGCACAGATGATGTCGGTCACGACGCTTGCCACCGAGCTTCGGCGGATCGAGGATCGGCTGAATGTCGTACATCGGGAGCTCACGGCGACGCAGCGGGACACGGACAAGGCGATGGCCGACGTGCGCGCTCTCGTCGACGACGTGACCGCGGTCCGGAAGTTCATGCTGCAGACCGCACAGCTCGGCTGGCTCAATCACGAGCTGACGCTCGAGAACGCGACCGGCATCCGGAGGATGGCCGCCACCAGCCAGGAGCTGGCCGCCAGCTCCGCGAAGCTCGACGACACCCTGCGCCAGCTCTCAGAGAGCCTCGCGAGCCTGTCGGCCCGGCTCGAGGCCATTCAGGGTAAGATCCAGAACCTCCACTGAGACAGACGATGCATTGCGACGGCCCCGCGCGACGATCACTTCCCACCCTGGCGGCCGGCCTGGTGCTGGCGCTGAGCGCTGTCTCTGGCGCGACGGCCGGCGAATGGGAGCAGATCAGCGAGAGCTACGCCAACGCCCTCAAGGCCAACGAGAAGCGGATTGCCGAGATCACGGCGAAGGAGCGGGGCGTCACTGATCAGCAGCGCGCGGACAAGATCACGCGGGATAGGATCGCGTCGGTGCGCACCTCGCTGAAGAGCAGCGGAAAGGCGAAGAGCCTGGCCGACGCCGCCGAGAAGGCGTCCGCCGAGGACGCAGTGGCGCTGGGCGACCTCTCCCGAGAGCAGGGCGAGTATCTCGGCGCCATCGGGAGCGAGTGGGGCGCCGAGGGCGCCGAGCGGAAGAAGCTACGGGAGGCCATGGCCACCGCACAGAAGAACCTCGAGCGCGCCAACGCGAACCTGACGAAGGCGGCCAGGACCGAAGCGGGCCCCAGCATGTCCGAGGCGCTGGAGAAGGCGGCGCGGATCGATGCGATGGTGACCGAGGCCGGCGATCGGCTCAGAGCGAGATGGCAGCTGGAGCAAGCCGCGCGAGAGCGCGAGACCAAGCAGCGGGAGCGTGAAGCGGGGGAGCGCGCGCGGAGCACGCGCTGAGCGCCCCGGCGCCTACGAGGCGCGCTGTCCGTTGACCACCCGGGCGTAGTAGCCCTGCTGCACGAGAAGATCGTCCGGTGCGCCCATTTCCGTCAAGTACCCGTTCTCCACGACCAGGATCTTGTCGACGCGCCGGATGGTCGTGAGCCGATGGGCCACCATCAACGTCGTTCGGCCGCGCATCAGCGCGAACAGGCTCGCCACCACCTGAGCCTCACTCTCGACGTCGAGGGCGCTCGTCGGCTCGTCCATCAACAAGATCGGCGCGTCTTTGAGGAATGCCCGCGCCAGATTGATGCGCTGCCGTTCGCCCACGCTCAGGTGCGCGCCACCGTCGCCGACGACCGTCTGATAGTGGTCGGGTAGGCGCTCGATGAATCCGCTGGCGTTGGCGGCGTGCGCGGCGGCCTCGATCTCGGCCATGGTGGCGTCCGGTTTCCCGTACGCGATGTTCTCCGCGATGGTCGTCGGCAGGATGATCGGCTTCTGCAGCACGAGCCCGATCTGAGCCCGCAGATCCTCCAGACGCAGCTCCCGCACGTCGACACCCTCGAGAAGCACCGCACCGCTCGACGGATCGAAGAACCGCGGCAACAGGTTCAACAGCGTCGTTTTACCGGCGCCACTGGGGCCGATGATCGCGGCCGACGTCCCGGCCAGGAGCTTGAAGTTGACGTGATGGAGCGCCGGCCGAGCGGGCTCGTACGCGAACGAGATGTCGTCGTAGGTGATGTTGCCGTAGATCTGGAGCGGCCGACCCGGGTGCGCCACGGCCGCTTCGTTGGCGGCGAACATGTCGTCGGCCGACGTCGGCAACCCGGCCGAGCCGTCGACGTCGAGACCCCGGACAACCGGACGCGCTTCGGGCTGGTTCTTCACGTCCTCCGGCGTGTCGAGAACCTCGAACACGCGCTGTGTGCTGGCACTCGCGCTCGACAGGATCGCGCCCACCTTCGAGAGCTGATTGAGCGGCTCGAAGAGCTGGGTAACGTACGTGAGGAAGACCAGCAGCTCGCCCAGGGTGAGGTTCGAGGCGAGCACCTGCTGGGCGCCCACCCAAGTCACGCCGAGCGTGCACGCGCCCAGGATGACCGAGATCGAGCCCCAGTAGAAGACCTCCAAACCCTGCTGGGCCATCTTGTGATGGCGGGCTTGCTCGGTGTGAGCGGTGAAGCGCCTCTGCTCGTGCTGCTCGCGCACATGGCTCTGAATCAGGGGCAGCGCGGAGATTCCCTGATGGATGAGCGAGTAGACCCGGCTCTCCGCCTGCTGCGCAGCCATGCCGCGCGAGCGCATCGCCCCGCCGAAGATCTTGATCGATATCAAGAGAATCGGCACGGCCACCAGCGCGACCGCCGTGAGGTACAGGTTGAGGCGCGCCATCACGACGGCCATGAACAGGAGCGTACCCGTCGCGCTGAGGACGATCAGCACGCCCTCCTGGAACAGCGTCTGGAACGCGCAGGTATCGGTGCCGGCGCGGAAGATGATGTCGCCGGCGACCGTACCGTTGTGATAGCGCAGCGAAAGGCGCTGCAGCCAGCCGAAGACGTCGTCTCGCACCCGCCGCAAGCCGCGGAGGCCAATTCCAATCGTGAGATAGACGTGCCCGGCGCAGACGGCCGAATGCGTCAAGTAGATCGCCAGCGACGCCGCGATGATCGCCGTGATCTGCGCGGGTTGCGTCCATTCCAGCATCTGGCCGGGAAGCCAGGCGGGGTAGGGTTTGCTCCCGAGGACGCTGTCCACGAGGATCGCCAGGGGCCACGGCTTGAGCAGGTTGATCCCGATGCCGGTCAGGAGGAGGCCGATCGAGAGGCCCATTCGGCCCGCGTCGGGCCGGAAATAGCCCAGGGCCCGCGCCAGCAGACGGAGACGCGCGATGGAAGACCAGGTCACGTCGCTCGCTCGAGCCCCTAGGTTCATGGCCGCCCCACGGAGTTCAGCATACGAGGCAAATCACATGCCGCAAGTGCTCGCCTGATCCGCCTGGAAAATAGGGCCTCTCGGCGCACCCGTATGTTTTGCCATGTCAACCAGCCGACGCCTCCCGGGTAATTCGTACACCACGTAATTCGTACACGCAAGCAAGACGGCTGGGGGAGGGGGGCCTGGATTTCGTCCGGCGGGGTGGCAATCGCGCGGGCCATCGTTACCCGGTAAGACGTACCGGAGCCCTGAATGTTCCATTCCGATGCCGCCGGGCAATCATCGTCTTTTCCAGGACGTGCGAGCCTGGCAGCCTCCATGCTCCGAGCTCCCTCGCGCGTTCAACGTCCTTTTGAAGTCCGGGTTGCACGAGAGGTCAACAGCCATGAGTGAGCACCACGAAGACAAGGACGATCGAGTCAAGAGTGGTCGAGGCAAGCACGGCCGGGACAAGAACGAGGGCGAGGATGTCGAGGGCTAGCGACGGCGAGTCGCTAGCCCCTTTTTCTAGCCGGTCTACCCCCAGGTCACGGCGTGGACGGCGAACGTGCCCTCGAGCGTCCTGCCGTCGCGGAGCTGGAGCGAGATCTTTCCCGAGAGCGTCTTGTCACCGTCGGAGCCCGCCAGCTTGCCGGAGAACTTCTCGACGAACATCGTGCCTCCGGTGATGGCGATCTCGGGCGTGCCGGGGAGGGCGATCTTCGAGTCGACGGGGTCGCGGTGGAATTCACCCGATGCCTTGATCGTCAGTGTCTTGTTGATGAGCCGCTCCCAGCGCTCGTCGTAGTCGACGTTGTCGGCGGCGGCGATCTCACCGAGGAGCTGGACGCCGGTCCCCTCGATCTGGAAGACCGACGGATTCTGCCTGGCATGCTCCTCGTCCTTGAAGAGGAGCACGTTCATCGCCTTGAGCGGGATCTTCACATCGGCGCCGTCGACTTTGAGGACGAGCGCCCACGAGGCTGTCGATGACTCACGAGACTTCGCGGCAGCCGCCTCGTCGGACATGCCGCAGCCCGCGGTGCACAGGAGACCGAGCGTGAGCAGGAGTAGACGCGTCGTTCCAAGCGTGTCCATCCAAGAAGTCTAGCCCGCCGAGATTGAAATCCGGAACTATTGCGGGTCGCCCGAGATGCCCGGCGAAGCCGCGGTGACGAGGGTGACGACCAGCGGCGCCGTCTTGACGCATTGTGGCACTGCGCGCGGCTCGATGACCGGGGCCGCCGTGTCGCGTTCGGAGCAGTCGGCGTTATTTTCCGCTACTTAGCTCGCGCGAGGATATCTGGCATTCGCGCTGCAAGAAGTAACCTTATATGTCATCGATTACCGTCTCGAAGTGGCTCGCCGCTTTTCGCCGACGGCTCCAAGTCTCGGCGATTTCGCCGCTGGATTCTCTGCACCATCCGGGATCGCGCTCGACGCTCAAGGCCGCTTCTTTGCCGAGAGCACCATTCGCAACGGCTCCCCGGCCGGAGAAGATCTGGGAGTCTTTGCGTCAGCAGGCCTGGTCTTATCGCGCGATCTGGTGACCGTCTACCCAGCCGCCCAGGTGCTCACCGTCTAGCCCGCGTAGCGCCCAGTAGCTGGAGACGAGCGGCCGCTGCGCCACGATTCCTGCTAGCATGAGGCGGCAGCTACTCGCACCAGCGGCTCGAGGAGCGGACGCCATGACCTCACGGACCAGTCGCGCCGGCCTCAGCGTGTCCCGCATCGCGCTCGGCGTCCTCACCGCTGCCTTCATGGCGCTGCCGGCCTGGACCGGCTCGGCGGACGAGACCGTCCCGCCCAGGTTCTCCGACGGCGAGATCAAGATCATCGTGTCCCACGGCCCGTGGCCGGCGCGGGTGGGAGCTGATCCGACCAATCGAGTCTCGGGAATGCCTGACGCGATCGAGCTCGGCACGCTCCTGTTCTTCGATCAGCGTCTCTCGGGCAGCGGCACGAAGGCGTGCGCGACGTGCCACGTTCCAGAGCGCAACTGGACGGACAACCTTTCGCGCGGCGTGGGTATGGCCGAGCTCGATCGCAACACGCCGACGCTCATGAACCTGCGGGGGCAACGCTGGTACGGGTGGGACGGCGCCGCCGATAGTTTGTGGTCGCAGAGCCTGCGCCCGATCCTCGATGCGCGTGAGCTGGCGGCGACGCCTCGGCATGTGGCCAAGCTCGTTCGCGAGGACGAACAGCTATCGTGCCGCTATCAGCGCGTATACGGCGCGCCGCCGTCGCCCAGCGACGACGAAGCCGTGTTCGTGAATGTCGGGAAGGTCCTGGCCTCCTTCCAGGAGACGCTGGTCAGCGGCAGCACGCCGTTCGACCAGTTCCGGAACGCGGTGGCGCGGGGCGAGTCGCCGTCCTCGCTGAGCTATTCCACGCCCGCCCAGCGAGGCCTCCAGATCTTCATCGGCAAGGGCGGCTGCACCTCCTGCCACTCGGGCCCCAACTTCACCAGCGGTGAGTTCTTCAAGACCAGCTTCTCGCGCTCCGAGCCGCCGAGCAGGCCGGACCCCGGTCGGGAGGAGGGAACCCGTCAGCTGCGAGAGAGCCGCTTCAACCTGCTGGGCCCGTACAACGACGACCGGACGGGGGCCAGCGCCGCGCACACCGTGCGAGTCGCCGGCGGGCAGGGGAGCCACGGCGCG
>Ga0307471_100001767_pt1 | contig 12089 bp, 7 predicted proteins | sample atmos_gasesAM3C__2_FD_204566 | JGI IMG/M metagenome (GOLD analysis project Ga0307471, IMG submission 204566) | Hardwood forest soil microbial communities from Morgan-Monroe State Forest, Indiana, United States - atmos_gasesAM3C_515 | ecosystem: Environmental > Terrestrial > Soil > Temperate... | reverse complement strand
CTGCGGACTGTCAACCCGGATTTCACCGCTGCCGTCATGGGCCGGAAGGGCCACGTCGAATCGACGTCCGCGATTCAAGGCGGCCGAGCCGTGACCCTGTTGGGACTCGTCGAGACGGTGGAGTACGGCGCACCACCGAATATCGCCAGGGCCTGGTTCTACCACTTGAACACGGGCGGCCGTCCGGTGCTGACAAACTTCGGTCCATAACGCGCTGAGGCAGCGATCTCCCGACGCGGGGCTGGGCAAAATCCAGCCCCGTCGTCTTTTCTCCAGACTCCTCCTGGCGGGATTGCTCGCGGCGGGCTGCGCCGCGGCCGGCCGATCGACGCCGTCGTCTCCGTCCACATCGACGCTCCCGCTGGCCAGCTCGGCGCCGCTTCCCGTGTACGGCGTCGTCCGCACGCTGGGCGCCGGAACGGAATGGCGCGTTTATCCGCTGGTCGTCGATCTGAACGGCGATGGCCACCTCGATCTCGTCGCGACGGCGCGACTCGTCAAGCCCTCGCTGCACATCTGGCTCGGTGACGGCGCCGGCGGATTGACGCCCGTTCCGGCGACGTGGAGGGACGTCGGCTACGCCGCGCTCGCCACGGGCGATATCAATCACGATGGATTTCCCGATCTCGTCGCGGCGAGCCACTTCGGCGGCGTCCAGACGCTTCTCAGCGATGGAAAGGGCGGCTTCACCGAAAGGCTCATGCGGCGAGACGACGGATACGTGGCGGCCCAACTCGCCGATGTCGACGGGGACGGGCACCTCGATCTTCTCCTGCTCGGATATCGCACGGCGGGTCTCGAGGTCTATCTCGGAGACGGGCGGGGAAATTGGAAGCTCCACGCGACGCTGCCCGAGCCGCGACCGGGATCGTCGATGCCGGGCCGAGCCCTGGCCGTTGCGGACCTCGACCGTGACGGTCATCCGGACGTGGTCGCCGCGTTTCAACGCTGGGGCGTCCACGTCTATTATGGCGACGGAAGAGGACGCTTCATCGGAGGGCCCGTGGACTTTTACTCCGCGAGCCATGAGTTTCAATCGCTCGCCGTTGCCGACGTCAACCACGACGGTCATCTCGATATCGTGCTCAACGGGACGCTCGCGGGCCGCGATCAGCCGAACGGCCCCGACGTCTATCTGGGTGACGGGCGCCGGACGTGGCGCGCCGCCTCCGACGGGCTCAAGGTGTTGAGATTGGCGTCGTCCGGCCTCGCCGTCGGCGACCTCGACGGAGACGGCAATCTCGATATCGTGGCCGCCGGAAAGATCAGCGCAGACATTCGGGATGGCCATGGCCTCTTCTGGTTCAGGGGCGATGGGCACGGCGGCTGGCGATGGGTTCGGGAGAGCGGCCTGCCGACGAGAGGACTGCCGATGGTGCACGGCATCGCGCTGGCGAGGCTGGAACGCGACGGCGTCATGCAGATCATCTCCCTGGGAGGCGACCGTAACGGCGGCATCACGATCTGGAAGCCGCAGCGCTAGACAGGCTGCGGGCCCGTCGAGGGCTCGTCGAGCGCCCGGCTCCTTATCGGCGTCGCCGCCGTGGACCGCGCGGCGCTTCGTCCCGGCGCTCCTGGCGCTGGTCACGCTCATCGTCTTCCTGCCGGCGCTGAACGCCGGATTTGTCAACTGGGACGACGACGAGAATTTTCTCGACAACCCCCATTACCGGGGTCTCGGCGCGGCACAGCTGCGGTGGATGTTCACGACGTTCCTGATGGGACACTACATTCCGCTCACCTGGGTGACGTTGGGGCTGGACTACCTCGTCTGGGGGATGAAGCCGGCCGGGTACCATCTCACCAATGTTCTCCTGCACGTCGCCAACGCCGTGCTCGTCTATTTCGTCGCGCTCCGTCTCCTGCGGGCGAGCATGGCCGGCCGCTCCGACCCGCCAATGCTGGCCCTGAGCGTCGGAGCCGGTTTTGCCGCGCTCGTCTTTGCGCTTCACCCGCTGCGGGCGGAATCGGTGGCGTGGATCACGGAGCGCCGAGATCTGCTGTCGGGCTTGTTCTACCTGGCGGCCATCGTCGCCTACCTGCGCTATTGCGACGACGGCGCGGCGCGGGACAACCGTACGCGCCGATGGTACTGGGCGTCGCTCGGACTGTTCTTCTTGGCCCTGCTCTCGAAGGCGATGGCCGTGACGCTCCCCGTCGTCCTCCTGGTGCTCGACGTCTACCCGCTCCGTCGGCTGCGCAGCGCCGGCGGCCGCTGGTCATGGGCCGCCTCGCGCGCAGTGTTGGCGGAGAAGCTTCCGTGGTTCCTCCTCAGCCTGGCTGCCGGCGCCACCGCGGTCGTCGCCTTGGCGCACGTCGCGCGCACGCCGGTGGCCGACGCCAGCGGCGGTGTGACCGTGCTCGAGCGCATCACGATTTCCATCCGGGCGCTCGCGTTCTACCTCTGGAAGATGGCCGTCCCGCTCGACCTCGCCGCGGTCTATGAGCTGCCGCCCCGGCGCGGCTTCCTCACCTGGCCCGGTGCGCTCAGTGCCGTGCTCATCGTGCTCGTCACCGTCGCGGCGATCGCGGGACGTCGCCGATGGCCCGCGCTGGCCACCGTGTGGGCGGCGTTCATCGTCCTCCTGGCCCCAGTCCTCTGGATCCCGTGGATCGCCGCGGACCGGTATACCTACTTGGCCTCCGTCGGCTGGGCGATCCTGGCAGGCGCCGTGCTGTCGGCCGCGGCAGTGGCGTGGCGACGCGGCACGCTCGCCACCGGCATCGCGGCGCTGCTCGCCGGACTCGCGGTCTCGGTCGTCGCGGTGTTGGGCGTGCTCACGTGGAAGCAGGTCGCGGTCTGGCACGACTCGGAGACGCTGTGGAGGCACGCGGTCGCCGCGCGGCCGACCTCGCGGGGTCACTTCAAGCTGGGCGTAACGCTAGCGCACCGGGGCGACTTCACCGCCGCCACCGACAACTTTCATGCGGCGTTGAATCTCAACCCTCGCAATGCGGCCGCCTACAGCGCGCTCGGCTTCGCCTTAGCGGTGCAGGGGCGGTTGTCGGAAGCGGGCGAGCAGTTCGATCACGCGCTGCGGTTGAGTCCACAACAGGCCGAGGCCAACACCGGGCGCGGCCTCCTGCTCGCGCGGCAAGGCCGGCTCGACGAGGCGGCGAACTACTTTCGCCGCGCGCTGGAGGGCAATGCACGCGACGCGCAGGCGCACACCAACCTGGGTCTGATTCTGAAGAAGTGGGGCCGGCCTCAGGAGGCCGCGGCGCACTTCGAGCAGGCCGTGCAGATCGATCCGCGTTCACCGCAGGCCCAGTATCACTGGGGGCTCGCGCTCGCGGAGCAAGGCAGACTCGCGGAAGCGACGGCGCCCCTACGCGAAGCGGTTCGACTCGATCCGCGATCGGCCGACGCCCGTCGCAGCCTGGGCGAGATTCTCCTGCGCCAGGGACGGACCGTCGAAGCCGAGGAGCAGCTCCTGGAGGCGCGCAAGCTGCGACCCTGAGCCGACCGGGATCGCCGCGCGACCGATCACGCTGTGTGTCCGCGACGTTCCCGCAAGTCCACCAGCCAGTTGTAGATCCGGGCCACCGCATAGCCGCCGCCGAAGCCGAGCACGAACGCGTACGCGAACCCGATTAGACTGCCGACGAAGGTCACGCGGTAGCCGATGAAGAATTGGCCGAGGAGCGCGAGATGCGGTCCCACGACGGGTCCGCCTTTGATGATCAACCAGTTCGTGGCCACGAAGATCGCCAGACCGGCCACGAGCCCGGTCACCAGGCCCTGGACGACGGCATTGAGCCGCATGACCCGGGTCAGGACGAGATGCTCGAGGGCGCTCCTGTCGTCTGTCATCACACGGGACTCCTAGATGAACTCGAAGAATCGCCGGAGGACATGGTAGTTGGCTCGGCGCCGGAGGACGGCGACCCACAGGAAGAGGCACGCGTTCCGCAGCAGCGCGAAGCTCCAGCCGACGACGAATCCGGCGCCGAAGCCATAGACGAGGCCCGCGACGGCGCCGGCCGGCGTCACCGAGTAACCCGGGAAATACTGACTCAGCAGACCCAGCAGGGGCCGGACGAGCGGTCGGCCGCCCAGGGCGACGACGAGCGTGGCAACGAGCAGGGCGACGCCGCTCGCCGCGCCGATGGCGAGACCGAAGGCGCCGCGGTCCAGCTTGGCGAAAAGCCGTTCGAGCCCGACGTCGAGGATGTGGGCCAGATGCTCGGAGCCGACATCGACATCCGCCGAGAGCTCTTCGTGGTACGCGGGCTCGGCATTGAGACTCCACACGTCGACCTGTCGATCGCCCAGGAGATTGCGTGCGGCGAGGAGGCCGGTGAGCATCGCGTGATCTTGGTTGTCGTATCGATGCAGCCCGTTGCGCCCGATGGTCTGCAGATTTTCGAGTCGCTCGACGAACGCCCGAACCGTCGTCAGGCACTCCCGGTATCTGGCGTCGTAGATGGGATATGCCTTCTCGTTGCGGAACACACAGCCGTCCATGACGTCCGTGGCGCGCGCCAGTCCGATCCACTCGAGCTCCTGCTTGCCGAGCTCGATGAGGTCGGCGTCCCGCATGCTCCACAGCGTATCGTTCTCCGAACAGAAATACTCGAGTCCGAGACTCGTCGTGCCGGCGTCGGGCACCATGTCGGCGCTCCAGTTCTTGAAGTTCTGGATGCGGCCGACCCGTACCTCGGGGGAGTGGACGTAGATCCAGTTGTCCGGAAACAGCGCTGGCTTGCGCACGATCAAACAGACGATGAGAAAGTCGCGATAGGCGAGCTTCGCCGCGGCGGCCCGCACCTCCGCCGGTGCGGGCGGCTCGAGCTTCGCGACCAGCTCGGTCACGGGCATGCTCGAGATGAAGTGGGAGCCCTCGATCACCTCCGGCGTTCCGGCCGCCCGCACGACGACGCCGTCGATGCGATGGCCCGTACGGCGTATGCCGACCACCTCGGCATCGAGCCGAAGTACGGCCTGCTGCCGCTGGACCTCCGCGGCGACCGCGTCCCACATCATGCCGGGACCGAGGCGGGGGTATTCGAACTCGTCGATGAGCGTCCTGATCGTCGTCGTCGGTCGCACCAGCAGGTGCAGGAGCGCGGTCTTCAGCGACAGATCCTTGATCCGCTGCGCCGCCCACTCCGCCCTGAGCTCCGAGCACGGGATGCCCCAGACCTTCTCCGTATAGGTCTTGAAGAAGATCAGGAAGAGGCGCCGGCCGAACCGATTCGTCACCCATTGCTCGAACGTGTCCTCGCGCGGGTATGGGAAGAGCTGCCAGCGCAGGTAGCTGAGCACGATCGAGACGGCGACCAGCGGTCCCAGCTGCCAGAGCGCGTTCAGCGGCCGCAGCGGGTAGTAGAAGAAGCGGCGGTCGTAGTAGATTCGTGAGAGCCGCGGCCGCCGGAGCAAGTCCGGCCCGAGCACCGCGCGCCAGATCGTCTTCACCTCCTCGACCTTCGTGAAGAAGCGGTGGCCTCCCATGTCGAAGCGAAAGCCCTTGAAGTTCTCCGTGCGCGCGAGGCCGCCGACGGTGGCGCGCTTCTCGATGACGACGGGGCGGAGGCCGGCCCTGACGAGCTCGCGGGCGGCCGTCAGCCCGGCCGGCCCCGCGCCGATGACCACGACCCGTTCGGTCCGATTCGCCGACGTCACCGCGTCCCGATGCGGAATCGCTTGTGAACGACCAGCGCCGCGCTGCGCGTCGCGTGCTCGAGCGCGACGTAGAGGTAGGTCAGGCCGCTGCACAGGTAATATAACCAGTGAAGCGCCAGGCAGAGCGTTGCGAAGCGAAGCCCGCCCTGCCGCCAGAAGAAGGCATACAGCGAGCGATTGAGGATGCCCACCATGCCGACGGCGACGAAGGCGACGGCGAGCAGCGCCGGGCGCAGCACGCTCAGCACCGCGCTCGCGACGGCGAGACCCACCAGCCCTGTGCTGACACGCTGTGTCGCGGTGAGATTGAGGTCGTCCGGCGCGCGTCCGGATTCGAAGATCAGGCGCGCCCAGGGCAGGGCGCGCCGCGTGACGTCGGTGCGGATGATCGCGCCGAGCGTCCATCGCTTGAGGTGCGTCCCCTGGAGTCCGCGGTCCAGGCGAATCGAGTGGCGCGCCGCCTGCAGCCGATAGCCCAGCTCGATGTCCTCGATCGACGCCCGCGGGAAGCGGTCGGCATCGAACCCGCCGACCTCGTGGAACACGGCACGCCGGATGGCGCCGCACCCGGCCCAGAAGGTGGAGGCCTCGGCGCGCCCGTGCTGATGAACGAAATGATGAAGCAAGTTCCGGTATCGCGACACCATGCGACCGCACGCGGGCCGCGCGTCGTAGGAGCCGAAGACCGCCGCGTAGCCGGGATGCGCTGCGAAGAAGCGTCGGACCCGCTCGATCGCATCGGGCGCGACCACGATGTCGGCGTCGACGAAAAACAGGATATCGCCGCGGGCCCGGGCGGCTCCACGGTTTCTCGCGGCGGCTGGTCCGGAGTTCTCTTGCAGCCTCACGACCGGAATCCCCATGCCCAGCGGCACGGAGGCCGTCGCGTCGGTCGAGGCGTCGTCGACCACGAGGATTTCACACTCCGCGGTGACCGCGACCCCCAAGGCGGTCAGACAGAGACGGAGGCCTTCGGGATTGTTGTGCACGGGGACGATGACGGAGATGTCGACGGCCGTCGGCGTTTGAGGCGGAACGGTCATGTCGTCGGGGCGGCCTCCTCCGCGGTCGGTTCGCTGCTGCGGAGTGTACGTGGCCGAGCTAAAGTTGTCACCGTGCGGACCTTGTGGTTCCGGGTGCTCGGCCGGACGGTCTATCGCCGCCTGATCGTGATGGAGCGCCGGCTCGATGAGCCGATCGCCGAGATCGCGACCGGTGTCCCTGCGGTCGTGAGCCTGCTGAGCGACGCCGAGGTCGATGACTACACAGCGTTTCGGCCGGACACGGAGGCCGCCGAGGTACGCCGGCGGCTCCGCGCCGGCCATCGGTGCTTCGTCGTGCGCAACGATGAACGCATCGTGCACGCCGGCTGGGCGGCGACCACGAAGCCGTGGGTCGCGTACCTTGGCTGCGAGTTTCCCCTCGCCCCCGGTGACGTCTATCAATCCGATTCGTACACCGCCGCGCCCTATCGGGGACTCAATCTGGCTACGGCGCGCGTGGCGTGGATGGCCCGGTTTTTCCGCGAGGCGGGTGCCCGGCGCCTTCTGGCCGCGGTGTGGCCCGAGAATGCCCGGGCGTTCCGGCCTCTCGAGAAAGCCGGGTACCGGCGCTTCGGCATCATCGGCGTCGTCCGGCTCGCCGGTTGGCGCCACCATTTTTACCGCCGCCGCGCCGCGGCGTCGGTGACGCCGGCCTATTGGGATGACGTCGTGGTAGAGCGTCGTCACGCAATCGCCCAATGGCGCGCCTACATGCAGCGGATCTACGTGGACCTCATGCGACGCTGGATCGCTCCAGCCGGCGCGGGACGCGGACTGAAGACGGATCTCTTCGAGGAAGCCGTGAGTGCGCACCACCTGCTCGGCGCGCTCGGGTCGGGCAGCATCGGGATCGATTGCTCGCTCGCCGCCGTGCTGGCCGCGCGGGAGCGCTTGCGTCGGACCGGCTCTCACCACGTCTTCGTGGTCGCCGATCTGCGCGCGATTCCGCTTTGCGCCGGCGCCGTGGGACATATTCTGGCCGGCTCGTCGCTCGATCATTTCCCGGACAAGGCGGATATCGCGACCAGCCTGAGCGAGCTCGCTCGCGTGCTGCGCCCTGGCGGCACGCTCGTCGTGACCTTCGACAATCCGCACAACCTCGCGGTCTGGCTACGCAACCACCTGCCGTTCACCTGGTTGAACCGCCTCGGCGTCGTTCCGTACTACATCGGGCAGACCTACGGACGCGCGGAGGGCCGTGCGCACCTCGAAGCGGCCGGGTTCGCGGTGACCGATGTAACCGCCGTCGCTCACGCCGTGCGCGCGCCGGCGATCTGGCTCACGGCGTTGGCCGAGTCCTGCAACGCCCCGCGTCTCGAGCGTCTGTGGGGGCGAACCCTTCACGCGTTCGAGCGCCTCGAGCGCTGGCCCACGCGCTATCGAACGGGCTACTACCTGGCCTTTCGAGCCGAGAAGCGCGCGCCGCCGGCGGCGCTGTCCCTTGACCAGGGCTGTGAGCGCGGGCTAAGGTGACGGTCCGTCGCTCTGCCGCGTCTCCGGAGGCTTCGGATGCTGTGTCCGCAGTGTCGAGCTGAAAACGCCCCCGCCCGGCGCTTCTGCGCCGCGTGCGGGGCGTCGCTCGCGCAGCCGTGTGCGGCCTGTGGCTTCGAGAACGAGCCGACCGCGAACTTCTGCGGCGGTTGCGGTCAGTCGCTCCGTGAGCCGAGCGGCCGTGTGGAATCGGAGGCCCCGTGGGTGCGCTCGGCCCCGCCCGCCTATCTCGCGACCAAAATCCTCGAGGGGCGGAACGCGCTCGAAGGCGAACGCAAGCAGGTGACCGTGCTGTTCGCCGACCTCAAGGGCTCGCTGGAGATGCTCACGGGCCGCGATCCGGAGGACGCGCGCGCGCTGCTCGATCCGGTCCTGAGGACGATGATCGACTCCGTTCACCGCTTCGAGGGCACGGTCAACCAGGTCATGGGCGACGGCATCATGGCCCTCTTCGGCGCCCCCATCGCGCACGAGGACCACGCGGTGCGCGCGGGCTATGCCGCGATCAAGATGCAGGAGGCCATCCGGGCACTCGCCGAGGAGGTCGAGCGGGACCAGAACGTGAGCCTGCGGATCCGGGTCGGGATGAACGCCGGCGAGGTCGTCGTTCGCGGGATCGGGAACGATCTGACGATGGACTACAGCGCCATCGGACAGACGACGCACCTCGCCGCCCGCATGGAGCAGCTCGCCACGCCCGGCACGATTCTGGTGACCGAGGCATTCGTTCGCCTGACCGAGGGTTACTTGCACTTCAAGCCGCTCGGCCTCGTTCCGGTGAAGGGCCTGGCCGACCCGATCGAGGTCTTCGAGCTCGTCGACGCCGAACCTACACGCGGCCGCTTTCAGGCCGCCGCGCGGGGCCTGTCCCGCTTCGTGGGACGACGGGCGGAGTTCGAGGCGGTGGATGCGGCGCTGCGCCGGGCACGCTCCGGCCAGGGGCAGATCGTGGCCGTGGTCGGCGAGCCCGGTGTCGGGAAGTCCCGCGTCCTCTACGAATTCATCGACTCACCGCAGACCCGCGGCTGCTCGGTCCTCGAGACTGGCGCCGTCTCGTACGGCCGGCTCAGCGCGTATCTACCGTTCCGCGAGCTGCTCCGCACGTACTTTCAGATCGAAGCTCGCAACGACGCGGCGGAGGTTCACGCCAAGGTCGCGGACAGGCTCACCACGCTCGATGCGTCGCTCCGCGGGATCGCGCCGGCCCTCATCGCGCTGCTGGACGTGCCCGTCGACGACCCGGCGTGGTCAACGCTCGATCCGATGCAACGCCGACAGCGCATCTTCGACGCTCTCAAGCGCCTGCTCCTGCGCGTGAGCCAGGAACGGCCACTGATCCTGATGGTCGAGAACCTGCACTGGATCGACGCGGAGACAAGCGCGTTCCTGGACCACCTGGTCGAGAGCATCCCCACCGCGCCGCTGCTCCTGCTCGTCAACTATCGGCCCGAGTATCAGCATGGCTGGGACAGCAAGACCTACTATGTTCAGCTGCGGCTCGACCCGCTCTCGGCCGAGAGCGCGGCGGAGCTGTGCCGCATCACGCTGGGCGACGCCCCCGAGCTGGATCCGCTCAAGCGGCTGCTCTTCGAGAGGACCGGAGGCAATCCGTTCTTCCTCGAGGAGTGCATCCGCACCCTGGTGGAGACGAAGGTGCTCGTCGGCGAGCGCGGCGCCTGCCGGCTCGGGAAGTCGCTGGGCGCCATCCAAGTGCCGGCGACCGTGCAGGCCATCCTCGCCGCGCGCATCGACCGGCTGCCGGCGCAGCACAAACGCGTGCTGCAGTGCGCGGCCGTGATCGGCAAAGACGTCTCGTTCCCGCTGCTGCAGGCGGTCGTGCAGGCGCCGGAGGAAGAGCTGCGGACGATCCTCGCCCAGCTTCAGCCGGCGGAATTTCTGTACGAGACCAGTCTCTTTCCCGATCTGGAATACACCTTCAAGCATGCGCTCACCCAGGACGTCGCGTACTCGACGCTGCTGCTGGAGCGACGACGCGAGCTGCACGCCCGGATCGTGGCGACAATGGAGACGCTGTGGGCCGACCGGCTGGCCAGCCAGGTCGAGGCCCTGGCCCACCACGCATCGCGCGGAGGCGTCTGGGACAAGGCGGTGACGTACCAGCGCCACGCCGGCGCCAAGGCGCTGGAGCGCTCGGCCAGCCGCGAGGCCACGGCCTTCTTCGAACAGGCGCTCGACGCGCTCGAGCATCTTCCGAAGGGTCGGGACACCCTCGAGCAGGCGATCGACGTCCGCCTCGATCTGCGTCGTGCGTTGGTGCCGCTGGCCGACCGCGTGCGCATCCTCGATCACATGCAGAAGGCGGAAGTCCTGGCGAGCGAGCTCGGCGATCAGCGCCGACTGAGCTGGATCGCGTACGGCATCGCCCACTGCCACTATCTGGCGAACGACCAGGCGGGCACCGTCGAGGCCGGACGGCGCGCGCTGGCGCTGGGGGGTGGCGCGGATGTGGCGCACGAAATCGGCGTGAACCTGCTGCTGGGTCACTCCTTCTACATGTCGGGCGACTACCGCGACGGGACCGTCGTGCTTCGACGCAACGTCGAGCTCATCGGTCAGCGCGTGCGGGAGCGGTTCGGGCTGCCGATCTTTCCCACGTTTCCGGCCGTGACCAGCCGAGAGCGGCTGGCGCGCTGTCTCGGCGAACTGGGTGAGTTCGCGGAGGCGCTCCGGATTGGCCACGAGGGGCTGGGGATCGCCGAGGACATCAACCACGCGCCGAGCCTGACCGGCATGTGCCTTGGGCTGGCGCTGCTGTACATGCGTCACGACGATCTGGACCGTGCCCTGGTCGTGCTCGAGCGCGGCCTGGACGTGGGCCGGCGCGGCAGCATCTACCTCTATGTCCTGACGGTGGCGGCCGCGGTCGGCCGGGTCTATGTCCTGACGGGCCGGATCGCCGAGGGACTCGAGCTCATTGCGGGCAGCGTGAAAGAGGCCGAGGCGAAGAACGCCGCGCTCGCGCATCCGCTTCGGCTGACGTGGCTCGGGGAGGCGCACCTCGCGGCCGGCGAATACGAGCGCGCATCGCAGCGGGCGGAGGAGGCTCTCGCACTGTCGCGACGACACAAGGAGAAGGGCCAGGAGGTCTGGATCCTCCACCTGCTCGGAGAGATCGCCGCGCGCCGTGATCCCCGCGATATCGAAGGCGCCGGGCGCTTCTATCGTCAGGCGCTCGCCGCCGCCGACACGCTCGGGATGCGTCCGGCGATCGCCCACTGTCGGCTGGGCCTGGGGGAGCTCGAAGCCCAGGTCAAACGCGGGGAGGCGGGCAGGAAGCACCTCGAAGAGGCCGCCGCGTTGTTTCGCGGCATGGGCATGGCGTCTCTGCAGGCGCGGGCCGAGGAGAAATTGCGCGGGCCGTCGCCGTGATCCACGAGCCGGTGTACCGCCGGCTCGTTCCCTGGGTCGTCGCTCCGCTGGGCGCGCGCCTGGGGCACCCGTTGTGGACTGCCGTGCGTCGCCTCGCGGATCAACAATGGGACGCGCCGCAGACTGTGCAGGCGCGCGCCGAGGCTCGGCTTCGGCCATTGCTGGAGCATGCCGCCCGCCACGTTCCCCATTACCGCGACCTCTTCGCTCGGGCGGGTCTCGATCCGCGAGACATCGGATCGATCGCGGAGCTCGCGAAGCTGCCGATCACCTCGAAGGCCGAGCTGCGATCCGGCTTCCCCGCGCGGACCACCGCCGACAACATTCCCACCAGCCGGCGGCAGAGGATGATGACGTCCGGATCGACCGGCCTGCCGCTCGAATGCTACTGGGACCGCTCGACCCTGCCGCTCCTCGCCGCGACGGAGCTCTTGTGGCTCGAATGGGCGCACACGGCCATCTGGCACACACGGATCGTGATCGCGAGCCCCGCACATTTCTACAACAGCATGATGCCGGCCCGGCACGTCCGAGGGCTC
>Ga0307471_100001766_pt1 | contig 12090 bp, 11 predicted proteins | sample atmos_gasesAM3C__2_FD_204566 | JGI IMG/M metagenome (GOLD analysis project Ga0307471, IMG submission 204566) | Hardwood forest soil microbial communities from Morgan-Monroe State Forest, Indiana, United States - atmos_gasesAM3C_515 | ecosystem: Environmental > Terrestrial > Soil > Temperate... | reverse complement strand
ACGCGGCTGCCTTTGAGATCGAGTACGCCGGGCTGAACGGCACCGCGGCCAAGCCGGCCATCGACAGAATGTTGACGATGGCTCCGCGAGAAGCAGTCAACAACGGCAGGAAGGCCTGAGTCACGCCATAGGTGCCGAAGAGGTTGACGGCGAGAAGCCTTTCGATCGAGCCACGATCGCTCAGGTCATCAAACAAAGTTACGCCGGCGTTGTTGATGAGGATATCGAGAGTTCCGACGCTCTCGACCGCTCTCTGAATCTGCTCCGGGTTGGTGACGTCGAGGATCAGGGGCGTAACGCGCTCATCGGAGTGGACAAAGGGCTGTCGCGTCGCCGCATAGACCCGCTTCGCGCCTCTCCTCAAGGCTTCCTCGATCAATGCTCGACCGATGCCGCGATTGGCCCCGGTCACCAGAACTGCTGTGTCATTCGTTTTCATATTTTCTCCTTTCATGCTTTAAACCGCCTCTATAGTGATGACGGGTGACGTGGGTTGATTTCTACAGGCGACCAAGAACTCGCGAGACTTTCGGGTTCTCAATCGTGCTGGTTGATATCGGGAATGCTCTTTTCATTTGCAGTGATTTCGCTTGTACTACTCTTTTTACGGGAGATGTTTACGGCTAACGCTGCAAGCCCGCCTGTGGACACAGAGCCGGCAACGATTAACCCCACGGTCGTCAAGCAGAATGGGCACATCGTTCACCTCGCGGGTGGCGAAGCTTCATCGCTAAGCCGCCTCTATATCGGTGACGGGTCAGGTGGGGGCGATTTCTACAGGGAGGCAGGAAAAAAATTAGCCCCGCCTTTTGAGCAGGAACTGTCTTACGGCCGGATCTTCCGCCAGGCCAATCGCCCGGTCATAAGCGTCCAGCGCCTCAGGTGTCTTCCCAAGCTGTTGCAAGAGGTGGGCGCGAACTGCCCAGTAGGGCTGATAGGAAGAAACAGAGTCAGAGTCAGAGTCGGATTCGATTGCGTTCAGAACGGCCAGCCCGGCGTGAGGTTCATTCGCTTCAACCAGGGCTGCTGCATACCCAGTTCGAGTGCCGAGCGTGGGGGCTATGCGAATTAGTTGTTGATAAAACGCAGAGATGGCCGCCCAGTCGGTCCGTCCGCTCCGGGCGCGCTCAGTGTGCACCGACTGAATGGCCGCTTCGAATTGAAAACGGCCAGATCGTCGTGATTTGAAAGCTTCAGCGAGATGTTGTTCCGCCTCCTCTATTAAAGAAAACGACCACTGGTTGGGATCCTGCTCGGAAAGTGGGATGTATTCGCGATCGGGTCCGCGTCGCGCTGCACGTCGGGCTTCGCAGTACAGCATGAGCGCTAACAGAGCCCGGACCTCAGGCTCGCCGGGCATGAGTTCGAGAAGAACGCGCGCGAGCCAGATCGCTTCCTCGGTCAGGTCCCGGCCACGCTGGTCGACACCCGCCATATCATCCCAGCCGATACCGAAGGCTGCGTAAATGGCTTCCAGCACCGCCTCGAGCCGCTCGGGTAATTCGCGTTTATCGGGAACCTCGAACTGGATACCGGCGTCGCGAATCTTGGTTTTGGAACGCACTAGCCGCTGGCCCATAGTTTTCGGTGAAACCAGGAAGGCGCCGGCAATGCGCACTGCATCCAGGCCGAGAACGGTCTGAAGCATGAGCGGCGTGTGCATCCCCGGATCGATCGCCGGGTGAGCACACACGAAAAGCAGTTTGAGCCTTTCATCCGGAAAGGCAGATGATAAGTTCATTTCGGTGGAACCTTCCCTAAGCAACGCGATAGTTGGCTCGCTGGCCGAAACTACACGTTGGTGACGAATCAGATCGATAATCGAATGGCGGGCCGCCGTCAGCAGCCACGCCTCGGGATTTTGTGGCAGGCCATCGCGCGGCCAGACCTTCAGGGCAGTGAGCAATGCGTCGCTGAGCGCATCCTCGGCCGCGGCAACGTCGCGAGTATGGGCGGAGAGATAGGCCACCAGGCGGCCGTACGACTCACGGGCTACCCGCTCGATCTCACGATGAATGTCCTCCCGACCACTCCCACTCATCCCTTGACCTTGTCCTTGAATCGAGGCGAGAGCGGGCGAATCTCCACCGCTCCGCCCGCAGCCGCCGGGCAGCGCGCCGCCCAATCGAGTGCATGGTCTAGGGAGGGGAGCTCCAAAATCATGAATCCGCCCAATTGCTCCTTGGCATCAGGATTGGGACCGTCTTGCACTCGCCGTTTTCCGTCCTTAATTCGTACCGTAGTTCCTGTCTCCGGCTCTTCGAGCGGGTCTCCGCCAATGTAGACGCCAGCCTCGACGACAGACTTGTAGTACGCCCGCCAAGCGCCCGTGTAGGGGTCGGTTCCGTCGCTTTTCCGTGCCGCGAAGGCCTCTGGCGCTTCGTAGATTAACAACGCGAATTGCATCATCATTCCCCTTTCGGAAGGTTTCAGTTTTACCGTTCCACACATATGACGTGCGAACCGCAGCCATTTCGACACAGCTTTCGGTGATGACAATCTCAAGCGATAGCTGCCGGGTAACGAGCAATACGGGAGTCAGGAATTGCAGTCTTGAACTTTCATGGATGTTACTAAATCGCCGCGAGTCCGGTGGCCCTAGGTTGTTCGCACGATAGTAGACCACAAGCTGGCATAGTGCTCGCCGCTGTCACGCAAGCGCTTGATTTCGGCGAGCAGCTCCGCGCCTCGCGCGGGGATGGCACACCCAAAACGTTCGAATCGATCGGAATAACGGTCTATCGGTGGAATTATGTATATAGCTCGTGACTTGTCTGTACGGGAACACACGGATTGACTGGGGTTTCCCTTAGAAATAGAGTGGGGATGAATCATATCCCGACCCTCGCACCGGCGTTCCTTGTATTCTCCTCACCGGAACGCATCTCATTCGATGCGAGGGTCGGCCCCTTATTGGGGCGCTGACGCGGCAGCCTCTTAACTCCGCGCCGCCAACCTGTTCCGTGCCGGGGTCAATGCTTCATGGACAGGGCCAATCGCGGTCCCGGGCATTGTCGACAGCGAAGCCGACGAGTGGGGGAAGCCAAGTGCATTTGCTCAAGGTCCCGCACCAGACATGAAACAGGGGTTTGCTCTAGCGCTGGGTTGCGGTGCGGTCAAGCGACCTGGTCGTATAATTGCAGTTCTGATTGAACGCCCGACAGGAAGGCGTGAGCCACAATGCGCAAGAATTCGAGTTCGGCATCGACCGGCAATGCCATGCCTAACCTAGCTGAGCGCGTCGCGGAGCGATTTGGTGTGCTTCCAAATTTTTTTCGCCTCGCGCCCGAAACTCCCGAGATCACTGAGAAACTTTGGGGATTTGCCGAAGCAGCCTACCTCGATAACCCGCTACCGTCCGTTTTTAAGGAACGACTCTTTGTTCATCTTTCTCGCTTTTGTGCAGTCCGCTACTGCATCGCGCGCCACGTAGGTTTCCTGGTTGGACTTGGTCGGCCTGGTGGCGATGCGAGCGTACGCACCCAAAGCATTGCTGAAGTCGTCAAGTTGCTTAGGCGTCCATTCGCCCGTGGACAACAACTTGAATTACGCCTCTCGTTTTGCACGACTTGCGCCGCGCCGCTCGTCGAAATGCCGGGTTCCGACTCGCAGATGGAGGATGCCATCTTCACCCTCGCGGGTCATGTCTTCTTGCAAACGGCCGATGGCCCTGCCTGTCTCGATGCTCTCGAACGATTGCTGGGATCGGCACGACTTCAGTACTTCTTGCTGTTCCTGGCTTTCGTTAGGGCGGCGCATTATTGGACCAGGGTCCATTCTGAGCTGGCATTCGAGGATGACGTTAAGAAGCTTCTTGAGCAGCACGAAGCACTGGCAGACTGCATCCTTAGCGACCCCGAAGCCACAGCCGATACTGTCAGTCAATCACTGTTGGACGAGCTGCCCACCTTGCGTATGAAGGCAGACAAAGCACTCGGCTTGCTTGCTGCCATTGTGGATAATTCCGACGATGCCATTGTCAGCAAGACTCTGGATGGTGTCATCACCAGTTGGAATACAGGCGCCGAGCAGCTGTTTGGCTATACCGCTCAGGAAGCCGTAGGTCAGCACATCTCACTCATCATTCCACTCAATCGTCGAGAAGAGGAAACCGCAATCCTGGAGCGACTGCGTCGGGGAGAGCGAATCGAGCATTTCGACACTGTCCGTGTGCGCAAGGACGGCACTCCGCTCGACATATCACTGACAATTTCTCCTGTCAGGGATATCGCAGGCAACATTATTGGTGCGTCGAAAATTGCGCGTGATATTACCCAGCGTAAACAGGCGGAGCGAGCGTTGCGTGAGAGCGAAGATAGGTTTCGCACGCTGGCCGATGCCCTCGACACTCAAGTGCAATTTCGAACCCAAGAGCTACAGCGGCGAAATGCGGAAGTCCTCCAGCAGTCCGAACAGTTGCGAGACCTTTCCGCGCGATTGCTGCAGACTCAGGATGACGAACGGCGGCACATTGCTCGGGAGCTCCACGACAGTGCCGGTCAGACCTTGGCCGCATTGGGAATGAGTCTGGCGCAACTCAGTGAAGAGGCAAAAAGCAATCCTGCGCTCGCGAAGTGCGTCGAAAATGTTGAGGGGTTGGTTGAACACCTAAGTCAAGAGATCCGCACGACCTCGTATCTTTTGCATCCACCATTGTTGGACGAGAGCGGACTTTCGTCTGCACTTCGCTGGTACGTAGAAGGTCTCGCCGATCGAAGCGGGCTGAATATCGCTCTGGAAATCCCCGACAATTTCGAAAGACTTCCTGGTGACGTGGAACTTGTCATATTTCGCCTCGTGCAGGAGTGTTTGACGAACATCCACCGCCATTCCGGAAGCAAAACCGCAGTGATTCGTGTTGCTCGCGAAGGTGACAACATCTCGGTGGAGGTTCAGGATCAGGGTAGGGGAATATCGCGAGAGCGATTAGCTGAAATTCAGTCTCAAGGCGTGGGAGTCGGAATCAGAGGAATGCGCGAGCGAATTCGCCAATTCCGTGGTGAATTGACCATTGAGTCGAATGCCCTCGGCACCAGGATTCGTACTACTCTCCTAGTTAAGGCACGGTCGAAGGCACAGGATACTATTCAGCAACTTGGTGTTGCATAAGAGCACGGACGGATTTCATTACCGCCAGCGCGGATTGCTCTCCCTGGTCATCGTCTCACCCCCGCGGGATGCCGTCGTGAATGAACATCGACATGGCTGTTGACGTAATATCCGGCCATGAACCACTTCCGCAGTTCAAGGCTATTCCGCCCGTTCCAGACCTGCGACGAAGAAGAGTTTGTTGACACAGAGAACTGGTGGGAGTAACAACTGTCGAATCGGAACCTCACATGCGACGCCTACCAATCTGGGAAACGCGGTTGAGGCGGAAGGGGTGTTTCGAGAATGTCTCCGTCGGAATGCACGCGACCCACGCGCCCTTTTCGGACTCATGCAGGCCTTGAAAGCAGAGCAGAAGCTGGATTCCGCCGAGTGGGTCCAGCATGAATTCGAGAGTTCGTGGAGCAATCCAAGTCTCCAGCTTCATGTCGAAGACCTCTGCAACCTAAGCCGAGGATTGCGTAAAGGGAGGATCCATTTGTGACTGGCCATGTTGTTAGTGGTACTGGATACGTGCTGCGCGGTCGGTGAATGCAATGCCCCATTCTTGCAAACTATGGACGGTTTCGGCCGGCACCCTCGCGTCGCGGAATTGCTGTGCCGCCTCCCACACTTTGCCTCCGCTGATATCCCCAAGCTTGGGGTGTGGAGTGTAATTCTGCGGTGGCAATCCAATCGGCAGGTACCGCACGATTGGGTACTGCAGGTTCTTTTCCATCCACGCGGCAAGCATCGACGCAGTTAGAGCCTGATGTACGCCGATTGGCAGTGTCTTGAACATTGGCGCCCAAACAGGACTGATCATGATGCGGGGATCGATGTTTTGTTCCGGCCGCCAACCCTGCTTGAGATTCTCAGGGCCCAAGCGAGGATCGGTAGATTGCAACGCTTTGATTACGGTCACGAGGAGTCGCGCCGGCTCTGGTTGGTGCGTCTGGGAATAAAGGTCGTGAAACTGACCGATCAGATACACCCAATCCACCGGCTCGCGATCTCGGTGTTGATGATTGCCGTTATTCAAGAGGATCTGTAACTCATACCACGACGCCGTGAAATATTCGTTGCTTAAGGCACTACCGCCGACCCCGGCCGGTCCATCGGGGATATGGGCCGCCGAGGGAGCAGTCTCCGCTGGAATGGTGTTGCACCACGTACGGGAGTTTGCGGATGACCCAAAGGGGTCAGCGCCGCGTTCTTCGAGTCCAAACTCCTGCATCATTTCCCACGTCTTCACAAGTTGCCACAGCTGGGTCGAATAAACCTGTTCGGTCAACGCTGGTGACCACACTGTTCTTGTTTTGACAAAGCGTCGGAGAAAGGCGCGCCTGGCCTGAACCCACTTGGCGAAAACAGCAGGTACGGGCTGAATATCGCGATGCGTAGTCTCGGTTGTCGATAGAAGTGTGCGCAGCGAAGACTGCTTGCCTAGTATGCTTTCCCTCTCTGGAATCGCTCCTCCATCGTACAAGGCTGCGAATTCGCTCTGCGTAAAGCTGGGTCCCCATGCATCCTTGGGATGCACACGGGGCAGCCACTGACTCCAATCCGGAAGTTGCAAAGCAATGGGAATCTGACGAGGGTTAAGGTCGCCGTCCGGGCGAAAAAGGTCCGGGGTGATTTGCCCCGCAAGTTTTCCAAGGTGGGGAGCATCGCCTGCTCGACTTGAAACTACTCCGCCCATCTGGGCGCCGTGCTGGTGAAACAGATACCGCAGCGTGTCCGTGTCCTGACCGAGGGCCCAGGCGAGTCCAGCGCCTGCCGCCCAGTTCGAGATGGGTTTCTCATCCAGTCCAGGTCCGGGTTGGTAAGGAGGGTTCCACGGGCGACCAGGATGGGGTAGTGGCAAGCTGCGAATGTAGCTTGCGATCTGCTCGCCTTGCAGTGTTGACAGGCCATGGAAGCGAGCGCGGGCGAGGATGCTTTCGTTGGAGAAGTTAAAGTATTTGAGGTCACGCCCATCTTGTGCATGACAGTCTGCGCAGTGCGCTTTAATTCTCGGACTGTTTGTGAGGCTGCTTGCCACCAGCGAGGCAGTCTGCCAGAGTTCTCGCCCAGCGACGATGGACGCAGCGTCGGGCGAGGGTGGTGTCCAGGTTTTTGGATCATCGTCCGCAAATCCGTCCGGCGGGACGATCTTGCTGCCGTCGATCGTCAGAAAGTTCAATGCCAGTACGCGATAGCTGCTGACGAACCCGTCGGTCCGGTTGAACCGGAAGCGGATTGTATTTGTGCCACCGACGACAGTGTCCTTTGGGACAGAGAGAGTCATCACCAGCGTGGAGAAGCCTCCGCCGATTCCGCCGTAACTCCTGCCGGGCTCAGCGATCGTCACCGTGCTGTTGTTGAGGCGTACCCAGTCGCTGGCGTTGATTTGCAGGCTAGCCTGATCTGCATACCTCAGGCCATGGATCTGTAGCCAAAGAGATCGCACCGACTCAGCCTGTCCATTCTGAAGGGTGACGGACCTGCTCACGGTCGTGCCGTCCGGACCCAAGACCTCGATCGGTAACAAGATACGGGATGGGGCGGCATCCGCGAATCCGATGGAAATTGTTACGAACGCCAGGAACAGACCAGCCAGCAGTTCATGCCATCGTGGCGAGTACGGGATACGACTGAGGTGCTTGTCGACCGATTGCACACTGTCAGCGGTTCGCCCAGATGCCTTCTTTCGCGGCACGGCGATGCTCGTAGATATGGTATCGAGCACCTTAAGCACAGTGTCGTCTGACATATGCTCGTCTCAACCATGATACAGGCGTGGCGCAAGTTTCGTTCAAAAGATTCGGCGGACTGAAACGCGGCGGGCTGATTCAAACCAATGGTCTCCATCGATTTCCCAGATCATCTTGCAGACAATCCCTGCAACTCCAGCCGCACCCCAGAGCCCAATTCGACTCTGATTGAAGAATTCACCCGGGCTTGATAGCGTTTAGCGCGGAATGGAAGTCATGTCATCGCGAAAGCGGGCCTGGGTAGCGGCCACTCTCGACACGAAACTCGACGAAGCCGAGTACGTTTGTGGGCTGCTCGAGGCGAACGGACTACCCGTCACCTTGGCCGACCTCTCCACCAAGGGAAGCGCTCCAAGGCCAACTGTGCACCCATCGCCAAGCCGCACTCTGATATCGGCAGCAGAGATTGCGACGCATCATCCAGGAGGGGAAGGGGGTGTCTTCTGTGGCGATCGGGGCAGCGCGGTTGCGGCGATGACGGACGCATTTGAATCTTTCGTTCGAGCGCAGGACGATCTCGGCGGCCTGCTCGGCGTCGGTGGCTCGGGGGGCACGGCGATGATTACGCGCGCCATGCGCGCCCTGCCGGTCGGGGTCCCCAAAGTGATGATTTCCACGATGGCTTCGGGCAATGTGGCAGGGTATGTCGGCTGCAGTGATATCACCATGGTTTATTCCGTTACCGACATGGCGGGCCTGAACCGGATTTCGCGCCGGGTGTTGGGAAACGCTGCTCATGCTCTCGCAGGCATGATGCTGTACGCGCTCCCCCAACCAGGTCACGAGTGCCCGGCCTTGGGGCTCACCATGTTTGGAGTTACCACCCCATGCGTGCAACAGATGGTGCGATTGCTCGCTCCTCGCTTTGACTGCCTGGTGTTTCACGCCACGGGCGCAGGCGGCCAGTCAATGGAGAAACTGCTGGAGGACGGCCACATTGGGGGTGTGCTCGACATCACCACCACCGAGGTCTGCGATCACCTGTTCGGAGGCGTACTCGCGTGCACGGACGACCGCTTCGGAGCGGTGGCGCGCAGCCGTGCTCCGTACTTGGGTTCCTGTGGCGCGCTTGACATGGTGAATTTCGGTCCAATCGAAACGGTGCCGAAACACTATCGTGAGCGCACGCTGTATCCTCATAACCCACAGATCACACTGATGCGAACTACGGTCGAGGACAACATCCAACAAGCTCGCTGGATTGCGGAGCGGCTCAACCAGTGTGAAGGTGAGGTCCGCTTTCTCCTGCCGATGGGGGGAGTCTCGGCGCTTGATGCTCCGGGTCAGCCATTCTGGGATCCGGCCGCCGATGCAGCATTGTTCGAAACTTTGGCGAGTGAACTCCGGCAAACCGATCACCGAAAGTTGGTGAGGCTTCCATATCACATCAATGATCCGAACTTCTCTCAGGCTGGAGTCGAAGAGTTCTTATCGATAATCCGCCAATGACCTTTACTCACTGAGGAAACTTATCGATGCCACGTTTTTCACGCGAGGAGTTGCGGTCTAAGTTCCAGAAGATGGCTCGCGACCACCAGCCGATCATCGGAGGTGGAGCAGGAACGGGACTTTCTGCGAGATGCGAAGAAGCGGGCGGAATCGATCTGATCGTGATTTACAACTCGGGGCGCTATCGCATGGCAGGTCGCGGCTCGTTGTCGGGTCTGCTGGCTTACGGCAACGCCAACGCGATCGTCATGGAAATGGCGAAAGAAGTGTTGCCCGTCGTTCACAAGACGCCCGTGCTCGCCGGCATCAATGGCACAGATCCGTTTTGCATCTTGGACGTTTTTCTGAACGAAGTTGCCGCTGCAGGCTTTTCGGGTGTCCAGAACTTTCCGACGGTGGGTTTGATCGATGGTGTTTTCCGTCAGAACCTGGAAGAAACTGGCATGAGCTATGCGCTAGAAGTGGAGATGATCCGGCTTGCCCATGAGAAGGATCTTCTCACGACACCGTACGTCTTCGATCCCCAACAAGCTGAAGCAATGGCGCGTGCCGGCGCCGATATCATCGTCGCGCATATGGGGCTGACTACAGGTGGTGCGATCGGAGCAGAAACCGCCCTTACACTCGACAACTGCGTCTCACGCATCGACGCGATTGGCCAGGCGGCACTCTCCGTGCGAACCGATATGATCGTGCTGTGCCATGGTGGTCCGATTGCCGAGCCCGCGGACGCAGCCTGGGTGTTGAGGAGAACGCAACACTGTCATGGCTTCTATGGCGCGAGTTCAATGGAACGGTTGCCCACGGAGAAAGCCATCACTCGCCAAACGCAGGACTTCAAGCAAATCAATTTCTAGCCCAGAGGACAAACATGCCAAATACCGTTTACATCAGCCACGTGATCGACGCACCCATCGAAAGAGTGTGGGACATCATGCGCGACTACAACGGCATGCCGTCTTATCACCCTGGGATCAAGAAGAGCATCATCGAGGGCGATTGCCCCAGCGACCAGATCGGATGCGTGCGCCGCTTGACTCTGGGTGAAGGCTTTGTCCGGGAGCGCCTGCTTTGTCTGGATGACGGGAACTACCTCTTCACCTACGAAATTATCGAGGGCACCTTGCCCGTCCGTGGCTATGTTGCAGGAGTCAGATTGCATCGGGTTACCGAAGGCAACCGGACTTTTGCGGAATGGTGGGCCGATTTCGAAGTGGTGGGCGTCGACCGTAACACGATGATCACACAGATCGGCAACAACGTCTTCGCCGCTGGCTTCCGGGCCGTCGCGGCAAAGCTTGCCTGAAAACGGCGCCTGCCGGCTAGGGTTGACGAGGGGGTAGCCGGTTCTACACGAGCCCCAGATACTGGCCGGGTGCTGGAATCCGCACGACATGGACCTTTAGTGGGTGCGCGAACTAGTGGGTGCGCGAACTTCGGACGGCGATAAGCGATACCTGCTCCAGGTCAGGGTAGTGGTCCTCCTTGTCGGCTTTGCGCTCTGTGGACGCAATTTGCTGGATGGTCGTTCGTGCCGGCAACACCGGGCCGAGATACCGGCGGTACACTTCGTCAAACGGTGGTAGGTCCGACAAATCATCCAGGTAGACGTTCGTGGACACAACCTGTTCGAAATTCATCTCGGCTTCTTCAAGGTTGTCGAGGAGATTTCGCATGGTTTGGCGGAGTTGATGTTGTGTGGTGGAGGCATAGACGCCACCATGCGGCCCCGGGATGAAGCCGCTCTTCGCCGAGCAATACAAAGTGTTCCCGGCAAAAACACAGGGACTAGCCGTAGGGCTGGGCGGCATGTTTTTTGGACGCACGGCGGTCCGTTGCCGGAGATCACGCACGGCCACACCCGTGTACTCGATGTGGGCACCGCCGGGGAGACTCGTCACCTGGATTGTGGCCCGTGCTGGGGTGTTGCCGAACTCAAAACGCCGAGCGTAACGCTCATTCATGACCCGCATCGGGATTTCCGCAGTCAGATAAGGATTCACGAAAACCATGTGGCTGAGTTCGAGGCCTGCGGCCTTGACGACCGCCTGCACACGGTCGAGCGCGAGGTCGACTTGCGCTGCCGGATCATCCGGCACCTTACCATTCACGGGATCGTTACCAGTCATGCTGGATATGAACAGCCTGTCGTGAGTGAGAATGCCAGGCGGAGCCGACTCGCTTGCAGTGTAGTTTGGCGGGTAGACGGCCCGCCGCTCAGCCAAACTGTGTACTGCGACAGCGCTGACCTGAACGGGCGGTTCGGGAATGCGAGCAACCCCTAGCACAGCCCGAGCCGGCGGAATCTTGCCAAAGTAGGCGCCGAAGACTCGGTCTATTTCTCCATACTTGCTGACGTCCTCAATATAAACCTGAGTGTAGACCACGTGTTCCATGGTCAAACCTGCGGACTCAACGATCGACTTGACGTTATCCAGCGCCTGCTGGCACTGTTCCACAAAGGTCGCGGGCAAACTGCCGTCCGGTCGGCGAGGTCCCTGCCCCGAGATGTAGAGGTAGTCTCCGGCATCAACGCCGGGCGAGTAGAAATGATTGGCATGGGCAGAAGTTTGAGCGGAAGCGACGGCTCGTACCTGCGCCTGCGATACTACCGTCGACGACAGCAGCAATCCGACTATCAGGAATCGCATTCGAACCTTCCGTGGGACTCCTCTCAAGACCAAGACGTGCCCATCAGCGCTAGGCTGCAGATTTTCCTTTCTGGGCGGTTCCCAGAATAGCCCGCAGTCTTTGTCCCACAATGATTTCCTCTGCGGGCTTTATGGTCATCGAAACC
>Ga0307471_100001765_pt1 | contig 12095 bp, 8 predicted proteins | sample atmos_gasesAM3C__2_FD_204566 | JGI IMG/M metagenome (GOLD analysis project Ga0307471, IMG submission 204566) | Hardwood forest soil microbial communities from Morgan-Monroe State Forest, Indiana, United States - atmos_gasesAM3C_515 | ecosystem: Environmental > Terrestrial > Soil > Temperate... | reverse complement strand
TATTGCACTTCCTGGGATTCACGAATCGGAACGAACTAATCCGCTATGTTGCAGGTCCGATGGTAGTGTGAACCGGCTAAAGCGATGGAACAGCTTCAGCCTCGGATTGCCATGGATCTCATGGTCTTAGGAGAATTCTTATGATTGTCGCTTCAGCGGATGCTTTGAGCAGGCACCTGAAACCGCTTTGCTCCCGCGACAACCATGTAATGAAGTACGAATCGGGCGGCTCAAGGTCAAATACCGGTGATCGGGCGTCGTACCATTGTGGCGTCACGGGTTGCAGCGTTCGATACAGTTCAACCGACGGATATTACATGCTCATTGGAATGCCTGACCACGCGAACGCCGTCGACGAGCCTGGCGTAAACACTGCTAGGTGCCCTATACATGGCCGCTGGTTGTATCGCCGAGAAGACATTGAGGTGGAGGCGGGTGTTCGTTGGCCTTGTGGTGTCGAAGGTTGCGACTATCGTTACAGTGCGAATACAAAGGCCGAATGGGTCAGGACCTAGTAAAGGTATTTGTTCACAAAATGAGAGCCCCGACACCGAGGAGATTCGGAGTGCGAATAGTACTCCGTAGCGCCGCATTTCCTCCAACGGGACCTCAGGTGCGTCTTGCTGGTGGCAAGGGGATTTGCCAATCGCTAGCCCTGGAGCATTGATTTCGCGTTTTTGCCTACCGCTACCAACATAATCACGCTCTTGTCCTGGGCGTGAGGAGAAAAGAACTGGATCACTTCATCGTCGTAAAACGTCAAACCCGTGGCACTTAGGCGTTGGGCATAAGCGGCAAGATACAGCTTGCCGCTCAAGATGCCAGCCTCGAGCTGCACGGCGCGGTATCCGCGATTGCCGAAGCGCCCCAAAATGATTTGTAAGTCTGCAAGGAAGAAGACGTCCGCGGCGGCTTCAACCGGCAATTGCTGGTCCAGCCCCAGATGGCCAGCCTGAGCGCGGAAGTTTCCTGCCTTCAGGCATTCGAGCACATGGCGGTCACGGTGGTATACGTAGGCCCCGGGCTCGAGACCTTCGACTGCATTCACAATTAAGTAGACCTCGTTCAGCTGAGTCCCCTGGGGATCCAGGAAGTCCGCTGGGATACCACGAGTAGCCCGATCCAGCATGGTAGAGAGCTGTCGCAGCTCGATCGGTACTTGCGCAAACTTGCGTGCAGAGCCCCGTCGAAGGATGACCTGCTCAATCGGATCCCGAGGCATTTCCGCATCCGAATAAGCGTGGAGTTGAGTGACCGGTCCAGTTGCAGGTGGCAAGTCCGTCAGCGGCGTCTTACTACGCCAAATCTCAGCCTCTTCGGGCGAATTGAGCGAAGAGGCAGTGTGAATCTCGTGCATGGCTGAGTACGCAGTTTCGTTTCGAGAGAGCGGAACGGTTTCTAAATGGAGAGCGGAGAGCTTGGAAGGTAGTCGCTGCACAGAAGCTGCGACATGGCCGAGGGCTACGAGAGAATAGGCGACCTCACTCTCGGGATCGACATCAACCAATCGGTTCACATCTATATCCACGAATCCGCAGACCACCTTGGCAGGCATTCCAAGAGCCGTGGCGACGGCCAGCAGATTGGCTAGGAGAGTGCCATTATCCCAGCCAAAGTGGCGATAGGTTCGGGCCTGATATTTCCAGGCATTGCGCCAGTAGGTGCAGGTACAAATGATGGTGAGCGGGGCATGGACAATTGCAGCTTCACCCCCAGCAGCCTCACTCAGGACACCGCGATAGTCTCCAGCACGCAGCCTGCGCAGAGCGAACTCCGCGGGCGAAAAGTGGTATACGCCTGCTTCCAAATCGACGAGATTTCCGCACACAACGTAAACCTCGACTTCGTAGAGTGCTCCGGTGCAGGCTGCGGCGCGAAAATAAAAATCGCCGCCAGGATGCTTCCGATGCCGAGTGATGCCGGCACTTAGATACAGCAATTGGGCCAACGCCTCCAGGTCGGGCACAACCCTAGCCTCCAGGTGGATGCTCTCAGCGATCGCGGAAAGGGCAGCGACGCCAGTTTGGCGTACCTCTCGGAGCAGCGGCAACGGCTCTAGAGTGGTGTAAGCCTTGAATGGCAATGGTTGATTCGCCCAATCCAGGAAATGCGGGTTGTTATGGACGCTGGCGTAGGAATGCTTGGTGCTGTTGTGGTACCTCCAAGCAGCTTCAAGATTGTCGTTGACGGTCATAGGTGAGAAGGCCAGCTTGCCACTAGCATATTACCGCCATGCATAGAGCGGGTCGCCAATAACTGTCGATGACAAGGCTTCCCCAGCAATCAAAAAAAAACGGTTCAGAAACGGGGTTCAGGGAGATCAGTGGTGATGTCCGCGAAGCGGACTTGTGGACGGAATAACTTCCGGTTTGTCCGTCATTCGCTCGGAATCGCTGCCAAGTGGCACGGAGCTTTCCCCCATCCCGTTAGCGGAGTTATGAAGGAAGAGTGGCGCACCAATTAGCGCACCTTCAGATCGTCGTCGCGCGTAGGATAAGCGAAGTGGCAGGAATCAAAGCTTTGTTCCATACTACGCCTATGACACAGAACGCCGCCTTGCGAAAGGCACATTCCGAGGCCCAAGTTGGGTTTGTCCTAGTAGAATTGGACCTCGCGGCCATGTTCTGCGAGCGTGCGTTGTTTACCGAGAATAGAGAAACGCAGGAACGCCATCGATCACGAAGTGGATTTGCAATTGAAGCAGGCGATGCTTGGTTTCACGGAACCCCAGGCTGTGAAGTCGGCCTACCTTTAGTGCCAGTCTGGATACTGTCCGGAACAGGGCTTCCCACTAGCACCAAGACCACCCGTCGCAGAAACGGTTAACACATTCAAACGGCCTCAAATGGCAACTAATAAACGGTGTCAGCTTGTTATCCGTGTTGCGTGTGTCTAATTCTTCATGAGCCGACGACCCTCGAACGCTTAGTGCCCACTTGAGCCCACTCGCTAATGACATACCCATTCCCATTCAGATGGATATGGCGGAAGCGTGTGGGAGTCGAACCCACCATTCGACCCGCGAAGGACCGAATCTCCGGCTTTGAAGGCCGGGGAGATCACCGGACCCCTTTCGCCTCCGCGAACAGTATAGAAGAGGCGGCGAGGCACGCTCAAGGCAAGGACCGATGAATTGGTGAATTGATGCGTTGAAGGCGGCGAGTCAGGCGCGCTGGGAAACAAGCGCTGCGGCTTGGTTCGTACGGATAAGCGCAGCGACGAGGTCGTAGAGCGCCGGGGCAGTGCAAACCTCGTAGTAGCAATGTTCGGTGGCGCGGCCAACCTTTCCGTCGGGAAGCAACTGGCGCGCGAAGGCTTTGCGAAGCACCAGCAAGTCGACGGATTCACCGAGCGGGACCTCGCCGAAGAAGAGAGTAACGTCTTGCCTGCCCCAGGGCAGGTCAAGTTTCGTTTCAATAGAATCGAGTGAAATTTCTTCGGAAAGTTTCTTGAAGCCTTCCTCGTTGAGCTCGATGCCGTTCATGTTGTAACGGACAAGAAACTCGTCCAATTCTTCCGCGGAAGCGCCTTCCATGGTGTTCAGGAATTGAAAGACGGAAAAATGGGTTTTCTGTTTTGAGAGCATACGCTTGGCCAGCTTGGCGCAGCCGGAGAGACGGTCGGAAAGATTGAGCGCTTTCGAGATCATGATGCGCGAATCTCCGTCCACCCAATAGGTCGGCGCGTCGCCCTGGAAGGCGACCCCGAGGCCAAGTTCGAGAGCAGGAAAATCGCTGGAAGAGGCACGCTCATTGTAGGAATTGCAGACTGCAAGAATCTGGCGGGAAAGAATGCAGGCTTTGGCGACGGGGCGCGCGTAGGCCGCGGAAGATTCGGTTTCGAAGATGGCAAGAATGATGGCGTCGCCTTCGATAAAGACTTTCTTTGCGTCGAAGCGGTCCAGAAGTTTTTTTACCGGCTCGTGCAAATTCAGGCTGAAATGCGAAGCGGGATTGAGGCCGCGCGAGAGGAGATCCTGTGTCATACGCGTGGAACCGCGGACGTCTGCTTTAATGATGACGTGAGAAATGACGTTGTCCTGGGCCGGCCGGGCCTCTTCTTGCAGGACGCACTCGTAGAGCCGGTTGTTCATGCGTGACAATTCGCGTGCCTTTTCCGTCGTGACCAGGTTGATGCGCTCCATGCCGGTGGTCAAATGCTCGGCGTCTCGCAGGTCGCGGTGCAGGCGGAAAAAATCGCCAGCAAAGCGCAAAACGAAGTCCTTCATTTCGTCGCGAGAATATCGCTGGATTCTTCGGGAGAGCTCCTCAATGGTCCGCAGAGACAATTTCTTCGCAGGAACCTGTTTGATAACCCTCTCCACTTGCTTCAGCTCATCCTTGGAGACCAGAGCACGGCGAAGCTGCTGAAGATGCAACGGCGGGCAATACTCGGCAGCGATCGGCCGAACCTCATAGCTGGCCAGGACATGAAAAAGCATTTCGTGCTGCCCAAGACGGTCGAGAAGCCGCGTCAAAAGCTGCGCGCGAAGAGGCGCTGACTCCTCAGGGCCGGTTTTTGGATCGAACAGGCGCTGTGCGTTTTCCGGATGATCGAGAAACTCTCCGAGCCGGGATGCCTTGCCCTTGCGGAAAAAGTCCAGCTTCTGGCGGGCTTCTTCGACCTGCGGGCCCAGCTCTTCCAGCTTCAATTCCTGGTGCTGGAGGCGGCTTTCGATGTCGTGGAGCGAGGCTTTCAGGTCCGCGGGATTATCGGAGCTCAGGAATTTATTGAAAAAACCCTCGCCGCGTTCCAGGCGCTTCCGGGTGGCTTCGCGCTTCTCCTCAAGATTGGTAATTTCATTGCGGAGGGCCTGAACGCTTTCGAGCAAAGCTGTGTGCGTTTCAACGGCTTCCTTGTGCGCGGGGTCGTCGGATACGGTGATGCCTGCCTCACGGAGAAATTCCTGGAAGAGGGCATCCATGGCCTCGAAGCGGTCCGGATCTCGCGCGTAATTGCCAAGCAGCACATAATGCTCGAGAAAAAGAACGTCATCCTTGCCGCCATCCAGAAAAATCAATCGGTTTTTGCAGAGTTCATAGTAGGGAGCGAAGTCCTCGCCGAACAAGGCGCGGCGAGTCTTGACTATGGTGTTCTCTTCGACGTCCACCAGAATCTGAGCCACCTGCTGGCCCACGCGGCGGACCACAGCACGACGCGAAGTCTGCAACTCCGACAAGCGCGCCTTGATGACATGGGCCTGCTGGCTGCGCTCGAAATGCTCGCCGCGCTGGCGAATCCATTCTTTCCCTTCGAGAATGATATTCGCGAACTGATTGCCGATTTCAGAGGTGAGGAATTTCAGCAGGCTCAGCCGAAAAAGGAGGTCGATCTCGATGTTCTTGTGATATTTGGCTTGCGTCAGCGAACTTTGGAGAAGCTCGGACAGCAGTTTGCGAAACGCGACGGAGTCCGGCCCGCGCGACGGGCGCGGCTCCATGCCAGGCGCCTGCGCGGAATTAGTGTGCTGGCGGATGAGATCGAGGAGATAGTCACGGGCGGCTTGAACAAACTTGGGGCTGAGGAAAACGTCGTGGTGAATATTGTCCACCCCAATAGCCAGCGTCCCCATAGGCAGAAAGACGTTATAGCTCTTCAAGCCGATTCCAGATGGCTCGGACGAGCTAAGTATGGAGAGTTCGTTGGGCATTTCCTTTGGCCACAGGGCTCTTCCCAAGCTAGCAGTCAGACGGAGACCCGACAAGGAACCCAAAGGTCAGGCGTAACCAGATAGTTAGGGCCGAGGCGTGACTAGAAGGAGCTACGAGGGATCTAAGACGGAAATCCGACGGGAGTCCGCGCCTAAATGCTCTAGCCGAACCCGAACCATGGGCCAGGGTGACGGAAGGGGAAACTTTTCCGACCATTCGAGAATGGCGACGGCAGGGGTCGCGAATATGTCCTCCAAGCCGAGGGTCTCAAAGTCATGGAGACTCTCGATACGATAAAGATCGGCGTGATAGACCTTGGCTTGCTTCCCGTAAACATGAACGAGCGTGAACGTGGGGCTGGTCACGTCGTTTTCGTTCGCTGCGCCGAGGCCGGAGACCAAGCCCTTGGTCAGAGTGGTTTTGCCGGTCCCCAGATCGCCTGTAAGTAGCACCAGGACAGGTGGTTGCAGGCGTTTGCCGAATTCCCTGCCCCATTGGATGGTCTCCTCAGCGGAATGCGTGATGGTTTCTTCAGGCAAGGTCGCGCAACTCCGTGAGCAGTTGGTGATATACGTCAGGGAGAGTGTCCGCAAGTTCACCTGCTAGTAGCCCGGTTTCCTCATGCTGGGGGATTCGGTCGTCCCCTGCTCGGCCGTGGAGATAGACACCAAGCGCCAGCGCCCGCTCCCAGTGCTGCAAGCCGAGTTGGGAGACGGTGCCGGCAAGGATACCGGTGAGCACGTCACCTGTGCCGCCCTTGGCCATGCCCGGGTTGCCAGTTGTATTTACAAAGGAATGCCCGTCAGGCGTGGCGAGAATCGTGTGGAATCCCTTCAGGATAACGTACGCCTTCCAAGCCTTGGCTGCCTTCAGGGCTGTTCCTAGCCGGTCTGCTTGCACGGTTGCATTCGAGACACCGAGCAGCCGAGCCATCTCTCCGGGATGGGGTGTAAGGGCAAGATACTGCGTCTTTCGTTTGGCCAAGTCCCGCGCTCGCTCAGCAAACGCGTTGAGTCCATCAGCGTCGAGAATGACGGGAAGTTCCGTTTGGCGGACAAGAGACGTAACGAAACGCTGCGTTTCCCTGTGCGTCCCAATCCCGGGCCCTATGGCAAGAAGAGTCTTGCCTTGTATAAGAGCGTGCAGACGACCGGCTTTGCCATTCGCCGCGGCGAGCGTGCCCACTTTGGTGGAAGTAAGCGGCTCGGTCATGAGTTCCGCTTGCGCCGCAGCGACGACGGCAAGAATTACATCAGGAGTTGCGACAGTGACCAGCCCTGAGCCGGAGCGAAGCGCGCCGCGCCCCGCCAGAATCGCCGCGCCGGACTTGCCCAGCGACCCGGCGAAGATCAAAACATGACCAAACTTGCCCTTGTGAGAATCGGCTGGACGGACCAACGGAAGTTCCAAGAACTCACGCGGCTCGATCCAGCGAACCTTGTTCTTGCCTAGCTCTTCGATAAGTTCCCGAGGCGAACCAATGTCGCGCACGTATAGCTTTCCGCAGCATGCGGAGTCGCGCGACACAAGCTGACCGATCTTGGGCGCAGTGAACGTGGCCGTGGCATTCGCGCGAATCACGGGGCCTTCCGAAGGCTCTCCGTCGGAAGGAAGACCGGAGGGAGTATCCACCGCAAAGGCTTCGGGACGCAAAGAAGTGGCGTTGCGCGAAATCTGGTTGACGCCTTCAATCACCGAGGCAAGAAGACCCTCTACCTTGCCTTTTATGCCAGTGCCGAGGAGGGCGTCTACAATCACGCGCGATTTGGCCACTTCTCCGCGAATCTGCTCCCATTTCGCACCAGTCGTGATTTCCTGAATCTTGGCCCCTGATTTTTTCAGGCGTGCGAAATTTTCCGAAGCATCTCCCCGAACGGCGTCTTGTTCCGCGAAAAGATAAACGCTGGGCTGGAGGCCCTTCTCTTGAAGATGCCTCGCAACCACGAAACCATCGCCACCGTTGTTTCCTTTGCCACAAAGAATAGCCGCGCGACTCGCAGCAATATCGTCGTAATAAGCGCGAAGAAAATCGAAAAACTGTGTTCCTGCGTTTTCCATAAGTTGCAGGCTGGGAATGCCGTAGCGTTCGGTGGTGAGGTGGTCCACCTCGCGCATTTCGGCTGCGGTGAGAGCTTTCATGAAGGATTCACAAAACGATCAGAGCATCCAGCCGCCGCTAACGTTGACGACTTGTCCGGTGACATATTCCGCCTCTTCGGAAGCGAAAAAAGCGACGGTGGCAGCGACGTCTTCCACCGTCGGCGGACGGCCGATCGGAAAGCGTGCGTCGCGAATGCGCCGCGCTTCCTCCAACGTCAATTCGTTTTCGTCGATGCTGGAAGGGTTTACCACGTTGACGGTGATGCCGTTCTTAGCTTCTTCGAGCGCCAGGGAGCGCGACAGTGCCACGACGGCCGCTTTTGCCGCAGCGTAAGCAGAAATTTTCGCCTGGCCGAAGGCGCGCTCTGCTCCAACAGCCCCCATATTGATGATGCGCCCCCAGCGCGCTTTTCTCATGTGGGGCAGCGCCGCGCGACACATATAGAGAACCGTAAAAAGATTCGACGCAAAAATGCTCTGCCAATCCGGCAGAGACGATTCTCCGAGCATGCCCCAGCGAAAATCGCCGACATTATTGACCACAATGTCCAGGCGTCCGTAGCGGTCCGCTACGGTTTTAATAAGCTGGTCGCAGCGATTCGAATCGGTGATGTCCGTCTCTACGGCAACGCAGTCCGCTCCACCAGCCTGCAACTGGCGCAGCGTCTGTTGAGCCGCCACTTTGTTGGAGCGATAGGCAATGGCGATGCGCGCGCCATCTTGCGCGAGCCGCAACGCTAGCCCACGGCCGATGCCCCGGCTTCCGCCGGTCACCAGTGCCACACGATTCCGAAGCGACATTTCTCCCCAGCCAATCCCTTGAAGGTTTTTCAGTATAGCTTACGCGAAGCAGCCGTTCTACCGCAGCCGCGTAACGATGACCGTCATATCATCGGCTTGTTCGGGAGTGCCCGCCCATTCTTCGGCGGCCGCCATGAGCGATTCCGCAACCATCAAGGGCGCAGCATTGTGAACCCGGATTGCAGCTTCTTTCAACCTCGTGATGCCAAACTCTTCGCCGTACACATTTTCCGGTTCGACCAAGCCATCGCTATACCCAATCAGCAGAGAATCGGGCGCAACTTGCAGAACACCCTGCTCGTAGACGTAATCGTCCAGAACGCCCAACACCATCCCGCCTTTGTCCAACAGGCACGACGAGCCGTTGCAAATGAGGAACGACGGAAGATGGCCAGCGTTGGTGTACCGAAGAGTTCGCGTCGAACTATCGTAGACCGCGATGAAAAAAGTGGCGAACCGATCGTCGCCCGTGTTGTACACCAGGTGCTTATTCAACCGCGCCACGAGGTCCGCGGTGCTGATGGATTCGCTGCCCTCTGTCAGCGCCTGACTGCGCAAAGCCGCCTGCAAACTGGCCATGAGCAGCGCCGCGGAGATTCCCTTGCCGGAAATGTCCGCGATGGCAATGGCCACATGCGTGGGGCTGAGCTGAATGAAATCGTAATAATCGCCGCTGACCGAGCGCGCCGCTTTGCAGATGGCCTCAATCTCGACACCTGGAACGGAAGGCAGTGTACTTGGGAAAAGTTGGTTCTGCACTTCGCGAGCGATGGCGATTTCATTTTCCAGACGCTGCCGTTTGTTTTGCTCTTCGATAAGCGTCCCGATGGAACTCGTCATCTGGTTGAACGATTCATTTAATTCTCCCAACTGGTCCCGCTGTTTCACCTGCACGCGGTGTGAAAAGTCTCCCTCCTTGACAAACTGGGTCGCCTGGTACAGGTCCGCTACAGAACTTGTGATGCGTCGAGTCAACACAATACCCGGCACCAGGGCCACAATAACGACAAGGAAAAAAAGGGCTGTCAAAACGATAGCCAAGTCACGATACGTGTCTCTGAGTTCCCCAAAGGAGGTAAACATCCGCGCATTCAGATGGGACGGCCGCGCATTAAAGACCGCCAGAACTGGCCGGAGCGGATCGACGGCACCATCCATTCCCACGTAGACGGAATCCAGGCGCGACACGACGTCGACGGGCGAGTCAATCCAGATCAGGGGCGGCTGCAGGGAGCGATTCTTCGCCACGATGCGGTCCCCGGTCAAATACTGGCCGGTCGTAGTCGAGTAAATAACTCCCTGGCGCATGCCGGGAGCATACTTCTCCATCAAACTGAGCTGGATCATCCCTAAGTCTGGCGCGATCCCGCTTAGGAAGTCAGCCGTAATCGGCACGCGAAGCGTCACCACCCGCACTCGCCCATGCTCCGGCATCGCTCGAATGCTCATCAAGGATAGTTCTTTGTCCATTTGGACCATCCCTGCAAAGGCAGTGACATCCGGTCCGGCTACTTTTCGGAGCAAGGTGGCGTCGTTTGAGAATGTAATGTCTAACTTCGGTAGCTCGCGGTCATGCACCGAGTGAGACTGAGCCTCAAGCACGCGCTCGGACTCTTCTTCGCTGGTCCCCTTGGGCAAAGTCGCATGCGCCGCCGCGATATGTTCCGCAATATCCGCGATCATGGCGGTGCGCCGCTGCAGGTCTTCGTGGAGGAGGTAGGCGCCGAGTTGTGAATACACGATCCGGCCCGCAAACACAGCCAGAGTGACGATGGAGAGTATGGGGACCACCGCGATAAACAAATAGGCAACGATGAGCCGGTTCCGCAGGCTCCAGAGCAGCCTGCTCCTCCACCAGCCTACAAAACGGATGAGAATGTAAGCGGCTGCGAGGACCGCCAGGTACTCGACGAAGCTGAAAATGCCACCGCTCATCCTAAGGAGCTCAACGACCAGCCCGGCCACGACAATGGCCGAGCAAACCACATCCAGCCACGACAAGCGGCTCCAGACTTCTTTAAGGCTTGTCCGAAAGGGTTTCATGGGTCCGGCGTCAGAATGAATACTTTACCTGAAGATACGCCTACACGCAGGGCGAAGCGCCCTTACGGCATAAGGCAGATCAGGAAAAGGAGTTGCGCGGAACTGCCAGCTCCCTAACGTTTGCAGATTATTTCACCGCATTCCGGACTTTGCTGTGCTTCACGCTATAGGTGAAGTAAATGACCAAACCGATGACCAACCACACCAGCAATCGGAGCTGTGTCCAGTACGACAGAGACACGATTAGCAGGCCTGAGAACCCAATTGCTAGTATGGGGACCACGGGAATCATTGGGCATCTGAAAGGGCGATTCAAATCCGGATGGGTCCGCCGCATGACCCATACGCCAGCGCTCACTAACATAAACGCAAGCAGAGTGCCCACGCTCGTCATTTCATCGAGAATATGCAGAGGAAGAAGCGTTGCCAAAATGGCCACAAAAAGGCCTACAACGATGGAGCTAATGTAAGGCGTGCGAAAACGCGGATGAATCTTACCGGCCCACGGCCACAGCAACCCATCGCGTGACATCGAGTAGAAGACGCGTGACTGGCCAAGCAGCATCACCAGCATTACGGTTGCGAGACCTCCCAGCGCACCCAGCTCCACTAGGAAGGTTGCCCACTGGTGCCCTGTGGCACGAATTCCAACGACCACAGGATCTGGAACGTTGAGTTGCGTGTATGGGACCAGGTGCGTCAACAATCCCGAGACCAGAATGTAGAGCACCGTGCAAATCACCAGAGAGCCGAGAATTCCAAGCGGCATATCCCTCTTCGGATTCTTCGCCTCTTGCGCCGCAGTGGACACAGCATCAAACCCGATATAGGCGAAAAACACCACACCTGCGCCACGGAGAATCCCTGACCAGCCGAATTCTCCGCGTGTCCCGGTGTTTGCTGGAATAAACGGATGCCAGAAGTTCGGCTTCCATCCGTGCGATGCAAGAAACATGGTAGCCAATGCAATGAACATGCACACAACCGCAACTTTCAGGATCACAATCGCGGTCGTGAAATTGGCCGATTCCTTGATCCCAATCACCAAAATCGCGGTGATCGCCAAAATCACGAGAAAGCCTACGTAGTCATACTTCAATTGCACAGGCATTCCGAACAAGGTGAAGCTCGAGGTCGGCATGGCGGGGAGATTCCAACCGAGATCGCGCATGAAAGCGCGCAAGTGGCCGCTCCATCCAACCGCCACCGTTGCTGCTCCAAAGGCGTATTCGAGGATTAGGTCCCAGCCAATGATCCACGCGATCAATTCCCCCAGCGTCGCGTACGAATAGGTGTACGCGCTCCCGGCGATGGGAATCATCGAAGCAAATTCGGCGTAGCAAAGCCCCGCAAATGCACACGCGATGCCCGCAAGTACGAACGAAATGATAATCCCTGGCCCCGCAAACTGTGCCGCAGCTTGCCCCGAGATGACAAAGATTCCCGCCCCGATGATGGCACCGATTCCCAGCGTGACCAGGTTGAGTGGGCCCAGCGCCC
>Ga0307471_100001764_pt1 | contig 12095 bp, 7 predicted proteins | sample atmos_gasesAM3C__2_FD_204566 | JGI IMG/M metagenome (GOLD analysis project Ga0307471, IMG submission 204566) | Hardwood forest soil microbial communities from Morgan-Monroe State Forest, Indiana, United States - atmos_gasesAM3C_515 | ecosystem: Environmental > Terrestrial > Soil > Temperate... | reverse complement strand
GAAATAGGGCACCAAGGATAGGCGCTGCACGGCGGCTGCATCCGGCGGCTGCTTGGCTACGGCTTTCATGTCTGAAGAAACCGAGCCGGAGGTGATCGCCGCCGTGCGCTCAAAGTAATTGCGGGTAATCTCGCTCATCTCCAGGGGAAACGAGAACGATTGCAAGCGGGAGAGAGCGCCGGCCAGGTGATAGATGGCATTGTCGGGGCTGGGGACAGAACTGTGGCCGCCGGGATTCAGCGATTCGAATTGAAAATCGACGTAAACTTTTTCGCTGGCCTGAATTCCCGCAAGCAGCCGCTTGTCTTTGTCTTTCTCGAATTCCCCGCCGTCCAGATTGATGCAATACTCGGCGTCAATCCAATCGCGATGTTGCTTCACCAGCCACTCCACGCCGTTGAATGAGCCGCCTTCCTCATCGGCGGTCAGCGCGAGAATCAAATCGCGGTCCGGCACAAATCCTTCCTTCTTCAGGCGAATGAAGTTGGTGACCAGGATGGCATCGCCTTCTTTCATGTCTTCGGTGCCGCGCCCGTAGAAGTAGCCATCTTTTTCGATGAATTCGAATGGATCGGTGGTCCAATCCTCGCGGAGCGCTTCGACAACATCGAGGTGCCCGATGAACAGGATGGGCTTCCGTTTGCCGGTTCCGCGAAAACGCGCGATGAGATTTTTCTTGCGTTCGTTCGGCCCGGCTACCTTGATATCGCCGTCAGAGAAACCGCCGTCGCGCAGTCGCTTGGCCATGGCCTCAGCGGCGGTAGTCACATTGCCTACGGAATCGGTGGTATTGATTTCAATGAGCTGCTTGAAAATGTCATGCGCCAACTGCTTCGTTGAGCCAGGAGTTTGCGCAGCTGCGGCCGCCGCCACACTCGACGACAAGAGAATAAATAGCAAGATGCGTTTCATTCCGTGATTCCCCCCGGCCGATCTGGAAACCAATTCTTACACCGACTGCAGCACTGGGGCCGCCAGCGCTTTCCTGAGTTTTTCCGTGATATAGGAACACGTCACAAAGAGAAGCACCAGACCAATTGCCGTATCCACAAAAATCCGGCAGACGATGGATGCCATGATTCCGACCGCGACGACCCACGACTTCATCTCCCTGGTCTGCATCCTCCAGTTCACAAATTGCGCCATAGCTTCCGGCCAGCGCGTAATCCAATAGATGTTGTACAACGGGATGAAGTGAAACCAGACCGCTCGATTGGGAGAAATCGGGTGGATCCAGCCGTTGACGCGGCCCAGAATCACGTGGTAGCGGTGCACGCAGACCAGCCAGTAAACCACGGAGACGAACGCGGGCAGGTAGATGGAGAGCGGAGCTGGGCCGCCGTTTTTGGCTAAATCGGGATTTTGCCCCACTGCGTAGACTTCCCCGAGAAACGTGACGAGTGACAGCATGTATCCAATCCAGATTTTTGGAAATTGTTCTGCTTGCCCCGGTTGGACAGGGCTCGCGAAGGGGTCTCCTCCCGGTGCATTCATCTGCGAATCGTCTTGCCGAAGTCCGGGGTTCATGGAGGTGAAGAGAGTAACTGCCGCAGGTGGCTTCGTCAAACACGGGAAGAAATGGATCGTTGACCGCGATGTCCGGAATTGCATCTCATGCACTGCCTTGCATAAACTGGCAGTGCTTCTATCACGGAGGAAGAGATGACGTCAGCCAGAAAACGGGCCGCGCAGGTGGCGCTGGGCGCGGCGATCTTTGCAGCAGGAATCACGGCGGGCACACTGCATGCGCGCAGCGCTGCCGTGCAGAACCGCTTTGGCCAGCCGAAGACGGTGCTGCACGTAGTGGTCTACAAATTCAAAGAAAATGTGTCGAATAACGACCGGGAAAAAGCCATCAACGGCATCAAGGACATGGCGGGGAAGATTCCGGGCATCAAGAATATCTGGCTGAAAACCGGGCGTAACCAGATCAAGGACTTCAGCGGCGTTTACGCCATCGAATTCGCGAGCGCCGAGGCCGCCGCCGATTACGCCGAAAGCCCGGTTCACGAGGCGTGGTCCAAGATGTGGCAGGAACAGCGCGAAAACAGCTTGTCCTTCCAGGTTTCGAATCCGTAGGCGCTTGCTGAAAAATGCTGGAACACAGTTCCCCAGGGGCTAAAGCCCGTTGAAGGCATGCGCCTTATGTCGGAGCTGAAGCTGCGACCCCCATCTAACATTCTTTCCTATGCGCCAAAGAAGGATTATCCTACCCCGGCTCTTCGACAGCACTGTACTCCACAAAATGATTGAAACAATGAGAGAGCGATACGCGTCACACAACGCAGTGGGCGGTGGATCACCACCAGAAAAATGCGAGGGAATGATGATAACGCGGCGAGTAGTCTCGTCTGAATCTTGTTTGGGAAGGCGCGTTTTGTGGCATAGGCTTGGTTTCCTGGCAGTGACTGCTTCTCTCTTTGCGGGCATGGCCGCGACTCGCGCCAGCGCGCAGACTGCGACGGCGAACAACGAAGAGTACACCAAGAAAATTCGTGAGTTTACAACTCAGCCGTCTTTTCTGACGGACCTCGTCGATCATCTTCCGGCCTCCGCAACCGTGCCTTCGCCGGACAAAGTGCTCGGACACATCGTGGGCGCTCCAAATTACCTCACTTATTCGAAAGATATTTACCGCTACTACGATGAACTGGCGAAGGCTTCGCCGCGCGTAAAAGTTTTTCGCGTTGGGAAATCGGAGGAAGGGCGCGACTTCCTACTGGTGGCCGTCAGCGATGAAGCCAACATCAGCCAGCTCGACCGCCTGCGCGAAATCACCGCCAAGCTTGCCGATCCGCGAAAAATAACCCAGGCGGAAGCGCAGGAGCTTGCTTCCGGCGGCAAGCCGTTCTATTGGGCTTCGGCCTCGATTCATTCGCCGGAAACCGGTTCGCCCGAGATGCTCATGGAGCTGGCCTACCGCCTGGCGGTGGAAGATTCTCCGCTGGTCCAAAACGTCCGCAAGAAAGTGGTGTTCCTGATCACTCCGCTCGTCGAAGTGGACGGCCACGACCGCATGGTGGATTCCTGGAACTACAAGAAAGCCAATCCCGACAAACCGCAGCCGGGGCTGCTGTACTGGGGACACTACGTCCAGCACGACAACAATCGCGACGGGATCGGCATGGGGCTGAAGCTTTCGCAAATGATGATGCAGGATTTCATGAATTGGCACCCACAGGTGCTGCACGACCTGCACGAGTCGGTTCCTTATCTTTACATTTCAACTGGGACGGGACCTTACAACGCCTGGCTTGACCCCATCGTCATCAGCGAATGGCAGAAGATGGCTTACAACGAGATCGAGAAACTGACCGAGCGTGGCGTGCCGGGCGTGTGGACGCATGGCTTTTATGACGGCTGGGCGGCCAACTACATGATGTTTGTGGCCCAGGGACACAATTCCATCGGGCGATTCTACGAAACCTTTGGCAATGGGACGCCGGAAACGAAGGAGCGGACACTTCCCCCCTCAGCCACTTCGCGGGCGTGGTTTCGGCCAAATCCGCCGCTCGCCAAGGTAATGTGGTCGTTTCGCAACGACATCAACCTACAGCAAAGCGGGCTGCTGCTCGCGCTGGACTACATGGCGCAGCATGACAAAGAATTTCTTGCCAATTTTTACCTGAAGAGCAAGCGTTCCGTGGCTAAAGCGACGACGGAAGGTCCCGCCGCGTGGGCCATATTGAATGACGGCCGACGCCCGGCACTTGCGGCGCAGCTTGCAAACCTGCTCCAGCGGCAAGGCGCGGAAGTACAAAAACTTGAGCAGGATTTTGAAGTGAAAGAAACTTCTCCCGCGGCTAAGCCCAAGGAGGGTCAGGCCGACGTGAAGCCCGCGGAGGACGCGAAGAGCGAGAAATCCGACAAGGCAAAAGGTGAGACCGGGGCAAAAAAAACGGATGAGCCGAAAACTACGAAGATCCCTCTCGGCAGCTACATCATTCGAATGGACCAGCCGTACAGCCGTATCGTGGACATGCTGCTCGACACACAGTATTACTCGACGAGCGATCCGCGGCCGTACGACGACACCGGCTGGACGCTTGGACCGCTGCGCAACGTGAAGACGCTGCGCGTTACCGACGCGGCCATTCTGAAGGCTGGGATGACGCTCGTGGATCAGCCCGCGCGCGCTGACGGCGTGCTCATGGCGCCGCACGCGGTCAAAGGAAAATCGCCGGCGGTGAAGTGCTACGTGATCGACGCCAGCGCCGAGCCAAACCTCGCGGCGTTGCGTTTCCGGTTGAAGGAAGTCAAATTCTTCGCGGCGGAGAAGGCGTTCGAATCGGCCGGTCAGAAGTTTGCAGCCGGTTCATTCCTTCTTCCGGTCGAAGGAAATCCTGCCGATCTCGACATGCGGCTGAACTCGGCGGCGCGCGAGCACGGAGTTCGCGTGACCAGTGCGGATGCGATGCCAGAAGTGGAGCGCCACGAACTGGGCGTGCCGCGTATTGCGCTGCTTCATACCTGGGCACGCACGCAGAATGAAGGATGGTTCCGCCTGGGCCTGGAAGAATCCGGCGTGCCCTACACCTACTTGTCGGAAACCGCGGTTCGTACCACTGCGAATCTGCGCGAAAAATTTGACGTTATTGTTTATCCGCCGGGCGCCGGCGATGTTGCTCAGATGCTGAACGGGTATCCGAAACGGATGCTGCCCGACGGCAGCGAGTACGGCGGCGCGATGCCGTGGCAAAACTCCGCACTGACGCCGAACTGGGGCGGTGTGGATGAGGCGCCGGATATTCGCGGTGGTCTGGGCTTCGAAGGCGTCGCAAACCTAAAGAAGTTTATCGAGGACGGCGGCTTGTTCATTCCCGTAGCTGCGAGTGTGCGGCTTCCCATTGACTTGGGCATGACGGACACGGTGAGCATTACGGATACGCGTCAACTGCAGGCGCGTGGTTCCATCCTGCGCGCCAACGTGGAAGATAAGGTCAGCCCGATTGCCTACGGCTACGATGATTCGCTGGGCGTCTATTTCAATCAGGGACCGGTCTTGAAAATTTCCCTGCCCGGGGGCGGGTTCGGCGATGATGGCGCAAATACGCCGAAGCCTAGCGGGCGTGGTTCCGCGACCGATCCCGACATTCCGCAGGGGCGCCCCTGGACAGCGCCGGATCCGGCGCCGCATCGCAGCCGTACCGAGCAGGAGACCTACATCGATCCGCAGATCAGGCAATTCGTTGGCGCGCTGATTCCGCCGGAATCTCTGTACCCCCGCGTGATATTGCGTTTTGCCGACGAAAAAGATTTGTGGATCAGCGGCATGCTGGCAGGGGGATCGGAGCTTGCCGGCTCGCCGGCGGTTGTGGACGTGCCCGTTGGCCGTGGACACGTGGTGCTCTTCGCCACCAATCCCATGTGGCGTCAGGAAACGCAGGGTAGTTTCATGCTGCTCCTCAATGCGGCGTTGAACTACGATCACCTAAGCGCGGGCCGCAAGAAACCCACTCCAGCCGCTAAGGAATAGGCTGGCGCGCTGACGACCCGTCCCATTTTCAGCACGGGCGCATTCGACGAATGGCTAGCGTGCAAGAAGCACTGCTAGTATCGTTCTATCTTCATGGCCTCCATATCAAAGGCGGGGTGTGCCTGAATGGCTGAGGACCAAACGCTATCCCTGGCTGAGCCCGTCCGGAAATGGAAGCTCGGCTTCTGGAGCCTGATCGCCACGCAGTTTCAGGGCGCGTTCAATGAGAACGGGCTGAAATTTCTCGTCATCTATCTGATTCTTGCCATCGAAAAAGACAAAGCGCAGCGTGACCAGCTTGAATTGCTTGTCGGAGTGCTTTTTGCCGCCCCTTTCATTCTTTTCTCGCTGGTGGGCGGGTATTTAGCCGACCGCTATAGCAAGCGCATCGTAACAATCTGGACGAAAGTGTTTGAAGTGGGCGTGATGCTCTTCGCCACTGCCGCCCTCGTAGGCCCCAACCTGAAGCTAGCGCTGGCGGCTATCTTTCTCGTCTGCACCCAGGGAGCGCTGTTTGGACCGTCCAAGTACGGTTTGCTGCCGGAACTGCTTCCTTCGGAAAGGCTTTCGTGGGGCAACGGCGTTCTGGAACTTGGGACTTTTCTCGCCATCATTGTCGGCAGCGTGAGCGGCTCTTTTCTCGCCGAAGCGTTCAACGGGCGCGAAATTTATTCGGGAGCGCTGCTCCTCGGTTTCACGATTGTGGGATTGGCCTGGAGCTTTGGAATCAGCCGCGTGCCCGCGGCGGACCCCGCCAAGAGATTTCATCTCACCTCGCTAATCGATGTCTGGTCGCCGATGAAATTGATTCGCGGCGACCGCGTGCTGTGGCTGGCGGTGCTGGGGAACACTTACTTCTTCTTTGTCGCCGGGCTGCTGCAATTCAACATTTTTATCTACGGGCAAGACGTGTTGCACATCCGCTCGACGCAGGGCGGGTTCCTGCAGGCGGCCGTGGCTATCGGGATCGGCCTTGGCAGCTTTGCAGCGGGATATCTCTCGGGCGGAAAAATCGAGTACGGGCTAATTCCTCTCGGCTCCGCGGGCATGACCGTTCTCGGGTTCTGTCTGGCGATTCCAGACTTGTCATTCCGCGCCGTGCTGATGCTTCTGGCGGCACTGGGTTTCTTCGGGGGATTTTTCATTGTGCCGATCAGCGCCCTGATCCAGCACCAGCCAGAGGAAGACAAGAAGGGCGTGGTCATCGGCACGGCGAACTGGCTTTCCTTCGTCGGCATTGGGGGCGCTTCCGCCGTGTATTACGCCGCAACACATTTTGCGCGGCTGAGCCCCGGAGGGATTTTCTTCTGGTCGGCGCTGGCGACGCTTGGAGCCACGGCCTACGTGCTGTGGCTATTGCCGGATTCCTTGCTGCGATTGCTGTTGTGGATCGCCACGCACACGCTTTACCGGCTGGATGTCGCGGGGCGCGAGAATATCCCCGCGCGCGGCGGCGTGCTGCTGACGCCCAATCACGTCTCCATGGCCGATGCGGCGCTGCTCATCGCTTCGATTGACCGCCCGATTCGCTTTCTGATGTTCAAGGGCTCTTACGAGCATCCTCTTGTGAAGCCCTTCGCGAAGATTCTTGGTGTAATTCCCATCGCCTCGGATCAGGGTCCGCGCGAAATGATTCATTCCCTGCGCCTGGCTACAGACGCGCTGAAGAACGGCGAAGTCGTGTGTATTTTCCCGGAAGGCCAAATGACGCGCATCGGCCAGATGCTGCCTTTTCGCCGCGGCATGGAACGCATCATCAAAGGCGTGGATGTTCCCATCGTCCCCGTGAATCTGGACGGTGTGTGGGGCTCGATCTTCAGTTTCTCGGGCGGCCGTTTTCTCTGGAAGTTTCCAAGGCGGATTCCTTACCCGGTGCGAGTGACGTTCGGAACTCCGCTGCCGTCGACCGCTACTTCACAGGATGTTCGCCGCGTCGTGCAGGACCTGGGTGCGGAAGCTTTCGCGCGACGAAAGAAGCACATGCACACGCTGCCGGAATCCTTCGTTTACACGGCGCGGCGGCATCCCTTGCGCTTTGCGATGGCCGATGGACAGAGGCCGAAGATCAAATACTTCTCAGCGCTGTTGGGAGCGCTGGTTTTGGCGAGGCGTTTGCGCAAACAATGGCAAGGGCAGGAAATGGTGGGAATCCTACTGCCGCCGTCGGTACCAGGGGCGCTGGTGAATTTTGCCGCGTTGTTGATGGGCAAAGTTCCGGTCAATCTCAATTACACGGTCAGCAATGAAACGCTGGCCTCGTGCGCAGAGCAATGCAACTTGAAAACTGTCGTGACCGCGCGAGTGTTTCTCGAAAAGGTCAAGATTCAGCCGCCGGGCGAAACGATTTTCATCGAGGATGTGGCCAAGGATCCCAGCTTCGGTGAGCGTCTCGCCGCCGTGCTCGCGGCATGCTTCCTGCCGGCGGGGGCTCTTGGAAAATTTGCGGGGTGCGAGCACCGGGCGACCCTGGATGACGTGGCGACGATTATTTTTTCGAGCGGCTCGACCGGCGATCCCAAGGGCGTGGTCCTCACGCACTACAACATCGCCTCCAACGTGGAGCAACTCAATCAGGTATTCATGCTGCACGCCGACGATCGCATCATGGGAATACTGCCGTTCTTTCACTCGTTCGGATTTACCGGCACGTTGTGCCTGCCCGCGTCGACTGGAATCGGGGTGGTGTTTCATCCGAATCCACTGGATTCGCGCGTTATCGGCGCCCTGGTGCAGAAGTATGCCGTCACCATGCTGCTGGCTACGCCGACTTTCTTGAACGCCTACACGCGACGCTGCACTCCGGAAGATTTTGGCAGTTTGCGCTTCGTCATGGCGGGCGCGGAAAAACTGCCGGATCGTATTTCGCAGGCCTTCGAGGATCAATTCGGGATTCGGCCTCACGAGGGTTACGGGTGCACAGAATGCTCGCCGGCAGTGACGGTGAATACCATCGATTTTCGCGCGGCTTCGTTCCGGCAGGTGGGCGCAAAGCGCGGAAGCATTGGCCACCCGTTGCCTGGAATCACGGTGAAAATCGTGGACCCTGAAACGTTGCAGCCCGTGGGAGTGGACGAGCCCGGCTTGCTGCTGGTGCGCGGCCCGAACATCATGCGCGGCTATTTGAATAAGCCGGAGAAAACCGCCGACGTTCTGCGCGATGGCTGGTACAACACGGGGGACATCGCGAGGCTGGATGAAGACGGATTCTTACGTATCACGGACCGCTTGAGCCGCTTCAGCAAGATCGGCGGCGAAATGGTTCCGCATATCAAGGTCGAGGATCTCCTGCAGGAGCTTGCTGGCGTATCGGAGCAGACTTTCGTGGTCACCGCGATCCCCGATGAGAAAAAAGGCGAGCGGCTAGTCGTGCTGCACACGCTGGAAGATCAGCCATTGGAAGAATGCTTGGAAAAACTGGGAAAGAGCGATTTGCCGGCACTCTGGCGGCCGCGGCCCGACCATTTTTTGCGTATCGAAAAACTGCCTTATCTTGGCACGGGAAAACTCGATCTGCGCAGAGCGCGCGAATTGGCGCTGGAGATGAAACAGCGTGCGCCGAGCGAATAGCTTCAAACGATTCCCGGTGGTAGAAAGCACTTCATGATGCAAGCGGAAAGCTCTGGCGGGCGCAGGCGTTTGGTCCTGCGACTGGTGGTGACAGCGTTGGTCCTCGCGTTGTGGTTCTGGACGCAGTCCTGGATCGGCGGACGAACTGCTCCTGCCTCCGGCATAAGCGATTCGGTTCACAATCTGACTGTCGGGCTCAACGCCTATTTTTTCCAACATTCTAGAGCTGCCGATGCGCTGCTCATCTTGAGTTCCGCGTTGATCGACGCGATTGGCTTCTTCCTGCTGGGACGCTGGCTCTTCGGCGGAAGCGTTCGCCCGTTCCTGGGATTATTCACGCTGATGGCACTGCGCCAGGTGATGCAGGCGCTCTGCGCGCTCCCCGCTCCGCCCAATATGATCTGGCATTACCCTGGTTTTCCATCGCTTCTCGTGACGTACCACGTGGCCAACGATTTTTTCTTTTCCGGGCACACGGCCATCGCCGTCTTTGGAGCGCTCGAGATTTCGCGCTTGCGCCGTAACTGGCTGACGATTGCCGCGGTTCTGGTCGTGCTATTTGAAATTGCTACGGTCCTGGTTCTGCGCGCGCACTACACCATGGATGTCTTTACAGGTATCGTTGCCGCGCTTTGGGTCTCCCATGTCAGCGAACGGATTGCTCCGCGCCTCGATCGCCTGATTGCCGGCGGCGCTTGAAGCGTGGATTCTTCAAGTCCACCGACCTGAAAGACGTTGCTCCGTAAGCTCTTACATCCCTTCAGCCAGCAAGTGCGATGGTGACAAGTCGTTACGTGTCGTTCCGAATAAGCGACGGAAACGGAACGTATCCGTTTGCACGCGCCAATGCCTGGATTCCATTGTGCGCGGTGCTGGGGGGTGCTACGTTTTCTGAAACACCCATGGAGGTGCGTCCATGCTTACTTTTCGTTTGAAAGGTATGCAGCCCCTTTTATTGGCAGTCGCCATTTTCTGTTCATTTTCGCTGCTCCAGGCGCAAGACAAACCGGCTTCGTCCAACTCGCTGAAAATCGGTTTCCTCATGGACTCCCTGAAGGTCGAACGCTGGCAGACGGACCTCGATGATTTCCAGAAGCGCGCAAAGGAATTGGGAGCGGAAGTGCGTGTCGAAACGGCCGAGGGCGACGATGAATTGCAATTGCAACAGGCGCAAAAGCTCCTGGATGCCGGGGTAAAAACTCTCGTGCTCGTTTCTCATGACGCGGACAAAGCCGTGCGCATTGTTAACGCCGCGAACGCCAGGCATGTGCCGCTATTGTGCTACGAGCGCCTGGTCCGTAACGCGGATGTCGGTTTCTTTGTCGGCGTGGACGCCACCGCGGTCGGACTCCTTCAGGCCAATGCCCTCACGAAGCTGGCTCCCAAGGGGAACTACGTGCTGATCGGCGGTTCTTTTTCGGATATCAACGCGAAAATCCTGCACGACGCACAATTGAGAGTACTGAAACCTCTGGTCGAGCGCGGAAGTATCAAGATTGTTTCGGACACCTGGTCAAAGGATTGGAATCCGTCGGAAGCCTACGCGCACATGTCGGAGGCCATCGAATCCACCAAGGGAGATATCGCTGCGGTGGTCGCTTCGAATGATGGGACGGCGGGAGGCGCCATCCAGGCTCTCGAGGAGCACAAATTGGCAGGGAAAGTTCTCGTCTCGGGTCAGGACGCAGATCTGGCGGCCATCATCCGTGTTCTTGACGGCACCCAGACCATGACCATCTATAAGCCCCTTGGTTCGCAGGCAAAGCTGGCCGCGGAGGCTGCCGTGGCATTGGCGAAGGGAGAACCGCTCAAGAATACTTCTGCTATTTCAAACGGGGCCAAGATGATCCCCGCCATTCTCTTGAATCCCGTCGTGGTTACGAAAGACAACGTCAAACAGACCGTCATCAAAGACGGTTTTCAGAATCTCGAAACAATTCAGAAGAGTTTGCCGAAGGAAAAGTGGCCGCAGTAGATCAGAACTTGACTGGCAAATTGCCGCGGATTATTTCAGTCCCCAAAACGTAGCATCCGGCTTAACCAGTTCAAAGCCCGCATCCCACGCTTCGTGGCTGCGCCATACGACATCGGCTTCGGCCTTGCGTCCGGTTTCCGCCTGGATCAGCCGCACTCGCTTATGCAACGGCACGTCCGCTCCTACGACAGCCATGCAGCCGGTGTGGCTGACGTCAATGGTGACAGCGTTGGCTTGTTCCTTGGTTCCGCCTTCTTCCCACTCGACGAGAAGTTTGACTCGGGAAATGATGCGCTTGTGGGTACGCAGTCTTTCCCAACGATCTTTTAAGGCGCTTGCGGTGGCGCTAGAAACGATGTTTGTTGCCATTGCGACCTCCCGGACATTTAACCTAGGGGCTCAGGGGTCTGAAATTCAACTTAGTCCCGGAAATGGACGAGGTCAATAGTACTTTTACTTTTGGCCCCAGTTGGTCACTCGCCGCATCTTTCAGGGCTTGTTCAGTGAAATGAAAAGGCCGTCTTGATTGCGCAAGACGGCCTTTTTCTTAATTTAATCCCGGCGACGACCTACGTTCCCACACAGTTGCCCATGCAGTATCATCGGCCCGGCGAGGCTTAACTACCGTGTTCGAGATGGGAACGGGTGTGACCCTCGCGGTATAATCACCGGAAAATTTTAGAGAATCGAAGTTAGAGGCTGAAAGTTAAGAAAACAAATCTCAGATCCAACCGCGAGACTCAATCTCTTTACGCTCGCGAATTGCAAAAAACGCCGCGAGTGCGACAACAGAATTTGGCTGGCATACAAGTTCGATTCGTGATCGAACTATACTGTGCAGAAAAGGCGTTGCTTTTTTCTGCTCTTTCTCAAAGACGGTTTGAGAAAGTTTTATGATTAAGCCGAACGGGCGATTAGTACTGGTCAGCTTCATCCGTTACCGGACTTCCACCTCCAGCCTATCAAAGTCGTAGTCTTCGACTGCCCTTCTTATCCCGCCGAAGCGGGATTGGGAGAACTTATCTTAGGGCGAGCTTCTTGCTTAGATGCATTCAGCAATTATCTCTTCCAGACTTC
>Ga0307471_100001763_pt1 | contig 12100 bp, 10 predicted proteins | sample atmos_gasesAM3C__2_FD_204566 | JGI IMG/M metagenome (GOLD analysis project Ga0307471, IMG submission 204566) | Hardwood forest soil microbial communities from Morgan-Monroe State Forest, Indiana, United States - atmos_gasesAM3C_515 | ecosystem: Environmental > Terrestrial > Soil > Temperate... | reverse complement strand
GGCCCCGCAGGTTCCCAGCATGGCATCACGGGTGGCGGTTCCAGTGTATCGCGGCGGGCGCGTCGTGGGGAAAGCCACTTCGACAACATGGTCTCCGACGCTAAAGAAAATGATCGCGCTTGCGACGACTGAGCGGCAGCAGGCCACGCTGGGCACTACGCTAAATATGGAAATGACGGTGGAAGCTGTGCGTCACACCGTTTCCGCGAAAGTGGTTCCACTTCCCTTCTTCAATCCTGCCCGAAAGACCTCGGTGCCGATCGGGTAGACGCTTTCAGCCGCTAGCGGCGCATCAGTTCGAGCCGGCGAACTGCTGCTCCGCCGCAAGCATCTCGTCCAGCGCGTGCCGCTCGAGTACTTTCCCTCGTATGACAACGGCGCGCACCTTGTCGATGTTTCCAATATTCTGGAGCGGGTTACCATCCAGCATCACCAGGTCGGCGAACTTCCCGCGCTCGATCGTCCCCTGCACATTCAGCTTCCCCAGGAACTCCGCGGGATTTTTCGTCGCCGCCTGCAGCGCCTGCATCGGAGTCATCCCGGCCTGCACCAGCAATCCTAGCTCCTCGTGCAATCCCACGCCCGGCACGACATAAGGCGCGGCGGCATCTGTACCGGCCAACATTGGCACACCGGCTTTTTGCATCTGCTCGACCACATCCAGCGATCGCGCAAACAGCTTCTCCCGCAGGGCAAACTCGGCCGGCGACGCTAGTTTGTCCCAGGTCTCCGCAGCCTGCTTCCATTTCTCGACAATCGAGCGCGGTATGAACCTGAGCGAATCTTCCGTGGCCACCCGCGCCTGCACCGATGGGAACCCATCTTCGCGAAGCAGGATCAGCGTGGGAGTCTGCCAGGTTTGGTTACGCAAGAAAGTCGCGACTAGCTTTGCGGTACTTTTTTCGGACTGTGTCGCAAGCAGCTCGCGGTTCCAAGCCATCTGCCGGGCATGCGCTGCCGACGGAGTTGTCGTTGCCGCCGATCTCTGCATCTGCGCGCGCATCAATCGCTGTTCATCACTCGAGCACGCCCGCAGCACGCCGGTTAGATGCTCGATGCTTTTCTGGCCCGCATCGGAGGCTTCTGCCGCCGTTACGCGATCTGGCACATGCCCTACGAAAGTGATCTTCTCGCGTTTAGCGGCCGCGGCAATGGCAAAGTACGCGTCACGCCCTAGAATCGATTGCACCTTGATGAAATCCACACTCTGCTGTACCAGTGTCCGCACATCCTCTGAAGCCTGCGTCGCGTTGGTGACTACCAGGGACGGTTCGAAAGACGGCGGGCTGCCGTCCAGATACGGCCCCGCGAAAAAAATCTCGGGACCTATGCGCCTCCCGCGCCGAATGTCGTCTCGCAGCGGCTTCAGCGACTCCAGATAACCACCCATGTCGCGGACCGTCGTGACTCCATTCGCGATCAACAGTGGAATCATAAATGCGCGGCTACCATTTGGCTCGCCCGAGCCCGTTAGATGAATATGTGCATCGACAAGCCCAGGAATGAGGAATTTCCCGCCGCCATCCAGCGCAGAGACGTCCCGATCGAGCTTGAATCTGGCGGATGGCGCGATCTCCGCGATTTTCTCGCCTTCGATCAAGATGGTCATGTCGGATTGGGGTGCCGCGCCGGTTGCATCGATCACACTCACATGTGTAATGGCCGTGCGGGCCTCATGCTTCGGCGGAGTCTGGCAACCCGCAGCGATGCAGCCAATCGTTACAATCCATCTCGGAAGTTTCGCTAGACGCATGATCGAAGTTGGATGCGCGGCAAGGCGAGCCGGGTCCGGCTCGATTCCATCATTCTTCCGGTGGTTTCGTTTTTGGTTTGTCGAGCCGGTTGTATTTCTTCAGCACCGCGCGCAATCCCTCGTGCGGAAGCGCTCGCACGCGATGATTGTCGGCTCCGACCATGGTCTCGGCCGCGACCATCGCGTTGATGATGGCCTCCTCAGTCCCCTGGACGGTAGCCGCAAAAATCGGTCCAAGCAGATCGTTCGGCAACATTTTCAAATCAACGACATGGTCGTTCGCCGCAGCGCCGGGGTTCGCCGTGGAGAAAGCGACAAAGATATCGCCCGAGCCGTCACCGGAAATGCTTCCGTTTCGCCCGAGTCCCAGTGAGACGCGCCGCGCTAATCTCTTAAGTTGCTGGCCGAGAAGCGGAGCGTCTGTCGCCACGACGACAATGATCGATCCGCGCTCCTCCCCGGAAAATCGTGTGGATGCGTACGGATCGTCGGCAGGAATCTCTCGCCCAACCGGAATTCCGGCAATGCGCAAGTTATCTTTTGTTCCGTAGTTGCACTGGACCAGGACGCCAACGGTGTAAGCGCCTGCACCTTTTACCTCGACTTGCCGCGATGCAGTTCCGATGCCCCCTTTGAATCCGTTGCAGATCATTCCGGTGCCGCCGCCCACATTCCCTTCTTCTACGCGCCCTCCATGCGAGGACTCGATGGCATGAAATGCGTGCTCGGGTTTCACGTGAAATCCGTTGGTGTCGTTCAAATAGCCATCATAGGTTTCCGCAACCACCGGGAGAGACCACCAATACCCGTCCGGCTCCGGCCGGCCATGCTTGACGCGCCATTCAATCACGGCGTCGCGTACCACGCCGACGCTGTGTGTGTTCGTGATCATCACTGGGCCTTGCAGGAAGCCTGATTCCTCGACCCAGGTCGTGCCGGTCATTTCACCATTTCCGTTCAGGCTCCACCAACCGGCAAAGTACGAGTTGTTCGCGGAATCCTTTCCGCGAGGCATCACCGCGGTGACTCCGGTTCGCACCGGCCCTGTGCCGACCACCAACTTGCCTTCGCCGGAGATCAGCGTCGTGTGACCAACGGTGATTCCTGCAACGTCGGTGATGGCGTTGAATGGCCCCGGTGTCCCATCAAATGGAACGCCCAGATCGCGAGCGCGAGGCTTTCCGTGCGCGGATTCCTGTCCCCGCAATGAAACTCCAACGCCACAAACGCAGATCACCAGGCAAAAAATAATTGCAAACACAGTAAGACGCATTCGTTTTCTCTCTCCCAAGTAGCAAAAACGATGAGCAGACAATGACCCTATGAAAAAATCTCAGGAGTGCGATGCCCGAACCGCACCGAAAACTCGAGTGATTGCTAACTCCAGGGACCGTGAGATTATCTCAGATTCCTGCGGTGTGATTACAAACGGCGGCGCCAAAAGAATATGGTCGCCGCGGTCACCGTCGACGCATCCCTGCGTCGGATAGGTCAGCAAATTCGCTTCGAGCGCCGCCTGACGAACGCGTTCGGCGATTCCGTCCGACTTGGCAAAGGGCTCGCGAGTCGATTTGTCTCTCACAAACTCCACGCCTATCAGCAACCCCAGCCCGCGAACTTCGCCGACGTTCCGGTGCGACTCTAGTCCGGCCAGGCGCGACCTTAAGTCCGCAGCCGCGGGCGCGACACTGTCAAATAACCTGTGCGCCTCCAGAAAATCCAGCACCGCATTTCCCGCCGCGGTTGCCACGGGATGGGCCTGATACGTGAACCCATGTTGAAACGCGCCGGAGCCGCGCTCGAAAGCCGACGCAACCCGAGCGGAAACCAGGACTGCGCCGAGCGGCGCGTAACCACTGGCAATTCCCTTACCCACCAAGATAAGGTCCGGCTCCACGCCCCAATGCCGTACCGCGAACGACAGCCCAGTGCGACCCATGCCGCTCATCACTTCATCCGCGATCAGCAGAATTCCCCGCGAACGGCAAATCTGCGCGATACGCTGCGCGTACCCGTCGGGCGGGACGGCGGCACCAAGCGTCGCGCCGACGACGGGCTCGAAAAGAAATGCCGCCACTTCTCCCGCGGCGTCTTTGCTCAACAATGATTCCAGATCTCCGGCGCAGGCGATCTCGCACTCCGGAAATTGCTTCCCAAACGGGCAGTGACGGCAAAAGCACGGCGCCACATGCCCCCATTCCACCAGCATGGGCGCATACGGCAATCGTCGCGCCACATTTCCGCTGACGTTCATTGCGCCCAGGGTGCTGCCGTGATAGCTCTGCTTCCGCGACACCACGCGATAGCGCGCCGGTTGTCCGCTCTCGAGGAAAAACTGCCGCGCGAGCTTAATAGCCGTTTCCGTAGCCTCCGAGCCGCCGCTGGTGAAGTAAACCCGCCCGCCATCGCGGAAATTGGCCGGCGCCAGCGCGAGCAGCCGGCCCGCCAGTTTTTCCGCCGCCTCCGAATGAAACTGTGTGGTATGGGCGAACGCGATCTGCGAAGCCTGCTCCGCCATCGCGCGCCCGATTTCTGTCACGCCGTGTCCGATGCTCACGACCGCCGCCTGTCCGGATGCATCCAGCAATCGCCGTCCATCGGCGGTATGAATCCAGCATCCTTCGCCGTGAACGGCGACCGGAAACGATTTGCGAAGGTTGCGCGAAAAAAGTGGCGAAGTCGCGGGCATTTGGAACGCGCCGATTGTAGCAGAGTGAGCCGCTGCAACCCGGACCTGTGTTACGCTGTCGCGATTTTTCGCGATCCGCGAAGCACGGACCCAGACCACTGTGCCACTGATCTCGTGGGGATCAATTGCCAGTATCCGACAATCCCTCGCTTGTCCGTACCATCGGCCGCTGGAGCCTCACCGCCCTGATGATCAACTCCATCATCGGCAGCGGCATCTTTGGGCTACCCGCCGTCGTGTCGGCGCACGTCGGGACGCGAGCTCCGATCGCGTATCTGATCGCCGGCGCCGGCATGGCCGTGATCGCCGGCTGCCTGAGTGAAGTCGCCTCGCAATTCCGCGATACCGGCGGCCCTTATCTCTACGCTCGCGAAACGCAAGGCAAATTCATCGGCATTCAGATCGCCTGGCTCACGTGGCTTTCACGTCTCGCGGCCGGCTCCGGTACGGCAAACTTGTTCACGACGTATCTGGGACAAATCTTCCCACAGGCCACACAGCCGCTGTATCGCGCCGCCATCCTGACCGCGCTGGTCGGTGTACTCGCCGCCTTCAACTACATCGGCGTGAAGTCCGGATCACGGATGAGCGATTTTTTCACCGCGACGAAGGTCTCGCTGTTGCTGGTTTTTGTCGCCGCGGGCCTCATCTGGATGAAACTGCACGGCAGCGTCACACCGGTCCCATTGCCCCACGCTATCGAGGTTACCGACTGGCTTGAAGCCACGCTCGTCCTCGTCTACGCGTACGGTGGATTTGAAGCGGTGCTGCTCGCAACCGGCGAAATGCGCGATCCACGGCGTGATACTCCCTTCGCGTTGCTCGCTGGGCTCGCCGTCGTTGCCGTCCTCTACTCGCTGATCCAGATCGTCGTCCGCGGCACGCTGGCGAATCCCTCGATCACGCAAAAGCCCCTCGCCGATTCCGCGTTCCACATTTTCGGTACCGGTGCCGCTGCGGCTATTTCGGTGGGCGCGCTTGTCTCCATCTACGGCTACCTTAGTGCCAACATGCTGCACACCCCGCGCCTTACGTTCGCGCTGGCGGAACGAGGGGACTTTCCTTCCGTGTTCGCGCGCATCCATCCGAGATTTCACACGCCGCATGTCTCCATCGTTCTTTACACCGTGCTGCTGCTCGCTTTCACTCTGTGGGGCAACTTCCGGTGGAACATCACTCTCTCCGCCGTCGCACGTCTGTTCACCTACAGCTCGGTAGCGGTAGCCCTCTTCATACTTCGTCGCCGCCAACCCGAAGCCAACGCGTTCCGCCTTCCTGGCGGAAAATTTCTCGCCGCAATCGCCATCGCTTTCTGCGTGGTCTTGCTGGTCCGCGCACCTCTGAGCAATTCTTCCGCGGTGCTTGCGACCATCGTGCTGGCCAGCGTCAATTACGCAGCAGTTCGCAACGGTACTGCTGCGAACTAGACCAATTTGGAGGTTCATTCCCTTCAACGCGAACCATTGCAGCGTCTCGCGATCCGTCAAGACCTGCCATTCTCTGTCCATACCCCGAAGGACATTGCCATGACCATGAAGCGCACAGGACCGAGCTGGATTCCCGCCGACGAATACGGCAAGTCGTTGCCGAAATTCTCAGTCAATCTGCTGGTACGGGATGTAGGGCGATCACTTCCCTTCTATCGTGACGTTCTGGGCGCTTCGGTCCGCTACTCCGACGCCGACTTCGCAGCACTCCGGCTCATCGGCTTCGATTTCATGCTCCATTCTGACCACACGTATGACCGCCACCCGCTCTTTCCCAGGCTCAAGACTCTAGGCCTCCGTGGCACCGGCGCTGAGCTTCGCGTACTCGGCATCGACCCCGATGCGGTCTACAAGCGCGCCGAGACGGCCAACGCTACCGTCATCCAGCCCCCAACCGATTACCCACATGGCTGGCGCGACATCACCTTGGCCGACCCCGACGGCTACACCTGGGCCGTCGGCCTCCCTCTTTGACCCTCCTCTAGGGCAAACACGTCGCGTTTCTCTAGTACGCTATCATTATATAATGACTTAGCTAACATTCTGCGCTACCGTAGTTTGTGAGACTCGCTGCTGCTGACCAGAGTCGGTGTTTCAAGGTCGATGATCGCAGCAATTGGGGGAACTTCCTGACCTCGGCGACGTCGACAAGTTCAACTCCTTTGCGTTCAACGTGGTCCTGCTCTCCAAGGGACGCATCTCACCCCACCGCACCGCCGTTCTTGTCTAGGCCGGAAACCTCGCTCTCGGGTACCACCATCGAGTTCGAGCGTCTCGCCGAAAGCCAGCCTCGCACCATCATTGATCTGCCCCGACCCGGCTATGATCCCCGAGATCACAGAATTCCGCGACTGGCACGGACTTCACTCCGCGACCATGACCGGTTGCCGCAACCGCGCCGGCTCACAAAAGCCAGGCGGGGCCGGTCGGGAGTCATCCGCCTGGCTCCTCTTGCTTGGCTTCCGCTCGCATTCGTGACATATTCACCGTCCGGCAGGGGCTGCTCCAACCCACCTGTACAGCGAGGGATCCCATGACGACTATTGGCTTGCGGCGCGGTGTGGGTCGGGCAGTCGTGGTAACGGCGGCGCTAGCGCTGTGCGGCGTCTCCGCCTTGCAGGCGCAGGAATCCAAGCGCGCCATCACCTTCGACGACATGATCAAGCTCCATCGCGTTGGCGCGCCGCAGATTTCGCCGGACGGGAAATGGGTCGCGTATGCGCTCGCCACTCCGGACATGGATGCCAACCGCAATGCCAGCAATCTGTGGATGGTGCCGGCCAGCGGCGGCGATCCGATTCAGCTCACGCAAAGCGGGCACGACACTTCGCCGGCTTGGTCGCCGGACGGAAAAATGCTGGCGTTCATTTCCTCGCGCGCCGGCGAATCGCAGGTCTTCGTGCTACCGCTGGAAGGCGGCGAAGCACACGCCTGGACGCATCTGTCCACCGGCGCCGATCTGGTGAAATGGTCGCCCGACGGGAAGACGCTCGCGTTTACTTCGACGGTGTACCCCGATTGCAAAGACGACGTTTGCAACAAATCGCGCGAAGAGGCCAAAGAGAAGACCAAGGTTCGCGCGCACATCGCCGAAGCACTGCTGTATCGGCACTGGAATCACTGGACCGAAGGCAAGCGCAGCCATCTGTTTGTAGTTCCCGCTCCGGCAAACGCAGCGCAGACCGAAGCGAGCGCGGTGCCGCGCGATTTGACGCCAGGCGCGAACTACGATGTACCGCCAGATGTGCGAGGCGACGAGAACGATCTGAATTTTTCGCCAGATGGAAGCGAGCTCTGCTTCACGGCCGTAACCGAGAAAATTGAAGCGATCAGCACGAACGCCGATCTGTTCACGGTTCCCGTGGGCGGCGGCGAGCCGAAGCGGATCACCAAGAATCCCGGCTTCGACGGCAATCCCGTCTATTCGCCGGACGGCAAATTCATCGCTTATCACGCGCAGATCACCAACGGCTACGAAGCCGATCGCTGGCGCGTCTGGCTCTACGACCGCCAGGGGGAGAAAAATGAAAATCTGACGGAAACGTCGTTCGATCGCAGCGCGGCGGAGCTAGCCTGGTCGGCGGACAGCAAGACGCTTTACTTCGTCGCGGAGAACGAAACGCTGAAGCCAGTCTATTCGATGGAGCCTCGCGCGGGCGCGGTGCCGAAGAAAATCGTCGCCGAAGGATTCAATCACGAGCTTTCCATCAGCAAAGACGGCAAGACCATCGCCTTCGCGCGCACCGGACTCACGCTGCCCGGCGAAATCTTCGCCGCGCAGCCTGGAGGCGACGCGAAGCAGCTCACGCACCACAACGATCCGATCCTGGCGAACATCGAGTTGCCGAAGCCGGAGACGTTCTGGTTCGACAGCGCGGATGGCGCCAAAGTGCAGGCCATGGTGCTTCGGCCGCCGAACTTCGATGCCAACAAGAAATATCCGCTCCTGGTGATTCTGCATGGCGGTCCGCAGACGCAGTTTTCCAACGCGTGGAGTTATCGTTGGAATTCGGAGGTATTTTCAGCCGCAGGCTACGTGAGCTTGATGATCAACCGCCGCGGCTCAACGGGCTACGGCCAGAAGTTTACCGATGAAATCACCAACGACTGGGGCGGCAAAGCCTACGCGGATGTGATGAGAGGCGTTGACATCACGCTCGCCAAGTACAAATTCATCGACGGCACGAAAATGGCTGCCGCCGGCGGCTCCTACGGCGGCTACATGGCCAACTGGATCGCCACGCACACCGGTCGCTTCAAGGCCATCATCAGCCACGCCGGAATTTGGGATAAACCGGCAATGTACGGCACCGAAGAGCTGTGGTTTGAAGAGCACGACATGGTAGGAACACCGTGGGCTGCGGCAGAAAATTACAGAAAATGGTCGCCGATGACCTACGCCGCCGATCTGGCCAAGTACAAGACACCAACGCTGGTAATCGGCGGCGAACTTGATTTCCGCGTGCCGTACACACAGTCGGTGGAATTTTTCAGCGCTCTGCAGCGCCAGGGCGCTCCATCCAAGCTGGTGATCTTTCCCGACGAAGGTCACTGGGTGCTGAAGCCGCAAAACGCTCAGTTCTGGTACAAGACCTTCCTGGATTGGCTGGCGACCTACGTGAAGTGACTTCCGCGCTACGCGGCGAGCAGCCGCTGCAACGCGCGCCGGAGAAACCGGAACAGGTGGAAGAGTAAAAACGCGGCGAGTGCCAGCAGCGCAACGACGACGACGATCGTTGCGCGGGGATGGGCGGCCGCCATCCAGCTGAGCCACACCGCAAGAACGTCTTCGCCCAGGCTCAGCGTCCAATTGCTGAACGGTTCGGGAATCGCGTTCACCGCGGCGCGCGTGCTGGCTTTCGTGCCGTGCGACGTCAGGGCCACTCCGCCTGCCAGCAGCGCGGCTCCCCACCGCCATTCTGCGGTAGCGGCCCCCACAGAAGCGTAGGCAAGAATCGCGGCCGCCGGGGGACGAATGACGGTGTGAATCGTGTCCCACGCGGTATCCACGTATGGAATCTTGTCGGCAAGAAATTCGACGACGTACAGCGCCAACGCAATTGCGATCACCCAGGGATGCGCCAGGGTCTGCAGCGAATCCGGCAGGTGTACGACGTGGAAGCGTTGGAGGAGTCCGAGCGTCGCAATCGTGGCATAAAGATTGAGGCCGGAGGAAAATCCGGCGCCCAACGCAAGGCCGAGTGTTTCGACCGGATTCATAGGTCCATGGTAGCAGGGCGTTTCGCTTCAAAGGAATAATAACTGCTAGTAATCCGAAGGTGATGTTCTGTTTGACGCAATTTCGCAGAGACGAGATGCTGTCGCCGGTGATCATCCATGTTTGGCCGATACCTTTTTTATCCTTGGGGAATAGCGCTGCAGATCATCGCGCTGGTGCATTTTGCAAAACGGCGGCCGGAGAACTACTGGATCTACATAATTCTATTCGGCGGGTCCCTTGGAGCGGGCGCATACATTTTGGTGGAAGTGGTGCCGGATCTGGGACTGTTGCGAGGCGTGTTCCAGGGATTCGGGCGGCGGTCGCGAATCCAAACGCTGCAAACGCAAATTCTGGACAATCCGTCCGCTGGAAACTACGAGGAATTGGGCGAGCTTTGCCTCGAGCAGAAACAATATGCGAAAGCGCGCGACGCGTTCGACAAGGCGATTGCAGCGCGCAATGATTCGCCGCACGCTTTTTATCATCGGGCGCAATCCTCGCTGGGTCTGAACGATTTTGCAGCGGCGATCCCGGATCTGGAGCGCGTGGTCAGCAAGGATACGAAGTTTGACTACTACCGGGCAGCAGGTCTGTTGGCGAACGCATACGCGCAAACGGGCCAGCCGGTACGCGCCGAGCCGCTGTTCGCGGAAGTTACGCAGTTTTCGACCACGCCAGAAACGCTCTACAACTATGCGTATTTCCTGAAGCTGGTGAATCGGGACCAGGAAGCGCGCGAGTGGGTACAAAAGCTAATGACCAAGAAGCGGACTTTGCCGGCATATATGCAACGCGTCGAGCGTCCGTGGTTTCGCAAGGGCAAAGCTCTGTTGAAGGAACTACCCCAAGCGTAGTTAAGCCGCTGGATACGGCGCGTTATCAGAGGGCGCCGACGGATTGCAGCTGCTTTTTCATGCCGGCCCAGCTCTGGCGCGTGGATTCTTCGGGAGTACCGGCGCCGTCCCAATGAGTTTCGAGGCTGACGGCGAGGTTATAGCCGTCGAGTTTTAGGGCGGTGAACTGGCCGGGCCAGTCGATCGTGCCGCGTCCCATGGCGGCCCAGTCGTGGTGAGCGCCACTGGCTTTGGTGGTGACGTCCTTGCAGTGGCAGTGGCCGATGCGCTCCTTCGGGAGGAGATTGTAGCCGTCGGGGAACGGCTTCTCGCCGAGAGTGGCGGCATTGCCGGGATCCCAGTTCAGCATGAGGTGCGGGGATTGCACGGCGGCGAGGACTTTTGCGGATTCCGCGCCGGTGCCTGTGTTGCAGGACGGCTCGTTTTCGAGCACGAGCGTGATTCCGCTTTTTCCCGCGGTGCGTGCGGCCTCGCGCAATTTTTCGTTCATCGCGGCGCGATGCGGAGCGACATCGTCGAGCCGCCAGAAATCGAAGCAGCGCACGCGATCGGTGTTGAAAGCTTTCGCTAGCGCGATGCTGCGCTCCAGAACTTTGTCTTGTTGTTCGAACGTGAAGTCGGCGTTGAACTGATCGCGCTTGGGGCTGAATTTGGAAAGCGGCGCTCCGGGCCAGTCGACTTTGAACAGCGGGCTGGCGATGTCGGTGACTCGCAGTTTGTATTTTTCGAGGATGCGGCGAGCTTCCTCGACTTCCTTGGCGTCGAGGCGCAACAAATTCTTGTTCCACATGCCGCGCAGCTCGATCCAATCCATTCCGAATTCGCGTGAAGCGATTTCGCAAGCGTGGGCAAAGTCCTGGCCGATTTCATCGTTGATGACGGCTACGCGGAAGATCGATTTCATACCGTGATTCCCAGTTTGTCAGCGAGATATTTCTTGCTCATTTCACCGGAATCCTTCGGAGTTCGCGATTTGTCGGGAACGGCGTCGAGCTCCACGATGGCCCAGCCGCTGAATTTGCATTTTCGAAGCGCTGCGAAAACGGCGGGAAAATTGACCTGGCCCTGGCCCAACTCGACAAAGACGTAGGCCTTGTGCGGATCGGGATTCGCGGTGCGCTGCACGTCCTTGAGATGCAGCCAGAGCAGACGATCGTGATACTTCTCAATGGCTTGGACCGGGTCGCCGCCGCCCTGGAGATAGTGCGCAACGTCGAGTTCGAGTTTGGCGTAGCGCGGATCGGTTGCGGCGAGGATCTGATCGACCTCTTCGGGACGCTCGCCGAGCGTGTTCATGTGGTTGTGATAGCCGAGCTGGATACCGAAGTCGGCGGTACGCTTGCCGAGCTCGGTCGTCAGTTTGCCGAGGCGCTTATAGTCGGCGGCGGTAATGGCGCGATCCTTTGGGCGATCGTCGGTGACCTGCATGTAGAGGCCGCCGGCGTCTTTCACGAATTTGGCGTGAGCGGTGTGCTTGGCGAGTTCGCCGGCTTCGGGGCGATCGATGCTGAGGCCGCCGCTGGATAGCGCGACGAAAGTCAGGTGGTGTTGCGCGAGAAGATCGCGAACGACAGCGGGATCGTTTTTGAATTCCTC